>Ga0307515_10024235_pt1 | contig 10583 bp, 13 predicted proteins | sample 17_EM_MG_FD_194513 | JGI IMG/M metagenome (GOLD analysis project Ga0307515, IMG submission 194513) | Populus trichocarpa ectomycorrhiza microbial communities from riparian zone in the Pacific Northwest, United States - 17_EM | ecosystem: Host-associated > Plants > Roots > Unclassified | place...
ACTCGCCGTGTCCGCACTGGTCGGATGGCACGGCCCGCAACTCGCCGCGCGGCTGGGCTGGCGCCCGCTGCTGGCGGCAGGCTACGCGTCCGCGATCGCCTGGACCCTGTCGCTCGCGCTCATCGACGGCTGGCAACGCGGTCTCGCGGGCCGGCTCACCACCACCGACGAGTACCTCAGCGAGGTCGGCGGCGTGACCGACGTTCCGGCGATGCTGCACGGTTTCACCGGCCGGATCCTCGACTTCCAGCCCGACTCGTGGACCACCCACGTCGCCGGCCACCCGCCCGGCGCCTTCCTGGTCTTCATCGCCCTCGACCGCATCGGCCTCGGCGGCGGAGCCTGGGCCGCGATCGCCTGCGTCGCGGTCGGCGCGCTGATCGCGGTCGCGGTCCCGGTCACCATCCGGGCCCTGGGTGACGAGGCCGCCGCGCGTGCCGCCGTACCGTTTCTGGTGCTGTTCCCCGGTGCCGTCTGGATCGGCGTGTCCGCCGACGGCCTGTTCGCCGGCCTCACCGCGACCGGCCTGGCCCTGCTCGCGGTCGCCCTCACCCGACGCAACCCGGCAGCCGGGCTCGGCGCCGGGCTGCTGCTGGCCTTCGGCCTCTACCTCTCCTACGGGCTCACCCTGATCGCCGTACCGGCATGGCGGCGCTCCTGCTCGCGCGACGACAGCGGCCGTGGACCGCCATCGGTGCAGCGCTCTGCGGCGGCGCAGCCGTCATCGCCGCGTTCACCCTCGCGGGGTTCTCCTGGCTCGACGGCTACCACCATGTCGTCGTGCGCTACTACCAGGGCATCGCGAGCGAACGCCCCTACCCGTACTGGGCATGGGCCGATCTGGCTCTGGTGGTTGCTTGCGCCGGCCCGGCCGCGGCGGTGATCCTGCGCCGGGTGGTGCTCGACGCCGACCTGCCCGCGATGCTGCGCCACCCGCGGCTGCTCCCGGGTCTCGGGCCGGTGGTGCTGCTGCCGTGTGCCGCCCTACTCGCCATCCTGGCAGCCGACCTCTCCGGGCTCAGCAAGGCCGAAGTCGAACGCATCTGGCTGCCCTTCGCTGTCTGGCTGACCGCCGGGGCAGCGCTGATTCCGCAGCCGACCCGACGATTCTGGCTGATCGTCCAGGCGGGCATCGCGCTGCTCATCAACCATTTACTGCTCACCACCTGGTAAAAATCACCTCGACGGCATTGCCCTGGGTGACCGCGTCTGGCCGGACCGTCCCATCGGCGAGCGGGGCTGAGCGTGGACGCCTGTGTGCAGACGAGACCGTAAGCGGATGGCAAGGTCTCGCGGTCGCTGGATTCGGTAGCGTCGCAGCCGTGAGCCACCGTGTACTCGTCGTCGATGACGACCCGACCGTCAGTGACGTCGTTCGCCGCTACCTCGAGCAGGACGGCTGCCGGGTCCGACTCGTCAGCGACGGCCTCACCGCCCTCGCCGCGGTCGCCGCCGAGACACCCGACCTCGTGGTCCTCGACCTGATGATGCCCGGCATCGACGGCCTCGAGGTCTGCATGCGTCTGCGCCGGCAGCTACCGGACCTGCCCATCGTGATGCTGACCGCGCTCGGCGACGAGGCCGACCGCGTGCTCGGGCTCGAGGTCGGCGCCGACGACTACGTCACCAAGCCGTTCTCGCCGCGCGAGCTCACGTTACGGATCCGCTCGGTGCTGCGCCGCAGCACCCCGCAAAACGCCACGGCCACGCCCTCCGCGCCGGTCCTGGTCGACGGGGACCTGAGCGCAGACCTCGGGCGCCGCATCGCTCGGCTGGGTGACCACGTTCTTCCCCTCACAGTCCGCGAGTTCGACCTGCTCGCGTTCCTGCTGCGCCACCCCGCCCGCGCCTGGTCGCGCGCCGACCTGCTCGACAAGGTCTGGGGCTGGCAGTTCGGTGACCAGTCAACGGTCACCGTCCACGTCCGCCGGCTGCGGGAAAAGATCGAGACCGATCCGGCCGCACCCCGGCGCATCCTCACCGCGTGGGGCGTCGGCTACCGCTACGAACGGATGCCCAGCGATGACTGACCTGCTACTGATCGGCCTCTACGCCCTCGCCGCCGGCACCGTGGTCGGCCTGGCCGGCAAGATCGCCCTGCGGCGGCTGCGGAACCGGTCGATCCTCTGGCACGTCTCGGTCCTGCTGACGATCACCGTCGCCTCGGTCGTCGCCGGAGTCGCCGCCGTGGCCCAGGCCATGTTCCTGTCCGGCCACGACCTGCAGGTCGTACTGATCACCGTGGCGGCATCGGCGGCGGTCAGCCTCACCGTCGGCGCGGCATTCGGCCGCCGGCTCGCCGCTTCCGCGGTGTGGGCGGCTCAGGCACGCGAACGCGAACGGCAGCTGGAGGCCGGCCGGCGCGATCTGGTGGCCTGGGTCTCCCACGACCTGCGCACCCCACTGGCGGGCCTACGCGCGATGGCGGAGGCCCTGGAAGACAACGTGGTCGCCGACCCGGGAACCGTGCGCGAATATCACCGACGGATCCGGGTCGAAACGGATCGCATGGCCTACCTCGTCGACGACCTGTTCGAGCTGTCCCGGATCAACGCAGGCGCCTTACGGCTCGCCCTATCCACCGTCCCGCTCCGCGAGGTCGTCTCGGACGCCATCGCCACCACCGCGCCGCTCGCCGCCCGCCGCCGGGTCCGGATCCTGGCCCGCGAGTCCGGCTGGCCGGTAGTAACCGGCGGCGAGCCCGAACTGAGCCGTGTGGTAGCGAACCTCCTGGTCAACTCCGTTCGCTACACACCACCGGACGGCACCGTCATGGTGGACGCCGGCGCCGAACGCGGCGAGGTCTGGCTGGCGGTCTCCGACACCTGCGGCGGCATTCCGGAGGCGGACCTGCCCAGGGTCTTCGACGTGGCGTTTCGTGGCGAACGCGCCCGCACACCATGGCCGCACGATGACGGCCCGGGCGGGGCGGCCGCAGGTGGCGGTCTCGGCCTCGCCATCGTCCGGGGGCTCGTCGAAGCGCACGGCGGGCATGTGGGGGTTCGCAACACCCGCGACGGCTGCCGGTTCGAGGTACGGATTCCCGTAGGAAAGCCATAACCGGTGAAGGACCTACCCGCTGCCGCCCCTTCGCCGGAAGCCAAACAACGCGACCGCGACCGCGTCGGCGATCGGCTCGGGTGAGCCGCGCTCGAGCGTTCGGCTCGCCCAACCGGCCTTGTCGCAGGTAGCGGTCGCCATGGAAGGAGAGCTCAGTGTCGCCTTTGTGGTGCGCAGCAACGGCCGGCCGGAGCACGGTTACCGCAGCCCGTCACAGATCACGAACCAGACACCCGTAGGGCGGGCAGTCAGAGTCGTCGCGGAGTTCTTACCGACCGGGGACGCATCGACGCCACCCCCATCGATCTCCGCCGGGGCGCCGTACCTCGGGGCGCAACCGGTACTCCGTAGCGGAGCCACCGCCCGGCAGAGGAGATCCCGATGAAACCAAGAGCCAGACAATCCGGCGTCGCCCGCAAGGTGGCGGCGCTGGGCGTTCTGGCGGCGACCGGCGCCGTCGTCGTCGTCGTCTCCAGCGGCGGCCGCGGCACCGCCTCCGCCGAGACCAGCCCGCAGGACTTCGTGTCCATCAAACGCGTCACACCCAACGTCGTGGTGCCCACACCGCAACGCAACGCATCCCGGGGCGTGTTCACCGTGGACTGCGGCACCAACGGCAACGGCAAGTTCAGCCCGGACAACCCGGTCGCCCAGCCCGGCATCAAGAACGGCGCCGAACACGTCCACGACTTCGTCGGCAACCTCGCGATCACCGCCGACACCTCCGACGAAGCCCTCGCCGCCTCGGGAACCACCTGCAAGAACGGCGACCGGTCGTCCTACTTCTGGCCGGTCGTGCGGATCGACGAGAACGTGCGCGCCGAGAAAGCCGACACCGACGCGGCCCTGGCCGACACGGCGCCGACGGTGTCCTGCCCGGACGTCGCCGACCGGCTGCCCGCCATGCCCGGCTCCGTATCGGGTCAGGTGAAAAGCCTGCTGGCCCGGCTCGACACGCTGACCGCCGCCGCCAACACCCGCCTCGCCGCCAGCAAGGGACAGATCGACGCCGACTTCAACAACTCCGTCCTCGACCCGCTGCGCGCCCAACGGACCGCGACCATCAAGCAGATCAGCCAGGTCATGTCCCGAACCGGGCGCAAACCGGTCGGCTTGGTGTCCACAGTGGACTGCGAGGTCAGCTACGACGGCCTGCACGCCGGGCACACCGCCGCGAGCACCAAGGCAGATGCTGCGACCCCCGACCGTGTCCTGCCCGAACGTCAAGGACCAGCTGCCGGACCTCCCCGATCAGGCGGTGGAGGAGGTCAACCGGAACCTCAGTGAGCTGGACAACCAGATCGCCGAGGCGAACCAGCGGCTGGTGACCGCCGCGGACGAGGGCGGCAAGAGCTTCATCGACAACGCGATCCTCGGCCCGCTGAAGGCCAACCGCACCGCCGTGCTCGACCGGATCGCCACCGCGATCGGGCGCCGCGCCGCCAAACCGCAGAACCTGGACGCGCTGGCTGCCTGCAGCCTGGCTGGCGCCGCAGCGGCCGGCGCACCCGCGCCCAGCGCCTCCGCCCCGCTACCGGACCCGAGTGGCCCGGACCTGGAACTGCCGAACAACACCGGCGGCATCGTACGGCCCGCCTCGGTCCTGATCGAATACCGCGGCAACGCCACCAGCAAGGTCGTCCCGATGCCCAAATTCCTGCGTGCCCTCACCGGCGACGCCAAACCGACCAGCCGCGGCCCCGCCAACGCCCGGGCCACCTGGACCTGCTCCGGCTTCACCGACCGGCTCTCCGACAAATACCCGATCTGCCCCACCGGCAGCCAGGTCATGCGGGTGCAGGACTTCCCCGGCTGCTGGGACGGCAAGAACATCGACAGCGAGAACCACCGCTCCCACCTGGCCTTCGCCGACAAGGCAACCGGCGCCTGCCCGGCCGGTTTCGTGGCCATCCCCCAGCTCCGGATCAGCATCTCCTACAACATCCCGCGCGAGGTCCAAGAACGCGGCCAGTACGCGCTGGACTCCTTCCCGGAGGAGAACCACAACCCGTTCTCCGACCACAACGACTTCATCAACGTCAACTCCAGACGGCAGATGAGCAAGATCGCGGCCTGCATCAACACCGGCCAGAGCTGCTCCTGAACGACGCCCGGCCGACCCGGGCCCGCGCCCGGGCCGGGCCCACCGCAGGGCACGCCGAAGCGAACCGATGAGTTGGACGCGTCGTCGGGATCGAACGGGGTAGGCGGGCTCCTGTCCTGGAGCCTGATTCCGATGAGGGGCGTGTGCTGTGGATGTTCGGGAGATCGCGAATCGGTACTACGACGCGTGGCGGTTGCGGGCCGGTGACATGAGCGAGGTGCCGTTGGCGCAGGACTTGGTGTTCACCGGTCCGGTGGCCAGTTTCGACACGGCGGACGGGTTCCGGGCGATGGCGCGGCAGGCCGGTGCCGGGGTGCGCAGCTTCACAGTGCGGCATCAGTTCACCGCCGGTGATCTGGTGTGCTCGGTCATCGACTGGGAGATGGCACCGGTCGCGGTGATGATGACCGCGGCGGAGGTGCTGCACATTCGGGACGGGCGGATCGTCCGCGGTGAGCTGATCTACGACGCCGAACAACTGCGCCAGGCGATGGCGGGCCAGCCGCCGGCGAACGCGAGCTGAGCGGGTGGCGGCCTCGGATTCACGGCGATCGCCGCCACCGCCGGGAACGGGTCAACCGTTTCCGGCGGTGGCGGTCGCGAACGGGTCGGGTCCGGGGTCGTCGCGTGCGACGACGGAGAGTCCGGCTATGGCCGAGCAACTCGCGCAGATGTGGGAACCGTTCCTGCCCATCGTCCTGAGCAACCTGAGACACCTGGTGGAGGGCCGATGACAGCGGAGCTGTTCGCCCAACTGTCCGAGGAGCTGACCGGCGGCCGACACGCCGTCGAACCGGCCCGCGTGTTCGGCTCCACCGGCCTGAAGACGCACGGCAAGACGTTCGCCATGCTGGTCAAGGACCGGCTGGTGGTGAAACTGCCCCGCCACCGGGTGGAGGAGTTGCTCGCCGCCGGCGTGGCCGAGCGGTTCGACCCGGGGCACGGACGCCTGATGCGGGAGTGGATCGGCCTTACGGAGGCGACCGATCCGGCCATCTGCCAGAGTCTGATGGCCGAAGCGCTGGCATTTCGTGGCTGCAGCGGCCGCGTCCGGCGGGCGTAGGTAAGACTGTGGCATGGCCGTTGACGTGCTTTCCGAGATCGTGATCAACCGGTCCTGTGAACAGGTCGCCGCCTATGCGGCCGACCCGTTGCATGCGCCGGACTGGTATGTCAACATCGCCTCGGTCGAGTGGCTGAGCGAGCCATCGGTGCGGGTGGGGTCGCGGATGGCGTTCGTCGCACAGTTCCTCGGCCGGCGGCTGGCCTACACGTACGAGATCGTGGAGTACGTGCCGGGCGAGAGTCTGGTGATGCGGACCGCGCAGGGGCCGTTCCCGATGGAGACGACCTACACCTGGCGTAGCCAGGGCCCTGACCGGACCAGGATGACGTTGCGCAACCGTGGCGAACCGGCCGGCTTCTCCCGGCTGGCCGGACCGTTAATAACGGTGGCGATGCGCCGCGCCAATCGCAACGACCTCGCCGCTCTGAAGGCTCGACTCGAAACCGCCGGCTAGCTCTCGGTCGGGTCGGTGGCGGGCGGGAGGGCGCGTAGCAGCGCCGCGCGGTGGGTGAGGTAGCGCTGTTCGGGCAGGCTCGCGGTCATCTGGGCGGCGCGCAGGTAGGCCTGGTGGGCGGCTCGCGGGTCACCGGCTTGTTCGAGCAGGTGGGCGCGGACGGCTTCGAGGCGGTGGGTGTAGGCCAGCCGGTCGTCGGTGTCCAGGGTGCCCAGCAGGGCGAGACCGGCCATCGGGCCGTGCACCATGGCCAGGGCCACGGCGCGGCTGAGCGTCACCACCGGGCCGGATGCGACCTGGGCGAGGACGTCGTACAGGGCGAGGATCTGTGGCCAGTCGGTCTGCTCCGCGGTGCCGGCCTCGTCGTGGAGGGCGGCGATCGCCGCCTGGATCTGGTACTGGCCAACCGGTCCGGCGCCCAGCGTGCGAGTCAGCAACGCCTGCCCTTCGGCGATCGCCGCCGCGTCCCACAGGTCGCGTCGTTGCTCGGCCAGCGGCACGATCGACCCGTCGGGTTCGGAGCGGGCGGCCCGGCGGGCGTCGGTGAGCAGCATCAACGCGAGCAGCCCGGCGACCTCGGTTTCGCCGGGCATCAGGCGGTGCAGCAGGCGGGTGAGCCGGATCGCCTCCGTCGTGAGGTCGGCCCGGTGCAGGCCCAGCCCGGAACTGGCGGTGTAGCCCTCGTTGAAAACCAGATACAGAACGTGCAGGACCACGCCCAGCCGCCCAGCCCGCTCGGTCGTTGGTGGTAGCACGAACCGGGCGCCGGTGTCGCGGATGCGCTGCTTGGCCCGGCCGATCCGCTGCGCCATGGTGGCCTCCGGGACCAGGAACGCCGCAGCGATCTGCGCGGTGCTCAGACCACCCACCGCCCGCAGCGTGAGCGCGAGCTGCGACGGCGGTGACAGCGCGGGGTGGCAGCACAGAAACAGCAGTACGAGGGTGTCCTCCGCACCGGGTGCGGTGTCATGAGCGTCAACGGCGGACCAGTCGATCGGGTCGAGCGCCGCGGTCGACTCTCGGCGACGGCGCGCGCTGTCGGTGCGCCAGTGGTCGACCAGGGTCCGGGTGGCCACGGTCAACAGCCAGGCCCGGGGCCGCTCCGGTACGCCCGCGGTCGGCCACTGGACGGTGGCCGCGAGCAGGGCCTCCTGGACGGCGTCCTCGCAGGCGTCGAACTGCCCGTGCCGGCGGACCAGCGCGCCGAGGACCTGCGGCGCCAGATCGCGCAGCAGGCCCTCCATCGCCGGTTCGGAGCTCACCGCTTCAGCCCGCACCGACCGGTCACATCTGCGCCGTCTGGTCCATGATCCGCCGGACCTCCATCGGGTACTCCGTGACCGCGACCACCTGCGACGCGATCTCGATCGCCCGCTCGCGGCTGCCCTCGATAATCCAGTACCCGGCCAGCGACTCCTTGATCTCCGCGAACGGCCCGTCCGTCGCTGTCGGGGCGCCGTTGTGGAAGCGGACCGTGTCGGCCTGGCCGGGATCCATCAGGTGCTGGCTGTCCACCACCTCACCGGACTCGCGCAACTCCCGATCCATCCGCATCATCGTGGCCTGCATGTCCGTGATCCATTCCGGGCCGCGGTCGGCCAGCGACGCGCCCAACCCTCCGAACATCATGATCATGTACTTCATGGTGGTCCCTTCGTCCGGCGCCCTTGCCGGGCGCTGGCCCCCGGTCGGAGCCGGCACCCCGATACTCGACATCCTCCACCAAGATTCTTTTCTCCACACCGGCGTTCGCCGGCGTCACCTCGGCGCTGGCGAGGACGTGGCCGTTGACCTGAACGTCGACACGAAACCGGCCCGCGTAGAGCCGGCGGACAGTGAACCTCCCGCAACGGCTGCCAGCGGCCGACGGTCCGCGCTCAGCCGGTTTGTTCGGCGACCCGGGTTCGTGTTTGACATTATGCAGGTAATTACCTGCATAATGAGACGTGAGTGAGATGGAGCTGGTCTTCAAGGCGCTGGCCGACCCGACGCGGCGGCTCCTGCTTGACCGCCTCCGCGAACGTAACGGCCAGACGCTGCGTGAGCTCTGCGAGCACCTGGCCATGGCCCGTCAGTCGGCCACCCAGCATCTCGACGTCCTTGTGCGGGCCAGCCTCGTCACCGTGGTCCGGCGGGGGCGGGAGCGCCTGCATTACCTGAACCCGGCGCCGATCCACGAGATCGAGGAGCGCTGGATCTCCGGCTTCGACAAGCCCCGGCTGCGGGCACTCAGTGCGATCAGACACCAAGCAGAGGAGTACGCCATGACGTCTGTGCCGACGTACGTGTACGTCACCTACATCCACGCCACCGCCGAGCAGGTATGGCGGGCGCTCACCGATGCCGACCTGACGGCGCGGTACTGGGGCCACACCAACGTCTCCGACTGGCAGCCCGGCTCGGTGTGGGAGCACCAGCGCACCGACGGATCGGGCGTCGCCGACGTCGTGGGCAAGGTGCTCGCCGCCGAACCTCCGACGCGGCTGGTCGTCACCTTCGAGGACAGTCCGGACGAGGAACGGGAGCCGTCGGTCGTCACGTTCCTCGTCGAGCCGCACCGGGACATCGTGCGCCTCACGGTGACACACGAGCACCTCGCCGACCTCGACATGTTCAACGGCATCTCCAGCGGCTGGCCCGCGGTCCTGTCGAACCTGAAGTCCCTGCTCGAGACCGGCGACGTGCTTCCGCAGGCGCCGTGGGAAATGACCGCCGCGCACGCCTGAGAGGAAGCCGACGCGATGGACACCAACCCGCTCCGGCAGGCCTACGACGCGCTACTGGCCGCTAACCCGCGAGCCGTAGCGCCGCCCGGTGAGTGGAACACTGAGCAGATCCTGGCCCACGTCTCCCTCGTCAGCGCGGCCACCGTCAGCACCGTTGCCGCGGTGGCGTCGGGGGCGATTTCGACGTACGACAACCGCCTCTGCCAGGATCCGTGGACGCTGGACCGCGTCATCGCACTCGCGGGCGGTGAGGCGGGCCTGCGGGGACGTGTCCGCGCGCAGGGGCAGGCGCTGTGCGCCCTGGCCGCGGTGCTGAGCGAGGCCGAACTCGCTACGAAGGTACCGACGCTGCTGTTGTCCAACGGCACATGCCTGGTGGACCAGCCGCTCTCGCTGGGAGACATCCTCGCCGGCCTCGCCGACGTGGAACTGCCCGGGCACACCAAGCAGCTTTAGCACGTCCCGCCAATCGGCCCTTCAGGAGGCGAACGGCCGAAGATGCTTCGTGGGGGATGTTCCGGCAATCCGTTCGTCAATCGACCGTTGGCCGGCGACGGCGGGCCAGGGCGACCGCCCCGGCCACCTGCGGGCCTGCGAGGGTCTACTCGACGGTGCGCGCGGCTGGTGGCGTTGCCTGCGACATCCTGGCCGCCATCGACCTGTTCATCGCGCCGAACATGCGCCTTCGTACGGTTCGCGGCAGCACCGCGATCGTGGCGCGGTTCATCCGCCCGCTGATGCGTACGGGCCGGTTCGCGGCGATCGCGGCGAAGCCGTCGCTGACGCAGGCCTGGACTGGCATGATCATCCTCGGTGGCGCCGGGGACCAGCACCGTGACGTTGACGCCGTCGGACGCGAGTTCGTGGTGTACGGCTTCGCCGAGGGTGAGTGCGTAGGCCTTGGTCGCGGCATAGTTCGCCACGAACGGCACCGACTGCAGTCCGGCGAGGCTGGACACGAAAAGGATGCCGCCGCGTCCGCGCCGGGCGAGTCGCTGCCCGAAATGATGGGCCAGGCTCAGGTGCGCCTCGGCGTCGACGCGCATCTCGCCCAACAGCACGTCGCGGGGGCTAGAGCGCATCTGACGGATCATGGTCGGCTCCGGTCGGGTTTGGCGCGGAGCCAGATCATGATCGAGGCAACGGTTACCGTTGCCTCGTAACGGTTCTTCA
>Ga0307515_10024236_pt1 | contig 10583 bp, 3 predicted proteins | sample 17_EM_MG_FD_194513 | JGI IMG/M metagenome (GOLD analysis project Ga0307515, IMG submission 194513) | Populus trichocarpa ectomycorrhiza microbial communities from riparian zone in the Pacific Northwest, United States - 17_EM | ecosystem: Host-associated > Plants > Roots > Unclassified | place...
AAGAAGAGACAAGCTACTATACTAGTGCTACTCGTGCTAAAGAAAGCTGTCTTTTAAGGTCAGAACTAGTCCTAAATCTTAAATAGAACTCTTCTATAAATCTAAGGATTTAAAGGCTAGAACTAGTCCTAAGCCTTTCTAAGATTACAGATTCTTGCGTCTATTATATAAAACAACACGCTTTATAAGTCTTCGCGATTTAAGGCCAGAACTAGTCCTAAGCCCTATAATCGCAAATACACGTTATAAACGCGTACTAAATAATAAATACGTACTAAACGACAAATATATATCATAAACGCGTACTAAATGATAATCCCTACACTAATAACACTTCCCTCCCTCCGAAAACATGGCTACGCCTACCTTAAACGACTAGGAAGACTCCTTACCACTAGGGGTAGCTTTGTATACAAAACTTATTAATAAAAATTAGGACAAATTTACCTTTAATATAACAACTTGTACCATAAAACAAGTTAATAGCTTTCTCCTATACTATATAATGTTCTACTAAAGTAAATACTATACTAATATATATCTGTAGGAGTATTTTAAAGAGGATTTTATAGGATGGACCGCTAATACCTAGGCACTTAGCAATATTAATATTATTTAGGATTTTTAAGACTTCCTCTATAGAAATGGGGTATATATTACTAAGAACGGTAACCTAATTGCTAGTAATATCTGGGCCGTTATTACTAGTATAGAGGAACTAATATAGACGGAAGCTAAGATTATACGTTAACTATGGAAACCCAGAACTAACCTATATTCTTTAAAAGGCAACTTTAATTTAGAATAAAACCCCTAGAACGCTACTCTCCTACCTAAAGGTACTCTCCTACCTAGAGGTACTTATCCGCTACTTCCACCTCCTCTATCCTAGCCAACCGGTAAGCCTCTACTATAAGAAGTTACGAATCTAATAAAGGTATATTTAGACAAAGAGAAAAAGTTTAGAGGAGAATTATACGATATACTTAAAGTAAAACTATAAGTCTTTTATAACTATTGCAATAAGGTTAAAATTTAATACCACTAGTACTACTATACTTTCTCTATTATGTTAAAGGGACGGATAGCAATATTCTATTATGATTATATTGTGGGTAAAAACTATAGCTTTAAGGTAATGCTTTAGCTTACTAGAGCCTACTTTAAGACTAATAAAAATCGCCAACTTTATATATCCAAATGGCGAGAGACTATATTTTAAAGAGTTATTACTTCTAACCTAATAAAGACTTGTTTAGAGTGCCTTTAACTACTCTTTAATAAACTCTAGAAAATCTAATGTGGCCTTACTAAAACTTACCAAAATAAGAACAACCTAAGGGATTAGGTTATATTAGCATGCTATAGCGTTCTTAAGTATAACTTGGCGCTATATAAACCTATAAATATATTTAAAGGAATATATACTAAGCTACGCTCTGCTATAGGTACTGTGATATAAATATAAGAATCTTAATAGTTCTATACCGAAAACCTTACCTAACTAAGTATTCCTAATTAACATAATTATAACTGGACTAATTAAATATATAGTGGCCGTAGTAGGGAATATAAAAGGGGGTATAATTAATGTTAACTATAAGGTAATTATGGAGGTCCTTATGGAGGTTTATTTCGAAATAATCGCTAGAAGAAGTGCTACATTTATAAGAAGCCAAACTACTAATTAACTAGACACTTCCTTAATAAGCGAAAAGAGGTATATAATAAGTTCCGTTAAAGTATAAGAAATGTTAGAAATTATAAGGTTACTATAGCCTACTTTTAAAGCTTCCTAGTTTAATATAAAGGCGTAGAAGATCTTAAGGGTGAGGTTAATAAGGTTAAACAGCTCCTTATAGATATAAAAATTGAGGACTACTCCCCTAACTAATACTTCACTAAGTATAGTAAGGTAGATGGTATACAAACTGTTACTATTCTTAATAATTAATCTACGCTCCATTCTATTACGAAATTAGATATCTTTAATAAGCTAAAGAAGAGTTCCGCGTTTTCCTTTAATGATAGATACTTGGCGAATATCTTCTATAGTATTATACCAGATACTAAAGCCGCAGGAGTATCTATAGTAGGAAAACCTTAAGTTTAAGCCCTTTAGCAGCTTAATAACTCTATTTAGATTAACTATTTAACGGCAGGCTAATATACGATTTGTTTTAGCAAGGGTACTATAATCTCTCTTAGTATAATTAGGGTCCAAACTCCCTTAGGGTGTATTACTTTCCATATTATTCCCATAAATACTCTATTTTTATTTTATATTGGAGATATAGATAAATTAGGCGTTAAGCTTAATAACCTTAAGAATATGCTTATATAGGGAGATAGTCGGGTACCTATTGTACGTAAGTAGGGTTACCCTTAGTTGCTCCTTTATTAACTAGAAAAGAGTATTGCTTAAAGCTACCTAACTAAGTTAGAGTTACGTTAACTATACTATTGCTTTAGCTACCTATCCGTTTATTAATTACTTAGGGTTCTTTAGTAAGTAGGCTATAAAGTTAAGGTTAAGGCAATTAAGTATCTTATAAAGTACTACTATTACTACTAAATAAACTAGAAGTCCCCTGGCCGATTTAAGTTTACCCTTAAGAATAACTATAACTTTAACTTCTGTATTATTATTAACGTTATATATCTTAGCGGTAAGCCAGTACTCTAAGTTATTAACTTCTTAACCTCCTTCTATGCCGCGCGTTTCTTAAAAGATATATTAGCCAAAAACATATAGAATACTCTTTAGTTATGCTAGATTAATATCTATTTAGGACCCCCTAATTAAATTATCCATAATATAGGAAAGAACTTCTTATTTATAGAGTTCCGATAGTAGATAAAGGTAATAGCAATTAAGGTTAAGGAAGTCCCCGTTAAGGCATATAATAGTATTAAAAAAGTAGAGCAATATTACGCGCTATTACGCCGTATATATAAGATTATCTCTTTAAAACTAAAGGACGCTAGTAAAGAACTTACCTTATAAATAGCTATTAAAGCCGTTAATAATTCCGCTAGCCTAGATAAACTCGTACCTATATTACTAGTCTTTAGCGCCTACTCTTAAATAACTAATAATTCTTTACTATTTCTCTCTGTTATATAATAAGCTAAGGCTATTTATAAGGCAATAAAGGAGGTGTGATATCTCTACGCCACACGCTAGGTTAATAACGCATTAGGAATAAGAAATGGCCTAAATACCTTAACTACGCTTAATCTGCTACTCCAGTCTAAAGTACGCGTATAGCGTAAAAAGGGAGGATAGTTAGGCCTATACTAACTTATTATAATTAATAGTTAAACTTATACTATTTAGATGCCTTACAGACCCACTTAATTCTATTTAACTGTTATTAAGCCTTATTATAAAGATAACAATTCCGAGCCTTTATAGGATGCCCTAGAAGATGCTCTAAAGGAGAACTACAATTAATATACTCTAGAAGGCGACTATAATCCTAATATAATTATAGTAGATGCGCTATAACTATAACGCGGTAGAGGTTACCTAAAGGGATTACAAAATTACTAATATCTTATTAATTTTAAAGAATAATTTATTGCCGCTATTAAGAATAGAGTTAAGTTATTAATGGCCTTTATAACAGCTAAAGAGAAGGCTAACTTTAAGCTCGTAAAATAGCTCTAAAAAGAAGGTTATATTATAACCCTAGGAGCTCCTTTCTAAGCATCCGATAAGCAGGAGATTAACGGTCTTATCGCAAGAGGAGTCTTTAAATTTAAGAAGTATAACCCTACTAAGTTTAATAAAGTTCGCATCTTTAAGTTAAGAATGGTTAATAAGATTAAGGGCAAAGCTATTAACGCCCTATTTAAGAAATTAAGGCTTATTATCTAAGGTTACAATAATAATAGTAAAGAGATAATTCTTATATAATCTCCTATAATTCAACGAGCTAGTTAGCGAGTTATTGTTATATTAGCTCCCTCCTTAATAAAGAATAAAATAGCGGTTTATTTATAAGATATTACTTAAGCCTATACCTAATTAGAGACGCACCTTTACTGCTTAATATTAGCGCATCTTCTAGAGCAAATTCGCCACCAATATCCTAAAGATACGATTATAGTTGTGCTTAAGCCATTGTATAGAATCGCAAAGGCAGGAACTTATTAGTGGGCTATTTATAGTAAGCACTATAAAGAGAAGCTTTTAATAACTATATCTATATTTAATCCCTACTTCCTTATTATAACCACAGGTACTCCGTTTAGAATCGTTAGTATATAAACTAATAATACCATTATCTTAGGAGACGACCAATTCTTAGCTCTTAAAGAAGATAAGCTAGTAAAGGCAAATCTTATAGCAAAGCTAAAAGAAAAGCTTAATTTAATAATACTATTACTCTTTAATAAATGCATCCTCTCCCTAAATAAGGACTCTATTGCTTTACGCCAGAAGGGTTAAGGTAAGAAGATTAACGTTATTAATATTAATTCCCTAAAGTAAGGATATAGAGCAACGCGCTCGCGGAGCTTATATTACTTCTATCTATTAACTTAAGGCTTTATTTAATCTCTCCGTTACTACCTAATACTAGGAACTAACTAAGGACGACGTTCTTGCCCTAAATAAACGTCTTTCCTAGCAAATAAACCATCTTAATTAGGGACTACTCTATGTGCCTATTAATCTTCCTACCGCTAAGCTCTTTATATTCGTTAATAGATCGTTTATAAATAATAAAGATTTTAGCTCCTAGTTAGGATATAAGATTATTATTATAAACGAATTTACTAAAGAGAATAACTTTATAATTTATAGCAATCTTATTTATTAGAGCTTAACTAAGAGCAAGCGCGTTACCTAAAGTGTTTTAGCATTAGAGATATATAGAATAGTTAGCAGAGTTAATATAGTAATTGCAATTAGAACTACCCTAAAGATAATTATAGATTAACTTAAACTTCCCGTTATCCCTACAATTGTATATACTAACTTATATTCCCTTTACGAGTGTTTAGTTAAGCTTAGTACCATAAAGGAGAAGCGCCTTATAATTAATATTATGGCACTTCGGCAATCCTATAAGCGTTAAGAACTCTTTAAGATTTAATAGATTAATAGCTAAGATAACCTAGCAGATATAATAATAAAGGTAAACCCAAATAAGGCACTAGAGACGTTTATTAATATAAATACTCTATATATACAAGTTAAAGGTTAGGTTAAAAGGGAGTCCCTAGAAATTTCTTAGTTACGTAAGGTCTTAAGATATCTAGGAACTTTAACCAGCGGTTAAAGTTATTTAATTAGTCAGATTCTCTTACCAAGACTTTTTTAGGAGGGGGGAGTATAACATTCTACAGACCCTAACTCAACTCAGCCAATTAGGATTTTCTATCCCAGGGATAGAAAATCGCTATTGGCTTGCTTACCACTAGCGCCTTAGCGAGTCTCGTAATATATCCGCCTACTACCCTCCGAATAAGATATCTACCTACGACTCCTAAGTAAGAAAGCACCACGTACTAAGAGGCAAATTTTGGGATAGCGAGACTTATATTACAATGGCAATAGTAAGTAAGGAGGATTAATTTTTATTCCGCTAGTTAAGCGGTATATATATATATATAGATGGCGACCATAAAAGAAGAGTTGCTAGTGTTAGGAATAAAGGCAAGTGGTCACCATATAAGGCATATTGCCGTCACGTATAGTAAGTTGCCGTCACGTATCGCCGCAGCACTAGCGTGGTGAGGAACCTTAAGTTCCTCACCCCTTTCTTTAGGATATAAAGAACAACAATTATTATACTATCTACAAACCGTAGCTACGTAATATCACCTTATATAACCAACAATAGTTATAAAGTACTATAGGTTTTTATAGTCCGTTAATACGCGTATTAGGAATAATAATTCTTTAAGTTTTAGACGCCATTATTTAAAGTATCTAATAATTGTAAGTAGTTTCTTATTATATATCTTATAGTTTAATTTAATAGGGGTAAGTTTTTAGGAGAGAAAAGCTATTATCCGCCCTATGGACTCTTTGGCTTCGCCTTAAAGTCCTATATAGCTTAATAGGCCACGTAGCTTAACGGGCCATGCCCCGCACCTTATAACTTTAAAGCTATATAGCTTTATATACAAGACAGATATATTAATATTTGTAGTGTAGCAATTAATGCAATAGTCTTTATCTACTCTTCGTCCAAAATTGGCGCCGCTGCGGCTTTAGCGGCCCGCTTGGCGTCCTTAGCAGCCTACTTCTTTACTACACGCGTAGTAGCTCTAGCTGCCTTCTCTGCCTTAGCGCGGACTCTCTGCAATACCTTAAGTCGTCCATCCTTAGCAGATATAAGGCCTCCCTTTAAGACGACACGTTGGTCGCCTTTTTGTCGCTTTACGCGCGCTTATACCGCTACCTACGTCTTATATAGGTCTTCCTCAGCTAACGCGCGAAGCGTAGCATTAATACTAGTACCCTTTATAAGCTTATACAACGGGCCCTAGTGCCTTATGTCCTATCTATATATATAATTGCGAAGCTCGCTAATAGCTTAAGAAATAGATCTTAGTGTTATAGGCGTCCGGAGGAGCGCTTAATATATGCCAGAAGCATCTACTCCTATATAGAATTAAGCTTCTTATTGCTTCCTAGCCTCTATATCTTACTTTACACGCCCTTATAATGTGTTATAATACGTTTATATAGCGCGTTAAATTCATTAGCGTACGTCTTAAGTGATAACCTAGGGTGTCGATTTTTGTAATTAATTGCATCTTAAACGCGTTTCTCTTCAGTTTCGTATTTATTAGATATAATTGTAGTATATAAATTGCTAATAAAAAGTGGTGTATTAGATTTCGGCTACGCAGGCCCGTTAAGCTACGTGGCCCGTTAAGCTATATAGGACTCTAAGGCGGAGCCAAAGAGTCCATGGGGCGGATAGGCGTAGCTCGCCGTTTTTATTATATTACAATAACACTCCTTCTAGTATATAATTAGATAAGTCTATTTTAACGATGTATTTAAGGTCCGGATTAAAGTAGGTAAGAATTAAAGTAGTTATAAAATAATATTTTAGGTCGTTAAAAGCTTATTTACATTTAATAGTCTATTTAAATTTTATATTCTTTCTTATTAAGTTTACTAATAGCTAAACAATTTTTAAGAAGTAATTAATAAATTAATAGTAGAAATTTGCGAATCTTAGAAATCCTTAGATGTTTTATATACTACTAGGACTTTCCTAGTTTATAATTACAGCGATTTTCTTAAGGTCCATTTTAATTCTATTACGGGATATAATTAGGCCTAAGTATATAACTTTAGACGTATGGAACTTGTATTTCTTAATGTTGTATTATAAGCCCGCGTCTTATAGGTATTTAAGGACTATTTAGACGTGCTTTTAATGCTTAAAAAGCGAAGATAAATAAATTAAGACATTATTAATATATACGGTAATAAATATATTAAGGAATTCGCGAAGCGTATTATTAATATATTACTAAAACGTACTAGGACCATTCTTTATACTAAATAGCATTACTAGGTATTTAAAAAGTCCCTATTGTATATAGAAAGCCGTATACTTTTTATCTTCTTTATAAACACGGATTTAATTAAAGGTAGTGACTATATTAAGCTTTATAAAGTATTATACTTTCACTAAGTAGTTAAGTATTTCTTAAAGCAGAGGAATTAGATATTAGTTTTAAATCGTAATTATATTTAGGGCTTAATAATTGATATAGAACCTTAAGCCTTTTTTAGGTTTTTTAATAAATAGTATAAGTAAAGCAAATAGTAATTAACTAGGGCGAATAAATCCTTTTTCTAGGTGCTCTTTAAGGTATTATTATATTATAAGCAGCTCTTCTTATAATATACCATATAATAGGCCGAACTTTGGCGTTATACTAGGTTTAAGTTCTATCTTAAAATTATGCTCGTCTTAATACGGAGGTAGTTAGTTTATAAATTGTTTCTTAAACGTATTAATTAAATTGTAATATTCTTTAGGTGTCGGTATTACTTAGGGGTACTGCAATTGCAATATAAGGTAACTAGTTCTTAATTTATTCGTATTCTTCTTATCTACCAAAAGAGAAAGAAAGGGGTAGTAAAGGTCGGGCTATCTATCGGGCCGTAGGTAGCGAGGTGACCTACGCTACGCCATACGGCCCCTGCCGCATACGCTCTACGCGTAATACAATTTACAACCTCTACTTATATAAACACTGGCGATATTTACAAAAAGGAAAGAAAGTAAGAAAGTATAAAGGAGAAGTATATAGGTCAACAGGTGCTCGGGACAGTAATCGCGGATGTTTTAGGTATTGCGAATATTACGGATATTGCAGACGTTGCGGATATCGTTACGGATATTGCGAATATCGCTACGGATATTGCGGATATCGCTACGGATATTGCGGATATCGCTACGGATATTGCGGATATTGCGGATATCGTGAACATTCGGATATTGCGGTGGAAACAGGTAGGCGCATATAAGGTGTTACTAAGGTGTTAACTAAGCATTGTATAAGGTTATTCGTCCTCCTCCTAGGTCTAGTTATTATTAGGTAAATTGCAATAGGGTATACTGCTGTTAGCTAGGTTGCCTAGGGTCGTACTACTACTGCTAGGCAGGCTGCTGAAAATTGTACTATTACTGGGGTATAAGTGCAATGGGTGTTTAAGGGTAGTGCTACTATTAAGTAGCAGTTAGTGTAGCTTGCTAGGGTATAGATGTAACAGGTGGTTGAGGTATTATAGGGATATTTATAGAGGGAGCTGTGACGTTTGTTAAGGGAACCGTGACATTCGCAGACGGAGCTATAACGTCTGTAGGCGGAGCCGTGACGTTTATAGGTAAGGGGAGCTCGGCCGTAGGAAGGTCATTTGAGACAGCTGTGACGTTCGTAGGTAAGGGGAGCTCAGCTGTAGTAGGAAGGTTATTTAAGGTAGCTGGAGCTAAGTTATACTATTACTAGGTAGGTTGCGGAGGTTTATGCAAGCTTGGCTACTATAGATCCTTAGCTTTAGTTAAGGGAGGGGGTGAAGCTAGCGGAGCTTACGCGGGCGGAGCTTGCGCGGACAGAGCTTGTGTGGACGGAGCTTGCGCGGGCGGAGCTTGCGCGGACGGAGCTTATATAGGCGGAGCTTATGCGGATAGAGCAGCTTGCTAGGGTATAGATAATATCAGAGTTAATGGACGTAATTTAAGACGATGGTTAATAACGTATAAATTAAAAGGTCCTTTAGTACTAATGAATAGTTTAATTTCTATATCTAACCATTCCGTACGGTCGTCCTTGTAAGCGACGTTGTACAGTACTTATAGTACTGACTTGCTCTTTATATTAAAGACCCATACTCTATTACATTAGAGCAGTTGTTTAAGTCCCTTAAGTTTAGACCTGTCGGCGTCTTTAAATATCTATACTGTAAAATTATTAAAGTCCTCTTAGTATAATTCCCATAAGCTCTTATCCTTAAAGTTATACTTAGTATACTCTTTAATTTTAAAGTTAATATAGTTGGTAATATCTTCCGCAGTAGTCTCGTTGGTTAGGGTTATTCCGTTAGCCTAGTTTAGACGTTTAATTGACATAATAACTGGCGTAGATTATGGTGTAGGTTGTAGTGTTTATGGCTTATAAAGGTCGTAAAAAGGAAGGGGATACACTGGTGTTTAGGGCGTGCTGTTAACGTGATTTTCGACGTGGCGGATCTGCAAAGTAGCAGACGGTGTCGGGATTATAGGTAGGTGGGTGCTGCTGACGCTGCTAGGTGTACTGGCTTAGTAAAGAGGTCGTACTAGGTATTAGTATGCGTGATGGACGCGAACCGGACGAAGCCTTAGTAGGAGCCAGTTCTTTAAGTTCCCAGGGCCTTGGTAGGAAGGGTTCTCCTTAGCAAACGCGACGTAATTAACGGGCCTTAGTAGGAGCAATCGCGTATCGTCTCTTAAGTAGTTGTTTTGCGTAATAGACGCGAACCGAACAAAGCCTTAGTAGGAGTCGGTTCTTTAAGTTCCTAGGGCCTATACAGGAAGGGTTCTCCTTAGTAAACGCTACGTAATTAACGGGCCTTAGTAGGAGCGATCGCGTGTCGTCTCTCTTTGTAATAACACCTAGCTAATCTGTAATATTACTAATCAGTGTCGGTATTACCTGGGGGTACTGTAATTGCAATATAAGGTAACTAGTTCTTAATTTATTTGTGTTCTTCTTGTCTACCAAAAGAGAAAGAAAGGGGTAGTAAAGGTCGGGCTATCTATCGGGCCGTAGGTGGTTAGGTGACCTATACTACGCTATACGGCCCCTGCCGTATACGCTCTACGCGTAATACAATTTACAACCTCTACTTATATAAACATTAGGTATAAGAGGTTAGGGGTTAATATATTGCTTTAGTTCTAACGCCTTCTTAATATCTTCTAGTATTATAGTAAAGATCTTATAATCTTGTTTTCTTACTAATTATAACGGAACCTTGTAGCAAGAACTACGATAGGCTTGTTATTAGGCTAGGTGTATAGGAAATATAAGTATAAAAGTTAATAATATAATAATAA
>Ga0307515_10024238_pt1 | contig 10582 bp, 1 predicted proteins | sample 17_EM_MG_FD_194513 | JGI IMG/M metagenome (GOLD analysis project Ga0307515, IMG submission 194513) | Populus trichocarpa ectomycorrhiza microbial communities from riparian zone in the Pacific Northwest, United States - 17_EM | ecosystem: Host-associated > Plants > Roots > Unclassified | place...
TTAACTATACTACAGCTTAGGTTCCTCTTACCTTAGTTAGCCTCTATACCTTTAACTCCTATATACCTCTTTAGCGTTAGTCTAGCCAGTATTATATTACGGTAGATAGTTTCCTAGCATTCTTTTATACTCTACTTTAGCTCCTTTTTCTTTCTTACTATTATCTTTACTAGCCTCTTATACGTCTCCCTTCCTTCTCTATATAGGCCTAGGCCCTAAAGCAGTACTATTTTTTTCTACTTTCTTTACCTATTTCTCTAATATATCTTCCCTACTTTAAGGTTATTGGTTTATTCTTTTATAAGGCGCCCTAGGATCCCTCTATAGTTTATTTAAGCGTATCTTAATATACTTTATAATATTAGAGTTACGTTCCTTTTACGCCCTTTATATTGCAGCGGCTTTAATATATAGTTATAGGGGGGGAATATTAGCTTCCTTTTAAAGCAGTACTATAGCCGTTCGCTTATATCCGCCTATTATACTCTAAAGGTAGGCTGTTTAGACCTTTTAAAGTAGTTTAAGGAGCGATTTGGGGGGGCCTTTTTTAGAATAGATTGGATGGTATTAGACGCTCTAAAAAGATTTCTTTAAGTAAATATAAAGCCTATAAAAACCGCTTATATTACTAGAACCGCCTAATTATACCTAACTATAATAAACTTAAGCTTAAGCTCCTTAAATATATATATAATCTACTAATAGCCGGCTACCTAGGCTAAGGAAAAACCCTAGAACTGCTCTAATAAGAATACTATTAGCTAAATATATATAATATAATACGAAAGTACATCTTTAGCTGCTATATCTACTAATAAGCTAAAGCTTTATATAAGACGTATAACGGCCTTCTAAAGCTACTACCTGTTCTAAACCAAAAATAGAAGAACATCTTAATTAACTTTATTATTGACCTCCCTGTAAGTAAGGGCTGTATAAATATTATAGTAGTTATAGACTAACTATCTAAGATAAGATACTTAATCGCCTGCCCTAATGTATTAATACTTACTGTTGCCTAACTATTCCTAGATTATATATAGAAACTCTATAGACTCCCTAAAATGATTGTCTCTAATAAAGGCAGCTAGTTTATCTCTATATTTTGGAAAAAACTAACTATTTAACTCCATATTAAAGCACTATTATCTATAGTATACTACCTAGAAATAGATAGTTAAACGGAATGTATAAATGCTATAATAGAATAGTATATTTGGATATATACGTTATACTTATAAGATAACTAGATTAATTGGCTTGTATTTACCAAGTTCACTATAAATAATTCCGTCTTGGAAACTATAAAGGTCTTCCTATTTCTGGCTAACTATAGCTAGTATTTACAAATAGGTTTTAAACCCTTTAGTAATATTCCTCGCCCTGCTTACTACGCCTTATAAATTATAAAAGCAAATAAATTTATAGAAAAGATAGAGGAACTATAGTAGTTTTTTACTAACGAAATAATATAGGCTTAATTTGTCTATAAAGCCGTAGCGAATAAGAAATAAACCCTAGTACCAGCTTACTAAATTAGTAACTTCGTCTGGCTAAATATAAGAAATCTAAATATAAAATAACCTACTAAAAAGCTTAATTAGAAGAACGCTGGCCCTTAAAAGGTTAAAAAGGTTATTTCCTTCTACGCCTACTATAAGGTGATAAGCTCCGCACCACTTAGCCACATAAACCTATAAAAGGTAAACGAGTAACTGGCTTAATGCTAGGTATGGCTGTGCGGAACAATATATATAGGCGAGGTGACTTCGTTACCTAACACCTACTAACTAAAGCTCCCTAATACGGTTAAAATCTACTCTATATTCTATATATCAGTCCTTTACCCTATTACCCTTATATTAGACGCCTTGCCTAAATAGATATAGGACCCTCCCCTATTAGTTAAAGTAGATAGTAAGAATAAGTACTTTATTAAGAGAATTAATAATATTAAGTATAATAAACGGAAACGCTAATATATATATTTTATAAAATGGAGAGGTTTTACTAAGTCCTTATAGAAACCCGTTAACTCTATAGGACTTATATAAGCCATAGAAGACTTTTATAAACTCTACCTAAAACTACTATAGCCCTATCTCGTAAAAGCTTAAGTTTAAAGGGGGGGTACTATTATGGGATACCCCTATAACACCTTATATACATCCACCTATTTCTACTAACTTAGTAATTAGAGACTAACCGCAAAACGGTAATTTAATGGCAATTTAATAGCAATCTAATGGTAATCTACGGCATTCTGCTAAGTTTTGTTAGGACTACGACCTAAACCCTATTCTACCCTATGTACGTATTAACTAAGCAACTAAGTTAATAATATATGCCTTTTCTTCCCGTTTTCCTACCTTCTTTCTTTACGTAACGCTTTAACCTCCTTATACAGTTTATATATATAGCTTAATAATATCTACCTTGCTATATATTATCGCCACTTATACTTACTCCGTGACACTAACCCGCTTATATCTCTTTTTAGTAGTTGTACTACTGCTAATATAAGGTCCGTAACACTTAAAGTTTTTATTTAACTATATTAAGGAAATTGTCTATTTTAAGCTTCCTTATTACGTATCTTTTACTATTTAGTTACGCCTTAATATTTAAATCTAGCTATATCTAAATAGGGATATAGTTTAAAGCGAGTACTAATTCTTTTTTAGGGGTATACCTTTTAAGTCTCTAATATAGGCCTTTATCTATAAATATAAGATTAATTATACTTTTAGTAGTGCCTTATTACTATATAATTGCTTTTAGAAGGGTAGCTAGCTTAAGGCCTTAGATATTTATAGCTTTTAGTAAACACTTTACCTATTATTTAGTAGTAATATAGATACCCCCCTATTATAGGTAGTAGAGGTTTATATCTCCTAATAAAATAGACTTTATACCTTTAGTTTTTAGTAAGCTTATTACTAATATAATATTCTCTATTTATAGGACCCCTATAACCCTAGGGTTATAAATATTAATAATTTATACTAGCCCCCTATATATCTAGATTATTATAACTATAAGGCTAAGCTAATAGCCTTATTAATTATAAAGGATATATATATAGCTGCCTTTAGTTTATATAGGAGCTAGAATCCTTAAGGGTAGTATAGTAATTATATATAGGTATTATAATACAGCTTTTATATATATTAGTAAAATATAATACCCTACCAATGGCCTTAATGGCTGGTGGTTGACGCAATTGGCGCGCAGTTAAGGGCATTTAGCAACTCGACCGACTAGCCTATATCGTGTTTTTTTAACACGCAGCCTGCGCGCAACCTGCTAGCAATCTAACGTAGGTGATAGGGTTATGACGGCGATAGGGTTATGACAGTCGAACTACCGCCTTCCTAATTAGGCTCACGGAACACCAAAGTACTGCCGAATGCCCAATCGTAGGCAAAACGATAGTAAAAAGCATCGCACAGTATCACACTATTACTAAGGTTTTATGAAGCTTTATTTTTATATAATAGAGGCTCTATATTAATATTTTTTAGTGTTTTTGGTGCTAACTGCTACTCAATTAACACCGTGACGTCGCCTATATTAATATCCTCATCTATATATAACGCCTTATCATTGCTTAATCCACTTAGCTTATCATCTACTTCCTTATTATCTGCTTCCTCATCGTCTACTTCCTTATCGTCCACTTCCTTATCAGCCTGTATAGACTGCTAAGAGGCCTCCTTTACCTTCTTTACAGTGTCTTATAGAGCCTTAGAGTGAGCTATAGCCTCTAAAGCTACTGCAGAAGAATCCTCCTATTGCTTCCGTAGTATTGCTAAAGCTTCTGCTTTAAATTTTGCCTCCTTTACTACTTAAGCAGCTGCTATATAAGCTTCTATAGTCTTCTTCTTATTTACTATATTGCCTATAGTTACTAACGCCTTTTATGCTCTTTTCGCTGCCCAATCTGCCTCTCCTAAGTCCTTTTTATGTTAATCTATAACCTTTTTGGCCTTTATAGCAGTAGCCCGAGCCTCCTTTCTTTCTTAAACTTATGCCTTAGCAATTATAGCTATCTCCTTTCTCTCCTTTCTAAGCCGCTCTCTAATATTCTTAGTCCTCTGCTTAGCCTCCTCTATAGCCCCCCTAGCGTTAATAAGTACTTTAGCCGATTTAGTAGTAAGGACCGATTCAGTAGAAAGTACTACCCGCTTCTTTTTTTTCTTAGCTCTCCTATCTATAGCGCCATTGCGAAGCTCTATGTTTGCTAGCCATAGTATTTCTATACCTTTATCTATTAAATCTATTTAGCTTATAAGCTTCCTAATAATAACGTTAATTGCTTTAGAAGTAGTATTTAAATAATGGATTATATAGCTGTACCGAGCTCAATCGGAATGGCTTTTTAGAGTCTTTAGATATAGAGGTGAGAATAAAAGCGTTGGTTCGTTTAGCTGAGGTATATATAGTCGCGTAGAGGAGGGTTGCCCTATAAGGCGTTAGAGGACTTAATTGGGATTAAAAGAAAAGAGGCCTACAGCTTTAAATGCACTGTTAATTAGTTTAGGTGTATATATTTAAGGCCTAATCTTACCTAGGATCTGGAGAAAGTAGTCTCTATTAATACTAGTAATACCGCGAGCTGCGTATTTATTAACTTTAGCTGAATATAGGCGCTTAACCACTAAAAAGATAACAAGATCTAGAGGCTGTAGGAAGTGGGTTAAGTAAGGTGGAAGATATATAGGAATAATCTTATACTTCTAGCAGAACTCTATAAACTTAAGATTAGTATAAGAGCTGTGACTATCTATAATAAGTAATCGGTGGCTATAGTATTTAACGTTTGGGTTATTAATTCTAGAGGTCTCTTATGCCTCTATTTGCCGAGTATAACGCTTAAAATATTAAAGCTACTTAAGACCCATTTCTTTATTTAACTAGCCATTCTCCGTTATTCTAATTAAGCACTCGCCTATAGCTTCCTTTGCTGTTTCCTATAGTAAATCTGTATACTGTTTCCCTTTAAAAATGATAAATGGTGGAATTATTTGCCCATGCATACTAATTGAGTTAATTTAGGTAACCTACTCCCTATTGCCGTCAATCGTCTTAAAATTAATAATTCTGCCTCTTAATATAACTACTTTTACAGTAAAAGCTAGTCCTATTATATAGCCCGTCTTATCTATATTCCACTTATTAAATTCGCTGATATTATATTAAGTAATAGCGTTAGTATAGTTAGTAAAGAATCTCTAAATAAGGCTAGGATTGTTATTTATAAGAGCTCGTTCTTAATTAATTAAACGTATATAGCAGCAACGAAGCTTATCCTGCCGTTTTAGGAAGTTATATACCTACTTTATACTAAGAGGTTTAATATAGACGTATTGAGGAAGGTTAGCGTACTCCCAGTAGAGGACTACTGTGGTAATTAATTAAACGGTATGCTGCCGACATGGAAATCCAGCGTTTGTAAGATATATGAGGTGTTAAACGACTGTATCTTCGCTTGTAACGGTAATACGGTTCTGGTTAGTATGGGCGACTTTATAGGGCTATTATATAAGCTTTACAGTGTGGGAGAATTAAGTAAACGACTTAATTGTAAATCTATAGAAATTAGGTGAAATATATACACAAAAGTAGAACCCTAATAGTAGGGTCTATGACTTAATCTTTAACTTATTTAAGCTATATATAAGGTATGCGAGATATATAAGGGTAGTACTATGGAGCCTTTTAGGCTGCAGTTATATGTCTTAGTATAGTACCGGTAGTCGGTTATACACCTCCCTAAATTTAACGGTGTAGTTAAAGATATAGAAGACAAAAATAAAGGTAGAGACTATACTAAAATAGGAAATTTAAATACAATTTAGGGGTAGTAAAGGGGTAGGGTAATTGTAACAGTATCTTGCGGATATTGCAGATATTGTAAATATTGCAATAATACTAGTTGCTAGATAAGGCAGTAGTAATCTAATATCGAATATCTACTAAATACAACTACTTTATCTATACTTTGTGTTTTTAACGAGATAAGATTTTAGTAAGGCCGTCGGCGGGTATTTTGTCTATAGGAACCTATTATACGTTAAATTTTTTTTATCTTAGACTTCCTATCTAAGCCAGTGCTGATAAACGTTAATATATTAAAGCTTGGTATTAAGTTTTAGTGTGTCCTATCTAAGTAGGCGTATAGTCTGCATATTGTCGCATAGTAGGGTAAATTCGCGTTCTAAATTAAAGCCGATTGCCTTAAAGAATTATTACTACCAGATAATTTCAACGGCAGTAGTAAATAGGGAGAGAAGCTCTGATTTAGTAGTTAAATGAGCTACTAATCGCTATAGGGTCGCCTTTTAATTAATTAGACCTCCGAATAGAATAAAAAGATATCCTTAAGAGCTCCGTCTGGTCTCTTTATAGTCCGTAAATACTACGTTAAATGCTCCATAAAAGGTAATATCTTCTCCTTTAGGGTTTTTAAAGTAAACGTGTGCTCCGAAAGCTTCCCCTAAGTATTTAATAGCTGTAGATTTTATTCTAAGGCAGTAGGTAATAGCTTAGTTCGCTGCGTTAAGGTGTCCCTAATTTAAATTAGTAAGGAATTTAGCTAGCTTAGAATACGTCTTTATAATATTAGGTCTTCTAAATACAGTAAGGTATGTAAGAGACCCTATTTATTACTAGTAGGCTAGGGTCCTTTAAGGGTTTGTCTACTAATTAGACGGAATTAGTTCTTTAATAGGAAATAGTAACTTAGGAAATCTACCTAGTTAAATATTAAATCTATTGGCTATCTTTTTAATATAGGAGTCTTGGCAGAGCCAGAGCTTTCTACTTACTTAATCTTATTTAATTTAAATTCTTAAAAACTACTATAGGTCTCCTAGTACACGGATCTCGTATTATTATAGTAATTTAGCTTTAAATTCTTTAAGTTTTTAAAGGTCCTTTTTAGCAAATAAAACGGCAATATTGTCTACGTAGAAGAAGATAATAAGTTGTCTATTAGTAAATAGGCAGTTAGTACCTAGGATAGGTTTTAATCTAAATTTAGCTAGGGTACTAGTGAGCTCTTTATACTAAAGTAGTGGTGAGATTTTTAATCCATATAGTGCTATAAGTAGCTTTAGGATATATCCGTTTTAATTAAATCCTTCTAGCCAGTAGCAGTATACTAGTTTACTAAGCTTGGCATTTGTAAATGCGTTTACGGCCAGTAATCTTTTTAGACTGGGTTAATCTTAGATCTCTATAGTGGAGCCATAGTTTAACTAAACTAGATCCTGTTAATTTAATTGGTTAGATAGAGTGGATTTAAAGTCATGGAGCTCTTAGAGCTTTAATTCTCTAACCCAATTCGGGTAGGTATAATATTAGGGTAAGCTAATCAGCGACTAAGGATGAGCTTTAATTTTATAATTAGGTGTATAAACTATATAATCTGAAAACTCTAGTGTATACAAGTGTTCCTTTTGCCCCCGTTATCGTCGTTATTATTGTTGTCGCTTTAATTAATTTATCCTTATCTTTTTTTTTACTGCTATTATAGATCGATATTTATTAACCCAATTGTCTTCTATATCCGAAGCCTATAAACGCCTTAAGACGACTTATTAGGAATATAATAATTTATTGCCAATTAATTGCTTTAAGGAATATCTTACTACTAACCGCGTACTTCTTATCGAGAATTAACACTTTAACGTCTTACAATACTGGCAGCCAGCCAGATTTTACTCGATTTGCGCTTAATATATTAGCTATGCCTCTTACAAGCAATAAATGCGAGCGACTCTTTAGTAGCTGTAAGATCATTTTTAGTAACTGGCGTTCCCAATTATAAATAAGTATAATTAAGGTAAATAAGGTTCTTTAGTATTTATATAGGCCACCGCTAAACGTATATTTAATAATAAGGAAGTAGATAAGTTAGTAGGAGAGCCTTGCAAAAGGGTGCCGCTTAAGGAAGCAGTAAAGGCCTAACTTGTTACTGCTATTGCCGCAAAGGCAGCTACTTAGGTAGAGTGACTAATAAGGAGGAAGAGAAGCTAAATAAGCAACTATAAGAATAAGGTTATTTGTAAGGTATAGTATAGGTAGCTTTTAGTAAGTTATTTTATATCTACCCTTCCTTTTATAATACTACGCTAACGCCAAGCCTTTCTATATTTAGTATATAAATGCACTAAAGCTCTATAGAGCTCCTAGAGTGAAACAATTTACTAGCTAGATAGAGTAGATCTAAGCTTAAATCTACTCCACTCCAGTCTAAAAAGATCACTATTTATGGCGTTATACTGTTAAATTTCTAAATTAAATGCGGCTGCTATAGCTATAAGGGCATAGAATATTCGAATAGCTAGGGTTGCTGCATAGGTCTCTTCTTCAGTAATCTACAGGTCTCTACAGACACACAGTTAAGCTTTAAGCTTTTATAGGTAGCCGTCGCTATTAAGCTTATATTTAAAGACCTATTTTAGTAAAAGGATTTACTCGTTACATGCTTCTACCTTTAGTATAGTCTTAAATATCCCTCGGCGTTTTAGGTCGTTATATTCTTTTTCTATAGCCTTTTAAAAGCTAGTAGTTAAAGGATACTTTCTTAGTTCTTTAAGGTTCTTTAGTTTAGGAGGAAGATTGTCCTAATATAGAGATAAGGATAAGGATCTAGTTTAGCTTATATCCTTTACTAGTATAGGAGGGTACGACCTCTCTAAGATAGGAAAGTCTCAGTGCTGTCTGTTAATCGGTTAGTTAGTCTATTAGTCAGTCACTATTAGTTAGAATTAAGTAATAAGAAGAGAAAGAAAAGAGTGTATTAAAGGAAAATTATATATCTATTAGTGTCGCTAGAGTTATTAAAGACTTTAAGGGCTTTAGACCGACCTATATAACTATAAAAGGCCTAGGCTATCCCAAAGCTACGCCTAATCTAGATATTAAATCTAGGGGGCTAAATCACACTACCACATACCTCCCCTATCTAAGTTGTTGTCCCCTAATGACTTCCAAAACTCTAAAACTCCTTATCTTCAAAATAAAGGCGTGGTAGGTAATTATATGCGTTCCTTACCCTTACTATAAACCTAAAATAGTAAATAAGGAGACTCTATTCTAGTTAAACGAGACCATTCTTATCCGCCTGGCTGAGTAGTACAAGATGTATTAGACTAGCGGCTCTTAGATAATATAGCTCTTTCGTGTCCTTTTGCTTACTTAGTTCTATCCTATAATTCTTTAGGTAACTTTATATAACTCTATCCTTCTACAACAATTAGGGGTACTCTACTTAGATTTACCATAATAGTTAAAGAATCGATTCTATTGTTAACGCAGTAGAAGTATAAGCGGCTGTTAAAGCGCCGTATTTTAGTTATATATATAAGCTAAAACGCATCCTTATAGTTCTTAACGGCCTTTAAATAATAGGAGTACATCTATTTTATAACTTCGTTCCCATTACCAGCAAGAAGAAGATTATAATCTTAGATTACTGCTAGAGAATCCTATTGTCGTTTACTAAGAAGGGTATTAGATAGAGCGCTGGCAGCTATAAGCTTAACTACTACAGGGAAGCAATATAGAATTGCGCCGTAGAGATTAGTATATCTAGACAGCGTATAGGGCGGCGCTCTTAAGTCTTAGTGCATATCTACTAACTCTACCTAAGTACCTCCTTTAGTAACCTTAAGGTTATTATAATCGTCCTAAATACTAATAAACTATAGTAGTATTATTCGCTAGGTTCTAGTTAAAGGTCCTTTTACTCTATAAGGAAGGTAAGGCATAGTTATACGCATATCTCCTTTCTTATATAGCTAAGCTACCTAGTTAATCGCATACTTTTCTATGTCTTTAGTAGTCTAGTCTTAGTTAAAGATCTTATAAATAAATCCATCGCCCTTAATTAACCCTCGCGCCTTAAGATCCTCCTACTATAATTTTAGGTAATAATATATACCGGGTAGGATTATCATATAGTTATCCTTAGTCTTATTATCTAGAGAAATACTCCCTTAGATTATATTAGCACTATATCTACTTTTAAGAAGTAAAGGAATATTAATATTAATATAAGCTTAGACCCCTAGAACTCGGTTACCCCCCAAACTCGGACGGGTTTCCCATACAAAACGTCAGTTTTCTACCTCTATAAAAACAGTATTAGTAATACATTATTAATAATATAAAGTTCTAAACTTAAAGCTTATATAGTCCTAAGTAAATTTATAAAAAAAAGATTTAAAAAAAAGTCTTTATGCGCCTAAAATATTAAATAGTTTATTTTACATAGTAAAATACCCCCTTTAAAAAACATACTATACTATTTTAATAAATTTTTTTAATAATATTTTTTTAAAATATATAGCTATGCGACACCAGGTTTTAATTTTTATAGCATTTATATATATAGGCTTTTAAAATATAGCTGGTTTAAAAATCTCCTATATAAAAAACCTAAAATTTTATATAGGGGATTTTTAAACTAGCTATATTTTAAAAGCCTATATATATAAATGCTATAAAAATTAAAACCTGGTGTCGCATAGCTATATATTTTAAAAAAATATTATTAAAAAAATTTATTAAA
>Ga0307515_10024239_pt1 | contig 10582 bp, 4 predicted proteins | sample 17_EM_MG_FD_194513 | JGI IMG/M metagenome (GOLD analysis project Ga0307515, IMG submission 194513) | Populus trichocarpa ectomycorrhiza microbial communities from riparian zone in the Pacific Northwest, United States - 17_EM | ecosystem: Host-associated > Plants > Roots > Unclassified | place...
TTGGACCCGACCACAACCTCCAAGTTGGTTCCGAGCGGTAAGTACTCTCGAGTACGCTGATGGTGGTCATGGATACCAGGCCCGGGAGTGCAGACGACCTCTGGCTCTGCTCCTGGGCCATTGCGCTTGCCGCCGCTGCCCCCAGCGGGGGCTTATTTCTTCCTCCGGGCCCTTGTCCGTATTCCCCCACCTTCTCGGCCGTGGGACGGGATGACGCTCGCACATTCCCCCATGGACAACACGGTATAGATCACGCACACAGTACGTATTTTACGCGGTTTTTACGAGCTCACTATCCTCTGGAAAACCCCCATGCACACGCAGCACCCCCCCCTTGTGGCCGTTCCTTTGTCGCCCCGGGGCTGTGGCCTGGCCACGCCCTTTGTCCTCTCCCTTCACACGTCACACCCCGTCTTCCTCATCACAATCCCGTATTACCCCCTGGGGTGCTGCCCCCTGGTACGCCCCATCCCCCCCCCCTTTTTTTAGGATTCCCGGCGCATGTACGCGGCGATCTGCCCTTCGGGGCTGCGCACTGTGAGCCGGAGGACTAACACCCTTACGGGTATTCCCCACAAGTCGAGCATGGGTACCCGGCTGGCTGGAGAAGCCCTCCCGCTTAGAGTGCGGGGGCCTGGTGCCCCACCCCTTGACCTCTGTGGATCCGCTAGCACCGCAGCTGTAGCCAGCCGCCCCCAAACACCCGGGCCTCGGCCTAGTCCCCAGGTACTACGCGCACCGGCCTTGCCGGTTAGGACGAGTCCTGGTAAGACATAAGGCAGCCCGGGCTTAGGCAGGTCTTGGGCGTCACCACAAGTGCGCGCCCACACCCACCTGCCTGGAGTAGGGGCGACAACAGCGTAAGACGTCTGTCAGGACGCCTTTACCATCCCCGCGGACGACGTTCTCGGATGCTGACCCCATGTCTATCGGACGTGTAAGGCTACCCAGACGCTCCACTACGGTGGCCCGTCAGATCTACCCGATGAGATCTCCGGGAGAGACACCTTCCCTTGAAGTGGTCAGTGGCATGCGCCCACTTGAAACTGCACACGAAGGTAGAGGCGTGTAGCTGGTGAGACCCTCCCCGTTGAGGGACTCAGGGCTACCAGCTCAGCCTATCCAGGCCTTTTATGGCCCCTCACGTTGCCTGCGTCGAGCCTGTGCTGGCAAAGGCGGCTGTTGGGTTTCAGAAGGGTAACTACCCCGAAGGAGTCTTTCCTCCTGCGTGATGGTCGAACACACAGGTTAAACCAGAAAAGCTAGTGGGTAACGCCACTTGAAACAACGTGGTTCTGGCAGCAGTGCGCGTCTCAACACGGGCACCCTCCAGGTCCGCATGCTCATGCCTACTACACTTTGCGTGTAGAAGTCCTAACCACTAAGCCTTCGTCTCCCGCCCAGACTAGGTTGGGCCTGCACTGGTTGGTCTTCGGACGCCCCAGTTCACATATCCAACACCCTGGTGAGCCTCACCATGCTGTTGACCCATGGCTGGCAGACCCAGGGGAGTGCATTGTAGTCCCGACATGAGCAGAGGGACCCACGGGCCCTCCGCCCCGGATAACATCCGAGTGACAGCATACACTTTAAACGCCAGTGGACGCTTCCCCACTTGAAATAACAGCCACCAGTCTATAGGCGAAATGTCCCACGGCTGCGCCTGAATTGACACCCGGTACTAACGTGACAGGCCTTAGCCAGGCCTAAGCGGAGGCGGCGCATTTGGGTCCCGGATACCTATTTGGGCTTGACTAATTTTTCCTACGGGCATTAACTTACCCACTATCTTTTCTTTTTAGCTCCCTAACAGTTAGCATGAAAACGACCACCCCCTTAGGAGCAGTCATCGTAGACGAGGCCAAAGCAATAGCCATCATTAACTACTGCCTATTTGGCCCCCTCCCAGCATGGCCCAGTAAGAAGACACGGCCTACCATGGCCAAGAAGAAGAAACGCGTGGCCCGATCCCCGCCCCCAGTGCCCCCGCCTGCCACGGAGAAGTGCCCCCTAGCTAACGTCGTGCTCAGGAAGCGCGACACACCCTCCGCGGCCCCCACTACCCACGTGCCGTACACGAGGACGTCTAAGAAATGGCGCCCGCGAGAAGGCCTCAAGTTCCCCGCGGGGCTGTGCTACCTCATAGCCATGGAGGAACAGAATTGGCCCACCACTGTCTCTGACCTTGGGTATTACCCTTTGGTCGGAACACTACTGAACAGCCCCCACCTGGTTACAGAATACTGCGCCATGATCGAGGAACAGAGTCCAGGCCTTTACCACATGGTTGACAGGTTCTCTACGAGGGTCACCACCCTCTTCCTAGCTAATCGGTCCTGGGTGGTGGGTGCACACCTGCCCGGGCGTCCACATCCAGGGCACAACGCGGGGTATCCTCAAAGGCCCATCCCCCAACAATACCCTAGGCCTCCGCCTGGCCCCTGCCCTCCACTCCCGCCACAATCCATGATAGCCCCGGCCGTCCCACTCGGTGTTCCCAAGCCCAGTTTCAAGGGTAAAGGAAAACAAAAGAAGACCAAGGCACCATTCCATCCTTACGCGCCCCCTCTCAGCGCTAAACGGCCCAGTTCCCCGGCGGCGCAATGGAAGAAAGTGCTTGCGGACCCTCTGGAGGAAACTATGGACGCCCTTAAAGCTGAGCTGGACATCTTCCCATCCACCCTTGCCATTCCGGCCTGGAAAGACACCTTGGCCTGGTTGAGAGACAAGAGGAAGGACCGCGACTTCGATCGGAAAGAGTGCATCCCGATGATCACAGAGTTTTTCTCGACGGTCATGGCAAAGGTAAAATCCGAGTATACGACAATCCAGGAGGATGAGAGACTACAGGAGGAGACTCTGACAGCGGAATCGGAGAAGCTAATGGCTCTGCTGGAGCAGTTCAAACAGGTGGAAACGGCCTTGGAACACCCCACACCTGGCTTTGACGTAGAAGGAGCGCGAGCCTGGTCTAAAGAGCTAGCCGACCACATCAGGGACCAGGAGAAGGTGGTCGACATGCTGGATGGCAGTGCGAACCCGGAGGAAACCGACATGGGCGACGACCCCATTGCGGACAACACGTCGTTCGTGAAAATCGCGGAAGAGGTCCCCACCCCCAAGGCCCCACGCCCTTTGGCCAATGAGCTCTGGCCTGAGACCAACTACCAGAACTACGCGGCAAGAGTAGCGGACCTGTACCCTGCACCGGAGGGCAAAGTGCCTCTGGAGAACCTTCTTGTGAAAATGGAGGAGCCGGTGGACTCTAAGTTGCACCTCCCACGGCCGTTAGAACTGTACACCGCGGATGAGCTGGTTAAGGTGGTGCCGAAGGGGCTACCCCGCTGGAATAATAGGTATGAAGACCCCATGGAACCCGCCAAATGCTGGACATGGGAGGAGTTCTCACAGATCTACAACGAGCCCGGGTATCATTTCATGCTTGCTAGGGTGGCACAAGTAGGCCCTCAATGCAAAGACCCCAAGCTCTCCACGCTCCGCTCGAAGTTGGCTACACAATGGTGGTGTGCGGTCACGATACAGAAAATGGATCCTAGGCAGGACTGGATGCTCTGCACAGTCCCGTCTGGCTCGGAAGGAGAAAAAGACGCGATGAAGTATGATCTGATGAGACTCTCAGAAGGGAATGTGGTCTACGTGATCAGACGATTCGCTGTAGCGGGTAGGGCAAGGGATCTAGAATGGACAATTAGAGGCTCCCTGGCGGATGACAACGCCATCTACTTCCAGATGCGCAAGCGCCTAATAGAGTTTGAGATGGGAGACACCAGGCTCGGGTGGAGAGTCTTAGGCGTCCGAAAGGCCGGAGCGACCTCGAAGTTCAGAGGTACATTCATTCTGGACTCACCTGCGACCTACTGGCCTTGGTCCATGGCTTGGGGTCACAAGCACGGCTCCATCCCAGAATCTTCGCCTCTCCTCAATTTTGAGCCAACCTGGAGCGCTAAGCGCCCCTACGCCTGCCAGTGCTGCTACTCGACGGACCACTTTACGGAGGAATGTCCTCTCCCCTTCATGAAAATAGGAGGCAGTAGCCTGGTCAGCCAACCTGCCAGAACCTTGGTCATCAAAAAGAAAGCCGCGGAGAGGATTATCTCTCTGGAAAAGTCCACGTGGGAACTGCCGGTCCCCAACCCCCCAGGCACCCCAAAGATCCCTAACTCGCCGTCGAGACCACCAGCAGTGCCGCGCCTCCCCATGCGCGTAGCCCCCATGTCAATCATAGAAGAAGGCGGATCCAGTGTTGCTGCAGATGAAGCGTCCTCAGTGCGCTCGGAAGCACGGATGTCCATTGCCGCACCCCCGCCCATGGATGACCCGCCCTACCATCTGATAGATAGCCTGGTTAGATTCCTCATGCTCCAGCTCACTGGTGATGCCCCGGTGGGGGTGGGCCTCACGGAGTCCAAGATACAATTCCTCTGCAAGTCCCACAAAGGGTCTATGGACGCCGTCCTGGATTCGCTCAGACGGGACGGATGGCTACCTGCCTCGGTCTCTAACCACGTCATGACCATGGAGTTTGAAAGGTTTATTGCGGGGACCCCCCCCCCTCAGCCCAGCGGTTGGTGGCCTTTGTCGCAACAAATTATGAATTGCCCTTACTAACATAAAGTCGTCTATGACGCATTATTGCCCAGGCTCAATGCCTACTACTACACAAGGTGCTGTGCACCAAGTGGAACCTGCCGGCGCAGCCGCTGTTGCATGTGAGAAACTTATGCCTATAAATCGAACCCTACAGGAGTTTGACAAACCCTCAGACCAAACACCAGCTATGCTGGGTGCGATCCCCACCATCCCCATAGCGTCCGTGGCATCACCACACTCGAGAACAGCGAGCAAGTCGCATGTCAGCGATACCCCGCCTCCAGCGGATATCGTATCAACGCAAGACACTGCTATGGCGGCCCTCCGATCCCCAGCTCCGCCTATGGCTAGGCTCCCCTCGCAGGAAATCTCTATCTACCCCGCCAAAGCAATGAGCGTAGCGTCCCGCGGCGAGAAGCAGACCACAGAGTACACATGGCCGGACAGCGCCCTAGACGCTGAGATGACAAGCGGCAGCGAACCGGAACACACCACTCTCCTGCCCGATAAGGACGTTAGCAGCCACCCGGCGGTACAGCGCGCGTTAACTTCGATCGCACTCAATCGAACGGTGGAACAGGACCGGGATGATATCTTAGCAGGCGTCCAACTGCCAATCATATCCAACCCTCTCCTACCCTCCCTAATCCCTGTGGACGAGGAGGAGTCCCTGCTCTTCTCTCGCGTGAAGCCCCTGCAAGGGGACGCACTCATCAGAGCGGCTGGCATAACGAAGGAGGACCTGCCACCTGTCCCCGACAGAAAGGGGAAAAAGACATCTGCTGCATGGACCATCCCACGAGTAGAGGATCCTGCCCCCGGGAGCGCTACTCCCCACACCCTAGAGCCCCATTACGACGTTCAATCGACCTCCGACACCTATGAAGACCTACCGTTTTCGCAGAATTTAAGGCGAATGGCCACCGCTTTCCCCTCGATGACGGAAGAACACCTATCTCTTACGCTGGAGAAACATGAGAACGACCTCCCGACCGTGCTAGCCTGGATGCAGACTATAGTGGAAATGAGGCATATACGACGCACGCTCATATCTGCGTACCCAACAGCCAGCATAGAAGAGGTCGAAGCAGTGGTCAAGCTGTACAAGGGAGACTTCATGCTGTCGTTCATACTACTCGGTAACAATCACGAGCCCACGCCCGACTGGGTGGACTTCTCCTTCGCAAGGCGCCGGGGCGTGATGGACATAGGGGAGGATGCCCCGGAAGTTGTCTACGACGACCCTGCAGCAAGGTCCTTTGAAAATCAATGGTGGAGGACGTGTGTCCAAATACGACGGCACAGGGTATCTCACTCACCGGAGGCGGATGCCCTGTGGCATAAGCTAGCGCCTATCGCCATCGCTCCACGACCCATTTCCCTCAGGTTCCTCCAGTACGTCAATGCCCTAGGTAACTACCACGTAGACAGGCCCAAGTTTAGTAAAGCTGTCAGTGTCCTCCGTGCACAGGACGAATTTGCCAGACTAGTGGCTCTCATCGGGGAGCCCACCCCGTGCTTTGATGGACAGGAGGCGAACATCCCCGCCGTAGCCATCCTCCACGTCCTTGTTGGTGACGGACTGGCATCACCAGCGGCCACTGCGTGGCTAGCACTGAGTGTCTTCAAGGACAAAGAATCTTACGACAGATATATCCCACTCTTCTACGGCTTCCCCGCGATCAGAAGGAAGATCTGGAATGACAGGAATGTCTACATGGTGCTTAGCACCAAGACGGCCAGCAGACAAGGAAGCGTCACAGGATCGAGGGTTGACGTCACTGCAACAAGGGATACCTACATGAGCGCGGTGCCAGGCACGATCAAGTATGCCTTGGAGAAGCAGTGAGAAAAAGCGACGAAATCGCCAAAAAAACCAGCAGATAAGTCGTCAACAGGCTCGAGAGGCTCAAAGAGGAGCAGGCGACAAAGAGGACTCTCCCCTGGGGAGAGCATTGGTAATATCCCGGAAGAAGAACAGGAGGAAACGGCGAGTACGGCTCTGCGAGTGGTCTTAGGTACTGAAGAAGACTGATGTCTCGGATGACTCGAACTGGTTTGGACTGGTATGCTCATATGTTTGGTCTCGGAATAAGTACCCCCACGATCTGCTTCTGGTATGATAGTATCGCTAACATGTTTTATACACGACATGGTCTGGAAAAAGATAGTCTGATTCGGAACGCACCCGTCCACCATACAACTTAGAAGGGAATTAGCCAACGGCCCTCCGGCGTTCCCTTATTACTGATCAGGTCACTTTCGGGGCACTCCCCCTCCACAGCTCCATGGACATCAAGCTCGCATCCTCAAGACGTCCCGCAAAGGCTGTTGGCTACCCGGCTCAGGGCCGTGGGGCTGACGGTGACGGCGGAGGGACAGCGGGTACCTCCCTGGCTGGTGTGGTGGCTGCCAGTGTCTCAAACAGCCAGAATTGCGAAAACCCCCACCCTGCACCTCCGAGGCGGAGGGCTGCAGGCTCCAACGGCGATCTGCCCCCCCCAAGCTCAGGATCAGGCCAGACCTCGGCCCCCAAAAGGGCCAGAGGGAGGACCCCGGATGGGGCTGAGGCAGAGCCGGAAGATCCCCCACTAGTGCTGTCTAGGAAACCCTTCAAATTAGCCACGTGGAACATGTGCGGACAGGGAACCAGAGACGTACCCAAGGATAAAGTAAAGATGCGTTTGGTTGAGCAGTTGCTGACGCTGGAAAGCATTGACATCATGGTCCTAACCGAGACACACACAATGTCACTCCCGACAAGCCGGCGAATACAGGTTTTGGTGCAATCCGGCCTAGCCCACAGAGCTGGCGTGGCGATCGTGGCCAAAAACGGTTCGGGTTGGGAGGTTCTACACAAGGAGGAACTGATCCCGGGTTACGCAGTAATAGTTAAGGCCTCCCATAAAATGAGCAGAGAGTCGCTCTGGGTCCTCAGGGTCTATGGTGACATCTCGAAAGGGCAGTCCTCATTGATTGATTTCTACAGGAGGTTGGGAGATCGACTGGAGGCCCTCGTGCGGAGGCAGTCCAGGACGCACTGGGGAGGCTGCTTTGCAGCCGGGGACTGGAACTTTGTGGAATATGCTGGGGACAGATTCCCCACAGCGCACCCTGAAAGGGCGCCGCTCCAGCTGCTGACCGCGTTCGGTAGGATAAAGGCGCTGTGCGGCCTTACTGACACTGCAGGGCGAGACCCAGCTCCATCCCTATGGTCCTATAGCAAAATGACTGCACATGGTAAGGCTTACTCCAGACTGGACAGGATATACCGTCCGGAGCTGGGATGGTCGTCTGGCGACGTACAGCCTATGGACACTGGGACCTCGGACCACAGATTGGTGGTAGTCCCGGTTTACCCAAGGAAGCCGAGGATCGAAAAAGCTAAACCAGCGCCTAGGCTACCCAGCCTGGATGTCCTGGAAAAGGCGAAAAATTTCTGGCCCATCGTCCTACGGGCGTGGGATGGATTAACAGGGACGGGACCCGTCACCTTAGAAAAATGGACAGCCTTTAAAAGAATGGTCTTGGAGAGGGGCCTGGCGGAGGTTAATGCCATGAAGACATCGCGAAAAAGAGATTGGGTAGCTGCCCTGAAGCAGGAAACCATACCTCCGGAGGAAATCATGAGTGCAGTCACAAAAGCCAACAGACAGTTATGGGCCAGGCGTGCGGCGCCTGCTAGAACAGCCCCCACTTGGCCCAGCGCTGTGCCAGCATACGAAGCGCCGCCAAGCAGAAGTAAACATTTTGTCGCAAGTAACAGTTCACCCTGGCAAACCCCTTCTAAGGTATACGCGGGCGCGGCTGGGAAAAGCGACAGGCCAACAAAGTTCCTTAAACCGCAGAACGATAAGAGCGTTGCTGACTTGCTGAAAGAGAGAGCTGATCTCCTGGAAGCCTCTACCAAAGCTAAATGGGAGGAGATGACCAGAACCCACTCTTCTGAGTGGTACAAGCAGTCCTCCAACAAAGAACTGGATGAGCGGGGCAGCAGAGCATCTGTCTCTGTGGAGGGCCTTTGACGGCCGGCTGACACTACCGCCAGAACGGATCTGGCTGGGATGTCTAACGTGGCCAAGGAATACTTCTCTGTTCTACACACCCCGGAGACAAACGAGGAGGAAAGACAAGCGGCGCAGGAAGCGCTACTGTGCTCAGTCAGGCTCCAGAGCGAACAGCGCCCTGGCCCAGCGAAAGATGAGATCATCGATGGCCCATTCACGGAAGAGGAGATGTGGGCCCTCACATCGAAGATGCCCAACACAGCGCCCGGACCAGATGGAATTCACTATGGATTCTGGAAAAAACTCATAAGGACGCTGGACAAACTCCAGGACAGTAAACGGCCGCCTAGGACCTTCTGGAGTGTGTTTGCCGACGTCACAGCCGATATTACAGCAAGAGGGTCATCTCGCGAAGGATTTAAAAATGCTAATATTAGCCTCTTCTACAAGAAAGGAGACCCTACCTTGGTTTCCAATTATAGGCCGATCTCGTCTATGAACACTGACTGCAAAATATACACTAATCTGATTAACATGCGCTTGGCCCCGTGGGCAGTCGCCAAATTACACCCGGATCAGAAAGGATTCGTGCCGGGGAGACTGATGTGCGAGCACACCAGGCTCGCGTCAGAGGTGGCACACCTGTGTGACGCCACTAACACCCCTGGCTTCATAGTTGGGCTGGACCAGGCTAAGGCCTACGATAGAGTGGACCAAGCGTGGCTTCTGCGGGTGCTCACCGCCTTTGGTCTCCCTCCAGATCTAATACTGCTTATCAGCGACGTCATGGACGGCTGCAAATCAAGAGTCCGGATCAACAGCGGTTACAGCCAGTACTTCCCGCTGCGGAGGGGAGTGAGGCAAGGGGACCCCTTGTCCTGCCTGCTCTTCAACTTCTCAATAGAGCCGCTGGCCATTAAGCTGCGAGATACCATCACAGGTCTATCGGTCCCAGGCCTCGAGCCTGTGAAAGTCATGCTCTATGCGGACGACGTAAACCTGTTCTTAGGTGATTGCGACTCAGTCCAGGAAGTGTCAGCCTGCCTGACATCCGCATCCTATGCGATCGGTTCCAAGTTTAACTTGGACAAAACGGACGTTAAGCGGGTAGGGCCCCATGCCTTCCAACTAGCATGCTATAACAATCAGGACATGAACGGCTCCTCACTGCCAGGGGCCCACATCCTACCTCCTGCAAACCCTCTGCGCGTCCTGGGGGTTTGGGTAGGTAGCAGAGATTTCGCCACTGACAGGTGGACGCAGATCGACATACATGTGAGCAAAATTATATCACAGTGGAAGGCGATAGGAGCATCGGCCCGAAATAGGTCGCTCCTAGCGAAGGCTCTCATGCTGTCTAGGTGCCACTTCCTGATGGACGGTAACGGCGTCCCGCCAAGTTTCCTGAGTAGGATCGGAAACAAAATTATGAATTTCGTCAGAGGGAAATTCTCTGCTATGGCCTACCATACGCTGGAAGCCCCCCTGGTGGAAGGAGGGCTAAATGCCCGGTCCCTCACCACCCGGAAGATGGCTACTGACCTAAAATTCCTGGGTGACCTCATCACAGGGGACCAGCAAACCCCCTGGAAGCAATGGACATGGATGGACCTAAAAATGGCCTCTGTGTCTAGCAGAGCAGGTACCTATGGGGGACTCAACCCACTCCTGCAACAGGCGTACACGATGCCCTCCCTTCTGCAGGATCGGGTATCACAAGCTTTCGCGACAGCCAGGAAGTTCAGCGTGGACATGGCCTGTGCAGCCCCCTCCCTCAAAGCAAGGATGGGTGTCCCGTTACTGAACCATCCAGTTCTACCCAAACCCGGCTCACAGAGATTCTTGAAAGTCATGGACCTCTGGGCGCAAGGGGTGTCTAAAGTCGCCCACCTCTATGCCCCACCCCCACTGAGAGGCACGGGTCTTAAGAAAACGGTTACAGTTCTAAAAGAGGCGGTACATGC
>Ga0307515_10024240_pt1 | contig 10582 bp, 7 predicted proteins | sample 17_EM_MG_FD_194513 | JGI IMG/M metagenome (GOLD analysis project Ga0307515, IMG submission 194513) | Populus trichocarpa ectomycorrhiza microbial communities from riparian zone in the Pacific Northwest, United States - 17_EM | ecosystem: Host-associated > Plants > Roots > Unclassified | place...
AGTTACTAAGCTCGTAGGGGTGTCTCAACACCTAATGCCCTAAGACCAACTGGTCTGGGAGTCATTAGCCGAAAGCTCGTTACATGGGTTAAAGATGTATTGTGTTTTAAGTTATATGTATATATATTTAAAAAAAAAAAGAAAAAAAAGATAATAATCTCAACCCAAGGAAGTTAACCTTAGAAAAACATTAGAACATAATATTGTTTTCTTCCAATAAAAGCCCCATCATCTATGTTTTCATACATTGAGCACATAAAAAGAAGGTTTATTAATACCTTGTTTCAACAGTATGAAGCAAATATATAAATTTAATGAGAGTTTGTTTATTTGGATAGATTAATGGAAGTTGAATGATGAATGTCTTGCTTTGTGGAACTTGCAAATTGTTTTTCTATTTTAATGCTTTGATTACTAGAGACTAGTAATAAGCTGGTTGGAGGTGTGATTAGTATTTAAAAGTGCATTTTTATCAAGGATTTATATCATCATTTTGCACTTGAAGTATCAATATCTCCTTAACTAGAGCATGTTTTATAATAACAAGTCTGATAATATAAGATACCTTTAATTTATGGTAAATGTTCATTTTAAATATAGGCATATCACATAAATCAAAGGATTGATTGATGAGTTTAACTATAGAAATTGAGAAGATAAAGAGAGGGCTAAGCTTAGAAAAGAGATGTTGATTGAATTCAAATTGGAACACCATTCAGTTATTGGATCATAACTGGAGCTGTAGAACTTGGATTTAGGTCTGGTTTATATGGATAGAAAGCTAAGACATATGCCTAAAATGTTAATGATGAGTCCATGATTCAAAAGGACCGTTTTCAAGTTTCAATTATAGCAACAACAGAGAAGTCAGAATTTGTCCTGCAGCCCAGACACTGTTCAGTGTTCAGCCCATATATCGAGTTCTAGAAGTCTAAATGACCTTATTCTTGTTTTGTTGGAAAGCTGAGACAATTCCCAAGAACTTTCATGAAGACTATCTATTCAAATTCTGATGTTAGCAATGTGTTTTCTGCAGACAAGAAGATAAGGATGGTTACCAAGTCAAGAGGTGGCCACCCACTCAACAATTAGTCATCAAATCAATAGTTCTGAATTTTGGCCTATAAAAGGAGGCATTTGCCATACATTTAGGCATCTTAGTTTTTAGATCAAGATCATGCTCTTTATTTATTTCTTTATATTTTTGTAATGTTTAAGTCTTATTTCATGTTATATTTTCCTTAATCTCTTGTTTATGCTTTTCATTTCCTTTACTATACTTATGTTGTTTATTTATGTTTCTCTTCTTCATTATGTTTAGCTAAGTTTATTATGTAAAGGTGAAAAGGTTACACTAATGGTGTAAGAATAAGTATAGTGTAAACTCAACATGGACTTTAATGTTTGATACTAACATGTTTTGTATTTGTTATTTTATTCATTCTTAATACTTTGCTTGTTAAATGGTTAATCTAGATTTATGTTGTATAACCCTTTGTACAATGAATACTTGATCCTTTCATAACCAACTGTATGGTATAACCGACACCTGTGTTATGAAAGGAAATTGATTTATTGTTAACATAAATTAACATCATGAATACCTGACAACATTTACAAGTATTAGCATTATTCAAATAAGATAACTAATGTAATCATGTTAACAATTTATAATCTGATTGGAAACTCCTTTGTGTGTGGTTTCCAGTTAAGTAATAAAAAAGAGTTTATACTATACTTATTTGAAACATCATTATCACATCTCAAAGCTCTCTTCAAATCTTTTCTTTTATTTATAATTCTATATAGTTCACCTCCCTGTGGTTCGACCCTGGTCTTGCCGGGTTATTTATTACTTCGACACTCCTGCACTTAGGATAAGACATCAACTCTTTGATCGTGTCAATTACCTACATAAAAAGAAAAAGATATAAAAAAAAACGTTGAATATAGCATTAACATTATACTCACCTAAAAGATCTAACTTATATGCATCATTTTTAACCCGTTCAAGAATTTTAAATGGATTGTTCCCTCTAAACTGCAACTTAGATCGCATATGGGGTGGAAATATTTTCTTTCTTATATGCACGTAAACCCAATCACTAGGTTCAAATATAACATTACACCCTTTGTTAGCTTTAGATGCATATTGTTCATTTTTCATTTTTATTTTATATCAAACACTTTTATGGAGTTGCTTCACCATTTCTATATCTTTTTTCTCTAACGTAGCAAAAAAAACAACTTTATCCATGCAAAATGTATGCTTCTTTAAGTTGACATATAATTTTTCATTTCTCAAAACATCAAGCACACAACGCAAATGGTTAATACGCTCATCTAAGCTTTCATTGTATACCAAGGTATCATTAAAATAAAATACAATAAATCTGTCTATAAATGCATGCAATACATAATTTATCAATCTAATAAATATGCTTGGTGCATTAATACAACGCAACAACATAACTAATCAATAATACAAATTATACTTAGTTTTAAAAGCAGTTTTCTATTCATCACCTTTTTTTCATTCTAATATGATAATGTTCACTTTTTAAATCAATCTTCGTAAAAACACAAGAACCATGTAATTCATCTAATATGTCATCTAGCCTAGAAATTAGAAGTCTATACTTTACCATCAACTCTTTAACTTGCCCTTGAAGCTCTTTTATCTCTTTAGGATTACTTGTATAAGCTAAATGGTTAGGAATCACAATTCTAAATATGAGATCAATTTGATGTTTTATTCCTCTTATTGGCAACAAACCACTAGAAAAATCTTCACGAAACACATCCATAAATTCCTACAATAAATAAATGACAATACTAAGAATATAATAATCAATATTATTAATATTAAAACATGCCTTTTTATACAAAAGTATAAAAATAATCTAGTTAGTATAAAAAAACACTTTTGACCTCACTCTTTTTTGTATAAAAACTCATTTGCCACTTTATTGTTTCCTCTAAACTCTCTTTTCATTTCTTCTCATATAGCCCCTTTTTTTTTTCTCTCCCCTTAGCCTCTTTCTTTTTTTTTCCACTCCTCTAAGCCACTTTTTCCTTTTCTCTCCTCTCAAATTTACTCTCTCTTTTTAATTTGTATTGTTCTTCATACACATGTTTTGGGGTTAACATTACAAGGATGATGAAATTTCTACTTTTATAAATGAATACCTATTCTAGAACCCATCATGGATAAACTTCCTATCAAACTCCCACAACCTACCCAATAGTATGTGACACGCATGCATATGAACAACATCACAAAACACCTTATCATTAAATCTCTCAATTGAAAAAATAAACTAAAACATGTTTATTCACCTTCCTTTCCCCCATATTTATTCAACAACTAAAGCTTATAAGAACTATGATATGTTATAATCTTCAAATTCAACTTCTCAATAAGTGTAAATACTAGCTACAATAACACAACTTTCACCATTTATAATTATACTACATACTTTATTAGTGATGTGACATTTTATATGGAAAATATTCTTTTTTTGTTGCTCTAAATCATCCTATTTGACTTAAACATTTAATACACTTTTAACAATAAGTGACTCACCCTCAATCGAATACTTTACCTCGTAATCACAAGCATTCTCAAGTGATAACATCTTTTAATCATCATTGTCACTTTTGGTTTCCACATCCCTATAGTTACACAATATCATAACTATTTTATTTAGATATTGAGAAGTTATGTGACTTATTCCTAAACAACTGAAATATTTGATATCATGATTACGAGGTGATTGAGAATCAGATTTACCTAGAATATCAATGGAGACTTCTTTTTTGACATTAGTTATCTTAGTTTTACTACTTATATTTGGCTTAGTTTGGGCATCCCCATCATTCTTCTAATTCAGCCTTTATGATTAAAAAAAACTCATATTTTAAACTTAACATGAATAATCCTTTCTCTTAAGTTGTTGTTTCATATTTGTAGCCATATACACAATGTCTTTTAACTCTGCATAATGTTGTAACTTTATAACATTTGTTATCTCATAGTTCAAACCATTCAATAATCTAGTCATGGTAGCTTCTTTTTCCTCTCTTATATTCACCCAATCATAATCACCTTCATCTTTTTATGGTAGTCCTTGAATAGTACTTAAAAGTGCATTTTTATCAAGGTTTTATATCATCATTTTGCACTTGAAGTATTAATATCTTCTTAACTAGAGCATGTTTTATAATAACATGTCTAATAATATAAAATACCTTTAATTTATGGTAAATGTTCATCTTAAATGCAGGCCTATCACATAAATCAAAGGATTGATTGATGAGTTTAACTACTGAAATTGAGAAGACAAAAAGAGAGCTAAGCTTAGAAAAGAGATGTTGGTTCAGTCCAAACTGGAATACCATTCGGTTATTGGATCATAACTGGAGCTGTAGAACTTGGATTTAGGTCTGGTTTATATGTATGGAAAGCTAAGACATAGGCCTAAAACTTTCATGAAGAGTCCAAGATTCAAAATGACCGTTTTCAAGTTCAAATTGTAGGAACAACAGAGAAGTCGGAATTTGTCCTGCAGCCCAGACACTATTCATTGTTCAGCTCATATCTCGAGTTCTAGAAGTCCAAATGCACCAATTTATGTTTTGTTGGAAAGCTGAGACAATTTCCCAGAACTTTCATGAAGATTATCTGCTCAAATTTGGATGTTAGCAATGCATTTTCTGCAGATAAGAAGATAAGGATTGTTACCATGTCAAAAGGTGGCCACCCACTCAACAATTAGTCATCAAATCAATAGCTCCGAATTTTGGCCTATAAAAGGAGGCATTTGCCATGCATTTAGACATCTTGGTTTTCAGATCAAGATCATTTCCTTACTTGCTTTCTTTCTTTGTAGTTTTAATGTTCTAGTTTTATTTCATGTTATAGTTTCATTAATATTTTGTTTATGTCTTTCATTTCCTTTACTATACTTATATAATTATGTTCTCATCTTGTTTATTTATGTTTCTCTTCTTCATAATGTTTAGCTAAGTTTAATATGTCAAGGTGAAAAGATTTCACTAATGGTGTTAAGATATGTTTAATATAAACTCAATATGGACTTCAATGCTTACATCCAAGAAAGTTTGCTATTAACATGTCTTATCATTTTTATCTTATTAATTCTTAATACCTTACTTGTTAAATGGTTAATCTAGATTTGTGTTGTATAACACTTGGTACAATAAATGCTTGATCTTTCATAGCCAATTGTATGGTATAACCGACACCTGTGCTATGAAAGGAACTTAATTTGTTGTTAACATAAGTTAGCATCATGAATTCCTGACAATATTTAAAAGTATTGGTGTTACTTAAATAAGATAACTAATATGATCATGTTAATAATTTATAATGAGCTATTAATAACAAATCATCCGATTGGAACCTTCTTTGTGTGTGGTTTCTAGTTGAGTAATAAAAAGAGTTTATATTATACTTATTTGAAATACCATCAGTGGATCCTCTAACCTTGACATTTATTTTTATCATTGTTTAATCCTCATATTAATCTCACATCTCAAAATTCTCTTTAACTCATTATTATTATTATTATTATTATTATCATTATTATTATTATTATTATTATTTATAATTTATATAGTTAACCTCCTTGTGGTTCGACCCCGGTCTTGCCGGATTATTTATTACTTCGACACTCCTGCACTTGGGAGAAAACATCAAACTCTTTGATCGTGTCAGTCCTTTATATTTTTAGAACATTAAGTTAAGCTTTACAATTTTTGATACAAATCCTAATAGTGACTAGAAACAAATCTCCTACTCATGATTGCCTTTATCTCATCTCAATTATTAAAATGCCCCTCATGATTCCTTCTCTTACTTAAAACAAGTTGATCCCACTAAATAATAACATAATCAGTAAATTCAATCACAACTGATTTTACCTTTTTTTTTATACGAATAGTTATGACAATAAAAAATCAACTTTAATTTTTTTTTCCTCACTACAAGTAAGTTTCTGGATCATTCCATTATTCCTCCATTGGAAACCAAGAATCTTAATCTTAATACTTTTAAATTTCTATCCAAACCATCATGAAACCCAATATCTCTCCTAAATACTCTATGGCCGAAATCCCTATGATGCCAAAATCTACTATCACTAAATGTACCATGTTACTGAATTCTACCTCATTGGCCGAATAAAGCTTGAGCAAGTTCATTCAAATAATTATCCCCATTCTTATCAGTATGGTAACACATCTTTCCATTCTTTTGGCATTAAGAACCCTTTGGGATGGCTCCTCACGCAAACTAACAATCATGACATCATGTCTATCCATTTAATTATTTACCTTGCCAAACAATACATTTATCCTTTCAAATTATTGTTGGATGGCCTATGAAATAAAGAAATTTTTTTTCCTCTTCCTTTTTAGGTGATGATTTGCCTTTAAAACACAAATATTTTAAAGAAAATATGAAACAAAAAAAAAATGTTTCACTTGTAATTTGGCTTTTCACAATAATATTCTCATATTTTTTTACTTTTTACCATTATTAGCTCAACTCTTCAGTTGTTTAATGAGCTAAACAAAATCAGTAAAAAATTTTAGATTATAGCATTCAACCAATGGATTCAAAAAGACATAATGATAATAATTAAAAAAATGATAAGAAACTATAAAAAATGATAACTCTATAAACAAACTCAAATTAATACCAAAACATGAATTCAACAACAACCTAAATTCAATTTAGAATCAAAGCAAACAAACCAATTTCCAATTGAAAATAACTCAAAAACTAGAAATCAATATAGATTCAATTAAACTAAAATCAATTTGGCTATTTCAATTCAAACCAATCTCAATTCTATAATCCCAACAACAAATCAATTTCAATCAACTATGATTTGTGATTTCTTTCTTTTTCTTTTTTTAATAATTTCAATAAAAACCAAATATATATATATATTGGTAGAATACTAGTTTGATGTATAACTTTTTTTTTAATAAATGAAACCCAAAACTAGAAAATCAGGATAAAAACCAAATTTAAAAACACTAGAAATTAGGGTAAAGCTGAATCAAGAACACAAAGAAAACTAGGAGATAGAATAAAGTCGAAATCAAGAAAACTAGGATTTGATAATTTTGAGAGAAATTAAACCTAACAATGAAAAACAAGACTCAGAACACGAAAAGAACTAAATTTAAAGATGGATAGATAGATAAAACATGATTTTAGTGCCAAGCTGATACCAAATGATGCAAACATGGAAGATAAAAACCTTAGAACCCATAGTCAAGAATTGAACACAACATATGAAAGCTAAAATCAAGTTGAAAAAAACTGGACCCAGTGATTATTTGAACCAAAAAAATGTAGTTCTTGGATGAATATCCCGATCGATTGATTATAACAAACCAAGAATTGAAGTTATAAAGATTATGACACCATAAAGAAGGAATCTTTGATAATTTTGAATAATTCAATAAAGAACCAAGAGCAAGAAAAATAATCTCCAATATCATTTCCAAAAATCAATAAATTGCCCAAACTTACAAACCAAAGAAAATATTTATAGTTCAACAAAATAAACTCTACTAGAATATTGAGTTGAAATTAAAAGTCAAATATAAACTAGTTTAAGAGTACTTTTAAAATAAAATAAAAATGCCAAATTATTAGAGCTTGATCCTCTTCTGAACTCAACTTCATGTTTGACACCGCCTTAGAAGGGATTCTCGAATCCTATTCGGCCTAAATGTCATGAATTATTCCATTGAATACCTTTTTTATCCTTTTGGATGTTGGCCTTGTAATTAGCCTAATCAGAACATACAATTGGTCTTGTGATGTTGCTTGTTGATTCTCATAAGACATGATCAATTTTGGTTGGCTTTTATAGCGTAGAATGTAAGTGTATGTTGTCAAACCTAGTTTTCAAAGGCTAAGTAGAGCTCTGGCTAAGGAAGTGATCCTCATTTCCCCCCACAACTAGGTATATTTATACACCGAGGTCTTGAAATTTCTTTATAGAGAAAAAGAATGTATTATTGGAGGAGAAATTGATGTGTTGCCATTGGCTAGCCATGATGGTTATTGGTTATTATATCAAGTCATGGTTGTTGTGTCGTGCGTGCTATTGGTTGATGGAAATGTTGGTGATGAATAATGTCATTGATGCAGAAAATGATGCATATTCTACATAGAAAAACTTGTGTATGCATGGAAAAAATTATATGCATGAAAAGTTTGTGTATCATTAGAAACCTAAAAAAATACATAGAATGATGTGTCAGGATAGAATTGGATAGATCGGGTCATTATTGGATGACAGCCTAAAAATTCTAACCCCGAAACAACTAAAATATTATTATTATTATTAGAATTAAAAAACTCTGTATTATCACTTGCTGGGAAATTATTTTAATTCAATTGCAAGTTTAAATACTTGACTTTGATTCATAAACTTGGATGTAATTTAATTTAGCTATCATACTTTATATATTTAATTCAACAAATTAAATCTAAACTATACAATTACAACCTATAAAATCTCCAGCATTAAGTATCAGGAATGCGACCAAAGATATTTTAAAAAGGGAATTTCAAGGGCTGCCTATGTTGATGGTCAAATCCATCTCGTTAACACATTGAACGAAGCTTTAACTTGTCTGATACACACAAAAGCTTATATGTTATGCTTTCATAGCATATTTACATCTCCGAGGCAAAGACTTCCAAATTCATATAAAGTCCACAGAATAATCATTGGCCACTATTCACACATTCCCTTGCATCTCTTTCCCAAAAGGCCCTATTTATACCCCTAGTCCTCCGAGTTTCAATTTTTGCTATAACCACCTTCTAAAATCTTGACTTGCAATTTTGGTCCCTATAGTCTTCCAATTTAGGGCCGCACATGCTTCTTCTCGTCCAATTTACGCGTCAACATTAACGAATACACTCTGTATTTATGAGGGCACCAAATGTGACACCGAACTGGAAAAAGAGTGAGGGTCTCCATGCCCAAAATTAAGTGCAGATGACCAAATAATGTGATTAATCTCCTTCCCATACGTGGCATGATACTAGCGGTCCATTTGCATATGTGGAAATGCAGATTAGAGTCCCACTTCACCTATGCTTTACCAACCAATTAAGCTTGCCCATGTGTCTTTGTTTTTCTCTTTTCTAAAACTGACATTAAAAAAATATTAAATTGTTTTTTTTATGGTTTTAACATATTAATATAAAAAAATAAAAACTATTTTAATTAAAAAACACTCTTAAAAAAACAACATTACTAAAAGCAAGCCAAAAAAAACAAAAAACAAAATTAAAGGAAGAGAGAATAAACTCATAAAGTACAATGAGAGAGAGATGAGGACTCGGGGGAGAGAGAGACATCAACTTCCCATCTCCTGTTACTTTGCTTACCATCCCTTCTTAACCCTCCATTTGCTGCTCGCTTTTTCTAACACCACTTGCTTTCTCCTTCCTCCCCCTCGTTTCTTTCTCTTTTTTTAAGTGATATAGCAGAAACATTCTGATGAAAGCATAGCATCCAAACACTGTTGCAGATTTAGAGGTGTATCAAGATTAAAGAAAATAAAAATGGGTTCTACTGCTGACAACCAAAATCCTTGGTCACCATATAGCACCTATAAAGATTGTTCACAAGGAATTTGTAGCGTCTATTGTCCACAATGGTGTTACATCATTTTCCCTCCTCCGCCTCCTTTGTCACTCGGTGATGATGCTTCTAATACTGATTTATCCCCTCTTACTATAGCATTTATCGGCATCCTGGCAAGTGCTTTCATCTTGGTAACTTACCACACTCTCGTTTCCAAGTACTGTAGTCGGCGAGGTCATGGCAATGATACCACTGAATTGAATGACAATCAAGATCAGATGGGAAATGAAGCATCGCAAGGTATCCCAGGTGGACTAGATGAGGCAGTTTTAAAGTCTATCACAATTTGCAAGTACAAGAAAGGTGATGGTTTCGTTGAAGGCACAGATTGCTCAGTCTGTCTTGGTGAATTTCAAGAAAACGAGAGCTTAAGGCGTTTGCCAAAGTGCAGCCATGCATTTCATCTCCTTTGCATTGATACATGGCTCAAATCTCATGCAAGTTGTCCTCTATGCCGTGCCAATATTGCTGATCCCGCTAATGTTTTGCCTAGTGCTCAAGCACCACCAGCTGTGCCGGTCCAAGAAAATCTGCCAAGCTCTAATGCTTCAACACTTCAATACCAACAAAGGACCAGTGATGCTGTTTTAGTGATTCAAGATTTAGAAGGGAGTGTTGGGCAAGAGGGTAGTGATGATCTACACCCAGGACTCCAGTTAATCAAGATCTTGAAAGTATTATGGAAGCAAATGATCCGATCCAACCAATTAGAAGGTCAGTTTCACTGAGTTTTTCTCTCTGTCAAAACCAGATTTCCATTGCTGATATATTACGGATCAGTGAAGAAGATGAGGATGGTGATGGAGTTGGCATCTTGAATTTAGTTACCAGTCCATTTCTACAGGAAGATTTATGTTCACAAGGAAGATTTA
>Ga0307515_10024242_pt1 | contig 10582 bp, 6 predicted proteins | sample 17_EM_MG_FD_194513 | JGI IMG/M metagenome (GOLD analysis project Ga0307515, IMG submission 194513) | Populus trichocarpa ectomycorrhiza microbial communities from riparian zone in the Pacific Northwest, United States - 17_EM | ecosystem: Host-associated > Plants > Roots > Unclassified | place...
GACACTGGTGCCGTCGATGCCGACCCATTCGAGGGTGTGGTGCGGGAACCGGTTCACCCGGTTCCAGGAGATCTTCTGGGTGAGGAAATACTCGATGCCGGCCAGCCGGACGATCTGCGGCAGCGCCCCGGAGTAGCCGAACGAGTCCGGCAGCCAGGCGACCCGGTTCTGCAGCCCGAAATGCTCCCGGAAGAAGCGCTGGCCCTCGACGAACTGGCGGGCCATCGCCTCGCCGCCGGGCAGCACGGTGTCCGACTCGACCCACATGCCGCCGACCGGCACGAAGCGGCCCTCCTCGACCCGCTTGGCGGCCCGCTCGAATAGCGCTGGATGATCCGTGCGCAGCCACTCCCAATGCTGGGCGGCCGACATCACATAGACGAAGTCGTCGTGCTCGTCCATCAGCTGGAGCACATTGGCGACCGTGCGGGCGACCTTGCGCCGGGTCTCGCGCAGCGGCCACAGCCACGCCGAGTCGATATGCGCGTGCCCGGCCGCGGAGATCCGGTGCGCGCTCCCGGCCGCGGGCGCTTCCAAAATCGAGATCAGCGGGGTACGGACCTCCGGTACCAGACCCTCCGCGTCGAGGATGTCCAGGGCGCGGTCGAGGGCGCGTGAGCAGAGCGCCTGCAGGGTCGGATCGGTGGCCGCGGTCATCAGCCCGGACACCAGCTCGAGATCGGCGAGCAGGCCCACGACGGCCTCGTCACGCCGGACTAGCGCGGCCTTGGCGAGCGTGTAGCGCAACTCGTCGCCGGCCGTCTCCACGTCCCCGAGCAGGGTCGGTTGAAACTTGGCGTTGTGCCCGAAGAATTCCGGGTTGGCGGCGGCCTCGAGATAGACCTCGACCGTCTCGCCGTCCACCGGGATCCAGTTGTTGAACGGCTCGATGGCCTTGATCACGACGCCGTCCGGGCGGAAGGCGAGGCCCTCGGCCTGGAAGCCGGGCAGCGCGTTCTGCCAGCCGAAGTCGACCATCAGCTCGACCCGGTCGCCGAGTGCTTCGCTCGGCACCGTGCCGCGCAGCCGGAACCAGGTGGTGTCCCAGGCCCGGCCCCACCGCCCGCCCATCGGGAACGGCTGATAGTCGGCTCGATAGGCGTCGTCGTCGAGACCGGGGATCGCCGCCGCGGCCGGTACCGGCTCGCCGTCCACCCGCCAGGCCTCGACCTCGAGCCCGGCGATCGGCACCGCCGCGAAGGGCTGGACCCGGTCCCGAACGGCACGGGAAAGACGTTCCAGGGTGATGTTCTCCGAATGCATCGCACTAGTCTCCGGTGTGGCGGAACCCGTGCAAAGCGTCTCGCGCTGTTACGTCGCCGACTCCGGTGCGGTCGCCAGCGGCGGCAAGCCGGGGGCGAGCCGGCCGAGCTGCTCGCGGTGACCCGGCAAAGCCGGACGCTTACCCCACCAGGCGGAAGCGTTCCGCGTGTACCTGCCGTTCGGGGACCTTCAGCTCGCGCAGGGTGCGCAAGACGGCCGCGGTCATGGCGTCCGGGCCACAGATGAACACGTCGCGGTGGGCGATGTCGGGCACCAGGGCGTACAGGCTGGGCGGCTCGAACGGGGTGAACGGCGGCGAGCCGGCCCCGGTCCGCCCGCTCAGCAGGTGCAATTGCGCGCCCCGCAGGTCGGCGAGCGCCTGCAACTCGGCGAGCAGCACGGCGTCGGCCATGGTGGACACCCGGTAGAGCACCACCATCGGGCCGGACAGCTCTTCGAGCAACGAGCGGATCGGGGTGATCCCGATGCCACCGGCGATCAGCACGGACGACTCCGTGACCCGTTGCAGCGAGGTCAGCGCACCGTACGGGCCCTCCGCGAACACCCGGGTCCCGACCGGCAGGTCGCGCAGCCGGGCGCTCGCCGACCCGATCGCCTTCGCCGTCAGCCGCAGCGACCGCCCGTTCGGCGCGGCCGACATGGAGAACGGGTTCGCGTCCCACCAGTGCCCGTACCCGGGGAACCGCCAGATGAAGAACTGTCCCGCCAGCGCCGGAAGCTGGTCGAGGCGCTTGCCGGTCACGTGCACGGAGACGATATTGTCCGACTCGGGCACCACGGCGGCGACCCGGAACTGGTGTTTGGCGTTCCGCCAGATCGGCACAAACACCCGAAACAAGATCAACGACCCGATCGCGAACGCCCAAAGCGCCCACCAGTAGAGCTCGGCGAGCACCGTGGTTGTGAACGCCGAGCCCTCGTAAACCTGGTGGACCAGCGCTAGGACAATGGCGACATACAGCCCGATGTGGACCGCGTGCCACACCTCATACGGCAGTTTGCGCCGCGCGTAGCGCACCGAGGTGATCGCCACGATCAAAATGATGGTCGACGCGGCGATGCCGACGAAGGTGCCCAGCACGCCCGCCAGGTTGACGAACTCGGTCAGCACCGAGAGATGATCGAGCTGGCCGTAGCCGAGCAAGATGAAGCTCAGGTGCAGCGCGACACACCAGAACAGGGTGAAGCCGACCCAGCGATGCCAGGCCGTGAGCTTGTCCATGCCGAGCCGGCGGTCCAGCCACGGCAACCGGGCCACCAGGGTCAACTGCAGGATCATCAGGAACGCGGCATGCAGGCCGAAGAACCGGCCGACAGCCGTCAAAGTGTTGTGCGCCGCCCCGCCGGTGACGAAGAGGATCTCGACGATCAGAAGATTTACCAGGACGGCCACCAGCAGTACGGTGCCGGCCGTCACTGCGGGAGAGGTTCTGGTCCGTACTTGGGGCCGCGTCATAGCCGTCATGGTCGCGTGTACACCTGCCAGCGGACAACGGTTCAGTCAGTTCTGCGGACGGATTCCCCGTCCCGAGTGCCTCCGTTGACCTTGACCGCTTGTGCTGCCCGGGGCCGGGGCGGTGCCGTTGGCCTGGACCGGGCTTGTCGCCCGGGGTGAACTGGTGCTGTCACCGGCCTAGAGTGCGCTCGTGCCGCCCGGGGTTAGCTGGTCGTCGAGGGTGGCGACGCCGCCGATCACGGCCTTCGCGGGGAGCCGGCGCCGGGCCGTGGTGTCGCCGTACAGGCTCCAGCGCAGGAACTCGATGCTGGTGCCGGCGACCGCCTCGAAAGCGTCGTCGTAGACCTGGTGGCCGCCGTCCGGCACGGTCAGCATCGCCCGGGACCAGGGCGCCGCCTCGAAGACGGTGTGGCCCGCGGCGTACGCCACGGTGTCGTCCTTCTTGCCGTGCACGAAGAGCATCGCGGCCGGTGATCCGGCAAACGGCGCGGACCGGAAATCCGTGCCGGCGAGCACGATCCCGGCCTTGAGCCGGAGGTCCCGGAACGCGCTGAACAGGCCGACCGTGGTAATCCCGCCGGCGGAGTGCCCGGCGGCGGCGACCCGGTCCGGGTCGAAACTGCCGCACAGCGGATCGTCGCTGAGCGCGAACAGCTGGGTCAGCACCTCCGCGGCATCGGCCGGCTGATTGACAATGTCGTAGGCGTTGAAATCGGCGGTCCCGTGCGAGGTGTGCGGGTAGATCGGCGCGGCGACGATAAACCCCGCCTGGGCCCACCGGGTGAGCAGGGCCGTGTAGTCGTTCGGCTGCGAGCTGAGACCGTGGCTGAATAGCACCACCGGGAACGGGCCGGGCGCCGGAGCGGCAGCGGCGGTCGCGGCGCCGCCCGGGGTGCCGGTCGCCGGATACCAGACCCGGGTCGGCAGCAGCCGGTCCGCGCCGCGGGCGAACCCGAAGTCCCGCAGCCCGACGGCGAACCGGTGGGCCGGTGCGGTGCCGGCGGGCGGGACATACTCGGTGACCGGGCGAGCCGTGAGCGACGACGTCTTCGTGGACGACAGGATCGGTGTGGGCGTCCACGCGCTCGCGGCGGAGGCGGCCTGCGTCGGGGTCGTCGCATATCCGGTCACGGCACCGGCGGCGGCCGCGGCCAACCCGCCGAGCAGGGTGCGTCGAGATAAGACGGCCACCCGGCTCAGCCGCCCAGGCCGGCGACGGTCGCGAAGTTCGGCATGCATCGACAATCGCTGGTGCCGCTTTCGCCCAGTTGTGGGCTAGCTGTGCGTTCGCCGTGAACGGATCTTCCGGACCGTGATACTGGTCACCGGGCCGCGCCGACGGCCTCACGAACGCCGAAGAACGCGGTCGGTGGGCTCGTTGCGGCGACGCTGGATGGCGATGCGGCGATGCGGCGACGCCGGCGACGCCGGGGTGCTGGGGTGCCGGCCCGGCCGCGATGACGGCCGGGCCACGCCGGCCGTCATCCCGCAGACCTGACTTCCGGTACGACCTGCTGTTACCCGGCGCTGCGGCCGCCGACCAGCCGGCCGTTCTGCTCGGCCGGGCTGCCGCCGTCGGCCAGCGCGCGGGCCTTTCCTGGCCAGCTAAGCAGGCTCGCCGTCGACCGCATGCCCGCTGCCGCGATGGCCGCCCGCAGGGACGCCTCGTCGGCCGTCGCCAGCTGCTCGTAGGTGGTGATCCCGGCCGCGTTCAGCGCGCCGGCCGCCTTCGGTCCGATGCCCTCGATCCGCAGGAGGTTGTCCGGCGCGGCGGCGGGCGCCGCGGCCACGGGCTCGGGGGTCGGCTCCGGCTCCTCGGCGATGGCGGCGGGTTCGGTGGTGGGCTCTTCGGCGGGCTCGAAAGCTGCCACGGCCTCGGCGGCCGGTTCTACGGCTGCGACGGGCTCGACGGTTTCCTCGGCCACGGGCTCGGGGGTCGGCTCGTCGACGGGTTCGGCGGCGGCCGGCTCGACGACCGCTTCGGTTACCGGCTCGGCGATGGGCTCGGTCGTTGCCTCGAGGGCGGGTTCCTCGGCCGCAGGCTCGACCGCGGGCTCGTCAACGGGTTCGGCGGCGGCCGGCTCGACGACCGCTTCGGTTACCGGCTCGGCGATGGGCTCGGTGGTTGTTTCGGTCGTGGGCTCGGCAGCTACCTCGGCGATCTCTTCCGCGATCGGCTCGGCGATGGGCTCGGCGATGGGCTCGGCGGTCTCTTCCGCGACTGGTTCGGTCGTGGGCTCGGCAGCCACCTCGGCGATCGGCTCGGCCACGGGCTCCGTGATCACGGGCTCGGCGATCGGCTCGGTGATCGTGGGCTCGGCGACCGCTTCGGCGACGACGTCCTGGTCCGCGGCGGCGAGCGTGGGCTCGGCGACCGGTTCCGCGATCAGCACCGGCGCCGTCGTCACGACCGGCGTGGCGCTGATTGTGCTGGCCGGCGCGGTTGTCTGCCGGCCGCCCAAGATCCGGCCGAACACCAGCCAGCCGACAAAAAGGCCGACCAGGAACGAGGCGACGATATAGAGGAACAACGCCACGGCAAACCTCCGAAGGCGAGAAGCAGGGGAATGTAGCGCGCAGCCTCGCACACGCCGATATCCCGCCGACAGCAGCCTTGCCACTTCCGTGGCGAATCCGTGCCCTGTCGACCAACAATCAGCCCATCCTCCTAGGATGCTTTAGGCGTGGTGCACGGCACCTCTACCGTGTGCGGCGATGCGACGACAACTGGCGATGCGACGACAACTATGGATGCTCGCGACCGCGGCCTTGATCTTGACGGGGTGCGGCGGCCCGGCAGCGCAGCCGCCCACATCGGCCGCTTCGAGCGTCCTGCCATCCGCGCCGCCTCCGCAGAGCCCGTCACCCGCCGTACCGTCGTTGTCCGGCGCCCCGGCACCGGCCGGGGACTGCGCCACCCAGACCCTGGCCGGGCTGTCCCTTGAGCAGCGGGTCGGCCAGCTGCTCATGATCGGCGTGCCGGTGCTGAACCCGCGCGGCCTCGCCGGCACCGTCACTCGGTACCAGCTTGGCGGCATTTTCCTGGCGGGCCGCAGCCAGCGCCCGGCCGCAGCGTTGCGTGGCGACATCGCCACGCTGCAGGCCGCGGCCGGTATGCCCCTGCTGGTCGCGCTCGACCAGGAGGGCGGCTCCGTGCAAACCCTGAAGGGCAATGATTTTCCGGCCATCCCGTCCGCCCTGCGGCTCGGCGCCGGCCCGCCCGCGACGCTGCGGGCCGAGGTGCAGGACGCGGCCCACCGCCTCGCCGGGATCGGCGTAAACGTCAACCTCGCGCCGGTCGCCGACACCGTTCCGGCCGAGCTGGGGGAGGGCAACCCGCCGATCGGGGCGTTCCACCGCCAGTACGGATCGGATCCCACGCAGGTCGCCACCGCGATCCGGACGGTTGTGGCCACCTCGCAGGAAGCCGGCGTGCTGACCACCATTAAGCACTTCCCGGGCCTGGGCCGGACGCGGTTCAACACCGACACCACGTCCCGGGCGGTCGATGCGACGACGACCGCGCAGGATCCGTACCTGGGCCCCTTCGTGGCGGGCATCAAGGCGGGCTCGGCGGCGGTGATGGTCTCGTCGGCGTCCTACCCGCTGCTCGACCCCAAGGCCATCGCGGCCTTCTCCGAGCCGATCATCACCGGCCTGCTACGCCGCGACCTGGGCTTCACCGGCCTGGTCCTGTCCGACGATCTCGGCGCCGCGACGGCGGTGCGCGCGGTGCCGGTCGGCGACCGGGCGGTGCGCTTCGTCCGGGCGGGCGGCGATCTGGTGCTAACCATCCGTTCGAGTGACGCGGGGCCGATGAGCGCGGCACTGCTGGCGGCGGCGCAGAAGTCCCCGGCGTTCACCGATCGGGTGACCGACGCCGCGACCCACGTCTTGCAGGCCAAGGTCCGGGCCGGCTTGCTGACCTGCTGACCGAGCGCGGACCGGTCGGCGTCGACGGCCTCCGTGTCCCGGCCGAGCCGGCGCAGTAGCTGCGCCCGTGCCGCGGGCAGGTAGTGATAGCCGGCCAATCGGCCTTCGCGGTCAAGCCCGTCGAGGATCGCCAGGCCGGGACCGGCCGTCTCGCCTGCGAACACCCCGGTCAACTCGAACGTTCTACCCAATGCCCACCTCCGTCACCTCGTCTGCCATGTTCCATGAGGTGTGACAAACGGCAGTGCCGAGATTCGACAACACTTGTTCGGCGCGGCTAGTCGATCAGCAAGATGTGTCGGTCCAGGCCGCGGCCCGAGGACACCCGGCGGGAGACGCCCGCCGCGACCCGGCGGATCATCAATCGGCGTACGCCAGCGGCTTTGATCTCGCCCTTGATCTTCCCGAAGGGGCGGCCCAGCTTTGTGGCCTGTGTGGCGATCCCGGGCGCGAGTGCTTCGAACGGCACGTAGAGCGCGCGGTTTTCAACCGAGCCGAGGTATTCGAACGGTTCCGAGCCGGCGAGCGGCTCGAACGGCACACCCAATAGGAGCATGTTTCGGTACGCTCCGCGGTCCAGCATTGTCACCACGTGCTTGATGCCGGCGCGGGCGCCCGCGACCAGGAAGGTGCGGTAGAGCAGCGAGCTGACGGCCAGCGCGGATCGGCCGCCGCGGTATTCCGGCAGCACGGCGACGGTGGCGAAGTCCCAGACCTTCTTGCCGGTCATGTCGTGTGCGGCCAGGATGCCGGTGGTGTCGATGCCGATGTGGGCGGGGGCGTCGTGGATTGTCTTCACCGCGCCGCCGTGCCCCTCGATGATCCGGCCCGCGCCGGCGGGCAGCCCGCGCCGCCGGTCCAGGACCACAAAGAACAGGCTTTTGCTTTCGTACGGGCCGTACTCGGCCGCCATGGTGCCTGCGTCGTTGCCGAACGCCTCTTCGAAGATCTGCCGCTCGACGGCCCGGGCGACGCCGGCGAGCGGGTGCTCCGGTCCGATCACCGCGGTGACGAACTGGCCGATCGGGTCGGGGTTCTTGGCGAGGAACTCGACGGTGATCCGTTCGATCTCGAGGGTGTCGAGGTCGTAGGCGGTGGTGGCCTGCATGGGCTCAGAACTCCTTGGCGACGATCTCGATGGTCCGGAAGTACTCGCGGGTGAACTCGACGACGACCGCCGGGTCGAACGCCTTGCACGTGTAGATGTCGACGCTGAAGAACTCGACCGGGCGTTCCCAGGAGTAGAAGTGCGCGCCGGACGTCTCCCAGTGGATCCATCCGGCCCAGCCGTACATCTCGCTGACGTGGGTGACGGGCTCGATGATCGTGATCATGTCGGTCACCACGGAGAGCTTCTGCAAGTACTCCTTGATGTGCTCATCGGTGATCACGAATGTCGGGTAGCCCTCCACGACGAGGCGCTGGCGGTGGATGGTCGGGGCGAGGTCTTGGAAGGCGAGCATGAGGGGCCTTTCTTTTCGTCTAGTGGGGGTCTCGTCAAAGAAGCGGAGCGACTACCAGCCGGGGCAACTGGGTTGGGGCCGGTCGGACGGGCACGGTACCGGCTTGCTCACTTTCTGCGACTGACTGCCATCACTGGGCGTGTTCTCCGGGGGTGCGGGGAGCGGCTGCATGGGGATCCTCCGGGGCCGGCGGAAGCGTCGGAATCGGGCTATTCCGGTCGCTTGCTGTGCCACCAAATCTAGCAAGAAACTACGCAGGGTCAAGTGCACCGTTTTCGGTACGCGGACTAAAGTCCCAGCTCATAGCCATGTTGCCGATCGCCAGGCGAAGCGACGCCAGCCTCGAAAGTCACCCTAAGTTACGGACGTTGAGGCTATTGCCAGCCTAAGTCGGCATTCCTCGTCATGAACACCCCGAAGCGGTCGCCCGAGATCGCCAAACCCCCAGTCACGCCCATATCCGATATGCCAGCTGTTATCCACATCACCTCCGCTCGGTAACTGACCGTGTGCTCCCGGGTGCAGAGCGGTTGCCGCGGCCCCAAAATCACGCACGGTCACCCGCACGCAGCCCTCTCACACGCTCTGTGGCGCCAACGCATTCCCTGGGCCGGGGCGTCCGACGCGATGTCACCGACCACCCGAGAGGTACAACGACGATTAGGCCCGTACGGCGGAAAATCGCTGCGGCCTAGCCTCGGCGACCGTTCGACGCGCAGATCGCCGCCATCTGCCGGGGCTCAGGTGGCCGCGCTTGCCACCCGTAACGCCAATGACTTCACCGACACCGGAATCGCGCTCGTCAACCCCTGGCAGGGAAGCAGCCGGCTGATCGGCGGTTGCCCGTTCTCTAGGATCTTGGCCGCCTGCTCTGGTGCGGATCGGGTTAGTCTCCTGGCGGAGGGAAGGTCGGGATGTACCTCACGCAGGCTGTGCACCGGGCGGTGCAGCAAGATCCGGACGGTCTGCTGACGATCTGCGGCGCGCGGGTCCGGACGGTCCGCGAGTCGGCGCAGCGGGTTGCCCGCCTCGCCGGTGGCCTGCGGGCGCTCGGGCTGGGGCGGGACGGTCGGGTCGCGCTTCTCGGCCCGAATTCGGATCGCTACCACGAATGCCTGCTGGCGGTGCCCTGGGCCGGTGGGGTCGTGGTGCCGATCAACCGGAGCTGGATCGCCGTCGAGGTCGGCTACGCGCTGCGCGACTCCGGAGCCGAGGTTCTGATCATCGACGAGGCGTACGCGGAGATGATCGCCGTGCTGCGCGAGCTGGCGCCCGGCCTCCGCGCCGTGGTGGTGCTCGGCGACGGCGAGACGCCGCGGGCCGCGATCGACTTCGAGGAGCTGATCGCCACCGGCCCGGCGATCGACGACAGCCGGCGCGGCGGCGACGATCTGTTCGGGATCTTCTACACCGGCGGGACTACCGGGCGGTCCAAGGGGGTGCTGCTCACCCACGCCAACATCGCGGCGTCCGCGCTGGGCTGCCTGGCCACCGGGCAGTTCGTCACCCCGGGCGGCCGGCTTTTGCATGCCGCGCCGATGTTCCACCTGGCCGACCTCGCGACGTGGGCGGCGATGCTGATCACCGGTGGCGCGCACGTCATCGTGCCGGGCTTCACCCCGGCCGGCGTCCTGTCGGCCATCGAGCACCATCGGGTCACGGATGTGCTGCTGGTGCCCACGATGATTCAGCTGCTGGTGGATTTCCCGCGGGCCGACCGGTTCGACGTGACGAGCCTGAACCATCTGATCTACGGCGGTTCCCCGATGACGCCCGCCGTGCTGGCTCGGGCCCGCAAGGCGTTCCCGGCGACCGGGTTCGTGCAGGCGTACGGGATGACCGAGCTGGCGCCGGTGGCCACGCTGTTGTTGCCGGCCGAGCACGACGTGCCCGAGCTGGCGCGCTCGGCCGGGCGGGCGGCGCCGCATTGCGAGTTACGCATCGTCGATGCCGGCGGCGTGCAGGTGCCCCGGCGATCGGTCGGCGAGATCGTCGCCCGCGGTGACCATGTCATGCCCGGCTATTGGCAGCGTCCGGAGGAAACCGGGCAGGCGCTACGCGGCGGCTGGATGCACACGGGGGACGCCGGCTTCATGGATGAGCGCGGCTATGTCTACCTCGTGGACCGGATCAAGGACATGATCATCACCGGGGGCGAGAACGTCTACTCCGCCGAGGTCGAAGGGGTGCTGTCGGCGCACCCGGCCGTCGCGGGATGTGCCGTGATCGGTTTGCCGGACGAGCAGTGGGGCGAGCGAGTCCATGCCCTCGTCGTGCCGGCCGCCGGCGCGAGCGCGTCACCTGCGGAGTTGCGCGAGTTCTGCCGCCGTCAGCTGGCGCCCTACAAGGTCCCCCAAGAGTTCGAAATCGTGGCCGCCCTGCCGATCTCGGCGGCGGGCAAGGTCCTCAAACGGCAGCTACGCGAGGAACGCCGGCCCGCTCCCGG
>Ga0307515_10024243_pt1 | contig 10581 bp, 4 predicted proteins | sample 17_EM_MG_FD_194513 | JGI IMG/M metagenome (GOLD analysis project Ga0307515, IMG submission 194513) | Populus trichocarpa ectomycorrhiza microbial communities from riparian zone in the Pacific Northwest, United States - 17_EM | ecosystem: Host-associated > Plants > Roots > Unclassified | place...
CGTATTTAAAGATAGTTAAAGGCAGTAATAATATTAAGCTTAGTATAGATTTTAGCTTAACTAAGCCGCTTAAGGGTCTTACGTATAAGCGGTACTAGGTATTAGTTTTTAATTATAATAGTATTAAGTCCTTTATAGTTAATATAGAATCAGATACCTTCTTTTAGCTTCTTAGCAAGAAGAATAGGGGCGGCTACTAGTAATATGCTAGGATAAATAAATCCTTTATTAAGGTGCTCGTTAATATACTTTTTTATAATTAGATATTTATCTTTTAATATTAAATAGGGTCTCTTATAAGGTGGCATTTTTCCTTATTTAATGTTAATGGTATAGTTATTAGGTTAATATAGGGGGAGTATATCTACGCTCTTTTATAAGCATATGTCAGTAAAGTCGTAATACCTCTTAAGGAGGAGCTTGCGGAGTTCTTTATTAGTAAGTCCTTTTTTAAGCTTTATAAACTTCTTAAAGTCTAAAGGTAAAAGTCTATAGAGTTCTGTAGGGGCGTTGTCTTTTAAAAGGTTAACTATATCTATTTTATTACTATAGAGGACGTAGTCCTATTCTTTATTAAGCTTATATAGTTATAATTAAGAAGTTATAGCAATAGTTTAGCCTTTCTTACGTGCTATATAGTAGAAGGCTAGGGCACTTATATAATGGTAGTTAGTCGTAGGTAGGGTAATAAGGGATTCCTTAGGTTAATATTCTAGGGAGTAAATAGAGGCGGCTAGGCCATGCCCTAGGCAAGTCTCTCTATAGTATTTAGAGTTAAAGGTTACTTCTTTCTTCTTCTAGTTAATGGCGGGGTTGTATTATTTAAGCTAGTTTATTTTAAGGATAATAGGGTAGTTAGTAAGTGGTATAATATAGGCCTAAAGTTTTTCCTAGTGCCTATTTATATCTAGGTAGAGTTATACTATATAAATAATCTTCTATGTGGTATAATTACTATTAGTAAGTTATAGGGCGCGGGCTTTAGTAAGGGGTAAGGTAGGTAGGTTATAAATACGCATAAATTAGGTATTTATTAATTTATTAATAGCTCTATAATTAATTATAAAACGGCTTTTATATTATTTTTTAGTAGTAGTTCCTATTATAGGTAAAACTATCTATTTCCGTCTATTTATCTTTATAGAGTTATTTATTAAGTAAGCTAATATATAAATCCCTTTGTCGTTAGGGCGTCCTAACCTATAACTTAGGGCTAGGACTTAGCGTTTTCCATTTCCGTATCTTATATAGTAGTAATATATAGCGACGTATTTAGTATTTAGGGTATTAGATTAGGTATTAGGCGGTAGCTACTAAACCTAGCTATTAGGTAGTTTAGGTTATCGCAATAATAGCCTTCTTAATAGTATTTATAGCAGCGTCCTAGTTTCTAAAGTAGCTCGCGCTCTCTATCTAGGAGTTTTTATAGGAAGGTTAATATAAAGAAATCGATATTAGTTCCGGTAGTACTTAAGGTAATAGGCGTTAGTGGCTTAGTATATATAGGTTTAGTAGGCCTAAGGGGCTTCTATAGAGAGGTCTTTAGGTAAAGATTAGCAGTAGCAATCTAATTTAGTTATTATTTAATTTTCCGTAAAGCTACTACTATATTATAAATATTGTTATAGTTATAGCTGGTGGCTGCGTAACTAAGGTAATCAGTAACTTTTTTAAGGAGGTCCTCCTAGTCTTTAGTATCGTCTTAAGTAAAGACTCTAGTATATTTCTAGAATTTAACATAGAATTCGTTAAATAATTTAGTAGGGCTTATCTTTAGGGCACGTAGTTTAGCTTAGTTAGTAGCTAGTAGGTTATAGTTACGGTATATTAGGTTAAGATTATTAAGGACTTCTTAGTAGGACTACCACTTTTAGGGGCTATTAGTTTCCTATTAGGCAAATAGTCTATTAAATAGTATACCCTTTATTTGCCTAATAATGTAGCTAATCTTAATGTCTTCTATAGAAAAATGGTAGGCGCTCTAAGTTAGTTTCTTATAGATTTGTATTTTCTAGTAGCTATATTCCTTACGGTCTCCCTAAAAGACTAGGGGATTAAAATAGCGTATATTAGACCCTACGGTAGCGGTTTAGGTCCGATTATTATAGCTTTTATTATTACTGCTTTAGTAGGGGTTCTTATTAGGTAAAGCTACTTAACGCTAGCCCTCTATTAAGCGTTAAGTAGGTGAAGTTACTAGGGGTATAGAGACTTTGGTGGCGTTATATGTAGTAAAGAGGTATCTAGCGTTATTATAAATATACCTATTAAGCTAAGATTATAGGTATTTAATTATACCTTTTCTTTTAGTGACTATAGCAATTAGTACAATCTTAGCCTTCTTTAACTATTAGACGTTGCGTTTAGACACATAGAGGTTATCTTTAGTTTCTTAATGTATATTATTGGCGAGCGCCTTATAAGCTTATAGGTCTTAGATAATATCGCGATTTTAGGCAGTACGTATTTTAGCTTATATTAGCTTTAGGTAGTAGTTCTATAAAAGGCGGTAGTATTTATTAGGGTCTTATGCTACTATTTTTATAAACGTTTTAGCGTCTTATATTTTAATTTTAATAGGTAGTAGCCCTTTTATTTACTTATCTATAGTTATATAATTAATAAAAGATAAGATATTATTAGTGTCCGTTTCCTTAAGGGTTAAGGCTAAAGCTAATAAATTAAATTCTCCTGGGATTAATTGGCGTTGTAGGTTAAGTATAGATATTAAATTATTCTTTAGGTTTAACATAATAGTAGTAAGGGATATTGTCTTACTATTATGGGTTCCTTAAAAGTATAAAGTGAGGTAATTTATAGACACGCTGCTTTTAGCAGCGCCTATAGTATTATAAAGACGTAGAATTAGTTATAGGCTAAGCGTTAGTAGTAAAAAAGGCGTAACGTAATGTTATAGGACGGGGGTAGTGGCTATAAAGCGTACTAGGAGGAAACTCAATCTGCCCCTCGCGTAGCGAGGGGCGTGTTACGGCTCGACTTAGGTGGCCTTCACGTGATAATCGCGTATAGATTTACATAATTGATCACGTGATGTATATTGATATAGCTATTTACATCGTTATCGTCGTCGTCGTCTTCTTCTTTAAGCAACAGCACTACTACCACCGCCACTATTAAGCAAAACTTCTGGATATATAATATTGTCTGTTTCTATTTAATTTAGGGGAAACAGTACCGAAATACTATTTACGGTAGTAACCCAAGACAGTATAACATAGAGCTGACCGTGTATAAAAGCTAGTATCCGTAAATTAACGCCTATAAAGTTAAAAGACTAACCCTATAACTTATTTATGGTTATCGCAAAAGATAAATAAATAGGAAACTGCCGTCGATTAATAATAAATAGCAGCTCGCCTTCCATAGAAGACAGTATAATCCGCGGGATAACCCATAGCTAGTTAGCGAAGGTACTGCCAAGAATACGGGCTTTAAGACAGCGGCGGCCTATCTAGGTAAGAACTATACGGGTACCGTTATAAAGGCCCTCTTTAGGATATAGGTTCCGTAAAAGGATTATTAGAGGCTAACCTTAAGGCAGAGCCGTATAGGAGGAAGGTATATAGGGTTAAAGCTCTATAAAAGCTCTAGGGGGGAAGTACTTTCGGTATTTAAATTGTCCTATTATACAGTATCTATAGAGTAAAAAATAAACTTAGGGCTTTTAAGAGAGTAGAGGATGGTATTATTAATAGCAGTAACAGTGTCGTTACGGATAGTTAAGATAGCACGGCTGTAGAACGTATAGAGATTAGTATACGCCTGCTATAAAAGAGCGGGAGGGTAAACAGAGTTAATAAAAGGCTATAGACCGGTAAACTAGGCGATACTAGCAGGCAATTAGATACGGCCAGTAAGAGTAGGGTTATAAGAAAGACTACGGACCCAGGTAGCAAAGCGCTAATTTAGCTTACCGTCTAAAACGCGTATATTCTAGCGTAGCAATAGAATATAAAGGGAAGGCTATAAGAAGGACTGCCGTAAGTAGGCCGCAATAACATCAACATAGGTCCCCTGTTTTACAACAGGGAGAATCTAAGTAAAATCACTACCTAAAATAATGGGAACGCCGCTAAAAGGAGCCTAGGTATTAGAATGGACGTCTATAAGCATACGGTACACAGCTTTAAAGTAGTAACGGTGCTATATTAGCACTTCGTCCCAAATTATAAGGGCAGTAGAGCGCAGTAACTACGCTAGCTAGGAGTCTTTAGGCACGTTATATACGGATTCCTTATATAGATTAATAGGAATGCAAAAACAAGAGTAGGCAGTTCGGCCGCTAGGCAGTAAAAGGGCAGCTATGCTAAAAGAGGCAACGCAGAGAATAATACGGCCGCGAGAGTGGTAGTAGTAGCAGATACAGCGGTAAAGAAAGGTTTTACTAGTGCCTGCGGGGCCCTATAGGAAAAAACAGGCGTTCTATAGGTCCGTATCTATAGCGGTAGTAACTATAGTAAAGCAGGCGGCCTAGTTAGAATTCAGCTGGGAACGCAGCTCCGTAAAAAGGCGGCCTTCCTTAGTAGTGCTGTAATTAAGCTCCACGGCAATAAGCGGGTTACCATCTATAAGGTCCTAGCAGTACTATAGCAGAGGCAGAAAGTAATCTATAAGAGTTTTGCTATAGTTTATAAGTACCTACTAAATAAAATATAGGCCGTAATCTAGATACACATCGTTAATGCTACCTAGAAGATTAGGCCGACGCTCTAAAACGTAAGGGAGATTATCATAAAGAGACGGCTTAAATTTCGCCTAAAGGGCAGGAGGGTCGCTCACAGGGCCATAAACCAAAAAAGTTATAAAAAGAGACCGTAGCTGGGCGCTAGTAGCGAATACGGATGCTTCCTATAGGCAGTTAACCCACTCTTAGTCGTCATTAAGGAGCCCTAAAGCCACGTAAGCGGCTTAAAAGGTTAGGTAAATAGTGCCGGCAACAGTACAGAGGTGCTTAAAAGAGGTAGCGCCAGAAACAACGGTAAGTAGCAGCCGTAAATAATACCGTTCGCTAGTAACGGGGCTATAGTAATACATACGGCCAATAACGGTATCCTTTAGGCGGACGCGGCACTACTACTAGCGTGTTTTTACTATAAAGGTATATTTATAAGGGAAGTCCTAGTAAAGCGTAGCACAACCATCCGCATTTTCAGAGTTATACCAAAACTAAGCAGTTAAAGTTAAATAGGCTATTTTAAGGCGCTATTATAGGTCCTTTATAAACTTATCTAGCTGAAAATAAACGGGCTACTAGCTAGGAAGGTATATGGCGAGCTATATTACGGGGGGGTATTCCTTATAAACTAGGAACTCAAATAGCCACCAAACGGCCTCTATAGGGCCGACATATCTACTATAAAGGTACCTACTAATTTCGTCATTATCGTCTAAGAGCTATACGGTTGTTTAGTTAGTCCCCTTATAAATATACTTATAGATATACTTTACGGCCTATACAGAGGCGCAGACCTTAACATTAATATAGGCCCTATACTTTACGCTAAGATAGGGATTATAGGGTATAACCTAGCGGTTATTAAGGTTTATAGTAGCACCGTTACCGCCTAGTATACAAACAGGCCATAACCGTAAATTATTACGGCGGTAATACTAAGGGTAACTATTGTTATATACGGCCGTTACGGGGCAAAATTGCTTTAGAAATTGCTTTAAGCAGGTTAGTAAACGGCTGTAAGCACCAGCAACCATATAGGGGGCGTTTAGGTTATTAGCACCGCAGGGCCTATAAACCATTATAGTCCGCATAACGTTGGTAAGCCGTTTAGTAGGGTTATCCTAAGGTCACAAAAGCTTTGCGGATACGTAATAGTCAATAACTATAGAATCTATTAACGTATTACGGTCCTCCGGATATAAAAAGAGAAGGAGGTAGAGATACGGTAGGCACTATTTTTAATATTTAATAGTCCAAACGCAGCTAAGGAATCTATTAAAATTTTAGTTTTTCTTAAGATTATATAGAAGGTAGATAACCTTTATACGGAAAACACGGGCAACTAAATTAGGGCGGTTAATAGCGGTTTAGAAAGGTAAAAGCTTATAAGTAATTTCATCCTACCACGGATTAGCCGTAAAAGTAATAAATAGGCTTAGACGGCCGTAACGGCGGACTATTGCTATAGAATCTTAGTAGCACTAGCTAATAAAGCGGGCGCTACTAAGGTAACTTAAAGGAAGAATAATACGGCGGCCAATAGAATTAGGGTTAAAATCTCCGTAGGAGATAGCATCTGTAATACCGTTATATAGGTCTACATAGATATTAGACTAGTAGGAACGGATCTAGTTAAGCTTATTCTAGTTATATAGGGCCCAGGCGTTAATAATATACTACTAAAATAGGCGCCAGAAGGTAAACGGTACTAATTCGGAGCCGTTATAGACGTAAAGGTAAAACTAAAAGTAAACTCGCTAGGGAAGGCGGTTATACTAGCGGGTATAGGAATTACTACGGAGCTGTATACCCTAGTGCTAGCTAGGGTCGCCGTAAGAAAAGAGCAGCACGTAGTATAGCGGCATATAGGCAGCGTGGTTTAAGTTAATACGGTAGTACCGCGGGGGCTCCCTAGGCCGGCTACGGTTAGCAAGAACAATATTACGGAAGCTAGTGTTACGGCACTGATCTGTCTTATACTGTTTCCTACTGTTAGCTGGCCCACCACTAGCGCCTTGGCGGCTGGCCCTACTATTTATATACGATACCCCTTTTACCCCTTCTCCCCTTTATACCACAACGTAGTTATTTAATCTACTTTATTGCAGCACTATGACAGTTTATGGTATCTCTAATTGCGCCCCGTCGCGATCTTTATTTTCCTAGTTTATTATCTCCGTTTTCCTAGTACAATCGCGACCTAGCGCGACCGATAATACCGTACTATAGTCCCAGACAATCTTAGCATAGTCTTAGTATAGCCTTAGTATAGTCTTAGCAATCTTAGTACCATAGTTAGCCTTATAGATTCCTATTGCCTTACCCAGATCTCTTAGAATGGGCGACTATAATATAGATGACGCCCCGCTAGCAAACCCTCGCGAAGCGCTCGCCTGCCTCCTTAATACCTCCTATACTAATATTGCCTGGGCGATTAGAAATGGTCCTAAGTACCTAAAGGACCTTAATATGGCAGGAACTTTTTAGTAACTCTTTATATGTGCAGCCTTCTTAACTAGCGTTAAGAGCGGCCTTTAAGCCATCTATAGCGAAGGTTAAGCTATAAAGTCCTAACTTAAAAAAGCTTAGCATAGAATTAACTCCCTTAAGACACTTAAACCATGTGTTAAACAATACAAATAGTAAGCTATTGCATATACTGAGACTATACAAAGTCTAAGCTCTTAGATTACTATACTTACCTAAACTATTGCCGATAAGAACCCTACTAGCTCCCCTCCTTTAATTAAGCCCTGTAGAAAAAAGCGTGAAGTAAAAGATCTAACCCCGTTTAACGGTAAGGGATTACCAATTAAAAAGTAAGAAAAATTTAAAATATAGGAAATAAAGATCTAAGGTGTTTTCTAGAGGGATGTAAAGTGCTTTAAGACCCTAATGGACGAAATTCTCTATATGTTAGACATGCTAATGGATAAGGCTTATAACTATGTTAAATATAGCCTTAATATCCGACGTATATACCCGAACGACCTAAGTAAATAGGCCTTTTCCAACCGAGAGTCTATGTTTATATATATAAGGAGACACTATAAGACTATGGATATAACCTAAGCGGCTAAAAATAAGTTAGATACCTTAAGCCAGGGTAAGCGTAACTACTGGTCCTGGAAAGTAGAGCTTAATAAGTTAATAATTAAAGCAAATAAGACTAAGGAATAAAAAGTGGATTTACTTAAGAAGAATATTTCCTCTAAGATAAAGGACCTAGCCTTTACCCTTAGCCGTAAGATTGGTAATACTAACTATAAAGGCTAGAGTAAGCAGATAGATGTATTCGCTTATAACCTATAGAACCATACCTACTATACTAAGCTAAATACCGCCAAGCTAAGTACCGCTAGCGGCTATTAACCTATATTACCGCAGAATGACCTAATAGACCTTAACGCCGTTAAATTCGGTAGCGGTAGCAGTAGCCTCCCTAACGACGTCCGAAGATATTATATAGATAATAGACTCTGTATAGCATGTAGTTAACCTAGCCACTAGAAAGATGCTTATGACCCCAGTAAGAACCTAAACCCCCTTCTAATACTACGGCGCCAACCCCTTCCTAGCCACAGTAGATTCTTTAGCAAAGGGAATAGTAACTAAGGCGGTAACCGTGGATAGGGACATGGATCTAGACACAGAGACCCACCCCTACGATTTCCTTTCCCAATATAGCCCTAGCCAATAGTCCCGTACGTAAACTATAGATAAGTACTCCGTACCACTACTAACCGTAAAACCGGCTATATCCTTAGTAAAGTACCCCCTAGTATATATACACCGTCAGAGACCGATATATTAGGACATACTAGCTAAGACTATAGCCACTAGCTAAGCCCCACAATCCAGTTATTAAAAGGCTAACCCTTAGACTAAGTTACCTCTAAGGGTTAGAACTATACAGGGAGGAGGATAAAAGGATTAGATTTATACTACTAGATCAGTTAAACCTTGTTTTAAGCTAGCTGCTACTTAACCTTAGAATAATAAACAATAATAGAAATGCTATCCTTATTTAGACTTACCTTTTCTTACTACGCAACCTACTCCTAGAAGTTTTTATTAAAATAGTAAGCCTTATTAATAGTGGTAGTATAGCACTAGCGTTTATAGACGAAGACTCGCTTATAAAAAAGCATAATATTATAATAAAAAGACTCCTAGTCCTAAAACCACTCTGCTTTACCAACGGACTCCTATCTAGCTTTATTACCCATTACTTTATAATAAAAATAACAATCGGCTACTATATAGAATCTATGCTTTTCTATGTTATAAAGTTATTACCCTTAACACCAGTAATTCTTGGAATGCCTTAGCTTAAAAAGCATAACCTAAGAATAGACTTCCCTATTCTAGAACTTAAGTTTAACTTTAATTACTATGCCTATAACTGTCTTCTATAGCATATCCCTAACTGTAACTAAGTAGCACTATACGGACGCATTATACGGCCAATACTTAGATACTATTAGCTAATAGTAAAAGAGGTACCTAATACTAGTAAGCTAATATATACAGTAAACAAAGCGGAGATTCTGGAAGACTGGACTACCACCCCACCCCTAAGAAATACCGCCCTACCCCTAAGAATACAAACACCGCTAGAATTATAAGCCCCCCGTATACACCCGCTCAACCTAGGCTAGCCAATAAAACACCTAACTCTAAGCTATTTACTATATATACACGCGACCGCACGTATAATAGCTAAAGGCGTTATATCTAAGACTGAAACCAGAGCAATTGAGACCTCCCCCTTGCAACGCCTAACCTTATACCCGTCTCCCGCGCGTACTGTATAGGGCCGCCGCCTCATTTCTGCCCCCCTAGGCCAATTAAGCTGCGCTAGCCCAGCCGTAGCACCGGAGAATTAGACACGCCCCAATCTGGATAACATTAGATATACTTATGCCGTTAATTTCACCCAGTTCTATAAATAAAAAGATATAAAGGTGATGAGGATCTATATAGCGGAGCTAGTAGAACTGGTTAAATAAGAAGAGTATTAATAGCTGCTTAAAGAGCTGCCTATAGGCCTAATAGAAGTACTAAACCTATTAAAAAGGTCTTTCTGCTGGCTAGTAGAAGGTAACTATATAATAGAGGAAGCCCATAAAGCGCTACCCCCTTATTTCTATAACTTCCTTAAGATAAACCTAAAAACTAAGTCTAAGTTTCTACGCTAAAAGATAGTTAATACTAACGTTAAGAAATTCCTAAAAGGCAAACTAGGATTAACCTATAAAGATATTTTATAATGCTTACTAAAAGAGTTCCATAAATATATTAAACACTTCCTCCCTAAAAATATAAATAAGCTGCCCCTTTACCGACTATAGGACTACAAAATTGAGATTATACCCGGAAAGTAAGCCTTATATTATAAAAACAGACCACTCTTACCCGCTAAACTTAGTTATGTAAAGAAGTGGATTAATAAGATGCTGGATAAGGGTTTTATCCGCGAATTAACCTTACCAGCTACTATACTACTCCTCCTTACTGCGAAACCTGGCGGCGGTGTATAAATCTGCTATGACTACTAAGGCCTAAACATAGTTACTATTAAGAATCGGTACCTATTACTACTAATCCGTGAGATACTTAACGCACTCTATAGTGCTAAGTACTTTACTAAGCTTAACGTAATTACTGCGTTTAACTAGATCCGGATTACGGAAGGCTATAAATGGCTTATAGCATTTATCACCCGGTTTAGGCTCTATAAAACGTTAGTTACACTATTTAGTCTCTATAATATACCCGCTATATTCTAAAACTATATTAACTATATTTTACACAACGCCCTTAACGACTACTATATTGCATATCTTAATAATATCCTTATCTTCTTAAAAACACGTGCCGAG
>Ga0307515_10024244_pt1 | contig 10581 bp, 10 predicted proteins | sample 17_EM_MG_FD_194513 | JGI IMG/M metagenome (GOLD analysis project Ga0307515, IMG submission 194513) | Populus trichocarpa ectomycorrhiza microbial communities from riparian zone in the Pacific Northwest, United States - 17_EM | ecosystem: Host-associated > Plants > Roots > Unclassified | place...
ATCCAAGTTTTTTTTCTGAACAGCAAAATTTTTTAAAGTTGATGGGAGGAGAATCTGGTAAAGGATTTGGAGAATAAAGAGAGAAACGTGCCCACTAAAATTTGGTGAAGGATAACGAATGAAGAGTCACTTTATGCCTGTTCTTTTGTTTTTCAATACAAGACTGGAATGGTGTCGGAGCAAATTGCTTTCGACAACGAAAACTCCCTTTCTTAACTTACATGTACGGAACCACTGGGGCAAATACGCGGGTCATGATTTTGTTTTCCTGGATAGCAAAAGAGGTAAATGGTTTAGATCATCTCCTTGCATTCTCTGCCGCAACAGCAGCAATATAGCGAAGAGCTCTTGCATGAATATCCGTCAACTAAAGAAGCATTTAATTGGCAGGACTATCAAAGGTTGGCCAATAATAAAATATAAACAAAAACATACTAACAGGATGAGGGTATTAAGATCAATTAAAGGAAAATAGAGGCAAGCATAGATGATCATGCAATTGCCTTTGGCAAGATTTAATTGCACAGCATAACTACAAGCTACCAAGAGAAAAAATTGGAAAAAAAAGAAGAGGGACCACTCTGCATGAATATTATACATATATCAGCAATAGCTGTTCTAATCATGCTTATATATCAGGTGGCTTCCTCTATCCAACTGCACCCCGGAAAGTTTTTCAGCCTTTTACGTTTCATCATCTTCTTAGACCTTGATACGTTTTCCCAGCTACCAGCATCAGCATACAAATTTGACATAAGCATATTATTCCCAGCATTCTCAGGCTCAAGCTCAGCCAAATGCCTAGCTGCTACCTCAGCAAGACCTATATCCCCATGATTCCTACATGCCCCTAATAATGCTCCCCATACGAATAAATCAGGCTTAACAGGCATTTTCTTAATCATATCATAAGCCTCATTAAGATTTCCAGCCCTACCAAGAAGATCCACCATGCATGCATAATGCTCTAATCTTGGAACAATCTTGTACTTCTGTTGCATCAAGAGAAACAAACTTTGTCCATGTTCAACCATTCCAGCATGACTACAAGCAGTAAGGACAGCCGTGAAAGTCAAGTGATCAAGTTTATTTCCCTCTGATTTCTCCATTTGATCAAAAAGCTCAATTGCTTCATCACAGTAACCATGATTTGCATACCCAAAAATCATCGAATTCCAAGTAACCGTATTCCTCTCAGGCATCATATAAAATAGCATACTTGCTTCTGATATAAAACCACATTTGGCATACATGTCAACAAGAGCACTTCTTACATATATATCATCTTCAACTCTAATCACCACTGCATAGCCGTGTATCTCCCTCCCTCTCCTTACATTAGCCATGGTCGCGCAAGCAGCCAAAACAGTACTAATTGTAGCAGAAGTTGGAAGAAATCCCTGGCCCAACATCTGTTTAAATGCATCAAAAGCTGCCTCGTTACGAAAATTTTGCACCAATCCTGATATAACCGAAGTCCAAGAAATCACATCAGGCTCTACTCCATTGCTGATCATCAATTCAAACATCTTTGAAACCATTGCATCATCACCCTTTTGTGCAAACCCCGAAATCAAGCTATTCCAAGTTATTACATTAGGCTTGATACCCAATTTTTCCATTTTATCCATCAAAGCAAATCCTTCTTTAGCAAAACCATGTTGACCATAACCCGAAAGCATGGCATTCAAAGCCACCAAGTCTTTCTCCACCATCCTATCAAACACTCGCCGTGCCTTTTCAACTTCTCCACATTTAGAGTACATATCGATCAATGAACTAATAACATAAACATCCGATTCAATCGAATACTTCAAAATCACAGAGTGCAAAATCCTCCCAGTTTGCACATCATACACATGACCACAACATTTGAGTACGCTAGGAATAACAAACTTGTTGGCCCCTAAACCCTGCTTTTGCATTTCATAGAAAACACTCAAAGCTTCTTGAATAAGCCCACGACGAGAATAGGCCCCAATGAGCACAATCCAACGGCGGATATTTGACTCGGGAATTTTGTCGAACAACTTGCGAGCGTCAGATAACTGCTTAGTTTCTACATAGAAAGAGATGAGTTTGGAGGCAAAATGGGTCAAACGAGCTAAACCGTTAATGATGAGATGAGCATGAAGTTTTTTCCCTTGCTGTAATGCTCGATCACGACCGTATGTTTCGATGAGATGAAAATAAGTTTCCGATGATGATCGAAATGAACGGCGTGATATGATTAGGATGGGAAGCTTATGGTGGGATTTAAAAAATGCTAAAGTTCCCTTGAATTGGTAACGGGAAAGAAGCAGGCACATTTCAGATTTCTCCTCAGCTTCTCAAATCCCAGTTCCAGTGCATTTCTTCCTCGAGGCAATAGAGGATTCTTGTTGCCCAACAAGCGACCTGTCGTTCCTTGTCAAACTTATAAAAGTTATTTAAAGGAAGCTGCAAGGGAGAGCTTGGTGAGGGGACTTCCTAGTTTTTTTGTATGAAATAATTTTTAGATTTTAATGATATTTGTATTTATCTATTTATAGAATGTTAAATGCAAGAAAATTTAACATTTCTTGGGACATTAAACTTTTGAAACTTGAGGGTATGGTTTTGAATATGGCCAAATCACTTGCATTTCCTCTTCCACTTTGGACAGAAAGGAGGAGCAAAAGGTTTTACAAGAACAAATGACTCGAGGAGGTATCTTGGGGTGGCTCTGATTCATGGAAGGATAAAAAATGCGCTTATAAGATATATTGTTGATGAAGCACAGCAGAGATTGGCTGGTTGGAAGGTGGACAAGCTTTCATTGGCTGGAAGAGTTGCTCTTTGTCAATCGGTCATTCAAGCCCTGCCTTTGTATACAATGCAATCTGCAAAGTCTTCCAAAATCTACTTGTGAGGATATTGAGAGGATATGTAAGCGTTTCATTTGGGGAGATCAGGAGCACGCTGGACGGTTCATTTGGTAGGGTGGGATAAAATCTGTAAGCCTAAGAGTTACGGTGGTTTGGGTCTTAAAAATCTTGAAGCCATGAACGAAGCTTTGTTAACGAAGTTTGTTTTGGGGTTTGATGAAAGGGAATGATCAGTCCTGGGTTCATGTGCTGAGGGATAAATACATGAGAAAGGATGGTTCTGATTTGGGGTGGTTAGCAAAGCCTGATTCGTCTCCTCTATGGAAGACTATTTGTAGACTTCATCCAAAGGTGCCAGAAGGTGTTTCTGGCAGCATTGCAGGGTTGCTAAATGTGATCCTAGGCTTCTTGAGTTTGCTATTGATTTGGTTCCTGAGGAGCAACTTCAACGGACTGTCTGTCAGTTTGTTAGTGATGCTAGCCAGTGGGAGTGGTCAGTCTTTGATAGATTCCTACCTATGGAATTAATTCTGAAAATTGCAGCGACGTTTCCTCCTCACGGTTCTGCTGGCCGCGAGGACATATTTATATGGAAATTTACTTTGAATGGAGAGTTCTCTACAAACACAGCTTATGGTATGTTAGAGGATCATAAATGGATAACAATTTACATGGAAATATAGATTCTTTTTCTTTCCTAGAGAGGCTTGTGGTTATTTGAAGTGAATTTGATATGAGAGAGGTCGTTAATGTGAAGAATTTACTTGTTCATAAATGTGACTTAGATGATCTTCATGCTTTGGTTACTGTTTTTGGATTTGATGCTCATGCCCTCAGGGTTCACTTGTAATAAAAGTTGTGTGGAGACAACGTAGTCTGTTCGTTCTAAACAGTTCATTAGTTTTCCCTGTCAGAACAGAGACAAAGCAGGCTGCAGGTAAATTGATGGCGATGATCAGGGTTAGGATGGGTGTCACAACCTGTATATGAACTGAGAAAAAGGGGGATTTCTAAGTGTGATATATGAAGCTGAGTTTTTTACTCTGGACCATGATGGCTAGTATTTTGAGAAAGGGGAAACAGAGGAAATACCTCTTTGAAGCCATATGACTAAAAATGGGGAAACAGTTATGCAGACTTAGTCAACTTGGTATTTCAGGAGGTAACCTTCTGTGACTAACAATTGCAATCAATTAAACTGCATTGATCTTATTGGCACATGTTAAAACAGAGCCCACAAGTCTCTCTATCTTTTACCAGGTGACATGCGGCTCTTTGTTGTTCACTGCCTGTGCAAGAACTCCGGAAAGAGATACTTTGGCCACCCCCCTCCTTAAATTTCCCTCTCTGTGATCAAAGATGCAGACCAAAGGAGGACATTAGGAGAGAAACTCAAGGCTGAAGGAATTTATGGCACACTCTCAATCACGTACTGGAGCAATGGCTCCATTTGATGTCAAGCACGGACATGGTAAAAGGCCTGGAAATCCAACAACCCCAACTGTGGAAGAACTTCTGCAAGGTAATTCCATAAACCATAATGTAACCTCCATCGTAGAAGAACAGGTTAATGATTCTGTTTTCCCTAGGAGGCTTGAACTTGAATACGATAGGCAACGGGAATAACAACAAGATGGTCGAGCTATAGCTTATCAGCAGCTGAAGAAAATTTTAGGATTTTCAGTTCATTCATCAACTCTTTCTTCAGATATTGAAAATTGAAAATAAATGTGTTTTAATTTATTTTACAACGTAAATTATTAAAAAAAATGGCTGTATTTGATTCCAAAGTCATGGAAATTCATGTCTCTATCACTACTGACCTATGAGTTTTGCATGTGCAGCTGAGGAAGTTACAAGGTGGTCGCCACACACCACACCAACTTTTTGTAAGGATCATGAGCTGGAGTATGATCAGTCCCCCAATCAAAAGAAATCAGTTATTACAAAAGTGAAGGAGAAGGCCAGGAAATGGCGAAGCACCCTCAGGAAGAAGAAACATAATGACGACGGTAACACCACTCCTTCATGGGGTGTCAGCCTGGATTATGTTGAAGATGAAGAAGATCCTGAATATCTAGGAGCCCCAAGTAACTTCAGTCATAGTCTCATTCTTCATATATAGTAGAAAAAATATAAAATCTTATGTGAAGTAAAAGTTCTTGGGAATGCTTGCCTGAATGAATGTGTATTTAATTAACTCGTCTATGTGATCTCTCAGTGTATGAATCAGAGATGGCTCCTGAGGGGTATAAAGAGACCGCTAGACAACATCCAAGAGCAGTTCCTGTGATATCGGAGACTCATGTTTTGCCAAGTAGTGAGACCTGTGCTGCTGAAGTCAAGCCAATAACTGAAACTGTGAGCGGGAAACAAGAAAATGAGAAGTCTCCCAAAACACTAACTCAAACCGTGGCAGAGAAGCTGGCACCAGCATGCAACACAGTATCCGTTGCTACCCATGCCATTGCTTCCAAGATTCAAAGCCTCGCTGTTTCAACCCCTGAAACTGTGATATCGGAGACGCATGTTTTGCCGAGTAGTGTGACCTGTGCTGCTGAAGACAAGCCAATAACTGAAACTGTGAGCGGGAAACAAGAAAATGAAAAGTCTCCTAAAACACTAACTGAAACTGTGGCAGAGAAGCTGGCACCAGCATACAACACAGTATCCATTGCTACCCATGCCATTTCTTCCAAGATTCAAAGCCTCGCTATTTCAACCCCTGAAGCACCAGGTGCAGCGGGATTAGACCCTGTGGAGGAAGGTAGAGCAGCATCATCTGTAGCAGGACCAACCAAAGTAGCTCTAGACCAAGTTACATCAGATCCATCCCGAGATCCAGTAGCTGCAGCATCTGGTTACCATTTCTGTGCCGGAGAGAAAAAATGGGATAAAGGAGTTTCAATGAAGGAGTATTTAATGCACATGTCTGGGCCAGGAGAAGATGATAGAGCCCTTTCTCAAGTGACATTACAAGCAACAAGTCCAAGGAAAACTGCTGGCGATGTGAGTGTGGTGGACAAGGTGAGAGATGCTGTAAATTCTCTTCTTCAGGTCCAGGAGTCCTCCCAACCTACAGTTTTCCATTCAGCTAAGAACTCATCCTCAGATATTACCATATCAACCGATGCTCATGAAGGTGACTTAATTTTTTTCCCCTTCATTCTCTAGCAGCGCAATCGATTGGAATTATTGGTGGATATTGTAATTTGTTAAATAAATGCTGAATCAAAATCAGAATGGATTGTAGGTTGTGACATGATTTATCATATTTACTGTTGTAACAAGATTATCCTGACCTGCCAGGGCTAAGATTGGCAGTATGATTTGTGTCATGTACATTAGGAATAGTTCCTTTTCTCACTGTACATCTTGTGGTTGCAGTTACCGAAGAAGAAAATCATGGAAGAATACATAAAGCCAACTGAAAGGTGATTTCAATAGATATCAAAGAAAAATTTTGGTATTCAGTGTACCAAATTCTATATGTGTTAATAAATAGCTGCCAATGAAGGTGGCAATAATTGCTTAGAATTAGCGATAACTATCTAGAGATTGCATTTTGTGGATCCCTGCACTGAATGTAACATTTCTTCCTATTCCTCTTCTGAAATTTAATCATCAGAGTGGTCGTTTAATTAGAAATGTTATATCACCTGATAGGCTTTAGCTCAAATGGTTCACTTTTGATCAGCAGGTGAGCTTAAAATCAGTGGCAAAGCGGCTGAAATGGAATTCTGGAGATTATGATGGATAGCTGTTTTCTCTTACTACAGTTTTATGAGCATCTATTAACTGATATCAGGTGATCGTGACCGTGACAAAATGTTTATTACATCACACTGTTAAATTAAGAATGACAGTTCATGAATGCTGCCAAGTACTTGTTATAAACTACACAGCAGATATTCAAACGAGAACATCATAGCGATGGCCATGATTCGATCATCCTTGCAGGATGATTAGTGCCTTGTACTTCCTTTTCGTTTTACACACAGAAAAACTAACAGTAGTAGTTGATGATGGACAGACATGGTAAGTACCTAAAATGACCACAGAAACCAGAACCACAATCACTGTAAAATGCCCTTCCCAAAATTTAGTTTCTCAACTTCTATTACAGTAGTGTGGATAGGGGGCATTTGGACTGCGATCAATTATCACAGATCTGTTTCCATGGTTTTGTAATGCCTCAATATTAAATAAAGCAGTTCCTACTTTCCAATCAACGAGTCCTGACGATGCTTTGAACAACATTCTTGTAAAGGAATTCATCAAACCCGACGGGTGACTGGACGCAGTATCCCTGGTAATCAGGCATGATTTCGGAAAAAAATATTATTTTATGCATGGTTTGAGCTTATATTTGGAACTTGGAAAGGAGCAACTGTCAGTATCATGTGGTCATTGCTATTTTATTTATTTATTTATTGTACATTTGGATAAGTCAAAGAAATACCAAAACTTCCATTGGTCTGCTATTATTGTTTATGAAAATTCAAAGCAGACCGCAATTCTGCTTTGAATTTTGGATTTCAGATGCCTGCGTTGTTAGGAACTTGGCCAAAAAGGCAGGAGCAGTAATAATAGATTTTTGGCATCAAGCTTGGACCGACCAAAACTATCATATTTTCATCCAGTTGCCAAAATCTATGTTCATATCACAATTTATTTGCTAAGAGAACACTGTTGTTTTACTTGTGTTCAAAATCGAGCAGCCTTGGCTACCTGGGCTATGGTTGACAAACTGCAAATTCATCCTCAAACCTCTGTTCCTTAATACGGTAGAACATGCTAAAGTATTATATAGTTGAAGTTAGGTATCTGTGCTGAAGTATTATATAGTTAAAATATTCTTGTGCTTCTTCCTTGAATGATTTTTTTCGTTCTAGAATATTCTTTGCTTGGACCTCCACAGGAATTTAACAATTGCAACTTGATTCTAGCTTTACTCACCAAAAGTCTTATATTGTCATTACTTTTCTCCAGTCCAAGTTGTTGACATTGCATCTGATTAAAGCATGTCAATAATCGTGCTGAAGGGTCCGATTGCGAATGCAGCAAAGGCTAAAGGTTCATATCACCAAAGTTTTCAAAAAGCTGAACAAGCAAATATCATCCTTTCTCTCTTATTTTCTCTATGGCAGCATTACTTAGAGCACTCCATTTTGCACTAGCTCTTTTCATATCCTTAAAACACTTGGCCTTGGCTCAAGAGATGAACCAGTTCTTCTACAATGGCTTCAAGGGAGCCAACCTGAGCCTTGACGGCATTGCAAGTATCCACCCCAATGGCTTGTTGGAACTGACAAACGCTTCTAAGCAGCAAATTGGTCATGCTTTCTTCCCATTTCCCTTCCATTTCAATGCATCCTCCAACAATTCTAGGTCCCTTTCATTTTCTACCAACTTTGTCTTTGCCATGGTTCCAGAGTCACCTATGCGTGGCGGACATGGCATTGCATTCACTATCTCTCCATCCACAGATTTCAATGGTGCCACTGCTACTCAATATCTTGGACTCTTTAATTCTACCACAATTGGTTTGTCTTCCAACCATTTGCTTGCCATTGAGCTTGATGCTATAAGAAGCCCTGAATTTGGAGATATCAATGACAATCATGTTGGGATAGATGTCAACAATTTGACATCCATTCAATCTGCTCCAGCATCATACTTTTCTGAACATGGAGGAAATGAGATCTTGCAGCTCATAAGTGGAGATCCAATGCAGGTGTGGATAGACTATGATGAAATGGATAAGCTACTTAATGTAACACTAGCTCCTGTAAGCGTCACGAAACCTCGAAAGCCTCTCTTGTCTACAACTATTGATCTTTCTCTAGTTCTTTTGGATTCTATGTATGTTGGTTTCTCTTCATCCACTGGCTCTGTATCCAGTCACCATTATATTCTCGGGTGGAGCTTCAACAAAAGTGGGCAGGCACAGAGTCTTGGCACTTCAAAGCTTCCTTCACTTCCTCCTGAAAGAAATTCAAGTAACAAACCAGATTTACGAATCGTGATCCCATTGATAACAGTATCTGTTTTACTCATAGCAAGTTTTGCAACTATGTGTATTATGAGGAATAAATATGAAGAAGTACGTGAAGATTGGGAGCAGCAATATGGTCCTCAAAGGTTTCGCTACAAGGATCTTTATAAAGCAACTAAAGGTTTCAAAGACAAAGAGCTCCTTGGAACTGGAGGTTTTGGAAGGGTTTACAGAGGAGAATTACGTTCTTCCAAGGTGGAAATCGCAGTTAAGAAAATCTCTCATGGTTCAAACCAAGGAATGAAAGAATTTGTGGCTGAGATTGCCAGCATGGGGAGGCTAAGGCATAGGAACTTGGTACAGCTCTTAGGCTACTGCCGGCGGAAAGGAGAGCTTCTCTTAGTGTATGATTATATGCCTAATGGAAGTCTCGACAAGTTCCTATTTTGCAATGAAAAGCCTAACCTTGATTGGCCTCGGCGATATCAAATCCTCAGGGGAGTAGGATCTGCTCTTCTCTACCTCCATGAAGAGTGGCAACAAGTTGTTCTGCATAGAGATGTGAAAGCAAGCAATGTCCTATTAGATGGCGATCTTAACGGACGGCTAGGAGATTTCGGGCTCGCTAAGTTTCATGACCATGGATCTACTCCTCAAACAACCAATGTCGTTGGAACTGTTGGATATCTTGCACCAGAGATTACTAGAACAGGAAAGGCCACAACAAGCAGTGATGTATTCGCTTTTGGGACTTTTATGCTTGAAGTAGTTTGTGGAAGGAGGCCTGTAGAGTCAGAAAGACCACCTGAGGAGGTTGTTCTGGTTGACTGGGTACTTGAATGCTGGAAAAGAGGGGCCATTCTTGGGACAGTTGATCCTAGATTGAACGTTAACTATGAGGTGAAAGAAGTGGAGTTGGTTTTGAAGCTAGGTCTGCTCTGTACCCATCGCACTCCAGCAGCTAGACCTAGCATGAGGCAAGTGGTGCAATTTTTGGAAGGAGATGCTACTTTGCCTGACATACCACTGCATGGTGCAGGAATTGGTTTAGTTCCAGTTAGCAATCAATCATCTAGGAATCACGTTTTAACAATCCCTATATCATCAGATGATGTTTCTTCATGTTGCTTATCTGACTCTGAATCCATCCTCAATGGTCGTTGAACAAGCGATGCTTCATGGCGTGATGAGGTAAACATGATGATGGACAAAAGAGATTTGAAGAAGAAAAAAGAAGCTAAGAAGAAGAAGCTAAAGAAAGTAGAAGAAGCGAAAGAAAAGAAAGAATAGTGGCTGGAAAAGTCTACAACTTTGTAATTTTTATTCAATTCATCAATAATTATTTAGCATTTAGAAAAATAAGATATAATTACTAAAATCTTAACTAGAATAAGCAATTGGGCTTATTATCCATTAAATAAAATACTGAATAAAAATTAAATTAAATCCAACAAATAAAACTTAATTAATAAACCTCAACTAAAAGTTCAAATTAATTAAACTAAAACAAAGCTAAAGCCCAATCTTTCAATGATTTGGGCTACCATTCATCTTCTATGATCATACGAGTGCGTAAACAATGTCTCTGGTCCGGTGTCCCCACCAATCTCTCGGGGTTGGAAAACTCGACCCCATCAAGTATAATTCAAGGCGGCTCCAATAATGCTCCCAAATATTATGATCAAGTTGTTTTGATGTCTCTCTGATAATTCAGGTATAGTTTGAATTTGGTCGTCT
>Ga0307515_10024246_pt1 | contig 10580 bp, 10 predicted proteins | sample 17_EM_MG_FD_194513 | JGI IMG/M metagenome (GOLD analysis project Ga0307515, IMG submission 194513) | Populus trichocarpa ectomycorrhiza microbial communities from riparian zone in the Pacific Northwest, United States - 17_EM | ecosystem: Host-associated > Plants > Roots > Unclassified | place...
CCGTCCCCTCATCCCGTTTGCTTGTTTGTTTTTTGCTTTTTGTCGTACATCGGGCCTTAAGGACGCTTTTGTCACACATTCCTTACCCTGACGCTCGCCTCGCACACTCTTATTTACCCCTCATGGTCGGCCTTGTAGATATCACGCTCGAGCTCTCCGTCCTCGCTCCTTCTGCTCTCCACTTTCCTTGTCGTTATATTATTGATTCGGTCACTTCGCATATTATGGCCTACTATTAACAAAGTGTTCTTGAATGGAGAGGGATCTTGCTAAGTCGCATATCCCCAACGGGCGTGTCATGTCATTTAGGATTTCCAGTCGTCCCAGGCTCATGTGCCGAGTGATGCTACTGCTCCTTGTCCGGCGACATCCGAATGGGTGTATCACTGTGAAAAAATTTCCCATATAAAATCAGTGTTATGCACATGGAACTTCCTAGTATCATGACACTTTGAATCATTTCCCTGTGCTGAACACAGTGAACTTCCTAGCACATGACACATTGATTCATTTCCTTGTGCTGAACACATGGAACTCCCTTGTATCATGGCACATTGAATCATTTCCCTGTGCAGAAACATGTAATTTCCTAGCAGCATGACACATTGAGTAACTTCCCTGTGCCGAGAACATGTAATTTTTTTTGATGATTAATATGATGATATGACACATTGATGACAATTTGTTTCTTATTCAAAAAGAGTTATACATCAATTTCATGCCCCTCTATATCATCAGGAATGAACACAGTTCGTGCCCACTCAGAGGACCGGTCAATTATGCTCCAGCCATCTGGTGTCTTGACCCGGCCTATGGAGCACTCCACCACACCAACCTGAACAAATACTGGTGTTGCATTCATCTCTGAGAACTTCACCAGTGTGTTAGTGGCATCACCTGGTTCCAATATCAGGCAGGGTTGGATGCAGGCAAGTCTGTAGGTTTTTGGCTTTCTGAAGCTGATCCCTGCCTGTGGGATGGCTGGCAATTCGAATTCAATGATATATCGCAGTCTACCATATTGTACCTGCATCATGGGGTCGTCGGGCTCCATTATATCCAGTTGATTGCGATCCGGAAATAGTGTGTACTTGTTGTTGTGTCAATATCAGCCAGAAAGAGGGGGATTTGCTCACCCTGACAAATGAGTTATCCCTTTTTCCAGCTGGTGACTCTTTGGAATCTGTGTCTGAACAGCGAATGCAATCACCACCATTGAGGATTTCAAGTTTGTTCCATCTGAGCATAGAGAGAGGCAAGATTGCTTCAAAATCCTTGATCTGGAGGTGATCTCTGGCCCTGCCTTCTGCAGTTACAGGGAAGAATTTGGCAATGTGACATCTAGTGACTGCATCAGGAGTGAAACCTTTTGGAGTCAGAACAGAGAGATGAAGATTGGCTACACAGTGACATGGTTAGACAGAGTAAATATATCTAAGTAAGTGGGAACTCACTTCCTTCTATTCGTCCAATGTCAGGAGTATCATCATCAAGGTGGTCATGGAGATGCCCAGCCCAGAATAGGCGATGTAAGCCTAAATCATAGTGTGCATCGAAGAAGTGAATGACAGCATGCTGGTGCATTCATGTGGCAATGACACTATTGGGATACCTTCTCCCCTTCCTTGCAACAATTCCAAGAAGGCCACAGAAGTGCTCCATGACCCAGGACCAGCACACAGAGACTGGACCAGATCTGCGGATATCATGGGGGACATGGAGGAGTGCATGTACTGGCAAAGTACAGACTTGGAGGTTATTTATGTCATACTGGTAATAATAACTGCAGATGAAGTGTTAGAATAATGACAAACCAAATGGTTGTTGCTCACTTCTCAAATTTTCGCACCCAAAGTTCAATATTATACTCCAGAATGTTGATTTCTTCATGTGTTATTTCGAATTGAAGACACTTTTCAATGATCTTGACCAGTAACATTGTGTGTTTATAGTATTTCTCCATTGTGAAGTATCCATCCAAGAGTGTTGGGGCCATGTGCACAAACCAGAACCCATAGGCCTCAGCTGTGAAGAGGTTCTGGTCTATGTCGATGTTTGGGATCAGTCTAGAGAAGGAAGAAGGAATGTAGCGATTTGATTGAGTGGTCCTGAGCCCAATGGTATGCCAATTGTCTGCTGAGATAACATATGGCTGCTCTGAACTATTGACATCCCGGAAATTACCCTTCCAAAGGCAGATGAGCATTGGAATGATGTTTTTGAATATGAGATGCATGTATTCATGAGGATATCCAAGGGTGCAGTTGAATCCAGGGATTGAGGTTAGCACAGACTCACCATTGATGCCAAACTTCTTGGTCAGGTTGTTGCGGGCTGTTATCTGGGGCTCCTCTCGAATCTGTTGAAGCTGCTGAAGGATCTGTGGCTCTGTACGAAGAGGCAGTGACTGAAGTCTGTGTTCTCTTCAGCAAGGAGGACCATCATTGTCTGGTGGTTGTAGGGGAACATAGTACTTTCTCTGGGTCCTGCTCCATATGCCTTTGATGTTGCAGGTTCTACATGGCCACATAGCACCTGGTCCCTTCATGCAGGAGAAATGCTTGACAGCTTGCATATCTCCAATTGCAACGACAAGGTAGGCATGGAGAAGGAAGAGCTCATTGGAGATGCTATCATATGCCCAGATGCCAATAGCAAGGGCATCTAGATCAACTTTGAGAGGAAAGAGGAAGGAGTTGAAATCCTTAGGATGATTTGGGCCTGGAATGAGGGCAAATGGGATAATGTTCTCAATGCGCATCCAATCTGTCATAGAACGTCCATAGTTGATGAGAATGACAGGCCATGCAGATGACTTCCCTCTCCGGGCCCATTTGAAGCACTGGAAGCCATCTGTCATCATGCCAAGGGGCACATCCCATGTATCTTGAAAGTATGTGTGGTTCTGCTCAATGCCACTGACCTCAACACACTTTCCTAGAAGGCTACAGATAGCAGTTGCATCATGGATGTCTCTAATCTTGGAAGGTGTGAAGCTCTCTAGCATTTCAGCATTGTACTTCATTGCCACACGCGTCACACCAGATGCTGCATATAGAGAGGAGATTTGTGGAGAGAGAGGGAGAGTGAAATAGGGCCTGGACTTGCCATGAATGTCTTGCTGAGGGGTTTTGCAGTGAGGACAGGACTCCAGTCCATGAAATGGACCAGTGTAGGCGATACAGGAGTTGATGCAGCAATCGTGATGAACTGGCTTCCATCCAGAGAGCCTGAGGACCCGCTTTTGCAGTGCAAAAGCAGTCAGAATGCTGAGTTCATTTTTGAATTGTTCATGAAGGTCTGCATAGAGGAGGTTTGTGATATTGTGGCGATACCTCAGAGCAAAGATCTTGATGTTCTGCTTGTCATCAGCAGTCAAAACAGAGCTAACTGCAGGTAAAACTCAGCAGAGAATCAAGGAATGAGAATTGCAGACTTCTTACAGTTCTGAGCCACTTCCAGATCGAACTCATTATCAATCCAGTTAAGAAGATCTTTGAAATCTTCTGCTCTGTCCTTGCCGATCTCCTGCAGTGGCTCAATCTCTGGGACACAGAATTCATTCCACCAATCCCCATCCTCCTCGCTATCATAGGATTGCTCATCTTTGTTAGAAGTAGATAGTTTTACAAGCATAGGTACCACATGTACCAATGGTGAACTGGGCCACTGGCCAATTTCCGGACCCTCAGATGTTTGTCCCCAACACATCTGAGGTATGTCTGATCTTCTAATCCACTGCAACTCGCTGCTTATGTGAATCAGTTACTACATTTATTAGGTAAATAACATAATAGACGTTTGTCCCCAACACGTCTGAGTTACTACGTTTATTAGGTTATGAGCCCTGAAGCACTCTAAAACGCTTCAAGAAATTCCCAATACCTACAACGAGAACAACACAAAAGGGGCATACACTCCTACACTATCCTTCCTTCATTTTTCCCGTGCCCGCAATCGCTGACACGACTTCCTCATTCAAACTTTCCTGCCACGCCAACGCCAGCTTAAAAAAGAAACAATGAGTGAGTCAAGGAACGATGAATCGGTCAAACTAGGTTATGATAACTGGTACCTATGGGATCACCAGATCAACAGCACCATCTGGTGCAAGAACGCCTCTGTCACATTTGACCCAGAACCTGCCGACCCACGCACCTCACAACAGACCACTACCCCAGCAGCAGCTGGAGATCCCAATGCCTCCTCCACACCCTCCACGACATCTCAACCTACAGCCGAGGAGCTAAAGACGTACCGTGCAGAACTTAAAGAGTGGAAAACGGCGAACAACATTGCGGCCGGAGTCATATTAGGCACCCTATCAGAAGAAATCAAACATGTTGTTAATCCGAAAGAGTCAGCAAAAAGCATGTATGACAAGCTGGAAGCTGCGGTCATCAAGCAGTCAAGTGGGAGCAGCACATATGGAATTAAAATTGAACTGATCGACAAAGAGTTCAAAGATGCACCTACATTGGAGAACTTCGAAAAACACCTGACTTTCTACTGATCAAAGAATGCTACCCTCAATGCCGTTAATTCGGGATTTGACGACTCTTTCCTTGCATTCATCCTCCTCTGCTCATTTCGCTCCAACGACAACCCCATCTGGCTGATGGCATCCACCAACATCGTCACCACCAGCACATCCACCAACCAGTGGTCGTTTGATCAAGTTGCTGGAAAACTACGGGAAGCCCTCCGGAACAACATCCACTTGACCCAAAAATCGACCACAAATACCAACCCGACTGCTCTAAATGCGACCGCAGAAAAGACAACATCAGGTTGATACAGCAGGCCACCATGCACGCACCCTGGGTGCTACCATCCCAAAACTCATGCAACTGAAAATTGCTGGGTCAAGGACAAGGAGAAGTGGGAGAAGGAAAAGAAAAAGAAGCACAAGGCAAAGAAAGCCAAGAGGAAGGCAGCCGAAAGCTGCTCAGAATCAGAAACAAGCTCTGATTCCGATTCTGACTCTGAACCACCAACAAGCAAGCGCCAACGTGCCCACCGATCCCAGGTGAAATCCGAAAGAAAGCTTAGAGTGCTACAGGCAACCTCCCATCGTATCCGCTCCTACCGCGGGAAAACAACTGCGAAAAATATTTTCATTGCTCACCTGGACTCTGGGGCATCGAATCACATGTCTCACCAAAGAGAGCTGTTCGATCCGGAATCATTCGAAACCCTCTCAACACCCATCCCCATCAGCCTTGGGGATGATTCCGAAATCTTTGCAACTGGAAAAGGAACACTTCGCCTCCTATTCAACATTGATGGAAAACAGGAAGAAGGCTGCTTCAAGGACGCCCTTTTTGTACCAGAACTCAAGGTCACACTTCTGTCCGTCGGCCAATCAGCCTGTCTTCCCCACTGCAAGGTTGTATTTGACAACAACGTCTGCGAGTACATTGACAAGAGCACCAATGAAGTAATTGCAAGAGCTTTTGCTACTGACGACACCGATCTGTATACACTGGATGCAATTCCAGCAACACAAAAGGTCACTGCGAACCTCACTTCATCTCCTTCTCGATCCATCGACATTAATATCCTCCACAGACGCCTAGGGCATCTCGGCATCGACAACTGCCGCCTTATGGTGAACCACCGATTGGTAGACGGAGTGGATAGGATTGTCGGAAGAGAGGATTTCTGTGAGGGGTGTGCTTATGGGCGCTCAAAACGAAAGAGCCACCCTTCTACAGGTACTATAACCAGGCGCCGGCTGGAAAGAGTACATATTGATATGTGTGGCCCGATTCCTATATCACTTGGTGGAAATAAGTATTTCCTCTTAATCATCGACGAGCATACCCACTACCATTGGGTTAAATTCTTATCAAAAAAGAGTGACGCATTCACCCGACTCAAAAAATGGAAGCTCGAAGCTGAACGCGAGGCCGACCTCAAACTCCAATACCTAAAATCAGATGGAGGAAAGGAGTTCTGCAGCAAGGAATTCACAGAATGGCTTACATCGGATGGTGTCACCCATGAAATGAGTGCCCCATACGAACATGAGCAAAATGGCCTTGCTGAGAGAGGCATCCAGAATGTATCACAGCGGGCTATGTGCCAACTGTTTGGTACGAACATGTCTCAAGGCTTCTGGCCATATGCAGTTGAGAATGCTGTCTATCTCATCAACCGCAGCCCAACCACCACACTTAAAGACAAAACACCATTTGAAGCCTGGACAGGCAAGCAGCCGAACATCAAACACCTACGTACATTTGGTGAAACAGGATATGTACACATTCCACCTGAGACGCGAAAAAAATGGACCAAAAAATCACGCCAATGCCGATTACTCGGCCACACATCACGATCAAGAAATTACAAACTATGGGACCCATACAGACGCATAGTATTCACAAGTCCGAATGTTGATTTTGATGAATCGTCCATCTCCCATCATGCCACGGATGCCGAACAGAATCTAGAGGATCTTAGTGAGGCCCTTGATATTGAAAAAGCGACACACACAGAAGAAACACTCACTCCTGAGGAAGAAGTGGGAGTCCAATACAAAAATGGGGGTGTAAATGAACCGGAATCAGATGAGGAGATACTAAGACCCATGGTCACTGAGGATGAGAGCATACCTGGTGGTCCTGACCCAGTAGTACCTCCCATCCCAATGGGACTGGAGGCACCTCCTCACCACTACCGCCGCTCAGAGGTTGAGCGTCTTGCAGATGCTGCTGGGCCGCCCCCAACCCATGAAAGAAGGAGGCCAAGGGCTACAGTCAGCACAACTAGGGAACTCAGTGCAGATGGAAATGTCAGCAACCATCGAGCTTCAGTGGGAGTTATGGAAATTGAAGAGAAATTCGCAGAAAATGCAAGGAAACATGCTTACCATGAAGCACTGTTGGCCGCTGAAAACACCAACCTTCACAACGAACCCTTAGATGTCAAAGAGGCACGAAAACGGCCGGATTGGCCAAAGTGGGAGGCAGCGATGCAGGAAGAGTTAGATTCCCTAAAACGACATGGCACCTACAGGTGTGTGAAAGAGCTCCCACCAGGCAGAAAAGCTGTCGGATTCAAATGGGTATTCAAAATAAAGCTCAATCCGGACAACTCAATTGCCCGGTACAAGGCCCGCCTGGTTGCAAAGGGGTATTCTCAAATTCCTGGCCAGGATTTCACAGAAACAACCTCACCTGTGGCTCGCCTGGCTTCCTATCGTGCCCCTTCTCTCTCTTGCTGCGAGACTGAACCTCGAAGCACACCACCTAGATATTGAGACTGCATTTCTCAATGGAACTCTCAATGAGGAGATATACATGAACGCACCAGATGGCTTCCACACAGGCAGTAATGGGGTCTGGCAACTACAAAAGTCCCTCTACGGTCTCAAACAAGCATCGCATGTTTGGAATAAACTGCTTGACAGCACATTAAAGAGGCTAGGCTTTGACCGATGCAGCAAGGATACATGTGTGTATCTCTACAAATCGAAGAATGTCTTCATCATCCTCGCTGTGCATGTCGATGACATGTTAATTGTCTCAAACTCGAAATCTCAACTCACTGAGATGAAGTGCGCTCTCGGACAACACTTCAAGGTCAAGGACCTGGGTGAAGTAAAGTTCCTCCTAGGAATTGGAGTCACGCGCAACAGAAAATCGGGCTCCTTTGAGCTCTCACAACAGGCATACATCGACCAGCTACTCAAACACTTCAACCTATGTGATGCAAAGTCAGTCACCACTCCTCTTTCGTCTGGTGTCTGTCTTACACAGGACGATTGCCCAACAACAGACGAGGAAAAATTGGACATGGCCAATGTCCCATATGCAAGCCTGGTTGGGGCCCTCATGTACGCTGCCATAGGCACATGACCGGATATTGCCTTTGCTGTAGGGGCTCTGAGCTGTTTCCTTAGCAATCCTGGGAGACACCACTGGAATGAGGCCAAACGTGTACTCACCTACCTCAAAGGGACATCCCACTATGCCATCCGATACTCCTCTGGCACATCACTACCCGGAAAGGTCACTGGGTACTCACGCAGTGTGGCCATGAAGCCAATCGGAGACCTGATTGAGGACTCGGACTGGGCCGGATGTGTAGACACGCGCAGATCAACATCTGGATTCGTATGGATAATGAATGGTGGTGCCATTTGTTGGAGAAGCCGACTCCAGTCGATTGTTGCGCTGTCTTCAACAGAGGCTGAGTACGTCGGAGCCACACCTGCTGTACAGGAGATCCTCTGGCTCAGAGATCTCCTCTGTGAACTGGGAGTCACCGACTCCTCACCTTCCCTCCTGAATATGGACAGTCGGGGAGCGGTCTCACTCACACGTGGGGTGGGAGACAGCAATCGGACCAAACACATTGACATCCGACACCACTTCATCCGCTCGCATGTTGAGGAGAAATGCATCAGAGTTCAATACATACCAACGGATGAGATGATTGTGGATATCCTCACAAAGAACCTTGGTCGCATGAAACATGATTACTTTGTCACTAAACTGGGAATGGTACCCCGCTTGAGTGGGAGTGTTAGAAGTAGATAGTTTTACAAGCGTAGGTACCACACGTACCAATGGTGAACTGGGCCACTGGCCAATTTCCGGACCCTCAGACGTTTGTCCCCAACACGTCTGAGGTATGTCTGATCTTTGTGATGGAATCGGTAATTCCGACGGTCTCTGACAGAGACACGCGAATGGAAGCCAAGAGAGGAATAAAAGGAGGGCTTGAGGCTAGTCCGTTCGCTGATGGAATTAAGTTCTCCGCTCGTCCACGCGTGCCGGTGGGAATATAAACTCCGGGGAGAGGAGGAAGGGATGGGTATGACGACTTACAGGCTTGTCAGACCTAATACCCAAGCGACTGCCCAAAAGCACGACGGGCGCCCAATCTGTCTTGGCGGCTACATGCTCCGACTAGGTATGACACTGAAGGGGCTGACTGAAGCAGGGGTTCGGTCCGGCTGGCTAGCCCGGCAGTGCTACGGGTGGGAATTAGCACACGAGGGCGGGGGAATGGTCCACACGGTCTTGAGGGCCGAAGTCCGACGGGCTGAGGGGCGAGCGAGCGAGTCGGGATTTAATACGAGCGAGGCGGGGCGCAATAACAAACATCTATAATTGAGATGTCGAGTGAGGCACAATCCTCATCGAGTCCTAGCTTAAATACAAAGTCTAAATTATGAACACGCGGCTACGAGACTGCAGAAGGCGGTGAGGTGGAAGGCAGTGAGTGGGTGGCATCGCATAGTGGAGGTGGAAAGAAGCAGAGGCGGGGGTGGTGTGGAAGTGGAACTACACACGGGCAGTGAGGTGGAGGCTATACGACGCGGTGGTACGGGAGTGGAGGCAAGGAGGGATTAGTGGAGCGTGCAGGGCGGAGGCGGGTCTACACTATCGGAGCAAGTCTAGTAGCGTGCGGAGAATGATACAAACGTGAGGAAATACAGGATACAATCGGGAAGCATCAGAAAGAGTCCGTAACACGAGGCACGAGTCATGGGAAGCGGGGAAGGGAACGAGGGGATCGGAGGGAGAGCGGAAAGGGGAGCGGGAGCGGGGGAGGGATATCGGAGCGGTCGGAGGGAGCGGAGATTGTCGGAATAGGGAGGGAAAAGGGGAAAAAGGGCGATATTATCGCAATCTTCTAATCCACTGCGACTTGCTGCTTATGTGAATCAGTTACTACGTTTATTAGGTAAATAACATAATAGACGTTTGTCCCCAACACGTCTGAGTTACTACGTTTATTAATCTTGGTCCATATCTGCTTCTACAATGTCTTGAAGGAGAACCGCATTGTCGTCAAGCCCAAAATCACCAAAATCAGCAGGATATTTGTGCGATGGAATCGGTAATTCCGATAATCTCCAACAGAGATTATTCAAATGGAAGCTGAAAGGAATAGGGAGGGTCTTGAGGCTAGTCCATTCACCAATGGAAATTGGATCTCCTCTCATCCATGTGTGCCAGTGGGAATATAATCTCCAAGGGAAGGGGGAGGGAATGGGTACGACGACTTACAGGCTTGTCAGACCTAATTCCCAAGCAACTGCCCAAAAGTATGATGGGCGCCCAATCTGTCTTGGTGTAAACACTCTGACTAGGTATGACACCAAAGGGGCTGACTGAAGCGGGGGTTTGGTCTGGCTGGCTAGCCCAGTGGTGCTGTGGGTGGGAATTAGCATGCAAGGGCAGGGAAGTGAACCACTGGTCTTGAGGCCCGAGGTCCGATGGTCAGAGGCAAGCGAGTGAGGAGCATTGGGATTCTTATCAAGTGGGGTGGGGTGCACAATAACAAACATCTATATCGAGACGTCGAGTGAGGTATGTTCCTCATCGAGTCTGAGCTTAAATACAAAGCCTAAACTACATACACACAGCTATGAGACTGCAGGAGGTGGTGAGGTGGAAAGCGGTGGAGTGGGTGGCATCGCATAGTGTAGGTGGTAAGAAGCAGAGGTTGGACCCGACCACTACTTCCGAGTAGTTCCAACCGGGCAATGTCCTCAACAGGGCAGCAGAAGGTGGTCAGGGTAAGTGACTGGGGGTTACAGATGACCCTGGGCTCTGGCCCCC
>Ga0307515_10024247_pt1 | contig 10580 bp, 6 predicted proteins | sample 17_EM_MG_FD_194513 | JGI IMG/M metagenome (GOLD analysis project Ga0307515, IMG submission 194513) | Populus trichocarpa ectomycorrhiza microbial communities from riparian zone in the Pacific Northwest, United States - 17_EM | ecosystem: Host-associated > Plants > Roots > Unclassified | place...
ACCTCACAATCCACACTCTCACTCACTCTGTAACAAAATCAAGTAAATCCATCTTCGATTCTTCATCCATATCCCTCTCTAGCTCTCCCATACCATCTTCATCTTCAAAACAAACAACCTAGCCAGTCAGCCACATCCCTCTCCCACACGGCCACGAGTCGCACGACACACACACACACCACTCCAGAGTCCAAATCTAGTAAACCAATCCCTCCCTCTTTCACATCCAAACTTGAATCGCGTCCCAACTCACACCATGTATGATTTTTTTCTGTCAATCTCTGTTTTGTTTTTTTTTTTACATATGCTTTGTGATTCTGTGTATTTTTTGGTATATCGATACAAAAAAAATCAATGTTTGAGCGTTCTGTGTATTTTTTGTTGATTTTTATAACTATGCCATTTTTCCTATTATTTTTTTAAATTGTGCTACCTTGTCATTTGTTCTTGCTGTGTGACGAAAAAAACAAACTCTGTGTTTGAAGGGAAAATATGATCAACCTGTGGGCTGGTTTGAGACCATAAAGTCTGTTCTGTTGCTGCCTCAAGTTGCCTTTCACACCCGAAATTAAATCGTGTCCTAACTCGCACATGTATGATTTCTTTTTTCTGTCAATCTCTGTTTTTATTTTTTTTTCCTTTTTATTTAGTTTCTTGGTTCTTTTAGTTTGTTTTTGTATTTTGTTTCCCTGTTCTTTGTCAATCATTTTAGGTTGTTTGTTGCTGCAGTGTGTTACTCTGTTTTATGTGTATTTATTATTTTTTTCTTCTTCAAAATTAGGGTGTATTAGTATCTGGGAGTTGCATAATGTTTTTCTTTTGTTGCTGTTTCCTGATTGTTTGTTGATTTCTCATCATATGTCTCTTCACAGTATTGAAATTGCTATTGGATTTTTCTGGTTGCCATCTTTGTTATTTTTTAAGGTAGATGTTATTTTCTTCATGCTGTTGTTTACAGTTCAAGTTCTGGAAAAGCATTGTATGATTTCCTCTTTCATTTTGATGTTGGTTGGAAGGAAAAGATATAGATGTTGTGAAATTGGTTATGTTTGGCAGCATGTTTCATTATGCATATACATTGTTAGGATTGTCTTCAAAACTGGTTTCTATGACTAAGAATCTGTTGCTTTTATAATATAGGATGTAAATTTGTTCTTATTGCATCTTGAAATAGACTGTTAATCAGAATTTCAAGGACAATTTGATGGTTGGCAAATGGCAGTGAACTTAGGATTGGTTGGCAGTGAACTTAAGCTTGGCAGATGTTTTGGTTGATATTACTTTCCATTTTATTTTATTTTTTGTTTGCCTGACATTTAAGTTTTTATTAGTTTGATAATTTCTTTGAATTTTAGTACATTTAAGTCTATTATAAATTACAAAATTGGTTGCATCATGGATCAATTTCAACTGATATTAGAAGCTTGATAAATGATCTTGAAACCTACGAAAACCTTGAGTCAGGTAAATTTTTTTTAATAAACTTGCACCTATTATTTTGTAATTTATTAATTAAATTTTTTGCAATCTTCTAACATGTCTACTTTTTTATTTTGTAGAATTTGGTGGAAAGTTACATTTAGTAACGGATGATAATTAGTTCAAAAGTTACTTTGATGGTAAAAAACTACTTTTTTTTTTACATATTCTAATTTATTTTATCATGTTATAATTTTAGATCTTGATTTTCAGGTTTTGATGTCAATGATATTACGGAATCAAAGTGCAATGTTCTTGTCATCTTGATGTGCTTTTTGATTGGGATGATGTGCACAATGAAGATTTATATTTTTTACATGAAGTGTTTTATTTTTTATGGTAATGTTATTTGTTGTTTTTTTAAGCCCTTTTGAAGGCAATGCTTTGTAATTTAAATTTTAATTTGGTGTGTGTGTTATTTAAACTTTGATGCATGAGGAGTCCAAACTCCAAAACACAAATATTAGAAAGACTTGCAACATATTAAACACAATATTAGCACTAATAATTTAATATAAATGAATATTTAGTGACAAAAAATATTAAATATATTATAGAATTTTGTAACAAAATTAGATAATATTTACATTAATTACAAGCCTATTAGAAAGCCCATCAGAAAACCCATCAGAAAGCCCAAAAAGCCCAAAAAGCCCAAAAAGGCCTAAAAAAATAATAATACAGGTTTTCCGGTTTTTCTGTTAAAAAAACCGAACCGAAATCGGTCGGTTTGAACCGGTTTCGGTTTGAATTTTTAAGTTTTTTAAAATTTGATTTTGGTTAGTTTTTTGGTTAAAAACTGAACCGAACCGGTTTTGCTCACCCCTAGTGCTATGATACTGGGAAAGATGAAAGAAATCGCTGAGTCATACTAGGAAAAGAAACCTCAGCCTTTACATATGACCCATTAAAGATGTGCAAGCCTGCTCTTACCATTGCGCTGGCTTCAGCACCATATCCTTCGTGCTCGGGGCTGTCACTTTAGTGGTTTCTGGATTTCTTGGAATGAAAATTGCAACCTATGTTTAGGGAGGAAAGAAAAGGAATCATGAAGGTTTTTATCGCTGCATTTAAATTTAGGGCAGTCATGGGTTTTCTCCTTGCTGCAAAAGGACTCTTGTTGCTTTATATTAACATCAACATCTTCAAGTTATACTATGGTGATGACTGTGAAGGCCTTTTTGAGTTTATAACTGGTTATGGACATAGAGGATTTTCCATGGCTCTCCTTAGCAGAGTTGGTGAAGATATCTACACCAAAGCTGCTAATGTTGGTACTGATCTTATTGGCAAAGTTGAAAAGAACATTCCTTAGGATGACACAAGGAATCATGTTGTGACCGTTGACAATGAAGGTGATAGTATTGGTGATATAGTTGACATGGGATCTGATCTTTTTGGCTCATACGCTGAGTCCTCTTGTGCTGCCCTAGTTGTTGCTTCCCTCTCCTCTTTTGGAATCAATCATGAATTGACTCTAATGGTATATCCTCTCATTGTCAATTCTGTGGGTATTATGGTTTTTCTTATAACCATTTTATTTACAACTGACCTCATTGAGACCAAGGTTGTGAAGGAATTTGAACCAGCACCAAAGAATCATTAATCATCTTCATTGTTCTGATGACTTTTGGAGTTGCCATTGTTGGTTGGATTGCTCTCCGATTGGTCTTCCTTTACTAGCTTCAACTTCATAACCTAGAAAGTTGTCAAGAATTAGCAACTCTTCTTGTGTGTTGTTATGATGGGGACACCGAACCAAAAACATTATTTACGCACGCGTATGATCATAAACGATGGAGGATAGCCCAGACCATTGAGAAATTGGGTTTTAACTTATGTTTTTGGGCATAATTTATATGAACTTTTAGTTAAGGTTATTAATTTGGTTTTATTTGTTGGGTTTGATTTAATTATTGTTTGGTATTTTATTTAGTGGGCCATAAGCCCAAACATTTGTTCTAGTTAGGGTTTTAGTATTTATGTCCTACTTTTCTAAATGTTAGACAGTTTTGATGATTAATGAAAATATTGCAGACTTTGCATATCTTCAATCCCCTTTCTTCTCTTCTTCAGCTTCTTTCTTTTCTAAAACTTCTTTTTGTTCTTGCTTTAATTTTATTATTTATTGTCCCGCATCAAATTTGGTATCAGAGCCAAGGTTTTAATTGTTCTTACAATTAAACGATCCATATGTTTACGTTTAACCCTAGATTGATCTAAAAAAAAAAGAAAAAAAAATTGTTCACTGTTCAAAAAAACACCTACTGTTCTGATTATGAAAAAAAAAACAACCACTATGCATTGTTCACTGTTCATCCTTAAAATGCAGCAATATGGAAAACGTTGATCAGTCTGCCTTCAACGCCAATCACAGCCAATACCACCACATCAATCCATAGGTGCACGCCATCAACAACCCGCAGCCACAACAAGTCGCTCACACCAGCAGCAGTAGACCTTCGTCGGCGGCGGCACACCTACCAGTTTCATCCTCTCCCCGTCATCAGCAGATCGGACATCCAGCCACCACCACCACTCCGCGCCACAAGAAGCCCACAGAGCCACACCGAGTTGTTGTCTCCACAGTCCTGCAGCGCCGCCACAGCAGAGTTGTCTTCAGCAACCCAAAACAGAGTTACAAACCATCTGCCGCGCCCACCACTAAATCGCACCCTCCAACAGCAGCACCAGCCACAGCCACCACAACTCATCTTTCAGCCCTGGCGACGCCTCAACAGCAGTATCAACAGATCAGCAGTCACGCCTCGTCGCCAACAACAACAAGAAGGAAACTCAGCGAAGAGGATTGAAGCATAGAAGACATTGGAGGCGAAATTAATTAACCGTGCCACATCATCCACCATGCCAGCCCTCTGGATCCACGTCATCCACCACATCAGCAGTCTGGAGCCATATCAGTTTAGTCAGCTACGCCACTGGCTGCCACGTCAGCAGCATCACCATGTCAGCTGCCACATAATCTGAGGCCCATCCGTGATCATTATCTTTGAGAGCATTATCGGAGCTGCCTTGACCTATACTCGACGGGGTCGAGTTCTTCTAACCCCGGGAGAATTGATGGGGACACCGAACCAAAAACATTGTTTACGCACGCGTATGATCATAAACGATGGAAGATAGCCCAAACCATTAAGAAATTGGGCTTTAACTTATGTTTTTGGGCTTAATTTATATGAACTTTTAGTTAAGGTTTATTACTTTGGTTTTATTTGTTGGGTTTGATTTAATTATTGTTGGGTATTTTATTTAGTGGGCCATAAGCCCAAACGCTTGTTCTAGTTAGGGTTTTAGTATTTATATCCTACTTTTCTAAATGTTAGACAGTTTTGATGATTAATGAAAATATTGCAGACTTTCCAATCCCCTTTCTTCTCTTCTTCAGCTTCTTTCTTTTCTAAAGCTTCTTTCTATTCTTGCTTTAATTTTATTATGTATTGTCCCGCATCATGTTGTGGTTCTTTGGGCTGGTCTCATCATTGAATTTGTCACAAAATATTATACTAGCAATGCATATTGCCCACTAATGTGAGCTTTGGCCTAGTATTGGGATACAAATCTGCCATCATTTCCATTCTTGCCATTGCAGCTAGCATTTGTGTTAGTTTTAGCTTTGAGGCAATGTATGGCATTACAATGGGTGTTCTTGTAATGCTAAGCACCATTGCTACTGAATCAGCCATTGAGATCTATGATTCGATCAGTGACAATTTTGGGGGAATTATTGATATGGTTGGCATGAGTCACTGTATTCGTGAGAGAACTAATGCTTTGTATGCAGTTGGCAACACCAATGCTACCATTGGAAATGAATTTACCACTGGATCTGCTACACTGGTGTCCATGGCCTTTTTTGGTGTTTGTATCAGTAATGCATCTATTTCAACAGTTGATGTTTTATAAATCCTAACGTTTTCATTGGTTCGATTGCGGGTGCAATGCTTCTGTATTTCTTTCCTGCCATGACATTGAAGGGAGTGGAAAATACAGCTCTTAAATTGATTAAGGCAGCTCGCAGGCAATTCAACAACACCCCTGGCTTCATGGAAGGCACTACCAAGCCTAATTATGTTGCATGTGTTATGTTCCCCACTAAGGCTTCTATCATGGAGATGAACCCATCTGGTGCACTTGTTATACTAACACTCCTAGTTGCTGGATCCTTTATGGGTGGCGTCCAGACTGTCATCTGTGTTTCCAACATTGGAAGTGCATGGGATAATGCCAAGAAATACAATAAGGCTGGTGCTTCAGAGCATGTTCTGTTCCTATAGAAAGATCTTTCACCTTCAAATACATCGTGGGAGTTTCTGGACGAATTCTCTCTGAGGTTTCCCCACTTCTTCCTTGAAGACGTTGCACATTTAAATTTTAACTACGCAACGTTTTGCTTATATTTACGTTTTGTTTTTCTTTATCTTTTAGAGGCCATGGCTTTTCCTTTGGATGTCGGGAATTTCTATTTTGATATTAAAATATCTGTCAATTAATTATGTAAAATCAAACATATTTTTGAAAACAGTATATTAAATTAAGCTGAAATTTTATAAGAAAATACTAGATGCATATAATTATATTGTTATAAATTTTCAAATAAAATAAAATTCAGGAACATATTAGTTTATAGGATAGAACTTACTAGATGAATCTTGTCAAATCTATCAGATTAAATCTTTATGTACTGTTTAGGACATATTTAGACCTACATGTATAATTTTGTTGTGATTCAAGTTGGGCTGAAAACTAAGCATCTTTCAAGATTTTCAAATATATATGGTAAACCCAATAATTCATCTAAATAAGATAGAATAATGTGTTTGAAGTCAGGACTGAAATCTGCATAGAATATACAAAAATTAGAGATTCAAACTATATAGAGGAATTTTAGCATAAATAATTTATTTTTATTATCCTATTTTATTTGTTTATTTAATGTTTAATAATTAGTTTTAATTTAAGTTTGTTCTTTCTCATTAGACATTATTTAGGAGTTTATTTTATTATTGAAATATTTATGTTAGTTGATTACTAGTTTAGACCTATTAGATCACAACCTAAAACAAGTCTATTGAGGTTCATTAGAGGAGACTATATTATATTTTTATGAGTTGCAGATATGAGCAGCAAGTTGAAGAATAAACATGAGTTTTCCTCTTGTTTATTTGTGACAAAACAGCCTTTTTTTGTAGGGAAAAAGATCATACACTGATTTATTGAAAATTAACTGGATTTGTGGTGCATTCACATACTTAGGGCTCTCAGATATAAGGTTATCTTCGAGTCTAAGTTTTTCTTCAATACCTTTGATTTCTTAGATATAAAGTTATATGCTTTAGAGTCATGATTCTATAAAACTTGATTTTTTGCTTTCTAGATCATTATCTATTTTATTAAAGATTGCTTAAACACATAATCAAAAAAGGTCCTCATCATAGAAATAACATGAGAAAATAATGATTCAATCCTGTTAATCTCCTCTTCTTCTTCTTCTTTTTCGGTTGCTAACTCTTACCAGCCATTGGTGGCCTTAACAATGAACTCTGGAGCAATTCCAATTCAGCATGCACTAATGATTCAGCCACCAATATGGTTAACTACTTTAATGAAACTACTCGATCTATTAAATATATAGAATTATATGCTTCAATCATCTATCTTTATATGAGAAGGTAATCCATTTTCTATTAGGTAAAGTTATTTAAATGTTTTATTAACTTGATTGTCCGGATTGACTAATTATTAAAAGTTATTTGATATATACTTGTTAGCAAATATATATTAATTAGAAAGGGATAACACAACATTATTTATTATCTAGAAACAACTCTTGGTAATTATAAAGTATTTGGGATATAAATCGTCAATATTCTGTTTTCTTGTCATTATTAAACATTGATCAATAATTTTAAATACTTTTAAATGAATAAACTTAAATTGAGAAGGAGAAACACTGGCGTATCATGAAAACTTGTGCATACCAGTCCAATCCAATTTAAATATTCCATATTTCCAAATAGAAGTGCTCGAACATAAAACTCTATGTTGAATGTGTTTGGTATTATGATAGTTTTTGTAGTTATGATTTTAAAAAAATTGTTTTATAAAAAACATTTTTGGTTGAGGTTGGTTTGATATTTATATATGTTTGGTTAAAACTGTGATTGAAATTGAGGTTGAATAAAAAATAATTTAATGTGTTTGGTGATATATATTAATATTGATGATTTTTAATTTAAATATTGTAGATTTAACTACTGCTATTATATCATGAAATAAATAATACTTTATATAAATTTTTTTTATTATTCCATTAAACTATCTACAATTTCATCACATACGAAATTCATCCAACAAGGACTACAATTTCCATGGTTTTTTGAGCGTACAACAAAATCAGGTAAAATATCATCAGGAACAAAATTAGGATTACGATCAAATTCTGCAAATGCTACGCCATCATGCGATCTCCTTCTAATTTATGTAGTGTCATTGAATAATGTTAAACACTAGTTTTTAGAATAAAACACAATAAAAAAAATTGGATTTTTTTTACTGTTCGCGTGTTCACTTTTGTGTGCACAGTGAATTAATTCACTCTGCACACTGTTCACTTAACAAAAGTGAACAGTGCCGGCGAAGCTGGTGCAAGATACTTCTCCTGAAACTACGTTTCTACCTATTTTTTAACACTTTAACCAAACACAATTTTTTGTGGTTTCTTCAAAACGCAATCGATGTCGTGTAGACAAACACATTCTTTACTGTATACCAAACCTCAATCAACATTTTGAAGTTTAAAATTATGATAAAAAAACAAAATTAAAAGATAAAGGATCAAAATATAAAACATGGAAAAGACACATGACCAATCTCAAACTCACAAAAAAATGCTTTCTAGTCCACCTATTTTTCTTTCTCCTCCAATTAAGTCCCTTTAGTTATAAGAATTTTACTTTTTATCCGAAAAGTTATTTTTCAGTCCCTAGATTTAAAAGAGAAAAGAGATTATTGGTTTTTTATATTCCGACAAAAAAAAAATTGATATTGATATCAATGAGTTACGTTTAACAAGAAAAATTTCATTGAGATATTTTTAGACCTTCCTCGTGCTAGAAAAAATAGATCATAGTTAAGAGAAAAAGAATTTTTTGATTTGATTTTATATTTTTTAAATAATTTAAAGGTGTTTTAAGTTGAGAGATTGATTTATTTACATGATAAGGATGTTAATTAAATATTTTCAATATTTTCAAGTGAAAATACATTGAAAAATAAAATTTTGAGTCCAAATAATCTTAACCTAATTTTCAACCCTTTTTGCCAAAAAAAAAATATATATATATATATATAGTTCACACATGCAAGACATGCGCGCGTGAACTTTTTTTTAAAAAAGGATTAGGCCTATTACACCCAAGGTTGTCAATTCCGTTCCGTTTCGCCCGGAATAGCCGAAACGTTCCATACCAATTCAAAAAACGGAACAAATTTCATCTCATTTTAAATTTCGGTCCGTTCTGGATTTTTCGGCTAAATTCCACCCGGAACGTTCCGGTTTCATTCCACATGTTCCGTTCCGCTCTTGAAAAGTCATTGAATCAAATTGAACCTTGTTCAATTTAATTAATTAAACCACCCAATTATAAAAAAAACTCTTTTTCATTACTATTTTCAATAACAATGATATTAATAATAATATTGAAAATTATTATTACTATTTTCATTAACAATGATATTAATTTTTTAAAATTAGATTTATCACTAATATATATGATTTATATTCATGTTGTTTTTTTTCATATTTATACTTTGTAGGAATTTGAGCAAAACAAGGAATGCTTTAGATTCCATTAGCTTTGATAACATTGACCTAACTTTATATTTAAAATATTTGTGTTAAAACATTTTACTTTCATAATATTTTGATATTTTGTTTAAGTTGAATTACTTTAAGTTAAAGATCTATTTAATCTTGACTATTTAGAAATATTTTAAATTTTAAAATTATATTTGTTTGGCATTGTGTTTGTATTGCATAATTTATAATTAATTTATCTTGAATTTGAATTATGTTTATTGAATATATATATATATATATATGAACAGTACAACCCTGAAACGGTACGCCGAAACACTCCGAAACTGAAACATTCTATTCCAATTGAGAAAACAAAATACATACCGAAACGAAATTGACAACTTTGATTACACCAACCAACCAGGCTCAAGTATTTTTAAAAAATAAACATTAAAATTTCCGAAAATAAAATCGTTGTGCATGTGTTTTAATTTATTAGTAGTAATTAATTATCTAAACTGACGGGCATTTAAAAGGACAGAGGAATCCACACGCTTCTATCCGGTCCACACGCAACCTGACCCCTGTTTTTATAAATTGACATGGCTGAAATATTTTGGCCTTTTCAACAAGTTTTCCATTTTGTTCCTAATTAATAATTTTATTTTGTACTGACTTCATGACTTTATGATATGTTTTTCAATCAGCTCTTAAACTTAGAGTTCTTGAATTTTTACCATGTATGATGTTTCAGAGGTATCTGAAAATATAATAGCAGTAATTTTTTAAAATGTTTTTCACTCATAAATATATCAAAATAATATATTTTTTATTTTTTAAAAATTATTTTTAATATTAACACTTCAAAATAGTCTGAAAACAACAAAAAATTATTAATTTAAAGTAAAGAAAAAAATAAATTTTTTTTTAAAATATTTTTAAAACACAAATATAAACATACCCTTTATCTAACCTCATGTCTTTTCATGTTAACATTAAATCAAATTACCTATGGTTAATTCAAAATAATATTAACTAAAATGAGCTTCTTAATATCTATTTGACAATATCAATTTTTCTACAAATGGATGATGATTTCCTTTTAGTGTTTGCACAATAATGTAATTGGAAAGTCTTACATAAAAATAATGTTCTTATCAAAGTCAAAATTTAGTTGAAATTTTTTTTTAAAATCAAATAATTGTTATTAATGCAGTATAATGTGGAAAGTAGATTATGTGAGATGGATAGCAATTACATTAATTTAATATAATAAGTGGCT
>Ga0307515_10024248_pt1 | contig 10580 bp, 8 predicted proteins | sample 17_EM_MG_FD_194513 | JGI IMG/M metagenome (GOLD analysis project Ga0307515, IMG submission 194513) | Populus trichocarpa ectomycorrhiza microbial communities from riparian zone in the Pacific Northwest, United States - 17_EM | ecosystem: Host-associated > Plants > Roots > Unclassified | place...
AGAGTGAATTAAATTTACGCGCACAGTAATATCAATTTTATATCTGATAATATTTTATCTAATTTTATTACACGCTCAAAAAGTTATGAAAACTGTAGTTCTTATCGGATGAATTTTGGACGTAATGAAATTATAAATAGTTTAATGGAATAATAAAAAATATTTTATATAAAGTATTATTTTTTTCATGATGTAATAAGAGTAATTAATTTTACAATATTTAAATTTAAAACCATCAATATTAATATATTTTAAAAAAAATTATTTTATAACCTCAATTTCAAAAACATTCTTAACCAAACACATTAAACTATTTTTTCTTAAATTTCAATTTTAAACACAGTTTTAACCAAACATCTATTTTTTCAAACCAACCTCAACTAAAAGTATTTTTTATAAAATAACTTTTTTTAAACCACAACCACAACAGCTACCGCAATACCAAACACATTCTTACTCCTAGATACTACCTAAAATGGTGATACGTACAGCTGAAATGCTTAGAAAGGACCCAAAAAATGATTGCGTAGAGAGCCGTTGTAACCTGACAAAGCAGATGACAACATAATTAAGAAATCATCAGATGCATTGACAAACCTAGAAGAAAAAACTCAAGAAAAGAGGAAAAACAAGAAAAGAAAAGAAAAGGAAAAGCTTAGTAGTAGATAAAAGAGGGGGAGCTAAACCACCAAACAAAAAACAAAACAAAATTGAATTGCTGGTAGGTTAGAAGTTGAGAGAAAAAGAACGACAACCACTTTTCAATTGGTGGCGCCACAGCAACCAAGCACACATCCTTGCGATCATCAATCTGAAACAGCAACAAGCTGGGAGAAATTACAGAGAAAACATTGTTATACACAGTCCAAGCAAAACTTAAATTACCAAAGACAAAATGAAAGGGAGAAGATAGAATGGAAAACCAAATGGAATATATTGGATTCTTGCATTTCTCGCTCCTTTAACAACGATGAGTTAAGCTTAAAAAAAAAACTGAATCGTATATTTGTATACAAAAGAAAGTGTTTGGTATTAAAGTAATAATTATTTTCATTTAAAAATTTATTTTCTAAACTCAATGAGAAATTCATGAATGTCGTACCGCAAATGGGATGCTACCGCATAGAAAAACTGGACAAAATAGATGGAGTGGAAGTCAAAACCATCCTTTGAGTTGAGATGACGCATGCCAATCATATCATAACATGTAATTGTATAATATTGTCAAAATAATAAAGGGAGGTGACAGAAATTTCACGAAACCATACATGGAGTAGGTAGCTAGTCAAATTGAACGAAGCAGTAATTAATGGTGGAGAAGGAGGAGAACAGAGCACAGGGAAATGGAAATGGAGGAGATTAAAATACTTGTAGTTCCAATAAATAATAAAATGATGGGAGAAGAGAAAGAAACGAAGGAAAGAAAGTCAGACTAAGAATTCAAAGATACAATGGGAAGAGCACCACGTTATGCAGAGTAGAGCCTGAAGGCAATTGCATGTGCCCACATGGCTTATTGTAGCTGGACACAAGAACAATAACTCTCTCCTTTCCTTTTATTTCTTTTTCTTTTTAACCTATGCACAAGGCTGTCACTCAGTTTCTTTAGAGAGAGAAAGGGAAAGTAAAGGAAAGGAAAACAATACTTTTTTTTAGATAAAATGAAGGATAGCAGTGATGGGTTTGTGAGAGCAGATCAGATTGATCTAAAAAGTCTAGATGAACAATTGGAGAGGCATCTCAATAGAGTGTTAACTCTTGAAAACAAGAACAAGAGAGATGATGATGTTGTTGTTTTTGATGCTGCTAATCTCTCATCTACTCCTTCCAGCACTAAAGTCACCCCTTTCAAGAAGAAGAGGCAGGAATGGGAGATCGACCCTACTCTGCTCGCCATCAAGACTGTCATTGCACGTGGTACCTTTGGCACTGTCCACCGTGGCGTCTATGATAGCCAGGATGTCGCCGGTGAGGAGTTCACCACTTTGTTTTTCTTTCTACCTCCCCCCCTTTTTTTCCTGTCTTTGGAAAAGATGAAATATTTATTCACAGTAATGCGTTTTGAAGGAGGTGATGATTAATTCTTTTGCAATCTCTGATTTTTCTACATGGGTTTGAACTGAAATTGATTATTTTTAAAAGTTCATTTGATCCCACTCCCACTTGTTTGTTAATGTAAGGAATATGGATCTGATAACTACAAGCATCAGTCGTTCTTGTTTTACTAACAAAGGTTCTGTCTCTGTTCATCGTTAGTTAAATTGCTTGACTGGGGTGAAGAGGGTCAAAGGACAGAGGCTGAGATTGCAGCACTAAGGGCAGCTTTTACTCAAGAAGTTGCTGTTTGGCATAAGCTTGATCATCCCAATGTTACTAAGGTCGTTTTCAACATTTGCAAATTTTGTTTTTTATATGTTTGTGCATATCTACAAATCTGATAACCATGGCCTCAAATTACGTTCACTTTCATATATCTTGCCTTTGTGGTGAAGGCTGTGAAATTAATTTTATTACTGCTCCCTTCTCATGTGCTGATTATTACGTTCTCGAAAAGCTTAAACTCAGTTATCAGTTTCTTTCTTTGTTTTATTTTTTCCTGGTTTTGTTGGGTTGGGCAGTTGGTTGGAGTCAGTCCAAGAGCCATGAACTGGTTCTCAGCCTTGTGGTGGTCGTGGTGAGCGCCTTGTATTTGTTATTTTTCTACTTAAGAAAGGGTTGGAAAGAATAGTAGTTTAATGCCTTGGGTAACCGTAACCGTTGAGGTTTTCCTCCTAATTTTAAGTCAATTGAGAAGATTTGTAGTTTCATTTTTTCTTTCTTTTTTGTAAATTCTTGTTTTTCATTGACTTTCTTTAATGTGGTTCGAAATCATGAAAATTATCTTTGCATGGTGGAACTAAAGTATAAGTTTTGTTTTGGTCCTGCCTTTACTGTGTTCTTCATTTTTTGCTTTCTACAATGTATTACTTTTCATTTTTATAGGTGCATGTTTTGGGAATTTTATTCAGCTTGTCAGCACTTGAGTTTCTGCAGGTTGCCCCTTATGTTGTTTTTCTGGAGCATTTGGTGTGTGAGGATATAGAGACTTTGGCTAAATTGTGGTGTTTTCTTAACTCTAGCTTTGGAAGTGAGCAGTGAAAATGAATTTGCTTTAGTTTTCAATCATAAAACTCCATGGGATTCTTTGGTGCCTTAAAAAGTGTTTTTCACTCGTTAATTTAGAGGAGAAAAGGGGAGAAGAGTAGTAAAAAAAAGATGAGAGGAAAAGAGAGGTATGTAAATTAGAGAGAAATTGTGCTTGGCTTAAATTATCATCAAATGGCCAACTCCAAATCATGTGATGGATAAGAGTCAAACAAATAAGAAAATAAAAGTAAATAGCTCACCTTTTTCCTTTCCAAACAAAAATTCCCAAGAATTTTATCAGGTCCTCCACCACTCAAGTATCTGCAACTCACCTTTAAGATTGCATTTGGTTTGTCTTTGTATAATCCGAAGAATAAAATTTGTAGCAAGTTCAATGCATCTTGCTCCATTAATTTTATTGCTGCCTTTTCCCGTTGTCCAAATTGATTGTGCTCATTCTTGATATCATGGCTTTCTCTGGGCTCTGATGATGATATTGCCGAAGTTCAATAATCAACTCATTCCAATTGCTTTAGATGTGTTATAGAAAAGAATTGTTGTTGATTGCTGATATTGGTTTATCTGTTATTTGCAATTATGAACAGTGCAGATCTTGAACCTTTTCAATTCAAGTGTCTTAGATACGATAGTATAGCTTCTTGGCAGTAACTTATTTATACTGATTTTGCTCTTTGAAGTGCAGTTTATAGGGGCGACGATGGGCTCGGCAGATCTGCAAATACAAACCGCAAATGGTCAAATTGGGATGCCAAATAATATATGTTGTGTAGTTGTGGAATATCTTGCTGGAGGGGCCCTGAAATCTTACCTTATAAAGAACAGGAGAAGAAAGCTAGCTTTCAAAGTTGTTGTTGAGCTGGCACTTGATCTTGCAAGAGGGTACGCTGCATTATCATCTCACTCTCTCTCTCTTTTCTTTTCTTCATTGATTATATCTAGGCTGTTCAAGAGTGATTGTTTCTCAAGCTAACTAAGTGATTAGAATGCAAATTGATTGTATGTTGTAGGTTAAATTACCTTCACTCACAGAAGATTGTTCACAGAGATGTAAAGACTGAAAACATGCTATTGGATAAGACACGGACTGTAAAAATTGCTGACTTTGGTGTTGCTCGTATTGAGGCTTCAAATCCTAATGATATGACTGGGGAAACCGGAACACTCGGATACATGGCTCCTGAGGTAAATAGTTTACCTCTGTTCAATTTATCTCGCTTATCTGCTTTGAACTATGCAATCTTCTCATGATTCACTGAAAACATAATCAGTGGAAGCTCTTTTGATAAGTACTATATGTGTATTATGAAGGTTATGCCTGATTGTGCAAAGGCATGATTTCCATTTAAAAATCTTTTTATCTTGTTCTTCTTCAATTTTCATTTTGTCCTGTACTGGGTAATGATAAAAAAAAAAAGATCTTGCTTTTATGCAACTTGAGTAATTCAGCTTTACAAAATGTTGAACATTTTCTTGGTAGTTGACAAAAATGAAAAATTGATTGAAGTCAAGGATCATTCTCATTATGTGGCTGGTTACAGGTTCTCAATGGCAATCCATATAACAGGAAATGTGATGTGTACAGTTTCGGCATCTGTTTATGGGAGATATATTGTTGTGACATGCCTTATTCTGACCTTAGTTTCTCAGAAGTAACTTCAGCTGTGGTCCGCCAGGTGTGGCATATTCTCCTATCTCATTCATTTCTGGGAATCTCACCCAAGGTTTATGGTATAAACAAATAAAAGGAATAATCAGTTGAGGTTTACAACTTCATGTAATTTTCCTCTTGTTTTGCAACTGTAGAATCTAAGACCAGAGATACCAAGGTGTTGCCCAAGCTCTCTAGCAAATGTAATGAAGCGTTGCTGGGATGCTAACCCTGACAAGCGCCCTGAGATGGATGAGGTTGTCTCCATGTTGGAGGCCATTGACGTATCAAAAGGTGGGGGCATGATCCCTCCTGATCAACAGGGTGGTTGTTTTTGCTTCCGCAGGCATCGAGGCCCTTGAAGGATATGAACAGTGATGTATTGTTTAAGGTTTTTGGTAGTCCAACGTAAACCTTGGAGTTCAAGGAGATATAATATATCAAATGGGGGAGAATGATGATGGTGGATATAGGTGGAGGAGCTGTATTTACATCTAACTTCATCGAGGTAATGTTCTTTATTTTGCTGCTCTATTCTTGTAATATTTTTTAGGGTGGTTTTCAAACGTGTATTTACTCAAATTGCCTCGCATGCTAGACTGGACGATTACTTCATGCATAAGGTCTATAAAGCTATTAACTAATATCAATGTTAAAACCCAGTTAATTAGCACTGTTCCTTCCTTTCCCTTGGTTCATGTCCTTTGTTAAATATTTTGCAGTTCATATGTCTGCCTTATTTTATTTATTTGGGGTACAAATAAATTCGAGTTGCTTTCAAATTAAGGAAAGGACATGGTATGTATATGCACTTCCTGCTGGTGCATCAAGACAGATAATTTATAGATCTTCTAGGTTTGGTTGAAATTGTGGCTGCTTAATATGCTAGGAAACCCTGGTTACAGGTCCAGATAGTAAGCCATCTCCTGTAGAAAAATCATTTCTCCTGTGTTGTTCTCATGGCCACAGAATTAATATAACCTCAGTGGGATTTTGTGATGAGAGTGAGACGATACTAAGAAATGTCTCTCTCACTTCCTTTGTCTTTTCCATATATACGAAGGCTGAAAGAGATGGGAAACACAAAGGAAGCCCGCTGTACTGGTAGTTCAAGATTAATGTAATGAGATCAAAGGTTTCAGTTTTCTGATAAGAAAATCAAGCCGAACTTTATATTGAATTTTTATTTTTTAAAAAATTTCTGGCTCGAAAATTGAGAAGCCTCAGTGAACCATCCTAACATTAAGCTCACATATATGATGTAATTAATCCTGAAACCAGGCTCGTCCAGCAAATTGACGATTAAAGCACGACAAATGGCCAGAGACTGTGTTGTGGAGACTAAGTAGAGGAGAGTTCAACCACAGATCGGTTTCCACTAACATCATCATCATCATCCGATTTGGTCGATCTGCAGTAGATTCCATAGAGTATGAGCTGAATCAGCCCAGATAACGCACCCAAGCCATTGGGAAGCTGTCAAAAGATCAACAGACAATCTTTTCATGGTTAACTGAAGATAATTTGCATGAAAAAAAAAAAAAACAGAAGTTAGTTTCTGTACGATGGTGACCTACCACGAGGTTGATATCAAAATCAAGTAGTCCGTAGATCACCCAAATCAGTCCGTTGGTAAAGTTGGCGAGAGAGAGATAGAATGGCATGTACTTGACACTCTTTGTCTTTATTACCATTCTCTGTCAAGGGGGTGTGTATATATACAAAAAAAAAAAAAAAAAAAAAACCCAAGAAAGAACATGCAAGGATAAGCATATAAATTAAATGGATTGAGAAATAACATGACTGTCTTAAATTGAAGTCATTGAATTCAAGTAGAATAAGCATGATTTAGCATATTATAAAAAAGAAAAAGCATTTAACTTATTTTTCTTATGGATTTCTTAACATGCACTCCAAAAGGATACGTTAATTTATATAAACAGAATGTTTTATTTCTCTTACTAATTTAAATAATTAAATTCAGAAATTAATAATGAAATTTAAAACATGTTTTTGAGAAGTATGAGATGATACAATTAAGAAAAGAAAAGTTATTGATGAGATATAATCGATGTATATACAAACCCATAAGTCAGAGTTAATAATTACTGCTACTCCTCAAGCTCTGACCTGGCTATTTTGTATTTTACTAATCAAATGGTATTGGAGGTGAGGTGAGTGCATGTATATATCCTTCACGAGCATGGTGATTATGCTTGTTAATTTATAGAATATTCATCAGTCATGAACACAAGATCATAAAAGTAAATCGCTGAAGTCATTGTACCAGGTGAGCCATTATTGCATGCTATCATAACAGTTAACAAAATCAAATGTAAGAAATTATGAACTCCATGGATGAAGCACATACCATGACTGTCAATGGTGACGAGTACATAAATACGTTGAAGATGATACACAATATCCCAATAAACAAAGCCCTTGTTTTCATGGTATGGAAGGCGAAAACGGTGATCAGGATTACGATGACCATGAAGATCACTTCAATAAGCAGTTCAATGATGATCCGGGTCTGAGATTTAAGAATAGATTATAATTGATATAGAAGCATGAAAGAAATTTACAAAAAATTATTGATCTCAACGTACTTTCTTTTTCCCGGGAGAGAATATGAAGAAGATGGCCACATAGATACACTCTATGACAAAACCAATACCGTTGATTGTAACCACAAGAGTGTTGTCATGGGTGATGAACGGTAAGCCATAGAAGATCCACATTGCGCAATTGAGCAAGGTGGCTACATAGGGATCGGATTTGAAATCCTTCACTGCCTTTTCCTTTATTATCCTCACAAAAGTGGGACTGCAGAAACAATGTTCTTGCATTAATTAACGAATAGTTAGTTGAATCAGATTACCATCAAGGGAGGAGGATGTAGAGCAACAAGAAGACCTTACATGGGGGAGAGAAATAGGAGGAAAGATATAACATTTCCTGCAAATTAAAGAGATGAATTTAAGCTGCTACATCTAGTGAGAATATGTAACCATGCATGCATGATATTGTCAAGAAAACAAGAACAGCCTAAAGGTATTAAAAATGGTTACCTTCATTTCTCAGATCTATGATTCTAAGTGTGTGTGTGTGTGTGTAGTATCAAAACATTATCCAAGTTAATCTCTAATTATACTTGCTAAAATGATATGATAAGGTTTTGCAGAAGTACGGACCAACGATGCCAACAATGGTTCTAACAGTGCCTGTGTCAGTCATCTTCGCAACTTTCTGATGAATTTCTGAAGAAACTCAAACCCTCTCCCTCTTTATTCAGAATTAGATCAAGAAGTTAAGGCGTGCTATAAAAAAGGAGAGGAAGATAAGCAGGCTTGATTTGTCTGTGCAAGAAGACTTGGCCAGGACACAGTCAGGGCGGATTAATTTGATTGGTTTGGTTCAGGCAGCTTTTCTTTATAAAGATGTGGATAGACTTGTACCCTTAATTTTCGACCTGATTTGATGGTAATTATCACCTATAATTGTTACCTGTGGTCATTTATATTTGCTCCAACTAATATGTCTGAAATTAGGTTTTTTTTTTTTTAATTAATGATGGTAACGGAATTAATTTATGTTTACCTCGACTAATCTTACGGGTCCTGAAATTAAACACCATGTAAGCCTTAAGTGACTCTGAGATTTGTGAAACTCGAATCAATAACCTCTAAAAAACAAATCTAGAATCTGACCAATTAATCTACTCACTTGATTTGATGGTAATTATAACCTATAATTGTTATATGTGGTCATTTATATTTGCTCCAACTAATATGTCTGAAATTAGGTTTTTTTTTTTTGTTATTAATAATAGTAACTGCATCAACTTGTGTGCACTTCGACTAATCTCACGGGTCCTGAAATTAAACACCATGTAAATCTTAAGTGACCCTGAGATTTGTGAAACTCAAATTAATAACCTCTAAAAAGCAAATCTAGAATTTGACCAATTAATCTACACCCCTTGTATTTTAGTCAATTATTTTCCCTTGCCTGGATACGATGATACGAGCTGGGATATCCTAAATGCACAAATGCCATGGAACAGACTGACGGCAAACAGCCCAAAAGATGATCGTTAATTATTTTGCATTACTGTAATATCAACAAGGATAATCCAAATTTCCAAGTCGTTGATAGCTAATTAAAGAGTCCAGCATTATCACAAATCCTCCCGCAATCTAAGGTGAATCTGTCAAGCTGGTGATGATGTGCTCCCGATTAATCTATCTTTTTATCATTTATCTGTAAGAAAAGTTCCGATATAATTGGTTGAATAAAAAAGTGTATAGAACAATATTGACAACACCAAATAAGCTTTGAAAAACCATGTAGAGACAATCACATTTGTATTATTTACCGGAAGCAATAATATATTTTCCTTCTAATCCATTAAACTGGCTTTGAGATTTTTTTTTAAAAAGTTCATTAGTTATTATTAAATCAATCGAGAATAAATAAGTTTTTTTATTTGAAAAGTATAATAAAACGATGAAAATATTTTTAAAAGCAAAAACACAAATAAAATTGGCATTCAAAAATTTTTTATATTTTCACAATGGTTTTTGTCATTTTTATCAGGTAAATTGAGGGCAATATATTATAATGCTTGCATTATTATAGGAAAAAAAACACGTGAAACAACCAAAACATTATTGGAAGTAAAAAATAATAATAATAATAATAATAATAATTTGAACTAATTAAGGAGGGGCAATCAATGTTCCCTCCTCATAAAGTACTGTTATTTGAAACAATATTTTGTTTTTGAAATTTTATTTTTTATTTTATTTTTTTTAATTTTATCATTTAACATTAAATTTATTGGTGATTGAGTTTTATAATTTATTTCAACTTACTTTTTATAAAGTTATCTGAGTCTCATGAACTAAGTCAAAAGTTTTGTGAGTTAACCTGGTTGACTTAGTGTTTTTATCCTTTTTAGTAATTAATTTTTTTTTCAATTTCATTTTTCACCATTTGAGTTGATTGAGAATTAAGTTTCATAATTTGTTTTAATTTATTTTTTATAAAATTATCTCAGTCCTATATCCTAAGTCAAGGGTTTCACTAGTTAAACTGAGTTAACTCGAGTTTTTTTTTTTTAATTTGATTATTTAATGTTGGATTAATTGAGAATTTAACTTAATAATTTATTTTGATATGTTAACTCAGGTTGATCCAATTGATCCAATATGTTATTGTCTCAAAAAAATTTTTAAAAAATAGTTATTGTTTTGAATATTTTTTTTATAGTCAAATTATGTTTGTTATTTTTTAAATTTCTAGTTGTCTTGCTTACTTTTAAACTTGTCAAGTTGACTGAGATATATTGGATCAATCTCCACATAGTTTAATATTTGTTTTCTTCTTGAAAACATGTTAACAATGCATGAATAATTTTTTAAAAAAAATTGATATGACTTGTAGCGTAATGTAGCGCAGATAAATAATCTAGTTTGTTTCTATATATATGTTAGTCAACAATCATATTTAAGTTTTCTTTTTATAAATATAATGATATTTAAGTTGAACATTAGTCTACAATAAAAAAAAAAAAAGTTTATAAATAAATAACTTTGATGTTCTAAATATAATCATTACTGAAGGTTTTACCGCTTTACCTTTTCATAGATTGACCTGTCGAAAAAATGTTATTACGCATAGAAAAAAAAAATCAGCCACTTTCTTCTTTAATTTTTTGAAAGAGAATATAAATTGCTATATTTCTAATCTTATTATTGATTTTGAATTCAATCATTTGAAT
>Ga0307515_10024249_pt1 | contig 10580 bp, 6 predicted proteins | sample 17_EM_MG_FD_194513 | JGI IMG/M metagenome (GOLD analysis project Ga0307515, IMG submission 194513) | Populus trichocarpa ectomycorrhiza microbial communities from riparian zone in the Pacific Northwest, United States - 17_EM | ecosystem: Host-associated > Plants > Roots > Unclassified | place...
ACCGCTTCACGCTGCTCAACCGCGGCCGTTCGATGGGCACGTTCAAGAAGGCCGAGATCTCCCGCGACGAGGTCCTGAGCATGATGGCTGGCGGGCAGGAGATGCAGGACCTGATGTCCGAGCTGGACGTCCGGCTGTGAGATCACCAGCCGTCTCTCGGGATCAGCTAGCCTGCCGCGGATCCGTCAGCGACCGTTGTGGCGGCGCCGTCGGTGGATCTCCGCTTCCACCTCGGGCGCGCTACTGGGAGAATCCCTCGAGCATGTAGTGAGCCTCGATCCGCTTGAGCGCGAGCACCATCGCAGCCAGCCGGACCGGGACCGTCCGGCCTGTGGTGAAGCCATGCGAATCGTAGGCCTCGGTGCGGGCCAATCGGTTGTTCGCGATGTCGCAGATCAGGCCGTAGTTCGACTTGATGGCGCGCTCGAGCCGCGTGTTGACCTCGGCGAGCGACCAGTGCTCCATGCGCTTGTTCTGGATCCACTCGTAGTACGAGACGATCACGCCGCCAGCATTGCCGATGATATCGGGGATGACATCGATGCCGCGTGCGGCCAGGACCGCGTCGGCTTCCGACGTCAGCGGGCGGTTTGCCCCCTCGGCGACCAGCTTGACCTTGAGCCGCTCGGCCTCGACCCCGCCGATCGCATTGCCGAGCGCGGCGGGAATGCAAATGTCGGCGTCCACGCTCCAGAACTCGGATGACGAGATCACCTGGCCGCCCGGAAAGCCGCGCACGCTGCGCGCGAGGTTGTGCGGATCCTGGACGTGAGCGATCAGGGCGGGCACATCGAGGCCGCTGGGGTCGTAGATCGTGCCGTCGGCGTCCTGCACGGCGACGCAGCGGCCGCCCAGCGTCGTCAGGATCTCGGCCGCTGCCGACCCGACGTTGCCGAAGCCCTGCACGATGAAACGCATCCCCACGATCGCGCGGCCGGTGTTCCGGCACCACTCCTCGACGCAGTAGATGAGGCCCTGGCCGGTGGCTCGCCCACGGCCCTCGGAGCCGCCGATCCGCACGTCCTTGCCAGTGACCACGCCGCGCATCTCGTGCCGCTCGCGCTCGCCATCGCTGTACTGGCGGAGCATCCACGCCATGACCTCGCTGTTGGTGCCGACATCGGGCGCGGGGATGTCGATGCTCGGCCCGATCAGCTGCTTGAGCTTGTACATGAAGCGAATCGAGATTGCCTCGAGCTCTTCCTTCGAGTACTCGCGCGGATCGAGGCGGATGCCGCCCTTGGCGCCGCCGAATGGGACATCGGCGATCGCAGTCTTCCATGTCATCTCGGCTGCGAGCGCGTTGAACAGATCGAGCGAAACCGCCTCGTGAAATCGGATGCCGCCCTTGTACGGCCCGCGCGCCTGGTTGTGCTGCACCCGGTAGGACTTGAACCGCGCAAAGCCACTCGGCACGATGCGATAGAGCGTGTCGTCGAGCCGGAGCACGCCGTCGCGGATGTGGATCGAGCCGGCGCGCAGCGCTTCAGGTCTGAGGATGAGCTTGCCGCCGAGCAGCGGAACCAGCCCGGTCCTGCCCGGGATCACCGAGGGATCGAGCGGCGGCAGCGCGGCGGCATCGCTCGGCGCCAGCGGGACCAGGCGATCCTCGAGGTGAGCGGTGACGTAGAAGATGTGCTCGTAGTCGGGCTGCTCGAGTTCGAGCCGGATGCGAGGCGCCAGCCTGATCAGATCAGCGGCCTGGTGAAACACCTCCATTGACTCACCGAAGATGTTGTTCTCGCCGGTCCTTGCGGTGAGGAGGTGCTCCACCGTCGGTAGTGTGCTGCCTGGCCGGCGCGGCGTCAATCGAGGCGACCAGGGTCTCTGGCGATCGCACCGCCCGATCGACCAGGTCACTGCGGGCGCGTCGCGATGGCGCCGAGCAAGCAATGTCAGTTCAGGGTGCGCTGGAAGTCATAGTGGAACGAGGCCAGCACCGTGCAAGGTCCCGAGAACACCGTGAACCATTCCGCATACAAGGTGCCGTCCCAGCTGCCGTGGACCGTATTGCGATCGTAGACCGTATCACTGTCAGCTCCCAGGCAGAATATGCCATTCCTGAAATGAGCAAAGGAACTCGAAGTTTGCAGCGAACAATTGAAGACATTCTGCCAGTTGCTTGCAAGCAGATTCCATCCACTCGGAGTAAACCAGTCGTATGCAAAGCCACCCAGATTAGGCACAAGGCAGCTGGCATTGTCCCAGAACCAGTCGACCTCATTTTTGACACCATTGAGGTCGATGAAGATGGGGTCTTCCCAGAAGGTTCTCAGATATCCGCGCGATTGGATGAAAGCCAGTATGTTCGTGTCTCCGAGCTCAACTCCGATACCTTGAGGGCGTTCACCCCGGTTCGCCGAGATCGACGATTCTGCCGGTGATGTCGATGGTGTTGCGGACTTGCCGCGTGTCACTGCGACCTCCGTGACGCAATTTTCGGGATCGATTCGCACCTGATCGCCTGTCATCCCTTGTTCTCCAGGAGCCAGAGCCATCAGGATCTTGAACTGACAGCGACCGGCCTCATCTTTCGTACCCCGGACGTTCTCGATGGTGCTGCCGGCCGGAGCCGTTCCGACGGTAACCCATTGTTCCGTGGACTCGCTTTGCTCGGATGAGATATGAGCAGCACGCTCCTCCAGGTGCGTGCCTCGCCGGCTGTTCGCGGCATCGCTGTCCATCGCGCCATCGCTTTCCGTAACAGCGCAAGCCGAGATCGTCGCGAATGCGAGTAGACCACATATTGAATATCCGATGTTCCTCATGCATCCTCCTCTTCCTCTGCCGCATCAGCTACGGCCGCGCGATAGTGGGGGCGATGCGGGCGAATGTCGATGTGCAATATCGATGCAGTGAGCTACATGCTCACACATGGACTGAGGTTATCCGGCGTATGGCCTGATCAAGACATGCAATATTACAGCGGGACTATGCCTGCCAATGCCTCTGCGGCGACGTCGCCAGGCCGTGCGCCAGAGCCCAGGTTCAGCGCCGTCGATCCTGCAACCAGGGCGCCTCATGTTCGTCACGATCGGTCATGAGATCGCTTGGGATCAGCGAGCTCGGAGAACCCAGGCGCCATCCGGGGCGTCAAGGACGGGGGTCACGGACCGATCACACACAGGCCGCACCAGCGGTCCGGTCGAGCCCCCGGCCGGCTATCATTGCGACCGGTGAAGCCCTCCGTTCCGCGCGACGCTCCCGAACCGCGGAGTCCCGAGGACCTTGCGGCGCTGCAGGAGCGGCTCGAACGGCTACTGGACCGCGCGCTGCGCGACGGTGCCGCGGCAGAGCAGGGCATGGAGCGGAGCGCAGAAGTCCGCGCCCAGGCCTGGAAGGAGGTGTGGCAGCTCGTCGCCAACGCGAAGGACGTAGCAAAGACCTGGGGCGATCTCGGCCGCGGCGGGGTGGCGGCCGAGCGGGAGCGAGCCCGCGAGCGACTGGCGCACGGCGACGACGCCCATCTTCGGCGGCGAGATGACTTGATCTGGGCGCTGGCGGCCGAGAGCTATCGGCTGGGCGGCGGAAGCATCGTCGCGGTGCTGCTGTGGAATCGGCTGCGGCGCGCCGGATGGAGCGCCGAAGCGCTCGACCGCCATGTGCCGATCCCGGTCGGCGCGCGGTTCCTGCGGGTGCGGCACGCCACCAGCGTGGAGAGCCGCACCGAGCGGGGCCGGCTGGTGGTGCACACCGGCGCCGTGACCGCATGCGCCATGACGCCCGACGGGCGGCGCGCGATCTCGGCGTCCGAGGACCGGACATTGGCGCTCTGGGACCTCGAGGGCCGCGCGCTGCACGCGATCCTCGAGGGCCACACGGCCGCCGTGACCGCCTGCGCGATCACGCCCGATGGCCGGCGTGCAGTCTCGGCGTCGGCCGATGGCACGGCGCGGGTGTGGGACCTCGACGTCGGGCGCCTGGTCGCCACGCTCGCCGGCCACGATGGCCCCGTGCTGACGTGCGCGATCGCGCGGGACGGGCGCGCGATCACCGGAGGCCGCGACCGCGTGCTGCGGGTGTGGAGCCTGGAGGGCGGGCCGGCGCTCGCGACGCTGACCGGCCACGCCGACGCGGTGACCGCGTGCGCGGCGACGCCGGACGACCGCGCGCTGTCGGCGTCGCTCGATCGCACCCTGCGCCTCTGGGACCTCGCGACGGGAGAATCGCTCGCCACGCTCACCGGCCACACCAGCGGCGTCGTGGCATGCGCCGTGGCGCCCGACGGCCGGCGCGCCGCGTCGGTGTCGGACTACGGAACGCTGGCGCTGTGGGACCTCGCGACTGCACAACCGGTCGCGGCGCCCGAGGACCACCGCCGCGGCGTCACCGCGTGCGCGCTCGGCATCGACGGCGCCGTGGTCACCGCGTGGCGCTCGCAGCAGCCGGGCTACTGCGAGCGCGGGTTGCGGCTGTGGGAGCTCGATACCGGCCAGACGCTCGCCCGGCTCGACTACCTGGGCGGTCACGCGGTCGCGTACGCGATGACGCCTGGCGGCGAGCGCCGGGTGCTGGCGTCGGACGGCGCCGCCCTTGCGCTGCTCGATCTCACTGGCGACCGCGCGCGAGCTACGCTCGAGCGCCACGCCGGTCCGGTGACCGCGTGCGCCGCGACGCGCGATGGCCGCCGCGCGGTGTCGGCGTCGATGGACGGCACGCTGAAGATCTGGGATCTCGCGACCGGCCACGTGCTCGCCACGCTCGAGGGCCACACCGGCTCGGTGGAGACCTGCGCGGTGGCGCCCGACGGCCGCCGCGCGCTGTCCGGAGGCCGCGACCGTGCGCTGCGGCTATGGGACCTGGACACCGGCGAGGCGCTCGCCACGCTCGAGGGCCACGACGCGGAGATCGGCTCGTGCGCGTTCGCGCCGGACGGCCGGCGGGCGGTCTCGGCGTCGCACGACGGCGCGCTGACGATCTGGGACCTGACCACCGGCCGCGCGCTCGCCAGCGGGCGCGACCGCGCCGAGTACGTCTACGGCTGCGCAGTGACCGCCGACGGGCGTTGCGCCATTTCGGTGCCGTTCCACGGCGAGCCGAAGCTGTGGGACATGACCACTGGCCGCGCGCTCACCGCGTTCTCCGGCACGGGCGACATGCTGCGGGGCTGCGCGCTGACTCCCGACGGGCTCGCGATCGCGGCGTCGCATGACGGCACCCTGCGATGGTGGGACATCGCGACCGGCCGGGTGGTGCCCGCGCTGCATGCGCACGGCAGCCGGGTGTTCGCCTGCGCAGTGACCCCCGACGGCGCCGTGATCTCTGCCTCGCAAGACTGCACGCTGAAGGTATGGGATGCGGAGCGCCGGGTCTGCCTGTGCACCCACCGCGGCGACGGCACGTTTGGCGCGGTCGCCGCGACCGCCGGCGCGATCGTCGCTGGCGACGACCGCGGCATCGTGTGGATCCTCGACTGGCCGCCCGCCCATCTGCATGACATGTCCTGACGCGGCCGCCTCTCCGCGGTCGACCGAGTACCGCGCCGACAACGTCGCGATCCTGCGCGGCGCCGACGGCCGCCCCGTCACCGGCGTGATCGTCGAGGTCCAGCTCCACGAGGACCGCGACAAGCTGCAGAGCTGGCCGGTCTACGTCGCCGCCTTGCGTGCGCGCCTCGGCTGCCCCGCGATGCTCCTCGTCATCGCCCCGGAGCCCGCCATCGCCCGCTGGGCGCGCCGGCCGATCGACCTCGGCCACCCTGGCTTCTCCCTGACTCCGCTGGTGATCAGCTTCGAGAACGTGCCGCGCGTGCGCGATCCCACCGCAGCATCGCACCTGCCCGAGCTCGCGATGCTGTCGGTGATAGCGCATCCCGAGCTCGAGATCGCCCAGGCCGCGATCCACGCGATCTCGGGGCTGCCCGCCGATCGCGCCACGCTATATTGGGACGTCATCATGAAGGCGCTGCCGGCGGACGCTCGGCAGGTCGTGGAGGCGCAGATGATCAAGGGCTATCAGTATCAGAGTGACTTCGCCCGCAAGTACTACGGCCAGGGTCACGAGGAAGGGCGCCAGGAAGGCCGCCAGGAAGGCCGCCAGGAAGGGCGCCAAGAAGGCCGCCAGGAAGGCCGCGAGGAAGGCCGCCAAGACGGACTGCGGGGCGCCGTGATCACACTCGCGCGCACCAAGCTGGGCAAGCTCTCTGACGACGACCTCGCGGCGATCGCGGCCGTGTCCGACCTGCGCGTCTTGACCGAGCTCATCACATCGCTTGGTCAGACGAGCAGCGCCCGCAAGGCCCGCGCCGCACTGACACGCATACTTGCTCCCTGAGTGCAGCGGCACCGGCGCGTGCGACCCGGTGCCGAGCGCGGCGTCCTGCGAGCCGTGAGTCACGGGCGGCCCGGGGCCGGCGACTACTCCCAGCGCCACACTCGACGGGTCGCGACCAGCCACGGCGTGCCGTCGATCACCGCGGCGACGTAGAGCGGATCCCCGGCGATCCGCCCGGTCGCGAACCGGTCGCCGGCGCGCGGGGCGGGGAGCTCGCGCGGCGTGGGGGCGTCGTCGGTGTAGATCACGAGGCGGGCGCCGCGCGCGTCGAGGTTCTGCGGCCGGAGCGTGACCCCCGTGGCGTCGAGCGTGCCGAGCGCGGTGCGGAACGCGCCGGTCGCGTCGATCTCGCCCATCACGGCGATGTCGTGGAGCTCGAAGTGCGCGGCCGCGGGATAGGCCGGCGCCTCGAAGATCGCCAGGTGGTGGCGGAGCCCGTGGATGCCGAACTCCGGGAACCGGGCCTGGACGTCGGCGAGGATCGCCGCGAGCCGCCGCCGGAACACCACCGGATCGGTCACCAGGTAGAGCCGCCGGTTCATGTGATCGATCCAGCGCTGGGCGTGGTCGTCGAGCGGCCGGTCGGAGATCGCGGCGAAGTGATCGCCGGGCACGGCGTACGGCAGGTGCTGATCGTACGGCGCGCGGGCGCGCACCGTCGCGAACATCGGAAATCCGGAGAACGGGTAGGTGTTGAGCCGCTGATCGGCCGTGGGGACGAGCGCGGTGACCGTGTCGTAGCCCACGAACGCGATCACGAACGCGATCGCGAAGTGGCTCACCGGCGCGGGCGCGGCGCGGGCCGCGGGCCGCCGGGCGACGCGCGCGGTCAGCCGTTCCCACAGGCGGTCCCAGTCGATGAACACCGCGAGCAGCGGCAGCCAGTGCAGGTTCCACAGGTTGACCACGAGGCCGAGCGCGAGGGTCTCGAGCGCGAAGCACGCGCCGGCCAGCGCGCGGATCACCGTGCGGCGGACGAAGATGCAGGCCAGGATCGGACTGGCCTGCGAGATCAGATTCAGCACCGCCGCGGTCCGGAACCGCCACACGTTGTCGATGATCCAGTCGGCGACCGCCGGCCGCGGCAGCCCTGCGAGATCGTAGCGGACCAGGAGCTGGTGGCGCAGGTTATCCGACAGCGCCCAGCGCAGCGTGAAGTGGCCGTGCAGCAGCTTGTGGAACGCGGCGCCTGCGAACATCAGCGCCACGGCGAGCTGGACCAGCCGGAGCGACCAGTGATAGCCGCCCGGTGCATCGAACAGCGGCAGGCCGCGGCGCTGCCGGATCACCGCATCGAGCGACAGCGTATCGCCGCCGCGCGCGCCCAGGAACGCGAGCTGGGCGAGGAACACCACGTTGTACTGGTGCGACCAGCTCGCACTCGACGAGAACGACGCCGCGGCCAGCGCCAGCGCGGCTGCGAAGCTGACCGCGGCCGACGCCCGCGACCACAGCCCGACCAGCATGAGGAACGTCGCACCGAACGCCAGCACCCACAGCGCGGTGACCACGCTGTCTGGTGGGACCAGGCGACCGAGCATCATCCAAATTCCGACCGGGCGATACAGCTCGGCGGGACCGGGGATATGCACGGTCGACAGGGTCGCCAGCTGTTTCAGCGTCATCAAAACTGCGGTGGCGATCGCGATCCGGACCACCGCGGCGGACTGGCGACCGCCACCGTCGATCCAGTAACGCTGCCAGCGGCTCACGCTGCCGTAGTACCATGGTCGTCTTGTGAGCGCGCAGCTGCACCAGCTCCTCGCCCAGCTCGATCGCCCCGGCGCGACCGAGCTGGTCGTCGCGACCGGCCGCCAGGTGGCGGTGCGGATCCACAGCGCGTACCAGACGCTGACCACGTCGGCCGTGACCTTCGCCCAGCTCATGCACCTGATCCGGGACACCCAGCTGGCCGGGCTGGTCCCGACGAGCGAGGAGGTCGGCGATCTGGTGCCGATCGAGCTCGACGGCCGCGCGCTGCGCGCGCAGTTCATCCGCCAGGGCGCCGACGTGCTGCTGCGGCTCGAGCACCGGCCGGCGCCGCAACCGCCGGCGCGACCTTCGCCGGTGCCCGCCGCGATGAGCCGGGGCGCCGCGGCGCTCGACGAGACTGCCAGCCGCCCCCACGGCCGTACGCCGCCGCATGGCTCGGCGGTCAACGTGCCGCAGATCGCCGTGCGGCCCCCGGGAGCCGCCCCGGCCTCCGCCCCGGCGCCCGAGCCCGCGGAGCCGACCGGCCTGGTCGACGAGCCCTCGGTGGTCCCGCCGGCGCTCGCGGCGCTGGTGGCCGAGGCGCGGCGCCGCAACGCCACCGATCTCCACCTCGCCGCGAACCGGCCGGTGCTGGTGCGCCTGGTCGGCGAGCTGGTCGCGCTCGATCCCGCGCCGCGGACCGCCGCCGACGTCGAGGCCCTGGTGCTCCCGCTGCTCGGTCCGACCCGGCGCCGCCAGCTCGCCGAGCGCGGCTACGTCGATCTCGCGGTCGACGTGCCCGGCGGCGGCCGGCTGCGCACCAACGTCTCGCGCCAGCAGGGCGGCCTCAAGGGCGCGTTCCGGCTCGCGGTCGCCGCCCCGCCGTCGCTGGCCGACCTCGGCATGCCCGCGCCGGTCGCCCGGGTCGTCGAGCACCACCAGGGCCTGGTCGTGATCGCCGGCCCGAGCGGCCACGGCAAGACCACCACGCTCGCGGCGCTGGTCGATCTGCTCAACCGCGCCGATCCGATCCACATCCTGACAATCGAGGACCCGGTCGAGATCATCCACCCCCGGCATGCCGCCGTGGTGTCGCAGCGCGAGGTCGGCCGCCACACCCTGTCGTTCGCCGCGGCGCTCAAGGCCTCGCTGCGCGAGGATCCCGACGTCATCGTGATCGGCGAGCTGCGCGACCGCGAGACCGTCGAGATCGCGCTGACCGCGGCCGAGACCGGTCACCTCGTGCTCGCGACCATGAGCACGCCGTCGGCCGCCAAGACCATCGATCGGCTGATCGACATGTTCCCGCCCGACGATCAGTCGCAGGTCCGCGCGTCGCTCGGCGCGGCGCTCAAGGCCATCGTCGCGCAGCGCCTCCTGCCCGACGCCCAGGGCACTGGCATGGTCGCCGCGGTCGAGCTCCTGGTCGGCGTGCTCGCGCTCGCCAACCTGATCCGTGACAACAAGCTGTTCCAGCTGCCCAACCTGATGCAGCGCGGCCGGGCCTACGGCATGGTGCGGCTCGACGACTCGCTGCTCGAGCTGGTCCGCGCCGGCAGGCTCGCCGAGGACGTCGCGCTGCGCTGCGCCGACAACAAGAAGGAGCTGACCGCGGCGCTCCACCCGCCGGCGGCGCCCGCCGAGCCCGCCAAGCGCAGCCTGTTCGGCCGCAAGGACCGCGAGTGACCGCGTCGCGCGCGATCGCCGAGCTGTTCGACACCCTGCTCGAGCGCGGCGGCTCCGATCTCCACCTCGGCGTCGGCTACCCGCCGATGCTGCGGGTCCGCGGCGATCTCGTCGCCGAGGGCGATCGCCCGCTGTCGGCGGCCGACATCGACGCCCTGCTCGCCCCGCTGTTGTCGCGCGACCAGGCCGCGCAGTTCGCGGCGACCGGCGATCTCGACTTCGCCCACGCCCACGGCGTCCGCGCCCGGTTCCGCGCCAACTACCTGCGCAAGACCACCGGCCCCGGCGCGGTGTTCCGCGCGATCCCGAGCGAGATCCAGTCGCTCGACGCGCTCGGCGTGCCGGCCGGGATCCGCAAGCTCGCCGAGCTGCGCGCCGGCCTGGTCCTGGTCACCGGCCCCACCGGCAGCGGCAAGTCGACCACGCTGGCCGCGATGATCGACCACATCAACCGGACCCGCGCCGGCCACATCCTGACCATCGAGGATCCGGTCGAGTTCGTGCACCAGCCGCGGCGCTGCCTGGTCACCCACAAGGAGGTCGGCGACCACGTCCCGAGCTTCCTCGAGGCGATCCGCAGCGCCGGCCGCGAGAACGCCGACGTGATCCTGGTCGGCGAGCTGCGCGGCGCCGAGACCATGAAGGCCGCGCTCCAGCTCGCCAGCTTCGGCATCCTGATCTTCGCCACCGTCCACACCAACTCGGCCGCCGCGACGATCGACCGGTTCGTCAACGCGTTCCCCGCCGAGCAGCAGCCCCAGATCCGCGGCCTGCTCGCCGACTCGCTCGCCGGCGTGGTCGCCCAGCAGCTGCTGCGCCGCGCCGATGTCAAGGGCCGGGTCGCGGCCCACGAGATCCTGCTCGGCAACTACGCGCTGTCGTCGCTGATCCGCGAGGCCAAGACCTCGCAGATCGCGAGCTTCATCCAG
>Ga0307515_10024250_pt1 | contig 10580 bp, 12 predicted proteins | sample 17_EM_MG_FD_194513 | JGI IMG/M metagenome (GOLD analysis project Ga0307515, IMG submission 194513) | Populus trichocarpa ectomycorrhiza microbial communities from riparian zone in the Pacific Northwest, United States - 17_EM | ecosystem: Host-associated > Plants > Roots > Unclassified | place...
TTCCAACAATGGGGCCTCAAAACCCAAAGCTCGCCTTCCCTTCCGCCGCATCTGGACCTGGAACGTCCTATGCACGATGCTCGCACACTTCATCATAGCCGGACACATCGCAACCTTCACCAACCTCTGGGCAATCTTCCTCAGCACGCCTCTCTCCGATCCAAAAACCCAGCACGCACCCTTCCAGTTTTCCGGCGGTCTATCAATGCAACCCCGCGAAGTAGGGTTTGCGATGTCTACCCTCGGTGCCATCGGTGTTACGCTCCAGCTTGTGATTTACCCCATGCTTAATGACAGGTTTGGTACGATCCGGATCTGGAGAGCGGCGTTGTTTGTCTTTCCGGTCGCGTATGCGCTTGCGCCATTCCCGGCACTGATCGCCTCGTTAGCAATAACATCTGTTTTGGGGAAAGCAATTATCGTTTGGATATCCGTAGGCTCTGTGCTCCTTCTTTTCGTGGTTGGGAGGACGGGGGTCACGCCTGCGACCACGCTGCTCATCAATGATTGCACGCCTCATCCCTCTGTGCGGGGAACGATCCATACCGCTGGGACAGTGATTGGGAATTTGAGTCGGTCGTTCTTTCCGGTTATTGCATTTGCAATTTTTGGGAAGGGATTGGAGGTCGGTGTTGTGGGGTTGGGGTTTTGGTGTTTGGCTTGCTTGGGTATTTTGGCTTGTGTGGCGAGTAGGTGGGTGGAGCAGGGGTCAAATGGGAGGGAGATCGTGCTTGAGGGGGAGGAGCCGGTGCAGGAACAGGGTGGGCATAAAAATGGAGGGAAGTAGGGAGGCACGAGTTAACCGAACGGGGAAAGGGGGCCAGGCCGCGAAAGAGGCGCTACCAGATCATGGTGATCGCTGCGGAGAGCTAAATTGATTGTGTTAGAAGCCAATATTCTTGATAGTCTGCTTCGAAATATAATTCATATAAATGGGAATTCTAAGGTAACCTCCGACCAGCCTGCTTGCACTTCAGGCAATTAAGCGAGCCCCTGTTGCCGAGTGTAAGACCATACTTAAAATCCTGATTTCTGACATCTCTCACTAAAGATAAACACTGCGAGATATTTCCCTACTAGACTAGTTCATATTTTCAGCCTATTCGCTCCCACATCAAGTAGCTCAAGCACACAGCTACGATACGTATTTTATCTATGGTTGCACAGGCGCAGTCGCAACGCCCAAAAACGCGTCCCCTTGCCCAAAATACATAAACCACTTCCCCCTAAACTGCACCAACCCCTCACTAAACACCACATTATCCACCTGCCCCGTAACCTCCTTCACACTCGTCGGTTGCAAAATCGGGGTCTCCAGCCTCGCCAACGGTGGCCCCAGTGGCTGATTCACAGGATCAATGAGCATCTGGCCCGTACTATACTGCGTCGCCTTGTATCCTCCCAACCCTGTCGCCACCCCATTATAAAACTTGATCCATTTTCCATCGCGGGTTTTGACAGGCGGAGCAGCTGATTCCATAAGGGCTTGTTCCCAGACATTCACCTTCGGGGAGAAAGGAGGTTGGTTGTAGGTCGCGTTCCAGTGGATGAGATCCGTCGAGTTGGCGAAGTAGAGGAACGAGTCGCCGAAGTGCATGTGGTAGGAGCCATCTGGCTGGCGCTCATTCAAGATTGCGCCGCTTTTGCTCCAGCCTTGCCGTGGAATGAAGGAGGTCATTGGGTCTTGCCAGTTGTATAACACATCTGTGACATTGGGGAGCATGGGGCCGTATTTCTTCCAATTCACAAGATCCGGGGACGTGGCGAGACAGAGGCGCGCGGTGACGTTGTCGTAGGCGGTGTATGTCAGGTAAAAGGTTTCGTTGACGCGAATAACGCGCGGGTCTTCGGTGCCTCCGATATGTTCGTACGGCTCGGTTTGGTTCAGAACGGGGTTGTTATAGCGAGTGAAGTTGTAGCCGTCAGTTGACCAGGCGAGACCGATGGATGAAGTTTTTGAGGAGTTTTGGGCTCGGTAGAGGAGCCAGACCATGTCGTCGATTACAATTGCGGAGGGGTTGTAAAGGTAGGCTGACTCCCAGTTATTCGCTGGATTTGGTGTTAGGATAGGATTGTTTTCGTATTCTTTGAAACCCAAAATTGGAAAATAGGGAGCAGTGTAGTCTTTCTCATTTTCTGTCGAGTTTGAGGTGAATTGTCCCATAACCAGTTTGCTACATCCCAGTAGCAAGACTGCGAGCTGGAGTAGTGGCGTTATTCTTAGAGAAGCCATATTCGACTACTATCATTTCTTACTATGGGGTCGGAGGGTGAATAAAGGTATTAAGTACCTCCAACTCCAGGGTTTTCGGAAGTTCTTATAATTCACACAGGTGGGATGTTGCATACTTCATGCGAGGACGCTATGGCACACGCGATGTGGGTCTTGCAAGAAGGTTAGGTACAGGCGAGCTTACCCAATCCTCCATGTTCTGTATCCCTGTTTTAAACCCTTAAAAATCTGGGGAAGCTACCGTGGCCTTGGAATTTTGAGGTGCCGTGAACGCCACTTCCATCATCACAGTGAAATTGATGAAACTACCCTGCTTTGGCTTGCAGATCTACGCAACTGTCTCGTACTTAAATGACTTTATAATTCTCAGAGCTGCACTTGATTGGTGCCCTCTTTGTCTTTTCGCCTCCCCCACACTAATAAGGAGGTTCGGGCTTGACTAACAAGCGAGGGGCTAATGCTGTCAGATGCAGATTACCCCGAGCCAAGGTCCGCGTTCTGAGATTCATTTTTTCGTGGTCTCGTTGCTTTTATCGAATTAACGAATCCGTTTCAGCCAACTCGTAAAGGTCTCTAATTGGTTGAATGAGATGTAACCCCACGAGTTGGGGAGGTAGTTTTCGCTTAATAAGCGAAGCCCCCCTTTCAGGTGTTTCATAATCTTAAAGTCACCATCTATCTCATCACACATCATGGTTTGAAGAGATCATTGAAACATGAAAATATATTTATCGTGGATATGAACCCCATAAATCGCAACCTGTCATGTCATCGTACCCTTCCCTTCCCGAATCTATGCCCTGCTGTTCTCAACCTGTCTTTGCGCCTTCATCTCCTTCTGCAACTCTCTCGCATACTTAACACCAAACCCGTGCTTGAAGATCTCCCTAATATCCTCCAAAGTCATGCCCTTCACCTCAGGGTAACAGAAATACACCGCAATCCAACCGAAGAAGCAAATCGCAGCATAGAAACCGAAAGCTCCTGAAGGGGTGGTATTCTCCATCTGTGTCAGGAAGGTAGAGGCGACGATGATGTTGGAGCCCCAGCATGAGCAGGTCAGCATCATGGTACCGTATGCGCGAATTTCCATGGGGAAGAATTCGGAAGAGAGCCAGGCAGTGTTGCCCATGCCAGAAGAGTAGAATCCGACGTAGATGATCATGCATGCGAGAACAACGTAAGCGGGCCATCCAATCTTGTTGGTCTTAAGCGTGAGATCGTGGTTGATTGGAATCCAGTGGAATGCGACAGCTGCGAGGGCAAGGAAGAGTGCCATTCCCCACATGGTGGAGAGAAGGATGCGTCTTCGGCCAAAGCGATCGACGACCATCAAGTTGACCCAGGTAAAGAAGAAGTTTGTAGCAGCGATGATGGTGCCGACAGCAACAGGGTTGGCAAAACCGACAAGAGCGAAGAGCGTTGAAGAGTAGTACATGAGACTGTTGAATCCACCAAGTTGGCTGATAGCCATGAGACCGCAGGCCGCGATGAGTGCTCGAAGATTGCCTGGGACGACGTAGAGTTGCTTGAGAAGCCAGAGATTTCCTTTGCCTTCCTTGAGAGCTTTGGCTTCAGCGACGTGGGCGGTGATGTGTCTGATCTTTTGCTGAACCTGCTCGGGAGTTCCCTGGGGGAAAATGGATTGAATGACAACGGCAGCAGCTTCAGGCTTGTCGTGGTAGATGAGTTGACGGGGTGACTCTGGGCAGAATGGCAACAAGCACATGAGGACAATGGCAGGAGCAGCTCCAAGGCCCTGTCCAAGCGTCAGTTAATATTCATGGGAACTGGAAAACGGAGAATGCATACCACCATGGCTCTCCAGCCGTGAGGAACCTTCGCAAGGCCGGCGCCAAGACCGTAAGAGATCAATTGTCCTCCAGTGATACTCATATTGTCCAGTCCAATCATGCGACCACGATACTTTGCAGGGGCAACCTCAGCAATATACAGTGGGACAATCATTGCTGCCGAGCCAACGCCGAAACCAACAACGAGACGACCGACAGTCATCTGAGCCAGGGAGTAAGCACAAGCTTGGAGGACGGCACCGACGATGAAAAGAATGCACCCCATATAGATAGCACCCTTTCGTCCAAAGCGATCAGCTGTAAGTCCGGCAGCGATGGCGCCAATAAAGGCACCGCCAGAAGTGATGGATGTGATCAATTCCTTCTCGCTCGCGCTGAGAATCTTGCCAAGATCATTGTGAAGATAGACGAGGACTGCAGAGATAATTCCAGTATCGTAGCCTTTTCACAATTAGATTAATACCAAAATCTGGACCATTCATAATACATACCGAAGAGAAGTCCCCCAACACCAGCGGTGATGGCTACGAGCCAGGCATATCTTCCAGACTGCGTCTGTTCGATAGAGTCAAGGTCCTCAAGGTGTTCAGATCCTCCATCGCGAGAGGATGTTGAAACTTTCTCGACGTGGAGGGCGTCGGTCTTTGCGGGAGACTCTGGCTCTGAGGCGAGACCCATAGTGAGCGATATAGATGAGGATGAGGAAGCCGTTGGAGTTGTTGGAGTTGTTGAAGATTAAGGAAGTAGAGAAGGTTGTAGAGGAGTTTTGACTCTATTGAGCTGAGTTGGATGATTGATCTCGAGGATTTATCCAGATCTTATATATTTCTTCGAGCTCCTGAAGATAAAAACAAGGTTGCATCACTCACGTTTTGTTGAAGTCTGGATCATGTATGTTCTGCCCAGCCTCGTCTAGCTGGGAATGGCAGCCAAACAGAATAGTTGCCGGCAATGTGGTCTTGGGAAAACTGCCAAGTGGGGACGAGACCGACAATTCGGGTAATCCCACCGAATGCGGGGAGCGGGTGCACCCCAGGCTTTTTCTTTCCCTCCACAAATCCACTTTGCCCGAGGTTTGGAGGGCAGGTGACAGGGATGGCGCCTATGGTAGCGTTCACTAAGAGGTGCATTAGCAAATTAGCAGGATTCGGAGCGACGCTCATCCCATGATTGGGTCAGACGTTGAAAATGGGAATAAGAGTTTGTGGAGGAGCCCGGCCGGAATTGCAAGACGGGGCTGCTCACGTTGCGCCACAAAGCCCACGAATCGGCGTGAGGTTGCCCGTCCCCGCGACCATCGTCCCCACTGGCGTTTGCCGGCAATGGATCCAGACCTCTCCGCCTCCCCCGACACTGAAACTGCTCTAACCCAATCCACTCCCGATGAGGTATTACTACCGCTCCTTCCCCGCATCTAGTATTTCCTTGCTTTGCTTACTTCCCTCACTGTTTCCTCTGTGTTATTGTCCGTGGCAGCGGATTGCGTCGACACAGCGATAACGACGAAAGAATGAGGACTGCCTCTAGATGCCGCGAACTAGGCTAAGGTACCTACCTAGGTTGAGCTCCTTCAATGACGTCTGGTTGTATTGACAGTAACAGCGTTTCTGCCGGCAAGCAGAACAATGCAGGTCGGTGGCCTGGTGCGCTCTTCGACCCCGCTTCAGTCACGTTACTCCAAAATCTCAGGCCCAAGCTGAACCGCAATATCAAAGGAGCTTGGCTGACTCATGTTATGTTCAGATGAAGGCTCTAGTATTACGGCTGGGTCTGTAAAGTCAACTCTTGGGAAGCTACGGTTCAGGCACGGCTCCTCCGCGAGGTACGACAGTGATTTCGCAAAAGATCAACCTTGGGTCAAGATAAGAGGAAAAAGTAAGCTGCATGATTCTTTCAATTATGCCCACTTACCTTCCCTTCATTCGGGGTATCCGAATACATGAAGTTTCGCTGACCAGGGGCCGTCCAGTATGTTCGGAGTTTGTGGATGAACTTCCTGAATTGGATGAAATCTACCTCACCAACCCGAAACCCAAACCTGGTGTAACTCCAGAGACAGGAACACCCCCACAGAGTCAGCTTACAAGTTCCCCTGCTGGCTCGGCAGCAGTGGCTTCGGTCGCCTCAGATGGGCCACCCCAGCCGCCCTTCGAGCCAGCATCATGGACTCCTCAATCCTATCAGTCTCCCACCCAAGCCACAACATCATTCAAAAGACGTCGAACCAATGATACCGACTTAACCTCCTTTGCCTCTGTGGGTCAACCTTCTCCGGTTCTTTCTCGCTTTGGAAAAGGGCCAAGGCCAAGTTTCGTGGCCTCCTCACCTACCCCTGGTGGGGGTGAAGATGCAATCGACTCTTTACTCCGAGCCGCCGACTTTTCCCAACAAGGAACTGACCAGTCAAATTTGTTCCAATCTCCATCGAAAGTTCAACAGTCTCCTTTCGCAATTTCGTCACCTGATTCCGGGGTTTGGCCCCACACGAATGTTCAGGAGGCATGTTTGATGAGATACTTTATTGATGAACTTGCATGTTGGGTATGTCCGCCACACGGAGTCCTCCAAACACTCCTATTGACAATCCCAGTTTGATCTCTGCGATCCAGAACGGCATTTTGCCCAGGTCGTCCCTCAAAGGGCGAGAAATTGTCCCGCTCTTCTCAACGCCATCTACACTGCTTCGGCAAGACATCTATGCCGTCTCGACGAGTACAAAGTTGACGGTATAGTCGAGTACCAAGGGAAACAACTCGCAGATCTCCAGATCGAGACCGCCGTAGAGTATCATAGCCTCTGCATCGAGCATCTAGTTTCCGTGGCGGATGATCCTGAGGCACTTTTCGACGAGGATCTCCTCGTGGCGTCAATAATTCTACGCTTCTACGAGGAAGTAGATGGTAATTGACACCCCTCCTCCCGATTCTAGGTCCTGACATATGATGTAGCTCCTCTTAATGGCGGAGATTGGGAAACCGGTCTACAGGGAACCCAAGTCTTCATTGAAGCCCAAGCCTCATCAGGCCCTCAAAGCAGTCTTCGTCGCGCTGCATTCCGCGTGGCTTGCCGCCAGGAAGTTTACATGGCGTTCATCCGCCAACGACCTTTCTGCATGCCCCTCAACTGCGACGATTACCGCTCGCTCGAGCCCACAGATGACGCTACCTGGGCCCATCGCGTCGTGGTGCATTGCGCCGACGTCCTAATGTATTGCTACGGCGAGCATCGACCCAATAACAGTGATTACGATGCATTAGTGGAGTATCACCAGGGCTGGGATCGTCTGAGACCTAGGTCCTTCGAGCCGATGTTCGACAAGGCTCCCGATCTGAGCAAAGGGGAAGTTTATCCCGAGCTGTGGTACATGTCAGACTGCCATGGTAAGTGCAATTCCCCGAATCCCGATCCTTTGCGGATGCCATGACTGCCCGGAAAGGTTTACGGACCCGCACTCACGGTGTCTGCTCTTCCAGTAACTGCAGTCCAACACTTCGATCTCTCCAAGATCCTGCTCACGGTCTATGATCCGCGAATACCCCGCTTGGGACCCTCGCACTGGGCAGCAACAAGGCGAATAGAGGTAAGTTCAACCCTCCAATTTGTTTCCCGCTCCCCACTCCGCCTGTACCTTCCTTTCAGGAACCCACAAATTAACCCCAACAATCCAGGCCGAAGTCAACACAGTAGTAAAGCGCATCTGCGGCGTAGCGATCTTCAATCGCCGAGCACCTCCCGCAATGAACACAGCCTGTATGGCGATAGCAATGTGTGGTGATCAATTCACTGAGAGCAGAGATCAGCAAAGTATGTTGGATATTCTCGTGTGGACGGATACGAAGCATGCGTGGCCGACGAAGGAGATTCAGGAGCGGTTGAAGGAAGCTTGGGGGTGGACAAGCTGAAGATATTTCTTGTCGCTTTGAAGTTTATGGGATTGAAAATCATGGGACTGATGATGCGCAAACAAACGACATTACGAGTGCTATTTCCTGAAAATTCATATCCGTTTTCTCAAAAGTTTCAGTCATTCTAGTCGTGAATTTGAAGTCGAAGGTGACAAACTACGGAAAATCGACACGAGGACGAAAAAGCCTTCCTCAGTTCACCCTTTCAAAGTGAAAATGAGAATAGCAAATGGAAATTTAAAGCTCTCAATAACCTTGAATATCACCGCTATCTACAAATCCGACAAGAAAATATTACTCTTACATCAAAGTCATCCCCAAACGTCCTCCTGCCACCGCCTTCCTTTCTTCATCGCCTCACTCCACTCCCGAACCTCTCGTTCTCCCCAGCCCACCCTCTTCCCCAACATCCCTTCAACACGCGCTTTAACATCCCTTGCCATACTCGCACTGCCACAAATATAAAAATACGCATTCTCCTCAACCAGCATCCTGCACACCTCCTCCGCTCTTTCCTCTACTCTATCCTGAACATACTTCCTCTCCTTACCAGCCTCCCTTGAGAATGCGCTCACGACTTCAATCTCTCGACTGGAAGTTTGGAGCGTTTCGAGCTCGGATTTGTAGATGTACTCTGAGGGAGAGCGGCATCCGAAAAAGAGGAGCGAATGACCGACTTCTCGTCCGATGGAGGCGAGGCGCGCTCGTTCGGTAAGGAAGCCGAGGAAGGGAGCCAAGCCAGAGCCAGAAGCGACGAGGATAATGGGGTGTTTTGGAAGGGTCGGGAGGCGGAATTTGGAGGTTCGCACTTGTGAGTAGAGTGTGAGCTGGGAATCAGATGGGAATGTGAATTCTGTGCTGGTGATTGAGCGGGTGTGGGATTCGAGGGAGGAAAGATAGCTTGTCGTTAGTCCGGGGACGCAGATAGAATGGCCGGGTGATGGTTCGGACGATGTAGCGACTGTAATGGATACTGTCTTTGGCGAGACGATGGAGGATGATGAGATGCTATAGTATCGAGGTGCGAGGACTGGGAGACTTTCTAGGATAAATGACAATGGAATTCCAGACCACGCTCCAGGGGTGGGATTGAGGGAGGTGAGAAGTCGACCAAGCGTAACGTGGTTCATTGAACAATAAGCGTGGTAGGCGTCTTTGTCCTCACCGAGCTGTTTCAAGGTGGCTTTCGACGATTCATCGAGAGCAAATTGTGCCAGTGAGAGGACGGTTTCTCGAGGTACGGGTCCGGAAATCTCGAGGTAGTGCCGCAAGAGTGCTTGCCATGTTGTCGGCGAGGGAACCTTGACTTTCACTCCGGACTCGAGACTCTGAATCAATAGCGGAGTTTCCGTCTTTTGTTGCAGCCCCAATGCAGATAACAAGATATTTATCTCAGAGGATGGGTTTGCAGGCCAGACAGCGAGGTGGTCGCCCGTTTTGTATTTCAGTTCTGGGAAATCGTGGAGGGAGAGGTCGAGGTGGAGACAATTTCTTTCCTCGGTGGCGAGCAGCTCTTTTGCTGTCTTTACAGGCAGTGGTTGGATTGGTGATGTTTGTGCGCTGCCTTTCTTTGCTGTTCTCGATTTGATGGGTTCGCCGAGGTGAAGGTCGATGATATCTAGGGACGTGTCCTCGATGACTTTTAGGGTTGGCTCGTATTGTGCTGGCCGCTCCACAAAGCCTAAAGTCCCTTGGAAGAGGGAGAAGAGAGATTGTTTCCACTCTGTGAAATCTTCCTCCGTTGTGCCGTTTGAGTCGTCTGCTTTACCGACTGGGAGCAGGGATATTGCCCCCGAGCGATCGAGAGCCTCGACCACGACGTCCACCACTTTGTTGTAGAACTTGTATTTCTTGTTTCCGAGCCCGAATGCTGCGTATGAGAGCTTGGAGAACTGGACAGTCTTGTTTGTGTCTAGCCATGAGAGGAACTGGGTGGCGTTGTCGCTGGGGTCGCCTTCGCCGTAGGTTGAGATGATGAAAATCGCTAACTTCGTTGAGGGGATGTTGGAGATGGACTCGGGGTCGTAGTCTGAGAGGTCTGCTAAAAGAGCATCGAGTCCGAATCGGCTTCGGCAGTCTCGTACCAGGCGGTTTGCGAAGCCTTCTGCTGTCCCGGATTGAGAACCCCAGAAGATGACCAGATCTTTTCTCTGCAAATCGGGGGTTAGCATTGCTTATTTACATTTTAGACGGAGAATAACCTACACTTTCTTCAAGTTTCACTCCAATATCTCTTGTATCTGCTTCCCTGGCATTCGCATCTGCTGTTTGCGGCTTCTCGAACCAGACATGGTGGTACGGGTCAGGTTTCTCTTTGATGTAGATATTGTAGAAGATTCCCGTCAAGATAATCAGTGCAAGGAAAGCGAAATCATCTTTCTGAGCTTTCTGGAGAAGGCAATCAACTCCCGCAAAAAGCGAAGGGTCCACCATTTTTGATAAAGTCGACATGGTGACAGAATGTGCACTCAACACGATATTTGAAGCGAAAGAATTATGGCGGAAAACTTTGCATTGAGCTTCTCAGAATATATTGAAACATCAAGATGATATAGGGAATTGAACAGAGTGAAAATATTTCTTGCAATCCACAGCCTTGCCTTGTCTGACAGCCTGCTCGAAATGGCA
>Ga0307515_10024251_pt1 | contig 10579 bp, 7 predicted proteins | sample 17_EM_MG_FD_194513 | JGI IMG/M metagenome (GOLD analysis project Ga0307515, IMG submission 194513) | Populus trichocarpa ectomycorrhiza microbial communities from riparian zone in the Pacific Northwest, United States - 17_EM | ecosystem: Host-associated > Plants > Roots > Unclassified | place...
GATATCCACCTTCTCCCTCCTCTCATCACTTCGGTTCGCCTCCATCCCTCGCCCGCTTCATACACAGCTGTCGTTGTTGAGTCCGGAACACCTTCAGATCTCTGACACAACACCGTCGGAACTCGATGTATCATTGTGCGTGTTTCCTTCCTTCGGGCGTAGTACCCAGAAATCACGGGAGCTAACGCCTTTTGATCAGCCGCCTTGCGGCGCTAGGGCGGTTGAGACACTTTGGGATATATCTCACGGGTCGCAAGCAAGACGCTGTAATGCGCGCAGACACTTCAAACACCGTCGTTCATCCGTTTTTTGTCCACGACACGGCTGGGATTGGGATGCTTCTCGATGCCGGTGCCGGTGCCCCACCCAAAATGGTCCAACTGTTGGCGAAACATGGTCAACTAGCTATGGAACAACTCGCAGAAATCGTCAAGGGGAGTGATTCATATCTCAAGGCTCAGGCACTTCTTTATTTCGCCACTGGTGGCCTTTACGGAGGGTGGTTCAAGCACCCCCGTCACCACCTCACGAGGGCATGTATTGCTATCGGCGCAGCGAAGCTCCGATTTATTCCGGCCACCGGCCGTCCGCCAAGCCTCACAGATGATGTCTATGAGAGACTCGTGATACTCTCGCAAGCAATCTACTTTGAGAATTACATGTTTTTGGCCGTGGATGGAGTAGAACCGAAGATGACGGACCGAATCGAGAAAGAGTTTCGGCACGAGCTCCACGTCAGGGTTCCTTTTTTCGCTCCCTGTGGCGTGGACTGATGAGAGCATAGGAAACCTACTCGCAGTTGTTTCAAATCTGTCCGTTGACCATGCGGACACGGGGGATCTTGTTGGTCAAGGATGCGATTTTTGCCATGACCCTTTGTTCGTCTGACGGTGGGTTATCTCACCTCGTCATTGACACCAGCTGACCCTCATTGCTTTATCACAGGAGTGAAACCAGGTCAATGGACACAGATATGTGACGAACTAGTGACTCGCCTTGACGAATACTCCAACACTCTCCTACGAAATATGCGAAGGTTCCTGGAGATTGGGGATAGTCTTGGCGCAGAGATCGTCCAGAGCAGTTGCGTTGGCTGTTTGGCGCATCTTGCGGTGCTGTGCGACCTCGTCAGTCGGTTGGAACCTAATTCCAAGCCTCAAATGGACGCTGTTTGCGATTCGTCGCTGGAACGACTTGGCCACCTCACACAGAAATTTGATTTCGATGAATACACATACTTTGATCTGTTGCTTAAGGTGTGTCATCCGGTTGATCGGTTCCGATGGTGAACAAAGCGATGATATCATTTTTTAGACCTCTTGGGAAAGGTCATTGGTCGTGTTCGATTTGCGGATCGGCTACCTATCGCGTGAGGAGAGTGCATCCCTACGACTTTGTCGGAAAATTGTTGCAGACGCGTTGTCGGACTTTAAAGTTAGGCTCCCAGAACAGCCGCCTTTGGCACTCACTGCACACTTGGCGTTCGCCGATGGTCGGGAAGAGGGATCGAAGCATCCAAACTTAATGTTGGCTTCGGAGAGACAGAGTCATGGGTTGTGATTCGGGCAGCGTTGTAAGGCGGCTCGGTTTTTCATGGGTTTTGTTATTGGACTCCGATGGTACTCTTAGAAATTTAACATGTGCCGTTATGCGAGAGTCCTCTCTTTGCTCCGATCGTACCTCATTCTGTTGAGTCTCGGCGGAGTGAGGTACGAATGAATGAGGCGAACTCGAGTCTGATCTCATACACGCATTCAATATGCTGACGCAGGCCGTACACGGTCGCTTAGCATCACATCTCTAAAGCATAGAAGACAGCAATGAACAGATGTTCTGCGGGCGCGGCAGAAGGAACCACCCATCGAACTTCCGGAATCTGGCCTGGGAAGACCGCTACCCAAGCTTCAAATATGTACGCGAGACTCACTTCAGGCGCAAAAGTAAAACACCGCACATGAGATACAACGAACTGAACCGTTTCCCACCAGACAGGAATCGAGGCTCGTGACACGACAGCGTTGGCGCACATCCCTGTGACCCATGTCGTTTTTGTATTTTGAACCGATGAGCGAAAGTCGGAACATGCTTGTTGGGCAAAGACGGCCTATTGAATCCCCTGTAAATACCGGAGCATTGAGTGTTGAGTGCCTGACTATGCTCGGGAGCAGGCGCCTGGAGGTCGTGTAGCTGATCCGCCAATGGAATGTTACAGCCCTTTGCATATGAAAGCGAACAGGCACTCGCTCATTCACTGAACGCTACCTGAATTTTGACGTCACAATTTTCTCGATGCGGTACCAACATCCACGCAATCGTCCTTCGGTGTATGCTTGTAGATCCAATTCCTCGCATTGTACCGGTGCGGGCCCACTGGGAAGGTTCGTACAAATCGAAAATCGATCAGTGTCTCCCTTATGACCGGCGGAGGAAACGGCCTCCCCGGGCGCAAGAACGCATTGGTAAGTACAACGGTCTGACTAAATCGACCCGACCAGGTATGGTGCGAATCAAAGTGCACGAGAAACAAAAGTGTCGTGTTCGCTTTACATACTTAGTCCAGGCGTTGCATGAGGTTCCTTGAGTATATCCGGATACGCTGTCCCATCGGGGAGGTGGGACACGGTCCATTGGGTCTTGGGATCACTATCCCTCATCGGTGATCGTCAGTGGCATTACGTGGTCTGCTTGAGACAACTGGGTCCATGAGATAAGTAGTTAGGTTCGCACCAAACCCACTTGCACAATGGCAGCAACCTCCGGCCGATCAAAGAATCAGATCGGACGTCTCCGATCCGGGCTTGTGTCGAGACCAATCCACGGGAGGTTTGGGGTCTCCGGCGGTGGCGTCTGGGCATTGCATAAATACGTAGCTTTTTTCCCAGCTGTTTGTGTTCCGACTGGGTGACCATCCGTAACACCAGATAATATTATTCCCGTCGTAGAAGGGTGCCAGCAGCCGAGGTCTGCGCTGTCGACCCGATAGAGGGGGTGGGGTCTCTCCTCCTTCCTTAAAAATCATCAGATGTTGATTGACACACAGATACTTATAACCTTAGGCCTTGTGCCTTACGGATTGTCACCCAATGATTGACCGTTTCCCAACATGGTCTATCGAAACGCAAACAGGCGTCAAAAAATCGGTGTCAGCAGGAAAGTCAGGGTTTCCCACTCTTGCACCACACTACACCTCTGTTCGCATTTATGTGCCGCCCCCTTCGCAGATGACCACCAAAAGAGCATGTTTGGTATGTAGGTAAGCTCGAAACAGCGCTATGCACCTCTTCTCTCATCAGGCTCTGACTGATGCTGACACGCTGCGGTTTGGGGCCAGAGCCCGAAAAGTGGTAAGTCACCATGTCGGCTTCCGGTCATTCCATCTGACGATCAAAATTTGCTTCTGAAGAAATGTACCCCCGCGACCCCGCGTTGCTTACGGTGCGCGGAGTTGAAAATCGACGAGTGCTTGTACGTGTCGGTGAAGAAGAGGGGTACAGGGAAAACATTGAAGATGGGAGAGGCGTGTAAACGATGTCGGTGAGGATCAAGCCTAAACTGACCCAACAAAAGACATAACTGCTGATCAAACATCCCGCACCCATACGTGTGCAACATACCAGCAAGAGGAAGCGGGTGAGCCTTCTAACTCCTTGGGCAGAAGACCCGCAGTGCTTATTTCGGTGCGACGGTGATGTACAGAGATGCGATGCAAAACGCCCCTGTACCCCGTGCATCGACTTCGATGGGGGATCCGAGTGTGTGTATGAGCGGAGTCTGGCGATACAACGGACGCGGGAGAAACTGCCCGCCGCCATTCAACCTTTTCTCTTCTCATTCAGGAGCGGACCACGCCCGTACGACCCAGCGGTGACTAGTGATGACCTTTCCCTTTCCACCCCTGATAACGCTCCGTCTGGTGCCAGTAGCCCTGTGTTCTCCTCGCGCCTAAACTCTTCCAATGTTTCCCCAAATGAATCCTCCTCCTCGGATTCTGACACACTGGATGAGTTTGAGCCTCATATCCCCCGGGAAAGATCGAATCCGGGAATGCAACTTGTGCCTTTCCGAGGGGAATATCCTATGCCCCATCAGCCTGCCACGATATCCACCTTCTCCCTCCTCTCATCACTTCGGTTCGCCTCCATCCCTCGCCCGCTTCATACACAGCTGTCGTTGTTGAGTCCGGAACACCTTCAGATCTCTGACACAACACCGTCGGAACTCGATTTGTCATTGTGCGTGTTTCCTTTCTTCGGGCGTAATAATCAGAAATCACGGGAGCTAACGCCTTTTGATCAGCCGCCTTGCGGCGCTAGGGCGATTGAGACAATTTGGGATTTACCTGACGGGTTCCAAGCAAGACGCTGTAATGCGCGCTGACACTTCAAACACCGTCGTTCATCCGTTTTTTGTCCACGACACGGCTGGGATTGGGATGCTTCTTGGTGCCGGTGCCGGTATCCCACCCGCAATGTTCCGACTGTTGGCGAAACATAGTCAACTAGCTTTTGAACAACTCGCAGAAATCGTCAAGGGGAGTGATTCATATCTCAAGGCTCAGGCACTTCTTTATTTCGCCTCCGGTGTCCTTTACTCAGGGTGGTTCAAGTTCCCCCGTCACCACCTCACGAGGGCATGTATTGCTATCGGCGCAGCGAAGCTCCGATTTATTCCGGCCACCGGCCGTCCACCAAGACTCACAGATGATGTCTATGAGAGACTCGTGATACTCTCGCAGGCAATCTACTTCGAGAATTACTTGTTTTTGGCCGTGGATGGAGTAGAACCAAAGATGACGGACCGAATCGAGAAAGAGTTTCGGCACGAGCTCCACGTCAGGGTTCCTTTTTTCGCTCCCTGTGGCGTGGACTGATGAGAGCACAGGAAACCTACTCGCAGTTGTTTCAAATCTGTCCGTTGACCATGCGGACACGGGGGATCTTGTTGGTCAGGGATGCGATTTTTGCCATGACCCTTTGTTCATCTGACGGTGGGTTATCTCACCTCGTCATTGACACCAGCTGACCCTCATTGCTTTATCACAGGAGTGAAACCAGGTCAATGGAAACAGATATGTGACGAACTAGTGACTCGCCTTGACGAATACTCCAACACTCTCCTACGGAATACGCAAAGGTTCCTGGAGATTGGGGATAGCCTTGGTGCAGAGATCATCCAGAGCAGTTGCGTTGGCTGTTTGGCGCATCTTGCGGTGCTGTGCGACCTCATCGGTCGGTTGGAACCTAATTCCAAGCCTCAAATGGACGCTGTTTGCGATTCGTCGCTGGAACGACTTGGCCACCTCACCCAGGAAATTGATTTCGATGAATACACATACTTCGATCTGTTTCTTAAGGTGTGTCATCCGGTTGATCGTTTCCGACGGTGAACAAAGCGATAATATCATTTTTTAGACCTCTTGGGAAAGGTCGTTGGTCGCTTTCGATTCACGTATCGGTTATCTATCGCGTGAGGAGAGTGAATCCCTACGACTTTGTCGGGAAGTTGTTGCAGAGGCGTTTTCGGACTTGAAAGTCAGGCTCCCACAACAGCAGCCTTCGACAATCACTATACAATTGGCGTTCGCCGATGGTCGGGAAGAGGGATCGAGCAATCCAAACTTAATGTTGGCTTCGGAGAGACGGAGAAATGGGTTGTGATTCGGGCAGTGTTGTAAGGTGGTTCGTTTTTTCATGGGTTTTGTTATTGGACTCCGATGGTACTATTTAGCTGTATAGCTGTCCTCCACGCCCCGCAATGTCTACGTTGTTTGCGCTTGAGTGGAGCTCACAAACCACGAAGCCTGAAGAACGAGTGATGGTGAGAATCAACGTTTTCAAACCGTGGTGTTTCTCTCATCGCAGCCATGCCCCACCGCATAGAATGAAGGCGGTAATCGCACGTGGAACCTCACCGGGCCGCGATTCATCGAGGAAGAGGGTGCCTTCCAAGTGCAGCTCTCCACCATTTTCTTCTAACACTGGTTTGATCCGATCGAGGCGTACTAAGTCAGGAGGACGCAAAGCGCTGAGCTAGGTGCGCGTGTTGGCTGGTTACACGGCTGTATCACAAAAAGGCGGAGTTGCGGAATGACTGCCTTCCGTCTGTTGCTTGTCGTTTCGATCTGATTTGGTTGGTCGGTGCTCATCAGACTTGGGCGAGACGCCGGGCCGCCCACCTATCCCGAGTAGCAGATCAAGGTACATAGATACCACGTTCCTCGGGTTTGAGTAAGTTCCACCAGCCTCTAAAGCAGAATCGCAAAGTATACGGAATGTTACACATTTATTTTGTTTCATTGTTTCGTTGACACGCTGACAAAGAGCGGAGAGATGGCCCGCAAAACGCACCCACGCCAGTTGATCTCGGAACCGCTCTTGTCACCAAAATTGAGAAATCGTCCGAGGTGTCGCTGGAGAGTCCTGAAATATCATTCTAGCGATTCGATTAGTTGTCCCCACGAGGTCTCCTAGTGTTCTGGCATGCTCTCTGAGAAGCGAATTAGTCACGACCTGGAATACGAATGTGGGAAGCACGTACAGTGGGTTGGGAGGAGCTGGCGGACATATACAAGTGGAAGGACCATGAGATCAAAGTGCATGCAAGCCTCTAAGTCGTCTCGCGCTGCATTTCCCTGCGATACATGCAACTCACTCACTTGTACATGCTGTATTGCAAGAGTTGCGAGGTGGCGGGCAAGGTGAACATGTAGTTTATCCCGACGTATGGGCATCCCATAAAGTTTTCCGATGGGCCGGAACCCAAGATAACTACAAGGATCGAAAAAGGGTTACACGGTGGCAGGGGGAATGCTTCAAAGTCGCGCAGAAATGCACGCCAAGAGACATAGAACCAAAGACAAAGAAGCGGTGAACGACTTCGCCTGGCGTGCCCTGGTTTTCGCGTTTGAGGCAGACACCGATCTCGGAGGGTCGTCAGGGCGTACATAAGTGGCTGAATTATCGAAACGGCCTTGTTAACTGAGGAAGGTGGAGTGATGGTTACTGATGCACAAGGTCGATTCTAGTTCAACCCTGACCGTATCATCAGAAACCTGTAATTTGTCTGCACAGAAGAGAGACGGGGATGTCAAGTGGACGGGAACGGCCGAAAACAACGGGGATGCGACTATGTAGGGGAAGGACCGGTGTAGAACGTCGCTTAGATATATTATGTCAGGGGGCTTGGTGTTGAGCAGTAGGAACAGAAGAGTCGAGTCCGGGACACATCGGAGAGCGTCGGGAAATCTGTTTCAGGTCGATAGGAGATCGGGAAGAGGAAGGGAGGAACGAGGTGGACTCGAGTCTGACCTCATACACGCATTCAATATGCTGACGCAGGCCGTACACGCGCACACGGTCGATTCGCATCGCATCTCTAAAGCACACTGAACGGGTGTTCTATGGGCGCAGCAGAAGGAATCACCAATTGACCCACTGGAATCTGGCCTGGGCAGATCGCCACCCAAGTTTCAAATATATACACAAACTCAGTCCAGACACAAAAGTACAGAGCGACATGGGTCACAAGGATGTGCATCGACGCCGGCATGACAAATAGTACTTACCACGAGGAGTTACCGTCGATGGAAACGGTTCAGTTCGTGGATTGTATGTGCGGTGTTTGTTTGGCGACGTCGGAGCATTGAAACTTTGAGCGCTGACGGCCCGACTACGCTCGTGCGCAGGCGTCCGGAGGTCGTGTAACCGATCCACCGGTGAAGTGTTGTGGCTCTAGTTGCCTCCTGTCCAGGGGCCTCGCAGGGTAGAGGATTCAGGACGTTCCTTAAGTACGTCGCACATTGTCCCATCGATGAGGTGGGGGGACGTGATCCATTGTGTATCAGGCCTCAGGTCTTGAGAGGTGGACTACTATATCCCTCATTGGTTATCGTCAGTGGCATTACGTGATCTACTTGAGGTTACAGGGTCTCTCGAGCGGCTTGGGGTCTCCGCCGGCGGTGTCTGGGCACCGTCATCACAACTGCGTGCACAGTTTTTTTTCATCCGTTGGCATTTTGATCTAACCTTTTCCCACAGAATACGGTCCCAGCTCACTGTTTACCTTTTGATCGGATTGGGATCCGGAGCCAGGCCCCTGGGCATAAGTCGTTCCCACGACCAGGCCGCTCGCAAAAACCGACGACATATCCCTGGTGTGAATCGTGAGTCGTCGGAGTCCCTATAGACCGAAAATCGAAAGGGGAAGCCGAATTCCCAACCAATGGACTGACCGGCCGATGCCGCAATGCCGGGGATGCCGATCCAAATACGATCAAAATGTAAACAACGAGTTGAAAACGGTCGATCAAAACGCGAACAGCCGTCAAAGAATCAAGATTTATACCCCAGAGACTGCGAGCGTATCTAACGTTATATAGTTCATTCATCACTCCCCACAACCCCCACCCTGCACCGTCAAGGTTAGTGGGAGACTCAGGGGTCGTCCTCACCCTTGCACCACACCACATCTCCGTTCGCATTTATGTGTCGCCCCCCTTGAAGATGACCACCAAAAGAGCGTGTTTGGGATGTAGGTAAGCTTGAGATAGCGCTACGCATTTTTCCTCACTTTGAATTCTGACCGGCTGCGGATTTGGTTTAGAATTCGAAAAGTGGCAAGTCACCGTGGTCTTGTTCTATTGGCTTGCGGCCATTCCATCTGACGATTGAAGTTCGCTTCTGAAGAAGTGCACCCCCGCGACCCCGCGTTGCTTACGGTGCGCGGAATTGAATATTGACGAGTGCTTGTACGTGTCGGTGAAGAAGAGGGGCACAGGGAACACTTTGAGAATGGGAGAGGCGTGTCAACGATGCCGGTGAGGACCAAGCCCGAACTGGCTCAATGAATGACATAACGGCTTATCAAACATCTTCACACCTACGTGCACGACGCATTAGCAAGAGGAAGCGGGTGAGCCCTCTGACTCCTTTGACAAAAGACACGCAGCGCTTATTTCAGTACGACGGTGATGTATAGAGATGCGATGCGATGCACCCTTGTACCCCGTGCATCCAGCTCAATGGGGGATCCGATTGTGTGTACGAACAAAATCCGGTGACGCAACGCATGCGAAAGAAACTGCCCGCTGCCGTTCAACCCTTCCTCTTCTCATTCAAGAGCGAACCAAACCCGGGTGGCTCAAGATCTTCCCTGGCGACCAGCGAATGCGATGGCGCTTCGCCTGATACCAGTACTTCTGCCTTCTCTTCGAACCCAAACTCGTCCAATTTTTCCCAACAAGAAACCACCTCCCCAGACTCTGGCGTGCTGGGTGAATTTGGACCTCCTGTCCCTCGGGAAAGATCGAATCCGGAAATGCAGCTCGTGCCATTCCGAGGGGAATCTCCCGAGCCTCACCAGCCTGCCACGATATCCACCTTCTCCCCCCTCTCATCACTTCGGTTCGCCTCCATCCCTCGCCCGCTTCATACACAGCTGTCGTTGTTGAGTCCGGAACACCTTCAGATCTCTGACACAACATCGCCAGACCTCGATTTGTCATTGTGCGTGTTTCATATAGTACTCAGACGTCACGGGAGCTAATTCCGTTTGATCAGCCGCCTTGCGGCGTTACGACGATTGAGATACTTTGGAACCTATCTCACGGGTCCCAAGCAAGACGCCGTAATGCGTGGGGACACTTCAAACACCGTCGTTCATCCGTTTTTTGTCCCCAACGCGACTGGGATCGGGATGCTTCTCGGTGCCGGTGCCGGTGCCTCACCCACAATGGTCCGACTGTTCGCAAAGCATGGTCAACTAGCTTTGGAACAACTCGCAGAAATTGTCAAGGGGAGTGATGCGTATCTCAAGGTTCAGGCACATCTTTGTGTCGCCACCGGTGGCCTTTACATAGGGGGGTTCAAACACTCCCGCCACCACCTCACCAGAGCATGTATTGTTATCGGCGCAGCAAAGCTCCGATTTATTCCGGCCACCGGCCGTCCGCCAAGCCTCACAGATGATGTCTATGAGAGACTCGTGATACTCTCACAGATAATCTACTTCGATAATTACATGTTTTTGGCCGTGGATGGAGTAGAACCGAAGATGACGGCCCGAATCGAAAAGGAGTTTCGACACGAGCTCCAGGTTAGAGTCCGTTTCCTCATTCTCTATGGCTTAGACTGATGAAGTAACAGGGAACCTACCCTCGCCTGTTTGAGATCTGTCCGTTGACCATGCGGACACGGGGGATCTTGTTGGTCAAGGATACGATTTTTGCCATGACCCTTTGTTCGGCTGACGGTGGGTTGTCTCACCTCGTCGTTGACACCAGCTGACCCTCATTGCTTTGTCACAGGAGTGAAACCACGTCAATGGACACAGATATGTGACGAGCTAGTGACTCGTCTTGACGAATACTCCAACACCCTCCTACGGAATATGCGAAGGTTCCTGGAGATTGGGGATAGTCTTGGCGCAGAGATCGTCCAGAGCAGTTGCGTTGGCTGTTTGGCGCATCTTGCGGTGCTGTGCGACCTCGTCAGTCGGTTGGAACCTAATTCCAAGCCCCAAATGGACGCTGTTTGCGATTCGTCACTGGAACGGCTTGGCCACCTCACGCAGGCAATGAATT
>Ga0307515_10024252_pt1 | contig 10579 bp, 7 predicted proteins | sample 17_EM_MG_FD_194513 | JGI IMG/M metagenome (GOLD analysis project Ga0307515, IMG submission 194513) | Populus trichocarpa ectomycorrhiza microbial communities from riparian zone in the Pacific Northwest, United States - 17_EM | ecosystem: Host-associated > Plants > Roots > Unclassified | place...
CGATGGATCGACCATGTACAAATCGTGGTACACCTTGACCAGCACGACAGCATCGAAGGTGTTGTCGCCTAACCCCATGCGGTTGAGATCGACGGTCTTGTGTTCCACATTCGGCAGTCGATTGCTGTCGACGCGCTTTTCCCAGCCTGTACTCCAACCGTCGTATGCCGCGTTATTCAGCATGACCACATGCCCAGCAGGGCCGACGATATGGCTCAACAATTCGGAGTAGTAACCACCGCCCGCGAGGAAATCCAGCACGTTCATGCCGGGCTTGATGCCTCCAAGCCGCAGGATCTCGGCGGGATACTCCGCTTTATCGCGCTCTTTATCGGCGGTAGGGCGTCCGGCGTGATCGACCGCGGCCGTATAAATATCGCTGGCCGCATTGGCGATCAAACTCATGCCAAGCACCGCAATCAGACAGAACGCGCTCTTGACGTAACGATTCCACAAAGGGCTCACACGTAATTTCACCAGCATTTTTAACTCCCCGCCCGGCGTTGCCCGGGGCGCGAGTCGCGATCGTAGCTCGATTATCGGAGCCTGGCCGCACGGCTCATCGCCGCGCCTAGCCCTCGCGGAAACGGTGGTCAGTGCGACGCCTTCAGGCTAGACCTAAGTCGTTAACCACGGCATCCTGTTGCGTCTGAGATACAACTCGATTTTCCCTGCAGCCTGTAGTGTATTCTTTCGGCAACTGTTACGAGGGGGAACGCACCATGCAGACTCGGCGCTCGGGATTTCCCGCAGGCTTCGTTCACGCGGCTCTCGCGGTGGCCGCAGCCGCATCACCGGCTGTCCAAGGCCAGGAGAGCGAGGAAGAGTCCGGCACGTTGGAAGTGATAACGGTTACGGCGCGCAAGGTCTCGGAGAACCTGCAAGACACGCCCATCGCCATTACCGCGCTGTCGGGAGATGCGCTCGAAGAGCGTCAAGCATTTTCCACGCGAAACCTCACCGAGCTGGTGCCGAATCTGCAGTTCGCAAACAACGCGCCGCTCGCGGGGAATAATTCCTCCTCACAAGTTTTCATTCGCGGCATCGGACAGACCGATCCCACTTCTACTGTGGACCCGGGCGTCGGTCTCTATATCGACGATGTGTACATCGGCAATGCGGTCGGGGCGACGATGGAGCTGCGGGACATCAACTCCGTGCAAGTGCTGCGTGGGCCGCAAGGCACGCTCTTCGGTCGCAACACCATTGGCGGTGCGATTCTGCTGTCCACTAAAGATCCGGGCAAGGAATTGGGTGGCACGGCGAAAATCGGCGGCGGCTCAGATAGCCTGATCAACGCTTATCTCGCGGGCGATCTGCCGATCTCAGACACGCTCGGTGCTCGTTTCACCGCCGGCCTCAAAAAGCAAGATGGCTATGTAACTCGCACAGACGGCACGGATCTCGGCGACACCAACACCTACACGTTGACGAGCAAGTTCGTTTGGAACCCGATCGACAAGCTGACCGGAAAATTCCTCGCCGACTACACTCGTGCGGACGAGAACGGCTCGCCGCTCGTGTTTGCCGCCATCAATACGTCCGCTACCTTTGCGCGAGTAGCGAGCGCGGATGCGGGCTGCCCGGGTTTCAACGGCAATTTCGCGAGTCTGCCGGCGGTGCCGAATATTCCGGACAATCGCTGCGCGAATAATTTTCAGCGCCGCGGTCCTTACAGCAATAACGGCACCACGCCGCTGACCAGTCAGCTCAAGAACTGGGGCACATCCCTGAACTTCGCCTATGAGCTCACGGATACGTGGACTGTGAAGTCCATCAGCTCGTATCGCGATATTGCGTGGAAGGGCAATCGCGACGCGGACAATACGCCGCTCACGATTCTCAGCACGCTGTACGACGTGGATGGCTCGCAATGGAGCCAAGAGTTTCAAGGAGTGTTGCAAACCGAGCAGGTCACGGGCGTTGCCGGCCTCTATTACTTCAAACAGAAATCGGACGACATCGCGACTGTGCAATTGAACACACCGGTGCCGGGAGTTCAGCGCGACAGCGACAACAACAAAGTCGACAACAAGAGTTGGGCCGCTTTCACGCAGTGGACTTACAACTTCAGCGACCAGCTCGCACTCACCGCGGGCGGGCGGTACACGGAAGATGATAAGGGCTCCTTTCCCGACCAATATGATTTCTCCACGCCGAATATCAAACAGGTTCCGGTTCAGTGGTATCGCGAGACATTCACGTCCTTCACACCGTCCGGCTCACTGTCTTACAAGTGGACCGATCAAACGATGACGTATGTGAGTTATGCGGAAGGGTTCAAAGGTGGCGGCTGGAACAGCCACTTCAATTCAGTGCTGACTGTCGCACAGCAAGCGGCATTACAGAAGTTCAAACAGGAAACCGCGCGTACGATCGAGGCGGGCTTCAAGCTCGATTTGCTGGGGCGAACACTGCGTTTGAACGGCGCGATCTTCACATCCGACTACAAAGATATGCAGATCACCTATCGCGGGCCGGCGCCGGCGGGCGTCGCGCCGTTTCTGACGAATGCCGGCAAAGCAAGCATCGATGGCGGTGAGCTTGAGACCACTTGGTCGCCTACGGATGCCTGGACGTTCGATGCCAGCGTGGGCTACCTCGATGGCTCGATCGATCGCTTGGATATCCCGGCGGCCGCGGTGATTCCACCCGGGTTGCGGGTCGGCAATGCCTTGCCTTATGCCCCGAAGTGGCAAACGCATGCGGGCGTGGCTTACTCAGCGCGTACCTCGAGCTTTGAAATCACGCCACGTGTCGATACGAGCTATCAAAGCAAAACATTCTTCGACGCCACCAATACGCAGGAGATTGCGCAGCTCGGTGGTGTTTCTACGGTTAATGCCTCGGTAGCTATCGGACAGAGCGAGAGAAATTGGAAGCTCACGCTAGGGGTGAACAACGCGACGGATAAGGTATATCCCGTCGCGGGGAATTCTTCTTTGACCACGGGCAGCGGCTACGCGGAGATCGCTTATGCGCGGCCGCGTGAGTACTTCGGATTGTTTACTTACGAGTTTTGAGTGCTCGGAGAGGCTCCTAGTGCCGTTTGAAGTATTGAACGGCCCGCTCATGTTTCTCGGCGGCGGCGCGACTTGCGAACGTTCCCAAGTTGCGCCGCTTGCCGGTTTTGGGGTTCTTCTTGCGCGAGTACAGACGGTACTCGCCGGACTTCAGGTGACGAATCATCGCGGCAGCTCCTGTCCCGAATCGTGTACTTAGGTTCGATCGCAACTTGCGTGCCGAGCGTTTGATTCGCTCTGCATCCCTCAAGCTTCCTGCGTCGGTTTAAACGTCGGAACACCACGTCAAAAATTTCTCATTTTTCTTTGAGATCAGGTGTTTCCGACTTTGGCATCGACCACCGCGCGTACTGGAGCGCGTCCACGGGTTGGAAACCACCACGGCGAAGCAGGGCAGCAGCATCCTTGAGCGGCTCCACGGGTTGGAAACCAGCTAAGCTGCCGAGCCGGCGATCAGCTCTCAAACACGCGGCTTTCCGCTATAGTCGGCCGCAAAACGGCTCAAGCTGGCGGCGCGCGGCGAGAATCGGGCCGGAATCGGGAGTGAAATTTGAGAGTAATGCAATCATGAACCGCGCGTTCGAAGGCTTGGAGCGCTTGCGCGAAGGCAATCTGCGTTTCGCTGAAGACAATCGCAACAGCGAAGGCCTTGCCACCGCCAACCGGCGCCGGGAAGTGGCGATAGCTCAAGAGCCATTCGCCATCATCCTCGGTTGCTCAGACTCGCGAGTGCCCGCGGAAATCGTTTTCGACCAAGGCCTCGGCGATTTGTTCGTCATTCGCGTCGCCGGCAATATCGTTGCCCCCTCTCAGGTCGGCAGCGTGGAGTTCGCCGCTGCCCGCTATGGCACGCGCCTGGTGGTGGTGCTGGGTCATTCCAACTGCGGCGCCATCCTCGCCACGCTCGAAGAGCTCGGGCGGCGCTCGGAAGATCAGTCGCGCAATCTGCGCATGATCGTGAACCGCATCCGGCCGTCAGTGGAGCCTTTGATCGAGGCAGACCCGAATCGGCCCCACGATGCGCTGGTGAAGCGCGCAGTGCGGGCTAACATACGTATGTCGGCAAATCATTTGCGCCACGGTTCCGAAGTGCTGGAGCAACTGATCCAGAACGACGGCTTGCTGGTTGTCGGCGCCGAGTATTCGCTGGAGACCGGCCTCGTCGATTTCTTCGACGTGCCGGGCTCGAATTAGCAACGCGAACTTCTCTACATCAACAGGAACCAGCCTCGATGGGGGGCGCCTCGCGACGGCGCCCATGACTCGCACAGGCTCCTAGCCGATAATTCGCGACAGCTCGCTTCGAAGCGGGCCGAGGTGCGCTGCATAGTGCCTCCAGCGCTGCACGGATTGAGCATAGATCGGCTGGCGAACCTGCCAACGACTGGGCGTGTGGACGCTCCGCTGCGTCTCATGGAAGCGCAAACAAGCCTCTTCCCAAGGCAGCTCGCAGTACGCGAGCAGCGCCTCGATCCGGCCCTGTGTATCGCTCACCAATTCCTCGTACTGTAGATCGAAGATGCGACCGGGAAGTGTTCGGTGCCAATGGCGCATGAGTCTGTCGTAGTCAATGTAGTAACGGCCGAGGGCTGCAAGATCACTCGCGAATTGCACCTGGTCCGCGAAGCTCGTGAAGTAGCACGATAGACAGTTATCCAGCGGGTCGCGCCGGCAGTGCACGATCTTCGCATTCGGAAATAACAGTGCGATGAGGCCGATGTGCATGAAGTTGAAAGGCAGCTTGTCCGTCACTCGCTGTGCATCGGCCGAAAGCGTCGTGAGATGCTTCAGATATTGATCGGCCATGTGCGCGAGCGCATCCGTCGAGAGTGTGCGTACGCCGAGCGGATAGTGCTCATGAGATCGAGAAAGCTCCTTCGTCAGAAAGCTGACCTGCGGTAACGCAGGTAGCTCGCCGCCCGCCGCGACGGCGGAGTGGCTAGACAGTACCTGCTCCACCAAAGTCGTGCCGGAGCGCGGCATGCCGACGATAAAGATTGGCCGAGCGCTTGCGTTGCCGGATATCGCGGCTGTTTGCAGGAACCCCGCATCCAGAGTTGCAATGAACGTGTCGACCAGCTTCGAGTACCCTGCGCTATCGAAGCGCTGCCTGCGAAACTGCTCGTCGCAGCCTTGCTTCAAGTGGAAGAAAGCGGCGTCATAGCGCTTGCCGCGATCGTGAAATTGAGCGAGCGCAACGTTCAATCGAATGCGGGCGTCGGCACTTAGATCCGCTTGCGCGACGAGTTGGGTGGCTTGTTTCACCCATTGGATGTTCGCGGGCGGGTCGCGCAGCTCCACTATCTTGACGAGCGCCCACACATTATTCGGGTTTCGCTGTAGAACCGCCGAATACTGGTCGCGCGCTTCGCCGAACCTGCCGAGTGCCTCGTAGGCTTCCCCTAGCCCGCAACGCGCGGTCTCGTCGTCGGGAGCGATCTTCAGCACTTTCTCGTAAGTAGCCGCGGCGCCCGCGGTGTCTCCCAGTTGCTGTTGAGTGGCCGCAAGATTGCATTGCGGGCCGATCGCCTTGGGGTGCGTCTTCGCGATGTGCTGCAGTATCGACAGCGCTTCTTTTTCCCGCTGCAGACTTTTGAGCACCACGGCTGTGTTATGCAGTGCGTCCAAGTGCGTGGGATTCAGCTCTAACGCGCGCTGCAAGAGCCTCAGCGCCTGCGCCGAGTTGTTCTGCTTCGCGAACACCATGCCGAGGTTGCACCACGCATCGGCATCCGAACCATCCAGAGCGACGGAGCGCGTGATGAAATCACTCGCACCCGCGAGATCGCCCATGTGAAAACTGGCCAGCCCGCGGTAATGCAGCAGCACGGCGTCATGAGGCCGCTCTTTGAGCAATACGTCGTATAGGCGAAGCGCACCGGGAACGTCACCGCGCTGGTGCAACGTCAGGGCTTGGCCGAGTCGAGGATCTATGCTTGTCGTCAACCTTGCTCCCGCTGAGAAGAAGAGCTTGCCGGCTTTATACCCTACCCGCCGATGCGGCGACATCAACGGGGTCGGGGCCACGATTGCTCGTTTAAGCAAACAATATAAGAACGTGGATATTCCGCTCGTCGAGACTGCTTGTCCCCAGGGGTTCGACAACGCGCACTGCGCACCGTCAGCGGGAAATATCCCGCCCCGGCGGTGGGGGGCAAAGCGTGCTTCTCATCGACCTGACACAGCTCGTGACGGCAAGCCGCGGCGGTGTGGGAACGGTGTATGGGAGCCCGCCTGGATCTCGAGCGCTTGCGGAAGCTCACTGGCGATCGGGTTCCGGTCGGGATAAAGCGACGCCCTTCGATCTTAAGGGCCGGCTTATGCCGGGAGCGGATTATCTTGATTTTCCGTGCGTTTACCCGGCAGCGCGCAAAGCGCGCCGCGGTGCGCACGACACTATTGGATCGTGGCGCGGCGCAGCCGCGACCCCAGCTCCCTTGCAAATCCCGGCTGCGCGTATAAGCATACAAATGAACCCTGCGGTGATCGGGGTTTCAAGGAGGGGGTCATGAACGCGATAAGTTCGAAAAGAATCCGTTGGCAGGTCGTGCCTGCGTGTCTCGGCTTTGCTCTGCTCGGCGGGCGAGGCACCTGGGCTGCCGCACAGGATGCGCAGGGCGCTTCACCACAAAGTCAAAGCCAGAACAGGCCCGACGTGCTGGAAGAAGTCGTCGTTTCGGGCATTCGCGCCAGCTTGCGCGATGCGCTCGAAGTGAAGATGAATTCCGATCTCGTGGTCGATGCGATTTCTTCAGAGGATATCGGCCAGCTTCCCGATGTCACCATCGCCGAATCGATCAATCGCCTGCCCGGCATCAACGCGACGCGCGATCGCGGAAATGACAGCCAGGCCGTCGTGCGTGGGCTCGGTGCACGGCTCGTCTTAGGTACGATAAATGGTCGCGAAGTCGCGTCTTCCGAGCCGGATCGCAATGTCCGCTGGGAGGTTTATCCCTCCGAGGTCGTGTCCGGCGTGCAAGTGTACAAAACTCAGTCGGCGGATCTGATCGCCGGTGGCGTCGCGGGCACGATCAACATCTCGACGCTTCAGCCGCTCGATTACAAAGGCCCTGCATTCGTTGTGCGCGGCGGCCCGGTGTATTACGAGGGCGGAGCGGACATTCCAAACTATGAGCCCTGGGGCTATCGAGGCAGCGCCTCGTTCGTGCACAATTCCTCCGACAAGTTCGGCATCGTGCTGGGCGTGACGGCTCAGCAGCAAAAAAACGGATACCCGTCGTTCACAGGCTGGGGTTACAACGACTCGAGGATGCGCCCGCCACAAGGCGCGAGCGATTTCACGGGCGATCTCAATGGTGACGGCACGCCCGACGCCACGCCGTGGGGCTCACAAATTTCGGTCAGCCGCATCGATCAGAAACGAGCGGGTTTTTCGTTAGGTACCCAGTGGCGCCCGACCGATCGATTCGAGGTCAAGCTCGATGGGCTGTATTCGAAGATCGATATTCACGAAGGGCAGGATCAAACGGTCTACGGCCAGAACAACTGGGGCAATTGGGAGAACGGCAGCTCAGGCGACTACAACGCTCCGGGCGCGTCTTACACGATTGTCGATGGATCCGTGGTGGCCGCCACTTTGCCTTTCAGCTCTGTGACCACTGTGCTCGCCGATTACAACGAAGAGAAGCGGCTTTCCGCCACGGGTCTCAACGCCGCGTGGACCGGGGATGCATGGTCCGTCGCAGGCGATCTTTCGTACTCTAAGGCCGAACGCGAAAACATTTGGCAGGGGGTGCGCACCGAGGTGTATCCCACGTCAATGACGTTCGACACGCGATCCGGCACCGTGCCCACAATCTCCACGAGCGAGGATCCGACGACACTTCCGCAAATCGCGCAGGACTATCGTGGGGGTACTAGCGACGGGCCCGAGCATCTCAACGACAAGCTCACGGCCGGTGCGCTCGATTTCTCGCGCCGCTTCGACAGTTCCACGCTGAGCGCCCTGCATTTCGGCGCGCGCGTTTCAGGACGCACGAAGGATCACGACCGCTCGAACTGGTTCCCCTCCGCGGCGCCCGGTGGCGCGCTCATTCCCGCGAATCTCTTCGAGCGTTACACCATCGACTCGGTCAATCTGCCGCCGATTCTCACGGGCGATTTCGCAGCCGTCGCAGCCGCGGCTTATGGCCCGAACGCCTTCGATCTCAGCAATGCGGTCGAGGATTTCGCGCAGCGTTGGAATGTCGATGAAGATGTGAACGAAGCTTATTTGAAGCTGAGCTTCGGTGGCGGCGATTCCGGACTGAAGCTCGTGGGAAACGTCGGCGTTCGCGCGGTCGATGTGAAGACCCAGGCCGAGGGGTTTCAGCAGGCCGCTGGCGGCAGCGATCTCGAGCCGGTCTCGATCGATCACGATTACAACTCCGTGCTGCCGAGCGCGGGGTTGAAGCTCAACCTGGCCGAAGACAAGCTGCTGCGCTTCGGCGTCGCACGAGTGGTGGCACGTCCGCCGCTCGACGAGCTGCGCGCGAGCCGCACGCTCAGCACCTTCGCGCCGTTCACCGGCAGCGCGGGCAATCCGAATCTCGATCCTTTCAAAGCCAACCAGCTCGACGCATCGTTCGAGTGGTACTTCCATCCTGAGTCGCTGGCGGCTGTGGCCGTTTACTACAAGGATGTGGAGTCTTACATCGGTTGGGAGCAAAACCCCGAAGAATTCGCGGGCACGACCTATGCCATCTCGAGCCCCGTGAATCGCGGGGGCGGCTCCATCAAAGGCCTCGAGCTGATTTTCCAGACCCCGTTCTATTTCATCGAAGCGCTTGAGCACTTCGGCATCTACTCGAACTATGCGTACGTGGATTCGGGTCTTAAGGAAGCGGCGCCGATCACCGATCCTCTGCCCGGCGTTGGTCTCGCCCAGCACACCGCGACTGTGGATCTTTGGTACAACCGGGGGCCCTTGGAGCTGCGTCTCGGTTACAAATATCACAGCCCGTTCACAGTGATTTACGGCTGGAACGGCGCGGATTTGCAATCGCTTCTGGCGGAGTCGGTGCTCGACTTCAGCTCGTCATATCGGTTGACTCAGGCGATGGACGTAAGATTTCAAGTGAACAACCTCACGGACGAGCCGCTGCGAATGTATCGCGATGGCGAGCCCGACCGCATCGGCCGATACGATCTGTACGGGCGCCGGTTTCTGCTGGACGTCACATTCAAGTTCTAGCGGGCCGACAAAACACAGCCGCAGGCCGCTTTCAGCAGAAAAACTCGCTGGCAAAAGTCACAGCTTTTGTCAGCGAGCTGAAAGGGCCGTAAACCAGCGGTGGGGTGCACCCACCGCTCGCTGCCTTCAGTTGTTTGCGACAGCGATGCATTCCACTTCGACACGTGCGCCGAGAGCGAGGCCGGTCGCCCCGAAGGCGCTGCGGGCCGGATAGTGATCTTTGAAAAATGTCTTATAGACTTCGTTGAAGGTGGCCCACTCGGACATATCCGCCAGCATCACGGTGCACTTCACGACACGGCTTAACGCGAGTCCGTGCGTTTCCAGCGTGGTTTTGATGTTCTCCATCGTTTGACGGGCCTCTTCCTTAATGCCGCCGGGAACGAGCTTCCGCGTTCCTGGAGCGATTCCCAGCTGTCCGGAGAGGTAGACCGTATTCCCGACACGCACGGCCTCCGAGAACGGCAGAGTGTTCGGGGCGACTTTTCCTGAATTCAGAAACTCGATCGAGTCGGCGCTGCCGGCCAGTGCCTCGGTGCTGCTCGCGACGCCGATCCATGCGACAGCCATCATCAAAAGGGCTTTCATGACTTGATCCTTCGGAAGTTGAGAAAAACAAGGATGCGCAAAGGGATGCAACTATACACGCGGCCGGCTGAAATCTCGGCAGCACCGAGAGATGCCGAAAGCTGTATGCCATGACAAGAGAAGTTCACTAAAGCGTAAGTCTTCTGTAACGCGTGCCGGTCACGGTGCACAGGGATCCCCGGTTTCGAAGATCGGGTATTGGCCCGCGCACCGGGCCCGAACAGGAGGTTTGGCATGAACGATGTCTCGCACCGTGGGTTTTTGGTCGGCGCATCTACTTTGGGCGTTACGGTTCGTGCGATGGCGACCGGCAATGAGGTCCAGGACGCTGCGTCACCGGCCTTTCGCCACGGTGTGGCGAGCGGCGACCCGCTGCATGACCGCGTGATTTTGTGGACTCGTGTGACGCCCTCGAACCGATTCGATCATGTGCGCGTGCTGTGGAAAGTGGCCCGCGATTCCCGGATGCGGCACTACGCCGATTGAGACTCGGAAGAGCGCAGCGGACGAAGTGCCTTAGCTCATGAAAGTGGTTTGCACGACGCGCCGCGGCTCCGCGCGCGTCGTGCAAGCTCGCGTGCCGCTCAATTCTCCGCTTTGCGATTCGTGAAGCGAGCATTGCCGAGGCCGGTGCCAATGGTCAGCACCCCCCAATGCTTCACGTCTTGCATGAACGGTGTCTCGCTGAGTCCTTGGACCACGGCATCATTGTGCATCACCACCACGGTGTCGTGATCGCCGATCTTCGGAATGGCGTCGCGCAACAGTTGCGGCA
>Ga0307515_10024253_pt1 | contig 10579 bp, 13 predicted proteins | sample 17_EM_MG_FD_194513 | JGI IMG/M metagenome (GOLD analysis project Ga0307515, IMG submission 194513) | Populus trichocarpa ectomycorrhiza microbial communities from riparian zone in the Pacific Northwest, United States - 17_EM | ecosystem: Host-associated > Plants > Roots > Unclassified | place...
CAAGCCTTTCCGGTACCCCAAAGCTCCAGAGAAGCCCACCTCTAGACCAGCGTCAATGAAGCCGGGCGAAGATCCCAAATCTCTATCTTTTTCGGGGGCTTTTGGTCGAAATCGAGCGGGTTCAGGGGAGGTTACTCCCGAGGCCTCCGTGGAAACCTTACGAGCTGCCAATCAGCAAGCACTTGACGATGCCACAAACGCTTTGAAGGATGTCCCCGCCCCTTCTGGGACATCCCTTCAGCATCAACCGCAAACCTATCGGCTCTTCGGTTCCTGGATGAATAGCACTGTAACCTATGAAAATTCCTCAGTTGCTTGGCTTTCTGCAGACAGCCTCATGAGCCGTGTCTCATCAACTGTGTATCAAAAGTTTGCAGGCGGTGGTTATTTAGGCGGTGTCAAACTCGTCCGTGGATATGATGCTGGAAAAGCCAAGGAACCGGGGGCCGACAAAACTCCGTCGACACCAACTAGTGCAGCTACCAAAGGTTCCAACATGCCTCCAGCCTTGCAACTCGATGAACGCCAACAGAGACTCCTGAAAAGGAGATCTGCGCCCCCAAGTACATCCCGACCAGTACCCGACCCTGAAGGCCAAGCAACTGCGGCAATGTCGTCTCTAGGTGACGAGGATATCGAGGCAGAAGCCGTGAGAAGAAGAGACGAAAAGGAGATTCAGAACGATTACAACGACCGAGATGGTGAGAATCAAGGAAGAGAGATCGAGCATTTGATATTGGTTACCCATGGCATTGGCCAGCGGTTAGGCATGAGGTCAGTGTCTAAACCAATCCTCACTTGCAGAAAATTGCTGACAATCGTTTCCAGAACCGAATCCGTAAATTTTAGTAAGGCTCATTCTCATCTTAATTTCCTCTTTTCTTCTATGAGGTCTGAGATCCGAGAACCTGAAGAAGCGTGCACTCGCATTTATCTCGGGGGCTTAGCATCTCGACTCATAAGCCCATTCTCGCGGGGGACGCAAATAGCAGCAATGCCTTGGCCAAAATTGAACATTGATCTGGACTTGGAGGTGCATAATTTTACTTTTCTGGGTTTAAACTTCCGAGACTTTGGAAGAAGTAGACTTTGGATCACGAGAACTCGAGGGTTCACCCGGAGTGGAAGTAGTTGAAATGTCCTAGTGGGATAGGTCAATTAGTGCCGCCTTTTCTTGTCCGCCGCGAGCCACTCATCATTGCCAGGAAAAATGCACTCTAACTTGGATGGCAGTTCACGATGTGAATGTGCTCCGTCAAACTCTCAAGAGCGTATATAAAAGCTCTGCGGACCTTCAAGCCCTCAACGCGGAGATTGACAAACTACCTAAAAATTGCCGCATTCAAGTCTTGCCAGTCTGCTGGCGTCATCTACTGGATTTTCCCCAAAAAAGTGTCCGCCAGGCTAGAAAGGAACATGATATCGGCGATGCCTTTGGTGATGAAGAAGAATATCCAAGCCTAGAGGATATTACCGTTGAAGGCGTACCTTTTGTGCGGTCTCTTATTACAGATTTAGGTATGTACGCTTTCATCGAGGTACTAGGGTTTTGTTAACTTGGTCCTTCCTTAGCTTTGGACATTCTACTCTACCAAAGCGCATATCGGGAGCACATAAGCAATATCGTTCTTGCTGAATCTAATCGTATTTACAACCTCTTCCGGGAGCGTAACCCAGAATTCAAAGGCAAGGTCAGTCTCATAGGCCATTCGCTCGGATCGGCGATCCTGTTCGATATTCTGTGCCGTCAAAAAGAAGCCCCGAAGATTTCTGCCTCAGTCACGCACCAGAATCGCTATAAGAATCAGCGCCCAGCTACCAACAAGTCCAAGGCAAAGGACTTGGATTTTGACTTTGCAGTGGAGGATTTCTATTGTCTAGGATCTCCCATTGGTAAGTGTCAGACTCGTTTCTTAGCAATCTTCTGCAAAATTGGGAAACAAAACACGAATGTTCTAAAAAGTCCTAGACATTGCGAGTGACTGGATATGACTCCTACAATGCTTGACAGTGCACTTCTTTTCAACCAACCCTCCAGTTTTCGGATTTATCAAGGTTTCCTTGTCAAAAAAAACATATCTTTTATATGTGTTTGGGGCGTACTGCCCCTTTATATTTTATGTCCAAATTCTATTCGTCAAAGAAAATTTGCTGCTAATGACACTAATCAGGCCTTTTCCAAATGTTAAAGGGACGGAACATCTTGGCCCGCCATTCTCGAGAGGATGCCCTGCCTGCTGAATCCCCTATGGATCCCGAATATATGGCGGATCCGTTCTTGGCTGCATCCTCTACACCGGCCTGTGCAGGTGAGAACATTTCGAGCATTACAGGTAACTAACCTATTTCTTTGTCCTATATGCCGAACTCCTTATTTCACTGGTCGGGAGGATGTTTCATGCTTCCGGCTCGCTCTTCTTTAAAGAAATACATTGCTAATTCGATGGTAGGGCTACCTCTTACCATTTCATCTCCGAAATTGTCCCAACTTTACAATATCATTCACCCATCGGATCCCATTTCTTACCGATTGGAGCCTCTTATCTCCCCAGCGATGTCGTCTATGAAACCTCAACTTCTTCCATATACGAAAAAGACAATTTCCGCAAGTGTTTCCGGCATTGGCGCCAAAGTCGGGCAAAGCGTAAGTGGATTGTGGTCAAGTCTGAGTTCGGGCATCGCAAGCAGCCTGTTGAACCGCAGCCTCGGTCTTACAAGCGACGATGTTGCACGAATGGAAACTCCAAATGTACCACGAAACACAGGTACATCGCAATCTGTTGGAGCTGGGACAAATATATCAGCCGGCGGAGTTATCTCGGATATTCCCACTCTCCAAAGAGAAAATACAAACGAGAAGATGAGACAACTTGCTGAGGATACAGCCGCCAAGGATAGAGATGGTTCTGGTGCCAATGCTGCAACACTGATTGATGACGAAATCGAGACGCTCTATGCTGGGTTTCAAAAGCGGCGGAAGAGCCACCAAACCGATCACCCATCCCAGCACGAATGGTTAGAGGCCGAAGAAAAAGGCAAGAAACTCCGGAGAGAAGAGGCCAAAGTAAGAGCCTTGAATCAGAATGGCAGAGTCGACTATAGTATCCAAGAGAGTGTTTTGGACTTCAATCCGATAAAGTATGATTTCTCCTATACGCTAAAGCACATGATGAGCTAATAAACGCAGTACTATTGCATCGCACTTAAGTTATTGGGCTGACGAGGATGTCAGCCATTTTATGATGTCCCAGTAAGCACGACCGCTTCTTGGTTTCCTTTACAGATTCTACGACACCTTGCTGTCCAAGTATAACTCTTAGAACATTCCAATCCAGCTTCCTCGGCTCGATCTGCGTTCACAAACATAGGGGATAGGAGTTTACTGATTTGTCGATTCTCTAGGCTATTGTCACGGCATCGAAATTTACGAATGGAAATAAAAAGTCAGAGGTAGACGGGAAATAGATTAGATTATGGGGCGGCGTTCGTGGTTGTATCGGGAACTTGACAGGCGTGTTAGGTTAGTGTCGATCTTTGGTGGCATTCAGTGAAAATTGAGCCTACCTCCATTGATGAGATTTTCCACAGCGAGCATATTCGACTTTAACCAGAGTTAGGAAGTGATTGTCGTGTTCAGAAGGAGTGGCGAAGATGCCAGAGCATTATATTCCTGACCGGGCATCAAGATTGCCAATTTCTAGCGGGGGTATATCGTTCCTTTTCCTTTATCAAAGCCAACGCCAGTATCGCGACCTGTCTATCGAAGTGAAAGTTATATGATCAAGTAGAGACTGCATAGAAGACTGGGGCCAGTGAATATCCCTATCCAGAAGATGAGATTGCCTAAGGTTGCCCTTCCTTTGAGCCATCTAGAACGACTTAATTGCACCAATGGAATTTGTGACATTTGCAGAAACAAGAGGTATCCACGGAGTTTCTTATCACCAAATTAGCATTTGCAATCCCTCAACTACAAGAGGGAACCCGGGCCAGTGGAGCCGAGCTCCAAAGACAAATGTGCGTGCAATCGTCGGGGCACTGAGCTCTCAGACAGAAAAACAGCGGTTCGGTATGGAAATAAGCTTACCTTGAACAAGCACCACATGACTAGCTCACTGAATAGATGATAAATTAGCCTTTTCCCCACGTCCCGAAGAGGAGTAGAGGAAGTATGTTCCAGTGGAAACCCGGATGTGGAGGGCCACAGCTGTTTCCGGCATTGAAGATTGAACTTACTGGACACACGCGCTAAGGAAGAACGTGATGATTGTGGCCGTATATTTGTTGACTTTCATTGAAGAAATGCTGGAATGATAGACGTGCCGTAGAAGGAAGTTGTGCACACTGGAACGAATTAGCAACCTCTTTTTCCCGGAGGAGCGAGGCGGGAGGATGTCTCATCCTCCCGATCAGTGGAATAGAGGAATCGGGGTATGGTACAAAGAAATGGCTTCCTTACGGACGATTCCAATCCCTCGCGAATTGATCCCAAGAGATGCTATTCCACCAATCCGCATAGAAGCCGCGGTCGGCGAAGTAGGTGAGCTCGGCAAGAACGTTAAGTACACACTCCCAGATTAGATACCACTTTTCGAGTTAGTAAATGACTTGATAAGTTGCAAACGTGGTTCGGATGAGAAAAGGGGGCTAGGTGCTAAGCGAAACTTTTATTTTCATGCAGTTCACAACCAAGACACATTCAGGAAGCGGGTTACTCTTACAGTCTAGAAAATGTCAGTGAATTTAGATAGAACAGGATCACGAATTGTACTAACCATCATATATTCCATCATGAAGGGGAAGATTAGGTCGCTAAGAATCCATGGGAATTCCTCCAAACGCTCTTGGAGTAGCATGCCCGCATCCTTCATCTCGATAGTCCTAACTACCACGGGGTAGATAAATGCTTGCGAAATGAGATTCATGACAGCCAAGACTCCGAACACCGCAGCTGTCTTCTCAGCAACGTAATACCAATTGATCTTGTCGGATCGAGGATACTCAAGTTCGTAGACTAAAGTAGGGAGCACAATATACTCGTAATGATTCCTGATGGCCAAGTTGCTTGGATATATATTGTCTCCTTTCGTGCATTTGCCTTTGAGGTCCTCGGTGAGGGCGTCTAACCAAATTAGTAAGAACTTGACTGTTTTTTTGAGAGGGGGCTCGGGACTCGGGTAACCAGGCTCTCTAGACAAATGTGAGCTCCCGAGAAGCTCCCAGGCGCTGGACTCTCAAGCAAAAACTTGCAGGTCGGTATGGAAATAAGCTTACCTATCTCCCACTTGATGATCCGCTGAAATATTTGTATTTGGTCGAGATCAAGAGGTTTTCCGGACTCGATAGCGGCGCCTACTTGATCAATGTTTGAAGCACCGTCTTCGTTTGTGAATATTCTTGATTGACGGCGTTGGTTGAGATCTGAGGCCTTCGGCCTATGATCAAGATAATCTAGAGATGTGGAAAATTTAGGTGATGTGGCAGAAGGTGTCACTGCTGGAGCAACACCATCTAGCTGCTTCAATTTATTCCGAAGGGCTGCTCTCATCTTGAATTCCTCTGAGAGGTGACCGTTGTCTACCAGGTGAATTAGCATTGACCCAATGTTGAGCCTCGGACGAAACATACAAAATGCATAGCTGTGCTGCTTCATGAGCATAACAAGGCCATGGAGGACAAAGAACACAGTGTGCGTCCACGGCCATTCCCGGAATAACGTCCAGCCAAGGACAGCAACAATGTAGAAAATTTCCCAAATCTGACATATATTCTGTTAAGCAAGTAATCAAGAGGTCTCGAAGTTGATCACGTACACTCTGAATAATCCATCCCTGACGGTCCCAGCTGAGGAATCCCTTGAAAATGAGCTTCTGGAGGATCAACCCGAAGCCAGTAACTCCACACATAACTCCATCTGACAATCCGAGGACCATGACATCTCGGTGAAACATGAGGCCCATGATCTCATTGCTGCCAAGAATATTGCCATGTTGGCGCCAATTTTCAGCAGCCAATTTTATCATATAGATAGCAGTTCCCAACCAGAACAATGTGAAGAAGCCATGAAACGGCGAGTCGGCGCTGTCCACATTTTGCCGATCAAAAGTAGTGAATTGACGAGTGAAAACCAGATCACTGAATTTGCTTCGCCGTTTCTTTGCAGAAGCTGGGTTTCTCTCCTGAATTGTGTTAGCAGGATCCGAGCGAGGTGAAGATTCCAATTACCCTCTCTATACCTGTTTTCAATATTTCTCTCAAAGCGTCATCATCTGCTGTCAAGATATACCGTCCTTTCTCCTTCAACTTGTTCAAAGTGACTGGAATGGACTTTAGCCGTGGCGGTCTTGGTCTTGAGTTCGAAGGCACTTTCAACGACTGGTATGCTTTGCTGCCGTTTGTTTCCACAGCGGGCCCGCTCGTTGCCCCTTCAAAGCCACCGCCTTTGCCGCCAGCAACTACTGCCATAGGATCATGTCTGAAAGCGTCGTAGTCCTCCTCACTGGCACTTTCTGATATGGAGTCTGCAGAGCTGTTTCGTCGGGAGCCGTCCACGGCTCCGAGAGCCATCTTCATCGATCGAGGGGGTTCCGACCGCCGTGGTTGAGCATAAGTATGGTCTGCTTCCAGACTGGCAATGCCATCCGAGTTCAACTGTCCCACCAATTGTGGTACTTTGTCGATAGACGAAGATCGACTCGCCAATGCAGGTGGAGTAGCTGCTAATCGTGCCATTACGAAGTACTCGTGCCCAGAGCTTCACCAGATAGGCGATATTCTCGGTTTGGCTATGCGAGGTAGCGTTCGCGTTGTTCAGATGTGCTTCTATTTGAAAATGAGCTTCAGTCACGATGGCCTTTCATTTCCATTTACGTTCTGCAGCCGCAGAAACCGATACGGAGGAATTGCAAAAGAAAGGCAACGAAAGGGTAAGAGAACAAATACAAGTATCAATTTACAGGAGAGGTGTGCTTACGACCGATCAGGCGATGAGGCGCAAGGCTGAATGAACGAAGGTGGAAGCAGATCGACGATGATGCAAGCGAGGATCAGCAACAGCAGCTAAAGGGGGAAATATGCGCCGGCTGAGTGACGAATGAGAACTGGGATAGGTAGGTAGGTAGATCCGCTGCTGGATTTGCAGACACACCTCTCGCGGCGAGGAGAGAAGAAGGAGAGGGAAGTGAAGTGAAGTGAGGTGAGGCGAGGTGAGGTTAGGTGAGGTGAGGTGAGGTGAGGTGAAGGGAATCTTGCAAGTCCGGCGTGGGATGGCAACCTTATGGTTTCGGGGGTATCACGGAGCGTGGCTGTGGCCGCTGCGAGATGGGATGGCACTTCACTCTTACATCGACCATAGATCGTGCAATTGCTGATCCGTCGTGTGATGGGAAACAATCAAAGTCCGAAGGGGCCAGAGATGCTTGGCAGTGCGGCGGCGACTAGATGCGATATAGTAAGGCACGAGAATGCTTGCAAGCCAACAGGAAGCAGTTGGTCATCCGAGGCTCTCTCTTCTTGGGCTTTCTTTTCTCTGGATTCGATTTTGACTTTGACCTTGACTTTGTCTTTGTCTTTGACTTTGACTTTCGGGGCGGGGCTGGGTTGGGCTGGGGCAGAGAGAGACAAATGATGTCAACACTGGCCTGGCATTATTGCAGGCAAGGTTGGCTCAAATGCAGCCTCGGCATCTGGCAGTACCGCTTCCGCTGCCACGGCCGGGACGGAAAAGGCGCCACCCATTTGCAGGGTCCCAAGTCAAGTTGGACATTGCACGGACTAACTCTCTAAATGTACGCATGTGGTATTGCACCGTGAAAGTCTGCTTCCTATAAGCATCAAGGAAATTCCAGATTCGGTTCCGGCCCCGCTCTACTCCAATCACATCAAATGTTTCCCATTTGACTTGGGACATTCACGATTGGTGCCGCTTTTTCTATCCACCAGGAGTATGGCTTCTCTCCGTCACTATCTTTGCTCTCTCGGCCGGAAGGCGTTTTGAACCCAAGCCGAATGTTGACAAACGGGCGGAGGTGTGCGGCAACGAGACCTCTGAGTCTTCCAACCCTGTTGATTCCCGCCGCAATGCTCAATAACAAACACTCGATTGTCCAGCTCACCCACCGCCGGCTGTTCCGGAACCCTCTTCGACTGCCGTTCTAAGCTCTGACCCTGAGCACCCCTCCTCCCAGCAGCTGTGCCCATGTGTTTCCGGCACTCCGAGCTACATCCTCTGCAGTTCGTCCTTGCTCATCAACAAGGCTGCGAATATCGACTCCGCGAGTGGTGCCTCTGTCAGCACCCATGACTTGTGCAGTGTGAGAAACCTCTTCTGGGAAGGCCTGGGTGGTCAAATCCGAAGCGAGCCACAACAGAAGCCAAACAACTTCCTGCTGTGCTCTCAAAAGAGCTATATGTAAACCTGTTTTCATTCCATCAAGAGGGTCCTGCCACCGGAGTATCTCTCCGGCCGACATGCCTTCCTCGTCTTCCTGCTCCTCTACGTCATTCAACAGTTCAGTGATCCCTGACACATCTCCTTCGGCACACACTGGACAAGGGTGAGGTCAGTGAATTTCAAGGTACAGCAACTCTCATATACTTCAAACGGGAGAGCTTTGAATACCTCACAACCCGTGAGCCTTTCAAAGCCGAGGAAATAAATTCGGAGGATACATACTTGTCATAAAGGCTCGAGCAGGCCGAGCAGCTGGGTTTGTCTCTAGGTAAGCCTCCTCAGTAATGAGAGGAAGGATATCGAGGTTTTCCTGAACTCCTCCTTCGTTGTGATAACGTGCAAGAACATGTGGCTGTGGGCCAGGGGACGTGGAAACGATGGAGTTATCACAAGCTGGGCACGTGAGAGAGAGAGCGATTTGGGTAGATTCGTCCAGCAAGCACTGCCTAAATCATATTAGCTTCAAGCTCTTCTGAATAGATGCTGCCTGACTCGCGGCGAACGAACAGAGCGGCACGAATTCAAAGTCTCAAGTCATGAATCAATATTCGCCTGGACTTTGCAGAGGCAGTAATTTGACATTCTAGGATTTCCGAGATGTCTGTACCGAGTTGACTTGGAAGGAAGTGCTTTTAACTGGGGTAACAATCGTAGGGAAGGATCTGAAATATTCCAAACTTGGCCTGGAGCATTGGAAATTGGGTGATGCTTTCCCAATCTCCGGCGAGCCTAGATCAAGCAGGTCTCAGCAGCCGCTTGATGGCCAGGTTGAAACAGATGGCGGCTTGGAGCATGCAGAGAGGACTGGACAGACTCTCATGCTTTGCTGGATGTTTTCACCTTGAGAACACCCACCCATCGAACTCGAATGCGTAAGCAGGGGTAGAAGGAATAAAAATTCCGGAACTGACCAGTGAAAGTGGCACCCACACAGGAGCAAGAGATCGTCAGGTGCAGTCACCGCAGAGCCAACAGAGGAGCTTGCGGCGGATTCGTCAAAAGAATCGGGATCAAGTTCAATGACCAACGCCTGCTCGCAAAGTCTGCATGCTGCCATATTGAGCTCGACGTGTCGTGGAGGTTTGAAATCTTCACTTTGCGTTGGATTTTGGAGAGTTGCGAAATGGCCTGCAAAGATTGAAAAGTTAAAATCTTTTCCTTCCGCCCTTACAGCTGGTTGCAGTAGGGTTATTGCAACCGAGCATCTGCGACTTCAATAATTAAAGCAGCATCCACGCTGTTGCTCTCATCAACGTGCCAATTCCAGAAGTGAAGGACCCTTGAACTTGGGTAAAATTCTCAGATAGGCTACCGGTAACTCAGTATTATTTACAGAATTAACTTCAAGTTCCCGTTTCCTCGCCGCCCTCTATGAAGACAAAATCCAGGCCCACCAGGTCGATACGACAAGCCTGGTGAGCCATCATTAATTAGCCTTGCCCTCGATTACGGGGTCTAAGAATAAGTTAGGTTCCCACACTCATCTCGCTGCCTCTGCCGCGCTGCTGACGACAACCCATCGCCTCCACGTCAATCTGATCAGGCACCGCCTTGGACAAAATGTCCTCGCCAGAATTGGACCATGTAAAGGGTGTATGGCAGCGTATGCAAGGGAACAGTCCAATCTACGGCAAATCTCCCACAGCAGCAACCTTCATCGAGCCACTGCTGACGACGCAATCAAACAGACTTCCTCCTCTCGGATACTGAAATTATGTCCGCCACCAAAGGCTCCGTTTCCTCGCGCCTGACGCTGAGCAAGAATCATGTTAACTCCAGAGGAACACTCCACGGCGCCGTGAGTGCGGCGTTAGTGGATTGGAGCGGTGGACTGGCGATTTGTACTCACGGCGTCGAAAAATCGGGAGCTAGTATCGACATCCACGTTACGTATATTGGTACCGCACAAGTTGGCGAGACCATTGAGATTGAGGCTCTTGCGAACAAGGTGGGGAGGTCCGTTGCTTTCACCACGATCAGAATCTGCAAGCTGGTAAATGGAAAGCCTGGCCCTTTGCTGGCTACGGCCTCGCATACGAAATACATCTCGCCGCCCAAGTAAGGGCAGAGAGCAAAGGCATAGCACGGCCGCAGGATATGGGCGATGGGGAGGTTGGAGGGGTGGAA
>Ga0307515_10024254_pt1 | contig 10578 bp, 9 predicted proteins | sample 17_EM_MG_FD_194513 | JGI IMG/M metagenome (GOLD analysis project Ga0307515, IMG submission 194513) | Populus trichocarpa ectomycorrhiza microbial communities from riparian zone in the Pacific Northwest, United States - 17_EM | ecosystem: Host-associated > Plants > Roots > Unclassified | place...
TGAAGTGTGTTTATTTTTTTAATTGTGAAATGTGTTGTGAAGTTTGTTGGAGATGAATTGTAAATTATGTTTGTGTATTGTGATTGTTGATCGATTGATTTTTTGTGGTTGAGAGTTGTAAGTCTGAAAGAAACTATCTTTTTCTAGAGAGTCACAATCCTCTCATACAACTCACGAGTCACAAATATAGCATGCAATTCATGAGTCGCGTATGAGATTATCGACTTGCTAAACTGTATTATTTGTATTATTTTTTAAAATATTTTCTTAACTATGGTAATTTTTACATGTGCTAATGTCAAAAAACAATCTAGTTGGTAGAGATATCTAAGTGCCTATTTGACACTATAATAAAATTTATTTTTCAAAATATTTTTTAAATTGCTTTTAGCCTGAAAAAATATTAAATTAATACCTTTTAATTTTAATTTATTGATATAAAAAATAAAAAAATATTTTTTTAAAAATATTATTTTTATATATTTACAATTAAAAATATTTTTGAAAACATATTATACAGCGTTACAAACATAGTAAAGGACCTGCCGGAGTAGGCCAGCAGTTAAGAATTATGAGTTAGTTATAAACTTTAGTCCCTGTAATTTAATGAAACTAATTGATTAATCCCACTAGTATCAGAATTAAGTAAATAACCCAAATACTATAGACCATTTAGACAGTGGGACCCAATCCTAACAGATCCAATCAACTTCCTCCCGCAATTTCACTTCTCCAAAAAGAACACCAAACATTGTTGTTTTGTTTCCCCTAAAACACCATCAAACAAAACCAAAACGAAAACCAAAAAAATCCCTCCTTTTCAATTAATCATGCTTTCATGCAATCCATAAATCAAAACCCATCTCTAATTCTCCAAATCCTTTTCAATGGCATCTCCTTCTCTTATGGACACCCTTTTTCAACGCAGTTTAGATGACATCATCAAAGGTGTTCGCCAACAACAAAGTAGTACTGAATCCATTTTCATATCCAAAGTTATTGAAGAAATCCGTCGAGAAATCAAATCCACTGACTTGCGAACCAAATCCACTGCCCTTCAAAAACTCACTTACCTGAATTCAATCCACTTTATTGACATGTCATGGGCATCTTTTCATGCTATTGAATGCATTTCTTCTCCTACTTTCTCTCACAAAAAGATTGGTTATCTAGCGATCTCTCAGTCTTTCAATGAATCCACACCCGTTATTTTGTTGATTAGTAATCAACTAAGGAAGGATCTCAAGAGTAGCAATGAGTTTGAGGTGAGTTTAGCTCTTGATTGCTTATCTAGAATTGGAACTGTAGATTTATGTAGAGACCTTACGTCTGAGGTTTTCACTTTGATGTCTAGTTCTAAAGTTTTTGTTAGAAAGAAAGGTATAGGTGTTGTTTTAAGGCTTTTTGAGAAATACCCAGATGCAGTTAGGGTGTGTTTTAAGAAACTTGTTGAGAGTTTAGAGGGTAGTGATTCGCAAATTGTGTCTGCAGTTGTTGGTGTGTTTTGTGAGCTTGCTTCCAAAGACCCCAGATCGTATCTTCCATTGGCACCTGAGTTTTATAGGATTTTGGTTGATTCGAAGAATAATTGGGTGTTGATTAAGGTGTTAAAGATTTTTGCTAAGTTGGCTCCTTTAGAGCCTAGGTTGGCTAAAAGGATGGTTGAACCAATTTGTGATCATATGAGAAAGACCGGGGCGAAGTCTTTGGTGTTTGAGTGTATTAGGACTGTAGTCACTAGCTTCACTGAGTATGAATCTGCGATGAAGCTTGCAGCTGCAAAAATTCGTGAGTTTTTGATGGAGGATGATCCAAATCTTAAGTATCTTGGACTGCATGCCGTATCTATTATGGCGCCAAAGCACTTGTGGGCAGTTTTGGAGAATAAGGATGTGGTGATCCAGTCTTTGAGTGATGAAGATCCTAATATTAAACTCGAGTCTTTGCGTCTAGTTATGGCAATGGCTTCAGAGAGCAATTTAGTGGAAACTTGCAGGGTTTTGGTTAATTATGCACTCAAATCTGACCCTGAGTTCTGCAATGAAATTCTTGGTTCAATTTTATCAACATGCTGCCGGAACGTTTATGATGTTATAATTGACTTTGATTGGTATGTGTCACTTCTTGGGGAAATGTCAAGGATTCCAAATTGCTCGAAGGGGGAAGAAATTGAGAATCAGCTAATTGATATAGGTATGAGAGTCAAGGATGTTAGGCCAGAGCTTGTTCGTGTTGGCCGTGACTTGCTGATTGATCCAGCACTACTTGGCAATCCTTTTCTGCATCGGCTGTTATCTGCTGCTGCTTGGGTGTGTGGGGAATATGTAGAGTTCTCGAGGAACCCAGTTGAACTTATGGAGGCATTGCTACAGCCTCGTACTAGTCTCCTGCCTTCGTCAATAAGAACAGTTTACATGCAGTCTGCTTTTAAAGTCTTAATCTTTTGTATACATTCTTACTTTTTGCAAAAGGAAGAAATGACCTCAGAAGTTTCAGATTTGGCTTCTAAAAGGGAATGCTCAGAAAGTTCTGATTTAGCAACAGGCAAAGCTCTTGTCCAAAGTGATCAGGATGAAGGGTTCAATCCAAGGGAATCAAACCAATCATATGAAGATCCTTCTGTTGTAGATACTGGGGTTGGACAGACATCTACACCCGCATTCATGGAGGAAAAAAGTTTTATGCATGAATCTATTGTTAACCTGTTAAACCTGATGGAATTGGCGTTGGGTCCTTTATCAGGCAGCCTTGATGTTGAAATACAGGAGAGAGCATGGAATGTGCTTGGATTTATTGAGTTGGTACGACAAGAATTTTCTAATCCATTGATTCGAAAGGAAGCAAATTTGGAGAGGGAAAAAGTGATTGCTTCCAGAGTTGTTGAATGGGTGCATGATGCCTTCTCTGAGGAGCTTGGTCCGGTCTCCGTAACTGCCCAGGATAGAGTCCTTGTACCAGATGAACTAGTGCTTAAGGAGAATCTCACTGACTTGGAAGCAATCTGTGGAGGTGTAGAATTACCTTCACCCGGTTCCTTTTCTCTTACAAGTCCATATTATGGAGAAAGTGCTGGTTTTTCCGTCTCTAACCTCCAAGGCGAAGAAGATTCAGAACCATCAACAGAGTCCACTTCCTTGCTTACAGAACACCGAAAGCGGCATGGGTTGTATTATCTCCCTTCAGAAAAGAATAAAATTCTTGCAAATGATTACCCCCCTGCCAATGACCCTAGTTCTGGCATTAACACGAATGATGACACTGAAGATTTAGTTAAGCTTGCAGACCAATCACTAGTCTCCAAGAGAAAGCCAAACCATGCAAAACCTAGGCCTGTGGTGGTGAAGTTGGAAGGAGGAGATGCAGCACCTGTCGTTTCCAAGAAACCAGAGCTGAAGGATGATTTACTTTCTGGCGCCATTCGTGATGTACTTTTAGGTAATGAAGCCAAAGCTGCCTCATCACAAAGTAATCCATCTGATAAGTCATCCAGTAAGAGAAAAGGGAAGGCGAAACATGTTATTCTACCTGATTCTAAAGAAAATCTAGCTGTCGGAGAACAGCCCAATCATGAAAATCCAAGTTCAAGGCGAAGCCAACACCGGGGTCATGGTAAAGAGAAAAGCAAGAAAAGTCGAGGGAAGAAGAATGGGGATGGAAGGGAAGATGATGGGGAGAAAGAAAGAGAGAAGATTAGAGATCACCATGGTAGACACAAAAGTCGACAAAGAGCTGATGCACCTATAAATGTGGTTGCACAAACACCGGATATTCCTGATTACCTTTTATAGCATTAAATGTTCGGATCAGTGCTGCTGTTAGTGACTGCTGAAGAGGAGTTGTTTGACTTCGTCCGCCCCATGTATTCACCCACCTTGAATGCTAAGTTTGGTTTCATTTTTTGGGTGCAGATCAGATATATTCATTTTTTGGTTGGATTTGTTGCTTTTTTAGTTTTTCTTTTTAATTCCGGGATTGCTTTGACATGCAAGACACTGTCAAAATGTAAATTGAAATGTTCAATTTGAGTTTGGCGAGAGAGAGAGAGATTGCTTATATCCCTACAACAGCATTCGGTGTTAGCGTCTCATCTATCATTTACTATTGAATTTTGATTCTGAGCTTTGCAATGAATGGAAATTTATAAATCTGATCGTACTGTGAATACTTGCTGAGTGATCATGAGTAACATTCAAGTCAGGTGAGTGTCTCGGGTTGAGCTTGGCTTGATTTATCTGCTCCCTGCGATTCTTATCTGGGAATACCACTAATTTGTGAGATGAAAACCATGGGCTCGCAGCAACCATTTAGATTTACCAGTCAATGATGGTATGCGCTGAATATTTGACATCTTTAATACTCCTTGCATGATTGTTTCAGTCTGCCATATATGCCTTCAGCATGTTTTGATTGAAGTACCATCTGCTTCAAAATTCGAAGTTCACATGTTTCTGACGCGGAATTGTCTCTTGGATGGCTATTTTAAGGTTTGAAGAAAAAGTTTGCAACTTCACATAAAAAGAATCTTACTTGAGAATTAAAGTTATATATAATTGATCATCTCATTTTATAACTATAACAGAATATACACAAGAAGTATAAATCACAGTGATAAGTCCTAGCAAATATTCAACAATAATTGTTTGTTTCTTTTCTGGTGAGAAAATACCACAAATTTTAGATACTGATTGATTGCCCTTATTGATAATTTTCGGCTGCTTTAAATAAGCAAAACCAGTACAGGAAACCGAAATAAAAGAAAAGCTGGTAACTCACGATTTGAGATTACCCACATAAAAACTGAATGTAACCCGTACGTAACATTAAGCATAACAACTATAACAAACTGAAATAAAAGTGATGAAAAGTTCGCAACTGCAAATGACCTAGTCCTGTAGGTGACCCAGTCCTCCCCAGCATAATCTTTTCATTCTTTACGTGACCATAAATACTCTTCTGCATGCCGTATGCATATAAGTTCTTTTCTGCATGCCTGCATGCCGCATGTATATACTTTTCACGTCCAATCTTCCTGCATGGCACATGCAGTTAACAATTCACGTCCAACTTCAACATATGTATTTGGGATTTGGCTTAAGGGGCCTTGCTAATCGACGTGGCTTATCACTACCTCCCTCATTATGTGGAACCTTGTACCCAAGGTCCACGTCTGGAAACAACTCCAGTAGCTGTTTGGTGGATACCCACGTCGCCTCTTCTACTGGTAGATATTTCCAGTGGACTAAACTCTCTTTGACAATTCGGGCGCCTTGTTTGATCCAGCGATGATCGATAACAGCCTGTGGTGTCAGTATGACTTCCCCATCTTCACTGAATGATGGTATCTCTGTGATGTGTTTGCCATTCTTCGTGTTAGTGTTGTACCGTTTGAGTAGGGAAATATGGAATATCGGATGAATACGCGACTCTGCTGGTAAGTGGAGTTTGTAAGCGACGGGGCCGATTTTTTCTAGAATTTCACAGGGCCCATAGAAGCGGCTAGCAAGTTTCTGGTATTCTCTTTGAAAAACTATTTGCTGGCGATAAGGATGTAGTTTCAAAAGCATTAAATCACCAACCTCAAATGACACATCTTTTTGTTTTTGATTTGCGATTTGTTTCATCCGATTAACTGAGCGTGCAAGGTTGACCTTGAGTTGTTGAAGTAATTCATCTTGGTCCTGTAATTGCTGATCCACTTCATGCACTGAGGATAGTCCTTCATTGTATGATGGAATAGTGGGTGGTAGCCTACCATACAGTGCTTGAAAAGGGGTCATGTCGGTTGAGATGTGGTACGTTGTATTGTACCAGTATTCTGCCCAAGGTAAGTAGAAGCTCCATTTTCATGGCCATTGGTGGACAAAGCATCTAGATATTGTTCAACACATTGATTGACAACTTCCGTTTGGCCATCGGTCTGTGGATGATATGCAGAGCTGAGCTGCAATTTAGTACATGACATCTTGAAGAACTCTTGCCAGAAATGGCTCACAAAAACTGGATCACGGTCGCTGACGATAGACTTTGGCATGCCATGGAGCTTAATAACACCTTCCATAAATTTCTCTGCAACGCTTTTAGCTGTAAAAGGATGTTTTAATGTAAGAAAATGAGCTGATTTACTGAGCCTATCGACGACTACCATGATGGTATCCTTGCCCTGTGAGGTGGGTAACCTCTCAATAAAATCCAATGTGATGTCATCCCATACTTAGCAAGGAATGGGCAGTGGTTGGAGGAGACCTGCGGGCGCCAATGTTTCCAACTTTGTTTTCTGGCAGTCCACACAATTCTTGATATATTCTTGGACCGATTTACGCATCCTTGGCTAATAGAATTGTTGTCCCAGTTTTTTATAGGTGCGCAATACACCAGAGTGGCCATCTATCTTGGTGTCATGCATTTCATGTAGCACCTTTGCACGTAGGGCAGAATCTGCTGGGACGATGACTCGTTCCTTGTAACGAAGTAGGCCATTGTGCCACACATAGTGGCTGTGTAGTCGGTCCATGGCTGCCTGGCTCATGAACTGTATGTACGAATCTGTCTTTACCGCTTACTTAATTTCTTCCCATAAGGTAACCTGAGGAAAAAAAAGATGGTGAAGAACAGGGCTACCTTGTTTACGAGAGAGAGCATCAGTTGCAAAATTTTCACGGCCGGGACGGTATGTAATCTCATGGTCATAGCCTAAGAGCTTGGCTACCCATTTTTGCTGCTCTAGTGTGGTGATACGTTGCTCTAACAAATACTTTAGGCTTCGTTGATCCGTCTGAATATAAAATTTTCTGCTTAGAAGATATGGTTGCTGCAGACATATAGCTTCAATGATGGCCAACATCTCTTAGGCGTAAGTGGACCAAGATTTTTTTGCCACCCCAAGTGCTCAACTCATAAATGCCACTAGTTTGCTTTGCTGAGTCAATACTGCTCCAATACTGTCACCTGATGCATCAGTTTCGATAGTGAAGACGTCTTTGAAGTTGGGCATTGCTAGCGTTGATGTAGTTGTCATGGCTTGTTTAAGCGCAAGGAAAGCAGTTTCAGCTTCCTCATGCCATCCGAATTGGCCCTTTTTAAGGAGATTGTTGAGAGCTCGCGCCACAATGCTATAATTTTTTACAAACTTCCTGTAATATCTTGTCAACTCTAAAAACCCACGTAGCTCAGAAATATTAATGGGTCATGGCCATGCCACCATTGCTGCAATTTTGTTTTCGTCTACCTTCACTCTATGATTGGTGATAATGTGCCCTAGATACTCCAACTCTTGTTGGCCAAAAACACATTTGCTAGTTTTGACAAAGAATTGATGTTGCTTTAATATCGTCAAAGTCTGTTTTACATGCATCAAATGCATGTCCCAAGTAAGACTATAGACTAAGATGTCATCGAAGAAAACTAGTATAAATTTTCTAAGATGAGACCGAAATATAGAGTTCATGATAGCTTGAAATGTAGAGGGTGCATTACACAAGTCAAATGGCATAACCAAGTATTCATAATGTCCGTTATGAGTATGGAAAGTAGTTGTTGGAATATCCATAGGATTAACTCGTACCTGATGATACCCATCTCTAAGATCTAGCTTGGTGAAATATGAAGCACCATAGAGCTCGTCTAACATATCATCAACTGTGGGAATAGGGAAGCGGTCCTTCACGATGGCAGCATTGAGTGCCCGGTAATCTGTGCAAAATTGCCAAGTTCCATCCTTCTTCTTCATCAACAGTACAGGTGATGAAAACGGGCTTGCATTTGGTCGAATAAGTCCGGAGTTTAACATTTCATGGACTTGTTTCTCAATTTCCTCCTTTTGATAGTATGCATAACAGTATGGTCGAACATCAATAGGTTCGGTTCCTTCCTTGAGGGAGATGCAGTGATCTATCACCAGTGGTAGACTTGTCAGTTCCTTTAATAGTTCTGAGAACTCATGCAATATTTTCTTCATGTCAGGATGAATTGTTTTGTTGTGTGGCTCCGCAGCACTGACCTGTAGACATATTGCAAAAATGGCATGGTTCTGATGAGCCTCTTTGGTTAATTCATTGATTGATGCAATTTGAATGGCTTCATTGTCCGTTCCTTGTAACCGCCTAATCTGGTTCTTCCAAAGAAATTCCATGGTTAACTGTTTCCAGTTGCAAACCACGGAACCCAGCATTTCCAGCCATTGGATTCCCAAGACTAGATCTAACCCTGTAAGAGGAAGAGAATAAAGAGTTAAAGAGAAATGAGTGCCTTGCAGGTCCACTCCTACTTCTTCAAAACACCCCTGACACCTCAATTTCTCGCCATTCGCTACCTCCACCGTGAAAGTTGTGGTTGGCACCACTGGTAATCGCATCTCGTTGGCCAATCTTTCGTTAATGAAGTTGTGAGTTGATCCACTGTTGATGAGTGCGATGACATGTGGGAATCAATCCTGGCAGCTATGCGCATAGTCTTGGGCGCAGTGCATCCTGTCAACGCATGTAGTGTGATTTCTGGTTCAGTGGTTGCCTCATAATTTTCTTGAACTGGTTGTTCTTCACTATCATTATCACATAAAAGAGTGTTGCTGCCATCGTAACCTTCCAACATAAGTATTCGTGGCTCCCAACATTTATGTCCTATAGTAAAACGATCATTGCAGTTAAAACATAAATTCTGAGCTCTCCTCCGTTGCATTTCCTCCCAGGTGAAGCGCCAAACAGGATTGGTAGGGACTGGTGGTGCAACTCGATTGACACGGGGAGGGGATAGTATAGATCTCATTGGTGGTGTAGGTCTGATAAACCGAATTTTTCTACTAAGTTGATCATCCTTCATTTGGGCTAAATTTATGGCTTTCTTCAAGGTTTAAGGCTTAAACATGCGTATCTCATTTGAAATCTCAGTTTTTAAGTCACCCATAAATGTACCCACAAACACCCGTTGGTAATCTCGTAGTGAACCCCCTTGCCTTATCCTTGAAAGGGCTTAATTAAATCTTCACACTCCGAAGGGCCAAAAGGAGCCCAAAGTTCGTCTTCAAAATTTACCTATGATAGAACGCATCCTTCTTCTTCAGTCAACCTGCGAATCCATTGCCACCACTGGTTGGCCTCCTCTTCCAAGTGGTAGGAAGCCAGAGAGACCTTTTGAGTTTCTGGAGTATTCTGAAATTAAAAAAACTGATTCACACGATTAAACCACTCCGTTGGATCATCTCCTGAAAATCTAGGAAATTCAAGCTGCGCTATCTTGGAAGAGACAATTAGTCGTCCCCCCTCGTGGCCTTTACGTTGTTGGTTGCCCTGGTTTGGAGGCTCCTAGTTTGCAAGCAGCACATCAAAAAGATGGTTAAGCGTTTCTTCCAGATGTCGCAGTCTATCAGCCATGCCTAGCTCCATTCGGTGTAGCCCATCTTCTAATTGCTCAATTCGTTCCTTATTAGTGCTCGTAATATCCAGGCTTGTTAATAACCTGGCTCTGATACCAATGATAAGTCCAAGCAAATATTCAACACTAAATGTTTGTTTCTCTTCGGGTGAGAAAGTATCACAAATTTTAAATACTGATTGATTGACCTTATTGATAATTTTTGGCTGCTTTAAATAAGCAAAACCGGTACAGGAAACCAAAATCAAAGGAAAGCTGGTAACTCACGATTTGAGATTACCCACGTAAAAACTGAATGTAACACGTACATAACATTAAGCATAACAACTATAAACAAACTGAAATAAAAGTGACAAATAGTTCGCAACTGCAAATGACCCAGTCCTGTAGGTGACCCAGTCCTCCCCAGCATAATCTTTTCATTCTTTACATGACCATAAATACTCTTCCGCATGCCTGCATGCCGCATGCATATACTTTTCACGTCCAATCTTCCTGCACGGCACATGCAGTTAACAATTCACGTCTAACTTCAACATATGTATTTGGGATTTAGCCTAAAGGGCCTTGCTGATCGACGTGGCTTATCACACAACAAGATTGCTTAATCTTTCAAAGAATTTGCAAGAAATCACTCAATAGAAACAAGGCATCAATATGCAACAACTTTAGATAAAATCTCATCATTAGATAAAATTTCATCAACCTCAAAATCTCATCAGCAGAAAACTAACCATAATTTGACTTAATAGACTTCAACTTGATAAGTAAACCTTAACACATTAAAAGCCTAAAATAACTAAAATAATAAAATAAAACCCAACCCAAATAAACCTTTAAATGCTACAAGCCTGAAAATAAACTAAAAGATAAATAAATAATAGTCTTGTTGTTACTCATTTTTTTAGCCATACATACTAATGGAGGTATCCCTTTTAAATCGAAGGCAGGAGTTTAGTTTAAGGTTGCTGGGAAATTGACAAAAGCAAAGAAGAAAGAAATGTTTTTTGAACCCTGTTCCAGCCATCTTCGGCTCTCTTTATCCTTCCCCTCTGCTGCCGAAATTGTCAGGATTCTTAGGCTAATTAGGAGTCTTTATAATGCTAAATTCGTTCCTCTATTATCTGGTCTTTAAGGTTGGACAAAGCCCTCAGAAGTTACAATAACAAAACTGATTCTGCTGCTGTCGTAATTTTTTGTTCCAACTTAGGC
>Ga0307515_10024255_pt1 | contig 10578 bp, 6 predicted proteins | sample 17_EM_MG_FD_194513 | JGI IMG/M metagenome (GOLD analysis project Ga0307515, IMG submission 194513) | Populus trichocarpa ectomycorrhiza microbial communities from riparian zone in the Pacific Northwest, United States - 17_EM | ecosystem: Host-associated > Plants > Roots > Unclassified | place...
TCCTGGTCGGATGTTCGGGAGATGCTCATTATATCCTTGATTCATTCGAGGGTCACCTTCTCGCCAAGTTGGAAGGATATGTAGGGTTGGAGCGGCGGATGATGGGCCCACCGGTCGACCTCCAGCCATCGAAGGGTTGTAGCGGTGAAGAGGTATCATGGACCCCTGACAGTAAGTATGTAGTTGGTGGGAGTTTGGATGGCAAGGTTTGTATTTGGGACGTCCAAAATCTGCCAGCGCGCGCAGAGGACATGGACCCTGGACTATCGCCGTTGAGGTTAAATCCTACCGCGACACTAGAAGGGCACCCAGGGCCATCTCGATGTGTTAGGTTTAACCCTCGGCTCGCTATGCTCTGTACCGCCGGGGCAGAACTGGTGAGCATCCTGGGTTCGCGATTACCAGGTGCGAGATGGCTCATACCCCGCGTTTTACAGGCGTTTTGGCTTCCTGATCAATCAGGCGAAACCGACGAGATCGCAAGGGAACTACTGAAGAAGAGCGGAGGGGGGTAAATTTTTGGTAATCTATGCTCAAAGAGTCCTTTTTCCCATTGTTTCCCATTGTTTTCCCCCAGGATTGTGGGACGGAGTGTCGGTTAGTTCCTAATAGCTCGAGCAATCACACCGCGATCATCGAAAAAAACCCGTCGCCTAAGAATCCCACGGAGCGGGTGGCTGTGACTCGATCTGCTTTTAAAAACAGGGATCAAGTTTTGACGGGGGCATCAACATCTCCTTTGAACTTTTGTCATGTCTCCAGTCGCCATCGAACCCGGAAGGGCAAACGGCTCTGCGTCCGCGCCCACCCAACACAGGAACCCCTACGCTCCCAGAGCCTCTGATTTCCTCAACAACATCTCCAACTTCAAAATTATAGAAAGCACCCTCAGAGGTCTGTTACCCCGTTGGCCGAGTCATTCCTGTCAATCATTGTTCTGACTCACCTCTCGTCTTTTATAGAGGGAGAGCAGTTTGCCAACGCTTTCTTCGATACCAAGACCAAAATTGCAATCGCCAAGGCGTTGGATGCCTTCGGTGTTGAATACCTCGAACTCACTTCACCCGCCGCGTCGGAACAGTCTCGTAGGGACTGCGAGGCTATCTGCAAGCTCGGGTTGAAGGCAAAAATCCTCACGCACATCAGGTGTCATATGGATGATGCTCGAATCGCCGTCGAAACTGGTATGGGTCGATCCCCTTTCTGCTATTGGTCAGGATGAAACAGGGTAACCTGACTGACGTTATTCTCCTCCTGTGTGGGGTAGGTGTTAATGGTGTTGACGTCGTCATCGGAACGTCTTCTTTCCTCCGTGAATTCTCCCACGGAAAGGATATGACCTATATCACCAAAACGGCCATCGAAGTCATCAACTTCGTCAAGTCCAAGGGAATCGAGGTTCGATTCTCGACGGAAGATTCTTTCCGTTCGGATCTGGTCGACCTGCTCTCGATTTACCAGACTGTCGATAAGATTGGTGTCAACAGGGTGGGAATCGCCGATACTGTGGGATGTGCCAACCCTCGTCAAGTCTACGAGCTCGTGAGGACGCTCCGGGGTGTGGTCGCGTGTGACATTGAGATCCACCTGCACAACGATACCGGTATGGCCATTGCCAATGCCTATACTGCGCTCGAAGCCGGCGCCACACATATCGATACCTGTGAGCTCCCTGCATTCACGGGATCACCAATATCACAAACGCTAACGGAGATTAAATCACTAGCGGTTTTGGGTATCGGTGAGCGTGTCGGAATAACGCCGCTCGGTGGCTTGGTCGCGTGCCTATACGCTGCTAACCCAGAATACGTCAAGTCCAAGTATAAGCTGGCAATGCTGCGAGAAGTGGAAAATTTGGTTGCGGAGGCTGTCGGGGTCAACGTTCCCTTCATGAACCCCATCACGTGCGTTTATCTGTACTCGTTGATCACAGCTAGTTTTTTGATCGCCGTCTATACACTGCAGTGGCTACTGCGCCTTCACCCACAAGGCCGGTATCCACGCAAAAGCTATTCTCAACAACCCGAGCACGTACGAGATTTTGAAGCCGGAGGACTTCGGGTTGACGAGATACGTCTCGATTGGGTCAGTAGCGGTTTCTGGCGCATCCCCTGTCACGTTGCAATACTGACGAATTATTGCTGTAATAGTCATCGTCTCACTGGTTGGAACGCAGTCAAATCGCGAGTGGAACAGCTCGGACTAACGTTGACCGACGATGAGGTGTGTGGTGCTCCCCTATATTCCCGCACTACGTCATAGGTAACCCTCGAAATTTTCACTCCAGATCAAGGACGCGACGGCAAAAATCAAGGAACTCGCGGATGTGAGGACGCAGTCAATGGACGACGTCGACTCGTTGCTGCGGGTCTACCACGCTGGGATCCAGTCTGGAGAGCTGGCGGTTGGACAAAAGGAGGCGCTGGACCGTCTTCTGGTCGCGCACCGGGAAGAACACCAAGCCGCCGACGAGGTCGCTGTTTGATTTGAGTTGGTGGAGTGATGTGTGTGCAGGTGTCCGTGCTGTCTATGCGTGTATTGTAATTTCCATTGAACCGACGGATCTGATAAACGTATATTATTGTTATTGCTGCCGTTTATCCTCAAAGCCTTTTGATGATTTAAAAGGGGAGGGTGTACTTTTATATATGAAGGCGTGGAAAAGAAACCGAGAGCAAGGTACGAGGGCCAGAAGAAGGGTCTATAGTTTACTCCAAGGTCCGCTCGCTCCTTGCTCTCTTCCCACCACCGACACCACCCCACCCCTCTCCCCTCCTCTCTACACGAAAAGCCATGCCTTCGACGACAACGACAGCGAGCAGCCCACCGCCACGATCTCCTCCTTCTTCCATTGGCGAGCTAATCCAGAGATCACCCCTTCTGGCCCAGAAGGCCGCTGATTCAAGACAACAGAGATCTGGCTCTATTCGCCCGTCATCGTCACCTCAACGTTCCCCTACGCCCCAGCAACTACCTCCTGACCAAATAACCGAGAACGGATCCCAAAAATCAGAGGTGAGGACACGTCCATGTTCCGGACCCATCCATCCCTCTCCCTCTCCCCTCCTCTCGCTTTATTTGGCTCCGGTATGTGCGGGGCCTTGGATCGCTCATGGCCTCCTTCCGGGTTATACAGCCTATCAATATGGAAACCTTTGACCAGATCTTGGAGCTGGACGAGGACGGTGAACCTTACGACTTCGCTTGGGAAATGGCCGAGGCGTACTTTGATCAAGCCGAAACCACACTTGAAGAGATGGAAGCGGCAATGTGAGTCTCCCGAACGCCCGTCCCTGGGCCCTGTTACAAGCGCGAAAGTGAACGAACTGTGATTCACAGCGCTGACAAGGACCTCAAGACGTTATCTTCCTTGGGCCACTTCCTTAAGGGCTCTTCCGCCACATTAGGCATAACGAGGGTCCAGAGCTCATGCGAGTCGATACAGCATTACGGAAACTTGAGGGACGACAAGACCGGAAAAGTTATTCCCCCCGACGTCGCCTTGTCCAGGATCTCTATCTCTCTGAAAGAGGCCAAAGAAGAGTATCGGGAGGCAGAGGTTTGGCTCAGAAAGTGGCACTCGGATGTCGAAGCTCGGTGTAGGAGAACCAGGGGGGACAAGGACGATTAGAATCCTTTCCCCGCCGGTCGCCCCGCCTTCGGATCGAGAGGGCTCGCACACCGAAAACGGTGGACCATACACTTATCCAATGGCGTTTGGAGCTGGGGTCCCACCCACGCCAGCATGCATTCATACCTCGTTTCGCCTTTTCCAAGGTGGATCACTCGTTTTCCAGTTATAGTTTTCCCCGTTACATCCCCGCCACCCCTCTCCCTTTCATTCCATGCCCTTCTTAATCAATTCAGGGTCTCGTTTGACCTACAAGTACCTTCATTACTGTGTACTTGTCTCTTCGTCTCTTTCTCTTTTCTCTTTCCCTCGGTACTCGCAACCACTGCTTCAATCGAAACATCCACCAGTATTGTAATCTCTCTCACTCTCTCTCTCTTGTATATCGCACAACACAGCCCGTCCAGCAACTGAGAAATTTGACATCCAAGTACGTCTTGCGCCCTTCCCCGTCACTCTTTTTCGATCCGGATATGTGGCTGATCGATGTCTGTGTCCTCAGCATCACGTTGCGCCAAGTGAATGGATGCTTTTATGTTAAGCACGCAAGTGGGTTCAGTAAACTCTATCCGGGTCTAGACCGTGTTGCCTAGACCGGAATGTCGGGCGGGCGGCATCCCCGTGCGTGCCCCTCCTTTCCTCCTGATCGGACGAAAGGCGAAATACCAATCGGCGGAAGCTGCGAACGCTGATGCAGCCTTCCCTCCCTCGACCGCCGCAGCCAACCAGGGGGCTGCCCGATACTCTGGTATAGCCGGGAAAACAAACCACGGAATCCGTGAGGTTTTCTGTGGAGCGGCCACTGCTACCCTCTCCCTCGGGTAATCGATTACGGATTTTTCTCACTTTGGAAACGATAATTCGTTTTTTCGTTGGCCTTTCGATGCTCATCGGCCGATGCTAGATGGTGGACCTGAGATGCCCAAAGGAGGCGAAGCGAGCAGCAGGAGGATTGAGGGGACGCGCTGGTCAAGAAGCGGTTTATCACCACCTGCCAGCTATGGGTCAACGTGAGGGAAGATTGAAAAAATTCTCCACCACCCCTCCCCCACAAAAGTGGAGGCAAATCAGGTGCCGAACGTGCGAAACGGGGACGGACGTTACCAACTTGGTCTAGCACCTACTCAGACGCCGCCTCCTTGTAGGTACACCTTTATTTTCCTTTCGATGGTTAGGTTGAAAAATCAAAGAAGGTTTTTTCTTTTCCGCAACGGCCATGCCGCATCCCCTAGTGCGATCACCTTTCTACGAATAACAGCGAATAACACGGGCTCAACATTTACATGTGTTGCTTGCAACAGGTCGGAGGCTTTTGGTGCGTCGCCCCACAGCCTAGAACTCTTGGACAAAATGGGCACATCTTAACCGCGGGTCCGAGCGGTTATGATCAAGGCGTTGGGTGCGATCACTCTACCGAAATCCCGCTTGAAACACTTGCTTATCAGTGCACTTCAGTCGATTGGCCTGTCCTCGTGTTGTCACTCGTGTTCGTGTGGGTAAGGAGCGGACTGTTGACGTGGGACAGGTTGATCCGAGGAAACGTATTGTCCAACTCAGCCCTCCTTCGCTTTTTTTTCTCTCTCACTCGCTCGAGTCGCCGAGGGGTTTGAATTATTTGAATTGTGGAAACAGGGTCTGGACCGGCCTCGGGTCCTGTGGCGTCTGTTCGCGGGAGAACGATAAGGTATGTGTGTAATAAGCCACGCGTGTATCGCGAGAGCTCACGACGGGGTTGCTTTAAAGTGTATACGCCGCTAATTTTCCCTATGTAGTAGGAGGGAGCTAAGGGAGGGAAGCGAATAATCAAAACACTGTTTTTTTTTCAAAGATTGTATTGGTGTTTTGAAACTGCTATCCCTACCCTATTCCATCCGGCCCTGGAGAACCGAGGGTTCGTATTTCCAGCAAGTGAACATAAGCTCAAAGGTCACCCACCGTGACGGAGAAGTGTCGCTCTCGGATCAGTGCATGTAAAACCCGGGAAGCGGCCAACTTTTATCCAAGAATATATTAACCAGATGCCCCCATCAGCTTTGTACATGTTTGTTTGATCGGGATCGGCATTTTCCGCTCCATTGCGCATTGAGTGTTGGCAACGCCTCCGCCCGACGCCCCACTTTCCCCTTCGGTTCTCACCAGGTGGGGTTGCTGACTGTGTTTATGACGCACATATGAACCACAATGTATTTAGTTGGGTATATTTAATGGCGGAAACTGTCACTCCCCCCAATTCACCGCTGTCGCTCTCGCCATCACCTACCCGCACCGTAAGTCACAAGGTTGGTCCCCGTCTCCCGGGGTTACCTGTGTGCCGTTTTATGAGTTCAGGATTGTAGCTCCTTCAGATTCCTGGTGATAATTGATCAGGCGTTCCGTTGATTCCTGTCGCCACAACCGGTCCGTGGTTGTTGCAGCACTGAACACTCGGCATAGGTTTACTACCTGGGAGTGCAATTCCATGGTTGGCTGATTGGAAAAGAGGTGCGCGAGGCGCAGTTGGATATGGCCCACGACTGTCGCTGTTTTTTCTCTCTCTAATATTTCGGGGTCTCACTTCAATTTTCACTGCGGCGCCGCCAAGCCGGCTCCATGAGCGTTGCACGCCACACAGCTTAATCCAACAGGACTCCAATTTGGTGGGCGATCCGTCGGAAATCGGATTAAGATGGTGACGCAGGCGGCCGGGCGGTTGACCTAAAAGGGACCTGGATCCAGCCATTCTCATTGGTGGTCACGGTCAGTTGTTTGTTGGTTTTACAGCGGCACGGCCGAGTGTCAATTGTCAAACTGGCCCACGGTTACACGCACCTGTAGGTGTCGTGATCATCAAAACAGCCGAACGCTGTGGTGCCGAGGCCCGTGTTTGGGTGTTTCTTGGGTGCCGGTTGCGCCTTCTTGACGTGGGCAATTGCTAGGCGTCCTGAATGCTAGGACACTGATATTTTGTTTTTATCTGCTGGAACTCTGTCGTTCAGAAGTTTCCAACACGAGAATTTGGACTTGGCAAACACGACGTGTCCCAGTTCTCGGTTCAAAAGTCAGTATCTTTTTTGTCCCGTGCCACATCGTGTTCGTGCCTCCGTCGGACCCACCATCGCCCGGGCCGGGAGAGCCAAAGCTAATCGTTTGGACGTCCATTGCACGCATCCTAACCCCTTACCCCATATTGAGTTGATTCTCCACAGGCGAATTACTTATTTTGCAGGTCCCATAGCCAGCCAAAATAATTTGGCAATCAATGCTCAACGTTCAAACGTTCAATTTTCAACGTTCAACGTCAACAGCCCACCCCTCGCCCCGCTGGCACCGACATTGAACCGCTCCACCCAATCCTACTATGGTGATCGTCACTACCTCGCATCCCGGCCGATCTCTGTCATGCCCTCTGTCACCTGATATGATGAAAGGGGCTGACGAACACCATATCAGGTCCGTTCAGCCCAGTTCACGACAACGTTAGGTACTAGGACCATTACCCGACAACACGTGCTCGCCCCGGCGTCGTTTACAAGCTCCCAGGCTGGAACCTACGGGACCATATTATTGTCAAAAAAAAATTCTATTTCGTGTTCGCCACTTCCCCCGCCCTCTCCTTCCACACTCCACGGTTGTCTTTCTTGATTGGGTTTCGTTGTGGTATCACAGCGCACGGTGTGCACAGTGACACCCATAGTACCTTATTTTAGTGACGAAATATATATCTCTCTCAAAAGATCAGTAGTCCGCGTGGGTCGCATGCATTGGTGCCGAGGCGAAGCCCGGCAAGACTTGTTTTTACTCACCACCCGCTTATCAGATAGCAACTTGGCATAGTGTGTAATCAGAATTACGAGACACCACCACAAGATGCATGAAGTGTTACCAAGTTATACCGCGTGCCCGCCGCAATGAACGAGGGACAAGCAGTCCGGCTTCATTTTTGTCGATCCCTTGTGTAAGGTTTTAAAGGTTCCAAAGTCGCTATGAACATCGGAGGGGCGAGTAAAATTAAAGAAGAGTGAGGAGTCTGATAACTGTAACGCACCTCCTTTAATCCCTCTCGTCTCCTTGAAATGACCTGCGATATTCTCCAGCACGGTGGATGTTCGCTGTGCAGTAGAAAACGCGTTCGTTTGACCGACCACACTTATGATGCACGTGTGGTAGGTGTGCGTTGATCAGAAGAGGGTGATCCCTCCTCTGTGGCAACTACGTTCGTCAACCATCTGTTATGAGTCGGGGTAGGGTCAGGTGCGATATCCATACACTGCATCACCGGCTGCGGGTAAAAATGTTGGCGTACCAAACTGAAACACTGCGTTGGAATGCTTTCGTTATCGAAAACACCCGATATTATTGCTAGGTCGTGAGACAGCATTATTCTGGATTTGACCCCCAACTCCAGAGGCCGCATTCACAGGTGACGAAAGTAGCAGAGCCAACGGTGTGTGCAGGAGATGGGAGAAAGGAGCAGCCGCTCCGACCATACGGCTCCGGGTCGACACTTCCCGCCCACATCGAATTCCGAAACGGTGGCGCGTCGAATGACCTTGGATTCGACCCTGGATGGGAACTAATCGAAATCCTTGACCTTGGCGTCTTTCCACTCTTCCTTGTCTGTGGCGGTCTCGAGCACATTCGTCACATGGACTGGTGACGGCGAGTGAATGATCGGCGCCCTCCTTAAAGAAACGGGCACCAGGATTTCCGTCCTCAACTACCTGCCATCATGTTAGGAGCCCGGCACCCAGGGCCTCCAGAATGAGGTGTAAGAGGAGCGCGAATGCTTACGGGTACTACATTGCACCGTGAGTGCGGCGAACCTTTCCCGAGACCACCTTTTGTTGCTGCGTTGAATCTAGCAATTTTCGCTCTGGAGTAACCGCACCTTGGTTTCCCCAGCCCTGTCACGTAGAACCCAGTGACATGCCCAGATCAGGGCAGAGAAATGTGACTCAAGGTCGTAGGTAATCGCTGGCCAGGTCGTCTTCGGGTCCAGCCTAGGCGGGGACACATTCAAGACACGGGGTTTCCTAAATCCCAGCTTCCTGACCGACTTCTGGTCACTGAACGTATCGGGGATCCGAAGGGGGAACGGTCCCGAACCCACTACTGGGTGAAAATATTATAGCTCCCTCCAGATCTCGTTCAGCCATACGATACGATTGGATACCCTCATACTCGCCCGACATAACGTGGTTGAGCGCGCCTGTCCACGAAGCGGCGATGATGCTCCCGCGCTTGTCCACCATGGCGATCGCTACACTATGGCATACCGCGGTTGACCCTCTCCTCTCCTCCAGCTGGCGGGTCGGCGTTAAAGGAACCTCCAGACTTCGGACCTGGGCTGTTTTAAAAATCCCGCTTTTTGAGCACAATTGTCGTCCGAGATAACTGAGGCGTTGAGGAGCTTGGAGGCTGTTGTCCCTTCAATGACCGTTCGCGTGATTTTTTCCCTCCTTCCGAATGGGCTCTTCAACGAAATGTTCCCTTGACAGAATTTCATAGTATGTACCGACGAGGTGAGCAAACGAGCACCCACCCCCAACACACAAGCCAACTCTATATACTACAATGACCCCCACCCAACCGTGCCTGTATGCGTTTAATCCTGGGGGCTCTGAAGACGGAATATTGTACATAATTTGTAAATTTATCCAGCCTCTTAATCGTGGAGTTGTGTACGGTGGCGGCCAGACGATGACGGTCAACGACGATCATTGAATATCGAATATCGATCGACATCCTGATCACTTCCACACTCCCGTCCATCCCGTGGCACGACACTAAGATGAGCAGCGAGGAGAATGCGAAATATGTCAACATCGACCCTCGATGGTGCGTATTGGAGGATTGATTGCAAGGGCCAACAAACTGACTCCAGCCGACAGCATCCAAGAGGCTCTTCGGATGTACCTCCACCAATCAAGAACGACGACCCCGAACTCGATTTCTACATCATGTACAAACGAGAGACGATGGAGTACGACACTGAATACATGCAGAAATACAACGAGGATCTCAATACCACCTTGATTTTCGTGTGTTTCTGCGTTCCTTTTATCACCATACAACATTGACCGCATTCTTAGGCTGGTCTGTTCTCTGCCGTCAGCTCCGCCTTCGTCATCGACGTCCAGTCCAAGCTCCAGCCAGACCCCGCCGAACGGTCAGAAGCCTACCTCCGCGCAATTCTCCTCAGCCTCAACCGATCCATCGTTCCCGGCGAAGACCCCGCTACTCCCCCGATGTGGAATGGACCCCCCACAGAGATCATCACGACCTCAGACCTACTGTATGCAAGCCTTCTGATGTCGCTGCTTGCCGCGTTTGTCGCGATGTTGGGTAAGCAGTGGCTAAACCGGTATCTCCGACACGCCGGCGGATCGATGGTCGAACGCTGTGGCGACCGCCAGCGCAAATTCGATGGGTTGGAGAAGTGGCCGTTCCGCTTGTTCGTCGAGAGTCTTCCTATCATGCTTCAGATCGCCCTCCTTCTCCTCACCTGCGGCCTTTCACAGTACATGTGGTCCGTCAACACCTCCGTCGCCCGCGTCATCATCTCCTTCACCGTTCTCGGCATCCTGTTCTACATCGGGATTGTGGCCGCTGGGACATCCTCGTACGAGTGTCCGTTCCAAACACCGGCATCGATAGGTCTTCGGCATCTCAAAGATAGTGGGACAGCCCGGAAATTATTGGCAAGCCTGTCTCCATCCAACGTCATCTCGCTCATGTACCTCGCTCGGATGAAAACCCGGAGATTGGTGGCGAGGCTGTCACTGCCCAATATCGCCTCGCTCATGTATGCCACTTGGATGGACGCACGGCAGGGGCTCGTTTCGGCATCCCGCATTGTTCACGACACCATTCGATACCCATTGTCCTGGGAGGTTTCGTTGTCCCACATCATGTCTGGCATCCACAGCATGTCTACGAAGGTCGGACACCAAACCATCATTCTACTT
>Ga0307515_10024256_pt1 | contig 10578 bp, 13 predicted proteins | sample 17_EM_MG_FD_194513 | JGI IMG/M metagenome (GOLD analysis project Ga0307515, IMG submission 194513) | Populus trichocarpa ectomycorrhiza microbial communities from riparian zone in the Pacific Northwest, United States - 17_EM | ecosystem: Host-associated > Plants > Roots > Unclassified | place...
GATAAATCAATCAAGTTCTGGCAGATTGGCACCCTGTCAATAGACCCAGTCAAAACTGATCCAGAGTCCACACCCCTCACCTCAGTTCCAATCAAGTCCATCACTCTGCTAGCCAAAGATGGTATTGTAATCTTAAGTGATTCAGATGGGGTGATGAGGATCTGGGACATCTCAACTGGCATCTGCAAGGCTTCCTTCCAAACCCCAAAGAAATTCTACTACAGAGATGTCCAGCTGGTTGATGGCAGATTGGTCACCATTTGGTATGCAGATGAAAAAACCCACATCTGGGATCCTGAGAAAGGAGAACTCCTCCAAACTATAGACACCCCTGGAGATGAACTTGAGGACCTCAGAATATCTGGGGATGGATCCAAAATTTTCTGCCTGTACTACACACACATTCAAGCTTGGTCTATACAAACAGGAGAGGCTGTGGGTAGGGTAAAGATAGAGTTTGTGCACTTCTATCGGTCCCTCACTGTGGATGACACAAGAGTCTGGATTCACTACCCTGGATCAGAATTCCAGGGGTGGGACTTTGGGACTCAAGGCTCATCTCCTGTTCAGTTGTCTATTATGCCCCCAGACAGGCTCCACCTCACTGATACCATGCTGTGGGAAACTGATATATCCAGGATCAAAGATACAGTTACTGGAAAGGTGGTTTTTCAGCTGCCTGAGAGATTTACAAAGCCCACTGTTGTTCAATGTGATGGTTGTTATTTGGTTGCTAGTTACAGTTCTGGAGAGGTGTTGATTCTGGACTTCAATCATGTATTTCACCAGTAAAGGCTGATACTTTATGTACTCTGTTCATTCATACCTTGTTCTATGTACCAACAATCTCAATTTCAGACAATCATCTCACAATTCACATTATGCAGCTCACTAAAAAGGTAGGGAAGATTTTTCATTCAATGTATACATGCAATGAACAGAGTAAATAATCGTGAAGCTGACTGGGCACTTCATGCATTCCACTGATGGTCAATCAAGGATGGATTCTGACTCGCACTGAGGCTGGCCGAGTGTGCACGGCTCTTCTCAGATGCAAGTATCAACCTAAACCTCAGTACCCACCGCCTTCCTTGATGGAGTCAATTAGAATGTTGTGATAGTCCGGAGCGGCCTCCCCTATCGCATACCCTCGCAAACCAACGTTTCTGATGAACTCCCTTTGGCTTTGAACGACTTCGCATCGAACGAAACCATGACTTGCGAGGTGAAGCTGTAAACATACAGCTGCGTCACATGCATATTCTGCATCAGTCCAACCGCTGGTAGGAAACGGCCAGTCCAGGACGTACCGTTTGACTGCATTCATCATATTGGTAACGAATGCCCTGGAGAGGTTGGCCTTTCTTGTCCAAGAATTTACCCTCAACCAGGCCCCAGAAATTAAAGACACCTCCCCAACCGGTCACTTCACCGCAAACATCCACACTGGGTCCATCATCGGATGAATCACCTCTTGGTTGTTCGGGCTCGAACTGCGGGTAGGCAGCAATCTCGCCCTGCTCCGTCAATGCGACCAACTCGTTCACCAGAAATGAATGTCCGTAAGAGTCCACGTCCAATACTAATTGGTTCTTCGGGAGGCCGGCACTCGTCCATGCTTGAACCACACTCACAGCGGATCCTTGTTGGTACTGTGGAGGGGCGCAGGTATCGTTGAGGGTGGCGTTGGGTCCAACGGCTGGTGACCAGGAACCCCAGAGGACGTAGTTCATGATGGCGATGTAGTCCAGCAGCTTCGAAAACTGAGAGATATCGGATGGCTTGTCGTTTGGATTAGGCCAAGGGGTATTCGGGGCGATAGCGGTTAGGATGAGCCTCCTTCCAACCTGATGAGCACGGAGCACCCTGAGAAGAGAGAGGAAATTGGGGGTGTCTTATTGTGAGATTGTGTTGCATCCGATACGTTGGAGATTTGGGTATTCCCAGCTGGTGCGAGAGGTCAACGGCCCCACCATGAAGTACTGACCCGAAGCAGAAGTCTCACTCGAAGTCGATGCCATCTAGGTTGCATTTCCTAGCGAGGTTAGTGATGGTCTCAACGAACGCGGTCCTATTGGCGTCAACGGCCGTAGAGAAAAGCGAGACTCCGTCCACTTCAAACGGTTATTCTATGGTCGGTCAAAAAACGGCACGCGTTAAGACACTCACACCTCCGATTAAAACGAGCGCTTTCACATCGTTTTTCCTGGCAGTGGAGACAAACTTGTCCAGAAGTTCTTCTCCAAAAATAGAAAACTCGTCGAGCGAAGGTGTTGTTTCACTTGGCGGCCAAAGGGTCAACTCCAACGCTTTACGAGAGAATTAAAATAAACACTCACGCAAACGCATAGGTCATATGGGTATACTTCTTCCAGGTGACCTTGTCCAGCGGGAGAAGATCAGGGTGCCAACCCCCCCACCAAGCGGCTGTGACCTTGTGTCCTGGGGAAGTTCAAGATGAGGTTGACATCAGCCTCGCTCGAGGCAGCGTCCGAGTCACTACAGCGAGGGACGACAATTCGACTACGCAGAGCGCAACCGAGATGATCATGTTTGCAGAGCGAAAGAGAGGGGGAAGTCAGGGACACACCAGTGGCTTTTATCCAACACGCGCCACGTGCAGGGAAAACCAATATCTCCGAGCGCGTTTATGGGCTGTTGTAGGGAATATGGCCGAGTTCAATAATTTGGGGATCCTGCCAGGTTGCACCGCTTTATTTTGACCGTTTCCGTTACATCATAATCAGATTTTGTGATCCCTCGGCCAGACACTCGATGGTGCCTTCCATGGGCTTCAAGGGATCTTTACAGTGAAGTGCGACAATTCGCAGTGGAATTACCCTAAGTTTGAGTAGAAGGGCGAAGTTTTCAGTCAGCCGGGACAGCTGGGACCTTGACATGATTTCTTACCTGAGCCATGACCTTTCGTGATGCCAGTTCGTTGTAACCCTCCGACGTTCCCTACCACCACAGGACTGGACAGTCCACCGTAGATATCTGGCGTACGGTACCGACCCGCTTTTGCGACAAACCGTCGGGCTGGCCGCGCGTTGCAAGAGCTTCCACTCTGCGCCTGCGAGGGAAGTTAATGGAGATCCGCTGGGCGTAGACATCAGAAAACTTGCCACGATCTGTGCCCCCCAACCCGAGCTATCACAAACCGCCAAACCACACCAAATGGCACCACACCCGAATTCAAACGTGATGCACCGGGGACCACAAATTGGTTCAACTGTGAGTTTGAGAATACAGCGAGAGTTGACTCAGAGCGCTCGATTATCTCCAACCGTGGCCGAAGGCGATCTGTTCGAGTTCCTTGAGAAGCAAACACCCACAGGAAGTTTTTTCGGAGTGGGTGTTCACATAAATATGCAACGGCCTACGGAGGGAAGACGCAACGATCAGGACGGTAACCTAGGGCCACACCGTAGAAAAGCCACACCGCCAGAATTGTCGTCAAGACGCTCCAAGCCCACGTTACAGCTGGAATTCCTCACCCTCACAGTGACGTCTCTTTGAATGCCTCGAATGAAGGACGGACGCCGTCTCAGCGTCAAAGGAGTCTCTTTCACCGGTGATAGGCAGAATTTCAGCTGCCTCTCGCTCCAGGTTCCCGAGAAGTCCCGTATTTTGTGACTGTATTCAACAGTGGGACATCATGGCCTCGAAGGAAGGTGGGGGTCTGGAAATTACAAGGGACGCTCTGATAACTGATCACCTGTACTTTGTAGCAAAATCATCCTCCCGGTCTGGGCTCGCTACTCAGACCTATTACCTACCCCACCATGTCCTCTAAAACTCCTGGATATCCCAACGAACCCCATGAGATACGCTCGACCAGAGTTCCTCGAGACTCTGGCAAATGACACGCCCCTGTCTATGATCATTGATGCAGAGCGTGATATGTCATTAGATTCAGGGTTGTGGGAATCCTTGTAGACAGAGAATGGTGATGATTCAGGTGAATGTGGCAATTCGTTCGATCCGGGGCGCGGTCTGCGTTTCGCTGATTACGGCGACCTGAACGCGTTTCGCGTCTTAACGGAGTTCTGACTGACAGGTCCATATCGTTTACGCAGGAGGCTTACGCCGACGGGGCCGTGAGATGCGGCGCGAGGATGAGAGGGTCGATTGGGGGCAGCGAGGACAGGGGGCGAGTTGTATGAAAAGAATAAGGAGGGTGGCCAAGAAGCCTTCATTGTCCGTGTACGGAGGAGTATTGTAGGTCTATGCGTAGATTGATATAGTCGTTCGTGTCGTCGCTTCAAGTGATGACCCCGTTCTCGGTCTAGGGTGTGCAAAGCAGGAGGGAGAGAGAGAACAGTGGGGGAGAATCTAGGAGACGAAAGGGTGGTCTATAAGTGTCTGCTGGGCGTAGCTGCGGAATGTGCGCAGTGGGATTCGGGTCCAGGGATAAAAATGAACACACATGAGCGCAGGAGGTATATTTGCCTCTGAACCAACAGAGGTCTGACTGTGGGTGTGAGGCTGTCCGGGAGCAATGGTCGAGACGGGCGGCGAGGACCTGGCTACGGCTGTTTGTGTTCCACGCTGGGGCTCGGCTTCGCGGCATCGGAGGCAGATCAGGAGTTCGGGTTTCCCATTCGACTTTCAGTCCGCAGGGTCGTCGTCGGCTCACGATTCTCACGTTTCCCAATATCAGGCCGGTCGCAAGAATCAACGATATATCCCTGACGTGAAAGAGTTCGTATTTCCAGCTTTGAAAATCCGAATCACTGATCCGTAACTCCCCTCAAATGTATCCATACGCCCGGTGTCTTTTTCAATTCTCGCCGGAAAGGCTGGCGCGACGTGTGCGGACACATCAACTCGCTGGCCGATACCTGAAGGTTCGACGCCTCCGCGCAACTTCCACCCCAGCGCCAAGACAAGGAATGTCACCGCCCGGTTGAACACAGGACCCATCGTCAAAGAACTCCGGAGCGTACCGCACCACCCGAAATAACAACCTTGAGATGCCACCGGCCAAGACCCCCACATCCTCGCTATCAGGTAGTCCTGATATTCACCACTTGATGTTCTCCTTAATGATTATGTCCCGCTATTAACCCCCACAGCGATTGAACTGTTCGTGATGTGGGTTTGGTTCCGAAGTCGAGCCAGGATTGGGCAACTTTTCTCCTCGGGTGTTTCACTGCAAGATCCCATCGCACGCTCGTCCCCACCGCCGAACTTCCCCTGGAGGTCATCGAAATGATCATCGCCCATCTTATCTATGGAACATGTAGCCTCCTTGCATGCTCCCTCACCTGTTATTCCTGGCACATCGCCTCTGTCCCTCATCTCCATCACACTCTTATCACTCGAAATCGTCGGTCTTACTTTGATCCCAAACTTGGGCGACCCGAACCACTCCAGAACGAGAACAAGCTTGGTTTACTTCCCTTGGTCAATAAGTCCCACGTCCCCAGACTCATCTGCGATTATGACGGCCTTGACACGAAGCGGTTCAACTGCAGGACCCTGCGCCAATCTTCCGCTAACTAATGACCAAGAACTTGGTACAGATGACCTGGACATTCCCAACTTAATGCCAAGGATTTGGCGGCACTTTGGACACTTCTTGCCAACACTCCGATCTCTCTCCCTCAGAAACCCCAAAGGGTTCTGTCGGCAGATTGTATTCTTCATCGGGCTGTTTCAGCACCTAGAAAATCTCACGCTCTTCGATGGTGTACTTGACGGGGTGGGACCGGTGGACGACCTGGAACTCACACTACCCTTCACCCCTCCGCTGCGAGGACGGCTGACAGCGGTGTCGTCCACGAGGGTGGACATTTTGAAGGACATGATTGACCTGTTTGGGGGGATTCGGTTCCGTTATATGGACATTCGTTACGCAAACGGGATGCAGCTCCTGCTGAACGCTTGCGCGGGGACATTGGAAACATTGCGTTTTGATCCGACGGATTTTCGTGGTGAGCAACTTTCTCCGAAAGGTATTCCGTTTCTGGGTAATAATTTCATGGTAGGATCCTCCTTTCGAGACTTTGGTTTCTCACGGAACAACTCGCTTCGAACGCTCGAAATCCCGGCGCAGTGCATTATTGGACCTAAGCATGGGTTTTGTGCACAAATCCCCGACACCTTGAGCCCTCAGGACCGCACTCTCGACTATCACATCCCCTACATTCTCCGAGGTCATCGTCGTTTATCGGGGCGACGGCTTCAGTGGTGTGGCATCCCACCCACCGGATATTTACGAAGGGATGGCACCAGCTGATAGAGCGATGGAAGCCTCATGGCACCGTGGGCAATTCGGAGTGTTCTGCCAGATGTACGAAGTCCGGGACTTTCAGTTGGTGTTGCGTGCGGACGTTTGGGATCGGGTAGGGGAGTACGCAATGGGAGTGTTGAAACGCGCCATTGTGGCGGAAAATGCGGAAAAGAGGTGGATTATCTTCCCTCAGAACCGTTGGTGATTTACAGACCACGAGGGACCCGGGACTTGGGTGGTAGGGAATAGGGACTTCACGCAGCAATATATCGTGAACGCGATATTGTAGGAAGAGAGAATTCTTTCCGCCACTCGAGGGTGGAAATGATCATTCAGCAGCTGTAACACACGAATTGCAGTCACGAAGCATGAGACCGAGGTGAGGTCTTAGGAGTGCGAGACAGGCTCCTCGAACCTTCGGCCGAATGGGGTGCTCTTGGCAAGTCACCACGCTTTACTGCTGACGATCATCGCCTTCGTTCTTGCGTATACTTCTTTCTTCCATTTGTCGCTCTTTCTCATTCGCCGTCACCCAGTTTTATCCATGTCGTTTGTCGAGCGAACGAGCTCCGAGCTTTGGCCACCACTGTATGTGCCAGGAGCCTCACCACCGCGATACCGACAATTCCAGGTCTCGCCATTGCGTACTCAATATCGGAACCCTACTTCGTCAACTGGGGAACGCGCCGCATGTCCGTAGGGTCTACGATTGCTTCGGGCGTGGTAGGATCGCGCATCCGGTCATGGAGTACACCCATTCCCTCGAGATGTTACACACCTGCACCTGCAGACCACGAACGCCATCGACCCACTTCCGCTCCGCCCGATTCAAGGATTGGGTCTCTTGGGAGTAGATACGCGCCTCACCAACTATTTCGGGAGTAGTCGGCACCGCTGTTGTGCTCATGTAACGAAGCGCTAGAGATCCATCTGAATAAGGTACGATTTTACCTTCACACTTTCCACTCGATCGTTTACCATCAAACCTTCTCAGTCTCTCAAGCACGTTCCGCGCAAACATCAGCCGAACTCTATCCAGATCAAGAATGAGCCACTTGTATGCGCGCAGTCTGACGTCCACAAGGACAACTCCGTCTTTGATCCCATGGGCAGACTCTGCCTCATTGACTTTGAGAAGTGGGACTGCTGCCAAAGCCTTTTTCTGCCTACATGGTAAAGACTTCTGGCAAACGATTTGTCCAAAACGTCAAAGCGGGAGGGATACTTGTCATGTGCGCCGATGCGACGCTTGGTGCGACCACTTAAATCATTGATCAGAGAATTCCGAACTGACGACGGCGGGTCTAGATGGGAGGGGGGCGAAGAGAGGCTAGTTGGTTCTGCTAGTAATCGCAAACCCAGGCTGGAATCTGAGCCAGTGTAGCTCGCGCACCGCTTTCGGCAACGGCGATATTGCCTCAAAAATGGTGCAAAGACCGATGCCGCAGACTTCCTACTCCCGGCTCTCTCCAGATCAGGGCAGGGAACGCATCCCAGGCATAGTTTGCTGTATTGTGTTCCTCTCCATCACACACAGTTCGTAGCCAATCTGCGATCGGTTTCTTGCGATTCTCTGTCCCCAGTACACTGACGGACGGACGGGGTGATGCGTCTAGCTTCACGTCACCGAATCGATATCACCTTGGCCGTACTCAAGGTCTAATGGACCCCGGACGTCAGGGCGGTGGTCATGTTCTTTCATTATCTGCCACACGGAAACCTGATTTCCGCAACCTCCCTCAGGCATTGAATGTTGGTGAGGCATTGTATATTGCTTGCCCAACACCTGACGAAAGTTGACGGAGCGCAACGCAATGTAATGGAGGGAACAGAAGATAACAATGGTGGACGGTCAGCATTGGGGTTAGGGATTCGAACTGAAAAATGGAGATCGATGAGGGTGATGGAAATGCTCGCCCGAAGGATTGAGCCATAAGCCGTTGGCGCGCTGTACAGACATAGAAAACCCGATATTCAAAAGTGACTCTACAGGGAGAACTCGAGCGAGAAGGAGGTTCTTCGGCGGGGAGATACCCTGAGATGACCATTTTGGGCGCCTGCAAGGCGACGCATTGCACCCGCGCTGAGCGCTGGGCGCTGGCACGGGATTGGATCAAAGCCATGAGGCCGGCCATCCACTATCGCACCACCATCTATCCTGATCTGACACCGATATGGACGACATTCGCGATTCGTTCTCCAGAATGAAGAAGAAAATCAAGCACAGAATAACGGGGAGAAAACGCAAACCGGACGGAACAGGGGCTGACACACCTGGGGAGAGAGCCAACTCTCCAGGTTCACTTCCTCAACCAGAGCCTCGTGTTGTAGCGGGCGGTGGTCACGACCAAGGAGGGAACGGAGCCAACACGGACGGACAGCGAGCCTATTCGACGGACCAAGGAAGGAGAGAGGTAGACATCGGCGGAAGGGGGTCCAGCCAGAGGCATTCGTATCTGGACTCCGACGTTGAGGCTGCAACGGGAAGTACACGCAGCAGAGAAGTCGGGCGGGTCTATCCTTCTCCATCCACTCAGATCCCGAACAGCGGGAAAACCGACAGTACGTGAACGTTATTATTTTAATGTCTACCTCTGATCGTTCCTTCAGATGAGCCCGACGACGCAGGCACCTCTTCTGTCCCTGATCGTGTACCGGAAGGTCTTCGTCCCGGCAAGGGTGCTGAACCTAGCACTGCCGCGAAGGAGAACAGACCGGGCTGGGGGTCTACTGCGTCCGCCACGGCCAAATTGCTCCTCCGTGGGGTGAGAGACTCTGCGGATGCCTTCGGTCCTCTCAAGTCTGTTGCCGGAGGTCTCTGCTTTATCCTAGAAAACTGCGAGGTACGGCCTCCTTCCTGCAAACGCTATCCACAACACTTACAGGTTCTCCAGCGTACAACGGCGAATGAGGAGGCGATAGCATCGTTGGCACCCCGGGTCAAAGCGCTCGCCGAATTGCTCTGTAAACCTGTTTCCGAGAGCGACGTCGAGGAGCGAGAAAGGAGAGGGAAACTGGAACGGTGAGCCTGCACTCTCCAGCATCGAGAGTCGAGCCTAATATATGGGGATTTCCAGGAAACTGGAAGATGCTCATCGAGACCTGACCCCACTGAAAGAACAAGGGCCGGTTGAAGGATTCTTTAAGAATGTTGTGAATGCGGGTAAACTTGGCAGTCTGGTTGAGGGTATTCGCGATGCAATGATGGAGTACCAAGTTTGTGAATTGGACTATTCATTCTGCCGTGTTTAACGTCTATTCCAGACTTCACTTCAACAAGGTATCTACAACACGCAGCAAGATATATACGACACGCAGCAAGATATGTATGACACACAGCAAAATATCTACGAAAAGCAACAGGATATCTATGACAAGAGCCTCCTGCTCATCGTGGGTCTCGCCTCATCGCCTTTCATTCCCGCGGGCTAACCGATGCATAGGAATCAGCGGACCTTGCCTTTCTCGATCGGATGCACTACACCGCGAATGCTGGACATCGCTGCGGGAACAGGCAGGGGTGTCTGAGGGGAACGAGGAAGGACGTCCTCAGGGATATTGAACATTGGTCAAAGGGTGAACGGGACCAGCGCATCTTCTGGCTCAATGGCCTGGCCGGGACAGGAAAATCAACCATCGCCCAAACCTTCGCTGAAATGACCTTCGCCGGCGGAAAGCTTGGGGCCAGCTTCTTCTGCTCACGAGACTTCAAGGACCGCAGCAACCTTCAGGCAATCTTCCCAACACTCGCCTTCCAGCTCGCCTGTCAATACCCAGGTTTCCGGGAACAGTTACTCCAGGTCTTGAAGGCACACCCCAATGTCAGACACGAGTCACTCTGTTCACAGATGGAGAAGCTCATTGTTGGCCCACTCAAAACCACCAAAATCCCAACTCTCATCATCATTGACGCCCTTGACGAGTGCAAGGATGATCAACCTGCATCTGCCATTCTCTCAATCCTCTCCTGCTATGTGGACCAGATACCCAATGTCAAGTTCTTCATCACTGGACGGCCTGAACCACGAACTCGCTCTGGATTTCGCTTGGAGTCACTTGCCCCAATCACAGAGGTCCTCAAGCTCCATGAGGTCAAGCCAGAAGCAGTGGACAGTGATATCAAGCTGTTCTTCCTGACAGAGTTAACCAGCCTTGCCAGAAACCAAAGTGACTGTGATTTGACAGAAGGCTGGCCCAGTCCATCAGATGTAGGGATTCTGTGCAAGAAGGCAGCTGGATTCTTCATCTATGCCTCAACAGTTGTCAAGTTTGTTGCTTCTGAAAGCAATCCACCCACTGAAAGACTTTCCCTCATCACCTCTCTTCCAGAGAGCACCACT
>Ga0307515_10024257_pt1 | contig 10578 bp, 2 predicted proteins | sample 17_EM_MG_FD_194513 | JGI IMG/M metagenome (GOLD analysis project Ga0307515, IMG submission 194513) | Populus trichocarpa ectomycorrhiza microbial communities from riparian zone in the Pacific Northwest, United States - 17_EM | ecosystem: Host-associated > Plants > Roots > Unclassified | place...
TGAGCTTGCATATATACTCTATTTCATTTGCTTTAATTTTAGATAAATCTATTAAGTAGTTATAAAGATATTAAGATTAGAGTAAAATTTACGATCAAAAACTATATATCTTTAAAACTACTTAATAAATTTATCTAAAATTAAAGTAAATGAAATAGAGTATATATACAAGCTTAAATATAAATTGTTAGGAATTATTATTAAGTGGTTGTTGAGATATTGTATTGCGATTTTCACGATTTTTGGTGGGGAAAAAAGTGGCCGGCTCGGTGGGGTGGCTGGCTTGGTGGTGGAATACGTTATATAAAGAACTCTATAACGCTAAAGTACTTACGTTAAAGACCCTAATAGTAATACCTATAAATAAAATTAAAATAGCTGTATATAAACCTAACCTATTAAATATAAACCCTGAACTAATAATAGTAGCTTAACCTATATTTATAATAAACCTAGTACCTGCTATAAAATTAAAAAAGCTCCCTAACCCTTTAATGTTTAATAAAAATTAAAATAACCTACGTCCCTTTATAACTAAGCTCCGTCTTAAACTTTTAATAAACTATAACTAATACCCTACTAAAGCTAGCAAGATTAGCTATGGAATGTCTTATTTAAGTAAAGACGCTATATAAACTATGGACCTATTCTTTTATAATAGCACCTTTATTAATTTTAAAATCTTTATCTCTCTATTAAAATAAATATATAATAATACTAGCCGTAAATATACAGCTATTACTAAACTTAAAAACCTATAATAACGGAACTAAGACTTTACTAGCTTCTTTTTAGAATTTTTAGGCCTTATTAGTAAACTAGATTGGAATAAAGCCGCTAGAGTTACTGCTCTCCACTAAGCTATTTTAGATAAAATTAGAGTATAATTAGTAGGTAGAGAACTGCTAAAGAATTTACCCAAATTTGCTATAATATGTTAACGAATTAATAAGAACCTTTAATATAATAAATAGACTTATTTCCTAAAGCCAACTACACCTTATATTAAAACTTTATGAAATTGGTATATACTATAAAGCGCGATCTATCTCTAAGACCTAAAAGCCCTATATATAACCTTATGGACCTTAACGCCACTTAATCCTATATACTTTTAGGAACTAATAAATAAAGAATATAAGCCGTAAATAGAGAATATTTTAAATATAGAAAAAAGGGATATATTTAAAGGGATTGCTAAACTTACCCTTTTAAAAAGGTCCGCCGTAGCTCCTCTTAGTCCTTAAGTTATACTTATTTTATAAATTATACTTAGTTACTATAAAGTATCTAGCCTTTAGTTAACTTAGAAAACAAATTATTCTAAAGCTAAGTTACGCCTTAGGATAAGAAGTAGAAGAGTATAAGTGTCTAGGCTCTTCTAGCGCTAATATATAATATAACTCCCTTAATATACTTAGCGAAATTTAAATACTTAGAAAATGGAAGGAAGTATAAATCCTTATAAATAGTAGAGCTACTAGTATAGGCTTTATTAATATAAACTATATAAAAACTTAACGCTTAAATTTAAAGAAACTTAATAAGCCCTAAGGCCTATAAGGCTTTAATAATAAGCCTTTAATATACGGTAAACTAATATACTACGCTTTTATAAAGATATAGATAGGCAAATACCTTAAATATATTTCCCTATTTATAATACCCTTAAAGTATTATAAGGTAATTGTTGGGAATAAAGGCAAAGGGGTCACCATATGAGGCATATTGCCGTCACGTGTGGCAAGTTGCCGTTACGTGCGGCAAGTTGCCATCACGTGTCGCCGCGGCACTAGCGTAGCGAGGAGCCTTAAGCTCCTCGCCCTTTTTTACCCCTTTTTTAGAGGATTATATAGAACAATTATTATACTATCTACGAACCGTAGCTACGTAATATCCCCTTGTGTAACTAACACTAATTAGTAGTTAACTTCACTGTTATACTATAAAATAGCTAAGTATTACTAAGAAGAGACGAGCCACTGTACTAGTGCTACTCGTGCTAAAGGAAGCTGTCTTTTAAGGTTAGAACTGGTCCTAAACCTTAAATAAAACTCTTCCATAAATTTAAGGATCTAAAAGGCCAGAACTGGTCCTAAGCCTTTCTAAGATTACGGATTCTTGCGTCTATTACGCAGAATAATACGCTTTATAAGTCTTCGCGATTTAAGGCTAGAACTGGTCCTAAGCCCTATAATTATAAATATATGTCTGAACGCGTACTAAATAACAAACGCGTACTAAATGATAAATATACATCACGAACGCGTACCAAACGACAATCCCTATACTAATAACACTTCCCTCCCTCTAAAAACATGGCTACGCCTACTTTAAATAACTGGAAAGACTCCTTACCACTAGGGGTAGCTAAGTACGCGAAACTTATCAATAAAAATTAGAACGAATTTACCTTTAATATAACAACTTGTACCGTAAAATAAGTTAACGGCTTTCTCCTATACTATATTGTATTTTACCGAAATAAATGCTACACCGATTTATAACTATGGGAGTATTTTAGGGAGGATTTTATAGGATGGACTGCTGATATCTAGGCACTTAACAACGTTAATATTGTTTAAAAATTTTAAGACTTCCTCTGTAGGAATAGGGTATACGTTACTAAGAACGGTAACCTAATTGCTAGTAATATTTAGGCCGTTATTACTAGTATAGAAGAACTAATATGGACGGAAGCTAAGATTATACATTAACTATAGAAACCTAAAAATAACCCATATTCTTCGGAAGGTAACTTTAATTTGTATTAAAACCCCTAGAACGCTAACCCCCTACCTAGAGCTACTCTCCTACCTAGAGGTACTCTCCTACTTAGAGTTGCTTCGCCTTTACCTCCTCCACTCTAGCTAACTAGTAAGCCTTTACTATGAGAAGTTACGAATCTAATAAAGGTATATTCGAATAAAGAGAAGAAGTTTAGAGGAGAACTGTACGATATGCTTAGAGCAAAACTATAGGTCTTTTATAACTGTTGTAATAAGGTCAGAATTTAACGCTACTAGTACTATTACGCTTTCTCTATTATATTAAAAGGACGGGCGGTAATATTCTATTACGACCATATTACGGGTAAAAACTATAACTTTAATATAATGCTTTGGCTCACTAGGGCCTACTTTAAGACTAATAAGAATTGCTAACTTTATATATTTAAATGGCGGGAGACTACATTCTAGAGAGTTATTACTTCTAACCCAATAAAGACTCGTTTAGAGTGCCTTTAACTACTCTTTAATAAACTCTAGAAAATTTAACGTAGCCTTACTAAAACTTACTAAAATAAGAATAGCCTAAGGGACTAGGTTATCTTAGCATGCTATAGCGTTCTTAAGTGCAACTTAGCGCTATATAAACCTACAGACACGTTTAAAGGAGTATATGCTAAGCTACGCTCCGCCGTAGGTACTATAATGCGAATATAAGAATCTTAATAGCTTTATACCGAAAACCCTACCTAACTAAGTACTCCTAACTAACACGATTATAACTGGACTAATTAAATATATGGTAGCCGTAATAGGGAATACGGAAGAGGGTATAATTAATGTCGACTATAAGGTAATTATAGAGGTCCTTATGGAGGTTTATTTCGAAGTAATTGCTAGAAGAAGTGCTATATTTATAAGAAGCCAAATTACTAGTTAACTAGACACTTCCTTAATAAGCGAAAAGAGGCATATAATAAGTTCCGTTAGAGTATAAGAAATGTTAAAAATTATAAGGTTACTATAGCCTACTTCTAAAGCTTCCTAGTTTAATATAAAGGCGTAGAAGATCTTAAGGGTAAGGTTAATGAGACTAAACAGCTCCTTATAGATATAGAAATTAAGGACTACTTACCCAACTAATACTTTACTAAGTATGGTAAGGTAGATGGCATATAAACCGTTGCTGTTCTTAATAACTAATCTATGCTCTATTCTATTACGAAGTTAGATATCTTTAATGAGCTAAAGGAGAGCTCCGCGTTCTCCTTTAACGATAGATACTCAGCGAATATCTTCTATGGTATTATGCTAGATACTAGAGCCACAGGAGTATCTATAGTAGGAGAACCTTAAGTTCGAGCTCTTTAATAACTTAATACTTCTATTTAGATTAACTAATTAACGGTAGGCTAATATATAATACGTTTTGGTAAGGGTACCGCGATCTCTCTTAGCACAATTAGGGTCTAAACCCCCTTAGGATATATTACGTTCCACGTTATTCCCGTAAACACTCTGTTTTTATTCTATATTAGGGATATAGATAAATTAGTCGTTAAGCTTAACAACCTTAAGAATATACTCGTGTAGGGAGATAATTGGGTGCTTATTATACGTAAGTGGGGTTACCCTTAGCTGCTCCTTTAACAACTAGAAAAGAGTATTACTTAGAGCTATTTAACTAAGTTAGAGTTATATTAACTATACCGTCGTTTTAGCTACCTATCCGTTTATTAATTACTTAGGGTTCTTTAATGAGCAGGCTATAAAGTTAAGGTTAAAGCAATTAAGCATCTTATAAAGTACTATTATTACTGCTAAATAAACCAGAAGTCCCCTAGCCAATTTAAGTTTACCCTTAAAGATAACTATAACTTTAACTTCTGTATTATTGTTAACGTTATATATCTTAGCGGCAAGCTAGTACTCTAAGTTATTAACTTCTTAACCTCCTTTTAAGCCGCACAATTTTTAAAGGATATGTTAGCTAGGAACGCATAAGATACCCTTTAGTTATGCTAGATTAATATCTACCTAGGACCCCCTAATTAAATTGTCCATAATATAGGAAAGAACTTCTTATCTATAGAGTTCCGATAATAAATAAAGGCAATAGCAATTAAGGTTAAGGAAGTCCCTATTAAGGCATATAATAGTATTAGAAAAGTAAAGCAATATTACACGCTATTACGCCGCGTATATAAGATTATCTCTTCAGAACTAAAGAACGCTAGCGAAGAACTTACCTTATAAATGGCTGTTAAAGCTATTAACGATTCCGCTGGCCTAGATGGACTCGTACCTACGTTACTAGTCTTTAGCGCCTACCTACAAATAACTAACAATTCTCCACTATCTCCCTCCGTTGTGTAATAAGCTAAGGCGATTTATAAGGTAATAAAGGAGGTACAACGCCTTTATGCTATACGCTAGGTTAATAACGCACTAGGAATGAGAAATGGCCTAAATACCTTAACTACGCTTAATTTGCCACTCTAGTCTAAAGTACACATATGGCGTAAAAGGGGAAGATGGTTAGGCCCACATTAACTTATTATAATTAATAGTTAAACTTACACTATTTAGATGCCTTACAAACCCACCTAATTCCGTTTAACTGTTATTAAGCCCTACTATAAAGATAATAATTCCGAGCCTTTATAGGATGCCCTAGAAGATGCCCTAAAAGAGAACTATAATTAATATACTCTAGAAGGCGACTATAATTCTAATATAATTATAGTAGATATACCACAACCACGACGCGGTAGAGGTCGCCCGAAGGGATTACGAAATCGCTAATACCTTATTAATTTTAAAGAACAATTTATTGCCGCCATTAAGAATAAAGTTAAGTTATTAATAGCCTTTATAACAGCTAAAGAGAAGGCTAACTTTAAGCTTATAAAATAGCTCTAAAAGGAAGGTTGTATTATAACTCTAGGAGCTCCTTTCTAAGCATCTAACAAGCAGGAGATTAACGGTCTTATCACAAGAGGAGTCTTTAAATTTAAGAAATATAACCCTACTAAGTTTAATAGAGTTCGCATCTTTAAGTTAAGAATGGTTAATGAGATTAAGGGTAAAGCTACTAACGCCCTATTTAAGAAATTAAGGCTTGTTATCTAAGGTTACAACAATAATAGTAAAGAGATGATTCTTATATAATCTCCCACGATTTAACGAGCTAGTTAGCAAGTTATTGTTATATTAGCTCCCTCCTTAATAAAGAATAGAATGGCGGTTTATTTATAAGATATTACTTAAGCCTATACCTAATTAGAGACGCACCTTTAGCGCTTAATATTAGCATACCTTCTAGAGCAAATTCGCCACTAGTATCCTAAAGATACGATTATAGTTATACTTAAGCCATTATATGGAATTGCAGAGGTAGGAACTTACTAGTGGGCTACCTACAGCAAGCACTATAAAGAGAAGCTTTTAATAACTACTTCTATATTCAATCCCTGTTTCCTTATTATAACCACGGAAACCCTATTTGGAATTATTGGTATGCAAACTAATAATATAATCATCTTGGGAGACAACCAATTCTTAGCTCTTAAGGAGGATAAGCTAGTAAAGGCAAATCTTATAGCAAAGCTAAAAGAAAAGCTTAATTTAATAACACTATTACTCTTTAATGGATGCATCCTCTCCCTAAATAAGGATTCTATTGCTTTGCGCCAGAAGGGTTAAGGCAAGAAGATTAACGTTATTAACGTTAATTCTCCAAAGTAAGGATACGTGGAGCAACGTGCTTGCGGAGCTTATGTTGCTTCTATCTATTAACCCAAGGCTTTATTTAATCTCTCCGTTGCCGCCTAACACCAGAAACTAACTAAGGACAACGTTTTTGCCCTAAATAAATATTTTTTCTGGCAAATGAACCATCTTAATTAGGGACTACTCTACGTGCCTATTAACCTTCCTACCGCCAAGCTCTTTATATTTATTAATAAATTATTTATAAATAATAAAGATTTTAGCTCCTAGCTAGGATATAAAATTATTATCGCGAACGAATCTACTAGAGAGAATAACTTCACGATCTATAGTAATCTTATTTATTAGAGCTTAACTAAGAGTAAGCGCGTCACTCAAAGCGTTCTAGCGTCAGAGATATATGAAATAGTTAGCGGAGTTAATATAGTAATTATAATTAGAACTACCCTAAAGATAATTATAGATCAACTTAAACTTCCTGTTATCCCTATAATTATATACACTAACTTATATTCTCTCTATAAGTATTTAGTTAAGCTCGGTACTATAAAGGAGAAGCGCCTTATAATTAATATTATGGCACTTTAGTAATCCTACGAGCGTTAAGAACTCTTTAAGATTTAATGGATTAATGGCTAAGATAACCCGGCAAATATAATAACAAAGGCGAACCTAAACAAGGCACTAGAGACGTTTATTAATATAAATACTCTACATATACAAGTTAAAGGTTGGGTTAAAAGGGAGTCCCCAGAAATTTCTTAGTTATATAAGGTCTTAAAATATCTAGGAACTTCAACCAGCGGTTAAAGTTATCTAATTAGTTAGATTCTCTTACCAAGACCTTTTTAAAGGGGAGAGCCTAACTTAACCTAGCTAATTAGGATTTTCTATTCCCGGGATAAAAAATTGCTATTAGCTCGCTTACTACTAGCGCCTTAGTGGCCCTACTAATAAGATATATACCCACAACTTATAAGTAAGAAAGCACCACGTGCTAAGAGGGAAATTTTAGAATAGCGAGACTTATGTTATAATGGCAATAGTAAATAAGGAGGATTGATATTTGTTCCGCTAGTTAAGCGGTATATATATATAGATGGCAACCATAAAAGAAGAGTTGCTAGTGTTGGGAATAAAGGCAAAGGGGTTACCATATGAGGTATATTGCCGTCATATATGGCAAGTTACCGTTACATGCGGCAAGTTGCCGTTATGTGTTGCCGCGGCACTAGCGTAGCGAGGAGCCTTAAGCTCCTCGCCCTTCCTTACCCCTTTTTTAAAGGATTATATAGAACAATTATCATACTATCTACGAACCGTAGCTACGTGATATCCCCTTATGTAATCAACAGTAATACTTAAATATAGATAGCTAAAACAATATAACCCTTTAATTAGCTAGGTTAAAGAAATATTAAAATTCCGTATAACCTACTACTAAAGTTATTACTTAAAATATTACTTACCCTATAAATATATATATAATTATTTAAATTTAATATAATATAAATTGCCTTTACTATAAACCTTAAATTAATATAATAAAGTTATAACTGCTAATTGCGGTAAAGAATGCGAAAATAATATATTAAAACCCCTTAAAATTTATATAGTATAAGCCGCACCCTTTTATTTATTAGTAAGAAAACGAGACTATAAGATCTTTACTATAATACTAAAAGATATTAAGAAGGCATTAGAACCAAAGCAATATATTAACCCCCGACCTTTTATACCTAAAGAATATTATAATCTAATTAATATATTTAAGAAACAATTTATAAACTAACTACCCCTATATTAAGATAATTATAATTTTAAGATAGAACTTAAACCTAATATAATACTAAAGTTTGGCCCATTATACGGTATATTATAAGAAGAGCTGCTTATAATATAATAATACCTTAAAGAGCACCTAGAGAAAGGATTTATTTACCTTAGTTAATTATTATTTGCCTTGCCTATACTATTTATTAAAAAACCTAAAGGAGGCTTAAGGTTTTATATAAATTATTAAGCCCTAAATATAATTACAATTTAAAACTAATATTTAATTTCTCTACTTTAAGAAACGCTTAACTACTTAATAAAAGTATAATACTTTACAAAGCTTAATATAGTCGCTGCCTTTAATTAAATCTATATTTATAAAGGAGATAAAAAGTATATAGCTTTCCATATATAATAGGGACTTTTTAAATACCTAGTAATGCTATTTAGTGTAAAAAATAGTCCTAGTACGTTTTAATAATATATTAATAATATACTTCGCGAATTCCTTAATATATTTATTATTACGTATATTAATAATATCTTAATCTATTTATCTTTACTTTTTAAGTATTAGAAATATATCTAAATAGTCCTTAAACACTTATAAGATATAGGCTTATAATGTAATATTAAGAAATACAAGTTCTATACGTCTAAAGTTATATACTATAAGGTGAGGATATAGATAGGGAGTCCAATAATAGAACAATAGGTATATTGTATAGACAGAGACGAATCCTTAAGGGAAAAGGAGGAGTCTGTATATAAGGTAGGAAGGGTTTTTCCTAAGCATGTGTAGAGCACGTACCTTACGGGCGAGTTACCCCTAGGTTACCCCAGGGTCGCCTATACCTTACAGCTATATAACTATCTACTTAGGTTTTACCTAATAATACCCCCCCCTTTAAAAAGGGTCGTCCCTAATCCTTTATATACTTAAGCCTTAATAAAACCCCATAAAAAACCTTAGTAAGGAAAAAATTTAAAGGGGAAAGAGCGTTTTAATTTTGCGTATAGAGAGACAGGTAGTATATATACGCGGCGCAAAGATGTTAAGGAACTTTAACCGGCGGTTAAAGTTGTTTAATTAGTTAGATTTGCCTTGCCAAAACTCCCCCACATTTAACTAAGCCAGTAGCGATTTTATATACCCGGTATAGAAAATCCTAATTAGTCCATTTAACAGATAGAGCTAGTGGAGCTTAATACTATCGCCTAAATTCGGTAGACTAGAAATATTCTAAAGCTCGCTTATGTAGGTAGGTTGCTAGTACCTTACGGGTAGGTTATAGGTTATTTATATATAGCTAGATTTATAAACGGTAAGGCTATATACCTATTAAATCCGCCACTAACCCTGCTTTAGCCTTATGCTATACCGGCGTAGCGCCGTATATACTTCACGGGTAGGTTATAGGTTATTTACATACAGCCAGATTAGGATAGTAAGGCTATATGCCCGTTAGACCCGCCACTAACCCATGTTTTAGCCTTATATATTATCTGCGTAGTATATATATAGAATAGTATAAGTTATTAGTATAGGTTACCACTAGCGGGTCACTAGCAAGTTATAGACCCCGGTTAAATAGACCCCGGTTATAAACGGGCCTATTCTCTAATATATAAATAATCTACTTAGCTAGTATAGAGTAACGGACTAGGTCTAGGAAGGGTGCTTTCTAAATTAAGCTTTATTGCTAGTATACGCCGTGGCCTTACCTACAAGTCACAGCAATCGCTGCTTATTCTTTAATCCCTTTAGACATCCTCTATTCCGCTTTAATGCAGGTTATATTTTAATAGCGGCGCTTACTTTTTACCTACGCTTCGGCTATAAGGCTAGGGTGTCCCGCTTACGGTACTCATCTAGTAGTTATTAACAATTCTTAAATTCTGTCTCATATTTCCATTTATTATACTTATTTAGCCATCCTAGCCATTTAATGAGGTACTATGGTTGTCCAGCATAATTTTAGTAGGCGATGATTACTTCTACTTCCTAGCTACCTTCCTTAAGCTCTTTTACTACCAGGGGTTAAAACCTACGGTATAACCTATAAGGCTCTAACGTAATTGGTATGCAAGTGGCCCATGCAAGCAAGTGGCCTACGTCAAAACCCCACCAAAAATTCGAGAATTCATACCTTAATATCTTAACAACCACTTACTAATAAATTCTAATAATTTAGATTTAGACTTTTATATATACTTTATAGCTTCTATTAAAGTTACATAGTAAATAATTTAGTAGTTTTTAAGATATAGTAATATGGCCTCGTTTCGGCCCCTAACTTTTAATATCTTAAAAACTACTAAACTATTTACTATGCAACTT
>Ga0307515_10024258_pt1 | contig 10577 bp, 7 predicted proteins | sample 17_EM_MG_FD_194513 | JGI IMG/M metagenome (GOLD analysis project Ga0307515, IMG submission 194513) | Populus trichocarpa ectomycorrhiza microbial communities from riparian zone in the Pacific Northwest, United States - 17_EM | ecosystem: Host-associated > Plants > Roots > Unclassified | place...
CATGCTAAAAATTAGGGTTGTTACAATTGGTATCAGAGCTCTAGCTTGGATTCAAGGTTTATCATGGAAGTTAATGTATGTTGAAATGTTTCAGAATGGTTCGTACAAGACATGGTATGAGGATAGACCCCTCTCCTAACCAGAGGAGGATTCGAGGTATAGATTATGAGGAAAGCTAAGGAGAGGATCCCTTGGCCGATACTTCCTCTCATGTGCCCTCAACATCATTACAATCGAGGCAGGATGAGTCATTTAGACTCCAAGATGATATCACTTCTACATAAGTAGGGGTGTTGTAGTTAAGGGGATTTGGTCATCAAGGGCAAGCATTTGTGCCTCCACTCATGGCACCTACAGGAGCCCCCACACTTATTATGGATCCAACTTTTCTAAAGCAACTTGTTAGGGTGGTAAGGGCAAGCATGTCTAATACTACTTCTCCAATAACTCCACCATCTATAGACCATGTAGTTGCTCTAGTCTGATTAGTAAAAAAAACATGAGAGAAATGGGTTGTAAGCCCTTTTTAGGAGAACAAGATGCCGAGGTGGCTGGAAGATGGATCAGAAAAGTTGAGATAACATTGATTCAGATAGAAGGCCTGGAGAATTACGAATGGATTGTGTTACTCGGTTACTTTCAGACAACGCACAGACTTGATGGGAGACTGTGTAGAAGAGTAGACAACACGTATATATCAAATAGGCAAGGGATTTTTCGTTTAAAAATTATAAATTTATCAAATTTAAAAAAAATTGACAGAGTTTCCCCTATATAGAGCCCCACCTAAAATTTTATCCTACATTAATACCTGAAAACACAACAACAACCCAACCAACATTCAGCTCATGCAACCAATACTCATATAAAATTGGCCTCAAGCTCACCATTCATCAATCCTATTAAGAATATATTTAAACATAATACACACGCATATTGAAAACCAAAAGGAATGGTCAATCCTTTTACTTTCTTACGAACCTCAAAATATTTAAAATTTAAAATATACATCAAGTTCATTTACATGACATAAAATAGTTTTTATAAAATTCTACATAACACAAAAGCTATATAGTCCTACGAGAGGTATCACTGTTGTGATGGTGAATAAGATAGACCTAAAATACATAGTAGTGTAGATAATAAATAATACGCATGTAAATATACCTTACACTTATGTACTTTACTAAACCTTAGATACAAATACAAGTCCAATAGTTCCATTTCATCTGAATTATTCTTGTTCAACCAAATCTCTATCACTATGATTGGCATAATTCCTTAACATAGTGTCTGCCAATACGGTCAACTTATTACCATATAATTAGTCCTTATTAGTGTGGCCGACTTAATTTTATATAATTAGTCCCTATCAGTGTGAATGACTTTAATTTACACAATTTATCTTCCTAGTGCAATCAACTTTAATTTACACAATTAGTCTCTACTAGTGCGGCCAACTTATTTTAACATAATTTTCCATAATTTATTTCATGACTCATTACATATGGATATGGATACTTTAGCAAGAACATTACTTCATATAAAGGAGTAGGGTGACGGGCATGTACCTGGCACTCATGTAGTTTGTACTCCCTTAACTACTAGTCTAACCTCAAATGTCCCTTCTATTTTTTTTCCAAGAAGACATCCATAAATTAGTGCCCAAGTCATTACAACTCATTATTCATAATTATTCAAACACATCACCATCCTTTTTCATACAATCAATTTGTATCTCAAATACAATTTCATATTATCTCATATTACCACCTTGCATTTATCATATCATTTTACATTTTTCTTACTACCATTTTGCATTTAACATAGATTTTTTTCATTATCCATATTACTAACATGCATTTAACATATATTCTCATATTACCAACTTACATTTAACATACAATTTCACATACATGGTATGCATTAAACTCAAATACAATTTCATATTTTCTGATATTACCACCTTGCATTTATTATATCATTTTACGTTTTTCTTACCATGATTTTGCATCTAACATACTGTTGTTTTTCATTTTCCATATTACTAACATGCATTTAACATAAAATTTCATATTTTCTTGCTACTATTTTGCATTCAACATATATTTCTTATATTCCCATATTACCAACTTACATTTAACATACAATTTCACATACATGGTATACATTAGTTCCAAAATATTTTTTTTCCTAAAACTCTCATATACCTATACTTTTACCAAACGTGTCAACCAAGACCCAAATACATAAATATTTAAAATACAAACTCCAAATCAAGTTTAAGCATAATAACATCATTAGAACACCAAAAATTTACACAATTCTATCAATTTTCATACTTTCATCTTTCCACATTTAACAAATATAAATCAATCTCAAAAAACTTTATTCCACGTGAGTCAGAATCAAGACTAAACAAACTACCATTATCATAACACCAACAACCACAATCTCATACCTCAAATTTTAGAATTTTCCCCTAGATTTCCTTAGCTAAAACCAGCCACCATGGTCTAAACCCCACGATTGGCCCTAATTTATTTAATTCAATCTTTATTCATGTCATTTCAACCCCAATTAACTAGGAATTACACTAATTAACATTTTCACTCACAAACACACAAACCCTAGAATTTTACATTTAGATGTTTTCAATCCCCCGCCAATAATCAAGAAGAAAAGTGAATTTAATTGAAAAGTAACATCTTACCACTAATAATTAACCCAATTTAATGAACCTTTTATAATAATTCCCAAGAATTTTCTCTCTCTTCCAATTTGTAAGCCTTCTCTCTCTATCCTTCAAACTCCCAACCTCTCTCATATATTTTGAGAGAAGATGAAGGAGATGAAGGAGAAGAAGAAATTTCAAGCTTTTTTTTCTTCTTTATGTCATTGGTTGCATTTTAAAAAGGGAGGGAATATTTTTCTTTATATTTATGACAATGCTACTCATTAAATGCCCCCCATGTTATTTCTGTCAAATCTCTAATCATTGATATTATTTGCATATAGGTTTATTTTTTTAATTTATCTGAGGTTTTACGCTGATTAACTAGGGATTTTCACTCCTAGTCATAAAATTTTCCCTCTTAATTTATTAGTTTTTGGTTGGGAATTACTCTATTTAACACGGGGGTTACATTGACCCTCTTACGCAATGATCTTTTCCTCCTAGATGATAAAACCTCAAACAAGAAGTCCAAGCTTTGATACCAATTGAAAGACTTAAAAAAAAACTAAGAAGGGGGTGAATTAAGGTTTTATCTAATTTTATAGCGCTTTAAAAATTAATCTCTAATTAAACCAAAATAGCTGAAATTAATCTTAATTTCTTTAACAATGCCTAAATCAACAATTAATACCAAGATGCACAAATTATCTCTTAATAAGCCAAGATAGTCAAAACACCCAAGCAATATCAATTAGCATAAATTTAAAGAGACAAGGATAAAAAAGGACACAACAATTTTTATAGTGGTTTGGAAAATTGCCTACTCCACTCCCTAAACCTTCGTTCAAGTATTTATTACCACACAGTCTTGTTCATAAGAGAATTAATACTAGGATTTGATATCATTCATATCTTACTAAAAGCAAGCATTTAATTAACCATAAACTATGAGTTCATCTCTATCATAGACCAAAAGGACATTCTTAGTTCTTTCTAAATACTTAAGAATGTTTTTAACTATTTTTAAATGACTCTCACCTGAATTAGATTGGTATCTACTTCTTATACTCAAAGCATAAAATACATCTAGTCTTGTATGTATCACCACATGCATGATGGATCCTATAACTAATACATATGAAATTTTTTACATCCTATATTTCTCAATTTTATGTCTTAGGGCACATGTCTTTAGAGAGATAAATCCCATGTGAAATAGATAAGTATCATCTCTTGGATTATTCTATGTTAATTTTTTTCACCATCATGTCTATATATGTGGATCAAGATAATTCAAGCATCATTCTAGATTTATCTTTTTAGATCTTTATTTCTAATATATAAGTTTCTTATCTCTATCATTTAATGAGAGATTCGTGTGGGAAAACACCTCGGTGCTTAGACTATTAGCCCAAAGGTCTCTAAGCTTCTATGGATTAATTATTTTAATAATAATAAACATTAATGAAGTTAATATGTTTATCAAAGGTTTTAATGTTATAGAAACTTTTCCATATCAAATTAAAGTAATATGGACTTCTTGGATGCAAACATGACTTAAAGATGCTAAAGCATATTTTTATGTAACCAAGTCTTTATATAATTTAATTTGCAATCACAAAAATAAATTGTATCCAAAATTATTTTTAATTGTCAACTTTTAACATCCAAAAATATTTTTATTTTTATCTATTTTTTATTTACATAGTGAAAATACCTTATAAGAAAACAATTTATCAAATATTTTGGTATTATCACTCAATTCCTTTTAAATGAAAAGCATGAACTTTATCAAATGATCTCTTACACTTTTGATCAATAAAAAGCTTTTTATCTATTTTTTTACTAAAATACTTTTTCATGTGAGCTCTTGCATTTTTTTATCCATTCTAGCTAAAATGGTAAACTTGTAATTTTTGAAAGAATTGTACTTGAATATTTTACACTCAAGAGATAACTTGTCTTAAGTTGTTAACTTACGTTTTACTCAAGCTCTTGCAACAACTCTTTTTCTTTCAAAAATAGCGATAGTCATTCCTAATAGATGGAAAAACACATAAAAGATCAAAATATTTTAACTTCATCTCTCCTTGTATGTGTAATGACCAAGTGAAGAACCTATAAATACTATTTTTTCACTTCATGTTAATGAGCTCTTACAATCCTACTACTTTTATTCTTAATGCTTACAAATTCTCTTATCTAAAAAGTTTTTATTATTTTCATAATCTTCTCAAAGCTTTAAACATTCTTTGTATCGAATCACAATTTTATATTCTTGAGCCAAATTACATTTATAAAGAATTGAGCCATATTTATTGTAATCTTCTCTTCATTGTAAGGAGTGAAAATTCTTGTGAGAGAATACCTATTGTGAAAGTGTAAGTGGTACTTGAATCACTTGAGAAAATATTGGTTGTAGGCGATTAAAAGGTTTTTATGTTGATCCTTGAAAAATATTATGAGAGAAAGGTTTTCTAATTTTGATCTTGTAAAAAGATTAGTGTATCGATAAGGTGTCACTCGTTAAGAAGATCATTAGTTTATAGTGAATTCTTGAACGGAAGCTTAAAGAGTAGAGTAGAAGATTGTCCAAACCATATAAAATTGGTATATCTATCTTTCTCTTTTTTCTCATTTTATATGTGCCTGTTGATTTTTTTGTAAATCCCGATGTAAACATCAGACTAAAGGTAGTAAGACCTTGTTGAGTAATAGAACCTTAAGATGAAGAGAATTGAATAAATGATGGAAATAAAAATAAATATGATGTGTAATGGAGAAGATGGCCTCCATGAAAGGTATTGTTGAAGTGGAAATAAGGATTATGAATTTTATTTTAAAATTCATATTGTCAACAAAACCGGTATCGAGTTGCGATGGATAAAAGAATGAGAAAATGAGAAAAATGATCCCAAAGAATTATGGTTGTCTCATGTGCGCATGTGGCATGGCGAAATGTCGGGGTCAAGAAGTCATCACCTAGTTGTTTGGTTTAGGGTCACTAGGAGACCCCGGGTAGATTAGTCTTATTTGAAATTACAAGGTAAAGGACTGGTTATGGCTAGGAAATGTATTAGCAGCCCTAGCGCACCTTAGTAAACTGCATTGTGTTATCTGGATGTGGTTTAAAGGTGTTGATAGATTCATAATCGGTGGTCCGTCTTTGGCTCAAAACAAAGATTTACGCTCATGAATAAATCTGGAATTTTAAATTTATTATGGACTCATATGTCTAGATAAATTTTTATAGGAAGAATCCATGTAGGAACCCTAATAGGGTTCACCTATCCTAAAAGACGAAAGTGTTTTCCACAACTCGTATATTATGATGAAAAATAGTTCCAATTAAAATTGGTGAAAATTCAAAAAAATTCTGAAAACTTTTTAGTCAACTCCTAATATTTAAATATCAGCCTACTAGTATGTCTAGCATTTATATCAAAATATTGACCATTAATTTTCAGAGAAAAAAATTAGGATTATTGAAATATTGGCCAAATCTTTAATAAATTTTACAAACTTATTGTAAATTTCCAAAAAATGCAAAAACAAATTCTAAAACAATGCTTACAAAAAATTCTCTCTTTTTTTTATGAATAAAATGTAATTTTTTATAAGGATTGGGCCGAATGAAACAAGCAGAAATTATTTTTTTAATGCCATGTTTGGTAAAAACCTTTTTTTCCCTAAAACCAAAATTGTTAAAATAGGCTTAGGGGTGTTTTCCAAACACACCTTTAAGTCAAAGAAAACCTTTGACAAAAACATTGTCAACCAAACAGGATCTTAACCTTTGACTCGATTTTAACCCGAAACTTTTGGTTCAACCATAAACCAAACCAAAGTCCACTAGTTTGACCCAAAAAAACAAATCAAAACCTAAACCAGAATCCAAAATGAATTCAAACTTAAGAAAATCACAAAAACTCAAAAAATATTTTCTCAAAACGAATTAAAACCCAGAAAAAAGAAGAACATGAAGAACACCGAAGAACATTCAATATGAACCCAGCAACATAGATTTCAAATCAGACCAGATATAAACGAACCAAGGACACAAACATGTTGAAAATCATGCAAGGATCAATAATCTAGAATTCATGCACTTCGATTATCACTCAAAAATCACAATTTTGTCAAAATAGGTTTCGGTTCAAAATCAAAACCCTAGGATTAAAACCTACTGAAAACATGTTATTAATGCACATAAACCCTAGATTATTAACTAATAAATTTTCCTGAAGGATTCTATGCAAATAATTGAACCAAAACTTATCCAAATAATGGGACTAAAGCAATGTTCTTCTCAATAATACGAAGAACACTACCTTTGAACAATGCCCAGATATAGAACCAGTCATTCTTAAACCCAGAATTAGCATTTTTTGCCACTAAAACATGCTTTCTTAGTTCCAACAAACCACATTACCATAACCAAGCATATTTGAATCAGAAGAACCAACAAACAACATCAAATTATCCAAATTTCACAAGATGTTTCAAATTTAAAAACTATCAACTTAAAACAACCTACATGTTTATGGAATATGGATTCAAAATTGATTTTTCTAGGCTCATTTTTGTCATGAAGAAACCTAGTGAATTGAGGATAAACATCATTGTTTCAACATGCATTGCTTAAGTTAAACTAAAACAATATTATTTTATAAAAAAAACTTAAATAGAAGACTTTTATTACATCTAAAACATTAAAAAAAAACTTCAAAAAACATAATCAAATTATCATAGTAACAAAAGGGGCAACCACAACGCTATTTGCCAAGCATTCTAAATCTAAGTCCCATGCTTGTAAACATAAATATAGACCAAATGAGAATAAAAAACCACTCATGCATGCCACATGGACTCCATTTTTAGGTTAGAAAGTGTACCTTCAAGCTCTTAGAGTAATTATTACCCTCTTTGTTTTCCTTGTAAAGTATTTTGCATCCACAAGCTTATTGCCCTTTCATAGCTTAAGAAATCCTTATGCTGAGCTCTTAAACATTCACACTTAGAGTTCCTTTATCACCCTTTTCTTTTGTTTTCCTCTCTACTCTAATTTTTCAAAGGGGTTTGTCTAAGGTTTTTGATAGGTTCAAACATAGATTGATCAAAACTTAGCCCTTTAATCAAAATAAGAAGGTTCTCAAGTACATTTTGCAACTGTGAATTTTGTACCTATTTCAATTTTTTAATGGTGGTTTTGAAATTAGAGTGCTCGATCAAAGGTGGTCGGAAATACTACATTCATTCGCCAGAAAGTGCCTACTCGATTAGCCAAAACTGTCGAAGAAGAAGCTAAACAATGGCTAAATAACACATCGTCTAAGTTAAACCCTAGAAATTAGGGTTTTTAATTTGGGATTAGAAAATTTTCATTTTATTTCCTATTCTTCTAATTGCTTTTAATTACACTCGTAATTTCCTCTCAAACTCTTAATTTCATGCAATTTCACTTATTTCAAACTTAATCATTATCCCTAAAGTTTAGCGTCATTTTCATCTTGGTCCTTAGTTTTCAATTTTTGCACTTGGACTCTTAATTGATAATCAAACTTTTAATTTTTTTCAATTTGGCCCTTGATCGAGTCAATTTCAACCCCTACAATCACGTGTTTTTTTTCAATTTGGTCCTTTGTTTTGGTCCTCTAACTTATACATTTTAATCCTCTAACTTTTCCACTTGTCATTTTGATCTTCACCACCAATTTGGACAATTTTCTAGGCTTTCTTCATGTATATCCTCTAGTTTTTTTAAAATTTCTTTTTTTATTTTTTTTCTTTTCTTGATTTTTTTTGTGGGGTCAAAAATGGGTAACAACAATGATAATAAGGTATAATGATAAGAAATAATTTTACGAAAGAAAATAAAAGAGTGATGGTGTAAGCACCGGTTAAAAATCGGTAAAATTACTGTGAAATGGTATTAAGTTCATAAATGAAATAAATAATGAAAAAATAAATTAGAATAAGAAAATGGTCTCGATAACTTACTAAAATAAATGATATGATTCAAGCAAGGATTGAACAAGAAAATTCATAATTTTGATGTAAAATCACTTTTCAATCAGTTTTACGTTATCGCACATAACTTTTAATCCGACCATTAGATCGAGCTGAAATTTTACGAGGCACCTACTGACATATTTTTCTTTCTAGGGTTATAATTTTAGGTTAATTAGAATTAGGAAAGGCCTTCAGGCAGTACAAACTACTAGGTAAAATATGAAAATATATATATATATAATTTGTGAAAAAAATCATAAATAAATGGAAAATGGCAGCCCCCTCCCTTATAAAAGGAAACAGTCGGCCATGGATGGATGAAGTGCTTCCAAACTTCTTCCTTCCTTGCATTTTCCTTTGTAAAAGCACCTAAAGTTGAGTTTTAAGTTGATTAAATTGGTTTGTAGAGATTAAACTCCATCGAAGTGAGTTTAATGAGAGATTAGGAAAGAGAAAGTAAGGATTTAGAGAGAGAAAGTAAATAAATTAAAGGTTAAATAACGAGGTTGATAAAAATTCAATTGGGTGGCTTTCGGGATCCATAATTTCACATGATAAGGTGTTCTAAACTTGCTTACCCTAGATATGTGAAAGTCTAAAATAACACCTAAAAGATAAGTGAATTAGGTCTTAATTGAAAGTTTGATACTTTAAGATATTTAATGCTTCAATTTCGACAACAACATATAATTATGCAACGCACGAATAAAATGAGATAGAGAGTAAGAGAAACACACCAATTTTATAGTGGTTCAAACAATTTCCTAGTTCACTCCTTAAACATCTATTCAAGTATTCACTATCAACTCACAATCTTTTTAATGGGTAGGGTCTTAATTACCGGTACACTAAAATTTTTACAAGATCAAGATTAAAAAACCTTTCACTCGCCATAGTTTTAAGGGTCAAAATGAAACCTTTAATTGACCCATAACCAATATTTTCTCAAATGATTCTAATGTCAGTTGCACTTTCACAATAGGTATGTCTTTCACAAGAATATTCACACCTTGCAATGAAGAGAACATTAGCCTCAAGTCTTTAAAAAAATAACTTAACTCAAGAGTATGAAATAGTAATTTGATGCAAAAAATGCCTAAAGCTTTAAGAATACTATGAAAATAATAAAAGCTTTTTAGATAAGAGAATCTATAAACATCAAGTGTTATAAGATTATAAGTTTGTGTGGTTGTCATATGAAGTGAAAGAGTTGTATTTATAGGTAAACTTTCTGGAGTGTTCTTCCTCTTATTAAGAATGACTATATCACCAATTTTCAAAGAAAAAGAGTTGTTGCAAAAACTTGAATATAAAATAATTTAGTCACTTGAGACAAGTTAGCTCTGGTACAAAAAGTAAAGTGTAACTCATCTAAAATTTACAAGTTTACCATTTTAGTTAAAAATGGTTAAAAAGTGCAACAGCTTCCATCATAAATTCTTTTAGCCAATAATGGATAAAAATATTTTTTGAGATTAAAAGTGCAAAAGCACATGTGATAAAATTTCATGCTTTTTATTTAAGAAAATGATTTAGTGATAATACCAAAGAATTTGATAAAAGAATTTCTTACAAGGTATTTTTCATTATATATAGGTTTTGGAAGTAAAAATAATTCGGATGGTAAATATCGGCAATTAAAAATAATTTTGAATAAAACTCATGTTAATTTGTGATGTCAAATTAAATTCTATAAAGATTTGATTACATTAATATTAATGTAAGCATCTTCGAGTCATACTTACTTCTAAGAAGTCCATATTATTTTAAATTGATGTGAAAAAATTCCTGTAACATTAAAAAACCTTGACATATATATTAAATTTACTAATTATTGTCATCACTAAAATAATTAATTCATGGGTGTTAAAGATCTTTGGGATAACAA
>Ga0307515_10024259_pt1 | contig 10577 bp, 7 predicted proteins | sample 17_EM_MG_FD_194513 | JGI IMG/M metagenome (GOLD analysis project Ga0307515, IMG submission 194513) | Populus trichocarpa ectomycorrhiza microbial communities from riparian zone in the Pacific Northwest, United States - 17_EM | ecosystem: Host-associated > Plants > Roots > Unclassified | place...
TGGCGGCCAGGTCGGGGGTACGCAGCGCAATGTCGGCCACACCGTCGCCGTGGGCCAGGACGTACGCCGAGGCGGGGTGCCGGTCGGAGGTGGCCTCGGTCAGCACCAGCGCGATGCCGCCGTGCCGGAGCGCCACGCTGCGATGATCGGCCGAGCCGCCGGTGCCGGCCACGGTGAACGCGTACCGGTCGACCCAGTCGAACGCGGCCCGCTCCAGGTGCTCGACGTACATCTCGATGTAATCGATCGAGACGTCTGTTGAATCACTCATGGCTTCCTCAGGTCAATAGGAATATCCTGATTTCACACGGAGCGTACGTTCGGCGAATTGATCTGGCTATCCGTCCACCTATTTCCGGGCCGCCTGAAGTTTGACACCCGCCCTGACCTGCATTCGTTTCTTCCGAGTCGCCGTCCAACCGACCACTTCGGGCGGGTGAATAACGTGCCATAGGCTCGTGGTAATCCGTTGAGTCGCGTTTGCAGCAGATGGGTGGCGTCCCGTGATACGGAGCATCGTGGTAATCGGCACCGGACTGATCGGCACCTCGGTGGCACTGGCCGCGCGGCGGGCCGGAGTGACGGTCTATCTCGCCGATCAGGACGCGTCCATCGCCCGGGCAGCGGCGGCACTCGGCGCGGGCCTCGCCACGGCGCCGGGGGAGCGGGTCGACCTGGCGGTGGTGGCGGTCCCGCCGGGTCAGGTGGCCCCGGTGCTCGCCCGGGCGCAGGCGGACGGGCTGGCCTCCGCCTACACCGACGTGGCGAGCGTCAAGGGCGAGCCCGAGCGGGAGGTGCTGCTCATGGCCCCTGACCCGGCGCGGTACGTGGGCGGGCATCCGATGGCCGGGCGGGAGCGGTCCGGCCCGGCGTCCGCCAACCTGTTCGATGGCCGGTCCTGGGCGCTGACCCCGTCCGCGCTGACCGACCATGATGTGCTGGAATGCGGCGTTGAGCTGGTGCGGCGCTGCGGTGCCGAGCCGGTGACGCTGCCCAGTGCCGAGCATGACGAGGTGGTGGCGCTGACCTCGCACGTGCCGCATCTGGTGGCGAGCCTGATGGCCGCGCGCCTGGCGGAGGTGCCGGGTGCGTCGCTGCGGTTGGCCGGTGCGGGGTTGCGTGACGTGACCCGGATCGCCGGGGGTGACCCGGAGCTGTGGGCGGACATCGTCCGCGCCAACGCCCCGGCCGTGGCCCGCGTCGTGCGCGATATGAGGATGGACATGGATCGGCTCACCCTCGCGCTGGAAGGCCTGGCCGGCGTGTCGGACCGGACGGGAGCGCTCGCGGTGGTGACAGAACTGCTCGCCCGGGGTGCCGCGGGGGCCGGACGGATGGCCGGGTGCGGCCCCGTTGTGCAGGCGATTCGTCGCCATTGAGGCCGTCGCATTCCGAATTGTGGGACACGGTGCGAAGCGTCGCCTGGACGACATAAGTGAGTGCTCACATCGTGAAGCTTCGATGAGCCGGGGCATTTTGTGATCGTTTTGAAGTGGGTCCATGGGTCAATGTAAGACACCCGACTTCCCGGCACCGCGCGTTTCGCTTCACTGCGGTGGCACCGCGCGGCTATCGTGAAATTACTGCATTTAAGTCGGAGAGTGGCGCCGCCGGTACGGGGGTACCTGTGAGGCTCAGTGAGCGAGAAGGCGCCGTCGCACGGACTGATCAGTTGTTGGCGGAGTGGCGGGTCGGGCGGGGCTCGCTCGTCGTGGTGAGCGGGCCGGTCGGTTCCGGGAAGACGGCGTTACTCGGCCGGGTGTCGGAACGGGCCGCGCGGCGGGGTGGCCGGTTCTTCTCCACGACGGCCTCGGCCAGCGAGCGGCAGCACCAGCTCGGGCTCGTGCACCAACTGATCAAGGCGATGCGTACGGCGGGGATGGCCGATCCCGGGTTCGACCTTGCCCCGGGCGGGCCGGGGGAGCCCTGGCGCTCTTCCCAGCACCTCCAGGCGTTCGCGCGGGCGATCTGCGACTTCGCCGACTCGCAGCCGCTGATCATCGCCGTGGACGACGTGCACTTCGCCGACGACGCCTCCCTACGCTTCCTCTCCTACCTCATCCGCCGCATCGAGTGGTCGCCGGTGATGGTGGTGCTCAACGAGAGCTCCTGCCACGAGCCGGAGCTGAGCAGGCTGCACGCCGAGACGTTGCACCTGCCGTTCTGCCACCGGCTGCTGCTCGCCCTGCTCACCCCCGACGGCGTCACGGAGGTCGTCGCCGACCGTCTCGGCACCGTCCCGGCACCCCGCCTCGCCGAATGCTTCGCCGGGGCCAGCGGCGGCAGCCCGGTTCTGCTGCACGCGCTCATCGAGGACTACCTAGTGCGCGACATCGCGCCGGACGAACCCGATCCGGGCGTCTGGTCCCGGCTCGCGATCGTGCGCTGCCTGCACCGGGGTACCGCCGAGATGCTCGCCGTCGCACGCGCCGTCGCGGTGCTCGGCGACGCTGCCACCCCCCTGCTGATCGGCGACATGCTCGGCGCCGACGCGACCACCGTCGACCGTGCGCTGCGCGACCTGTGCGCCACCGGGCTCCTCGGCGAACGCGGCTTCCGGCACACCGCCGGGCTGTACGCCACCCTCGCCGACATCCCGGCCAAGGACCTGCCGGAGATGCACAGCCGCGCGGCCGAACTGCTGCACGGCAGCGGCGCGCCGGCCATCGCGGTGGCCAGGCAGTTGCTCGCCGCACGCGACCAGGTCAAGGCCGCCTGGCGGGTCTCCATCCTGCGCGAGGCGGCCCGCGAGGCGATGGGCGCCGGCGACGTGCTCGACGCCGTCGCCTACCTTCGCCACGCCAGCGGGCACTGCGCCGACGCCGCCCAAGCAGCCGCCGTCACCGCCCTGCTCGCCGACGCCCAGTGGCACCTGGACCCGGCCAAGGCCACCCGATACCTGCCCGGCCTCATCCAGGACGTGCAGTCGCGGCTGCTCGCCGGGCCGGAGGCGCTCATCCCGGTCCGGCACCTGCTCTGGCAGGGCGACCTCGCCCAGGCCGCCGCCCTCCTGCGCGCCCTCGACCCGGTCCTGTCCGCCGACCCGGCCGGCGTCGGCGAGACCACCGCCGACGGCTGGTGGCTCGCCTTCCACCGGCACGGCCTGATCTCGCCGTCCGAAGAGGACGGCGGACGGCCCTTGCCGTGGGGCCTGGTGTACCCGTTCGTCGCCGACGGCAGCAACGACGACATGCCCGGCGGTTCCCTCGCCGTCGGCCTTTCCGTGCTGCTGATGACGCTCAGCCCCGACCACCCGCCGGATGCGCTGCGCGAACCGCTGCCGGACTGCATCGTCCGCGTCCCGATGCGGCGCGCCGCCTCCGATGTGGTCCGGGCCGCCGCCGCGCTCCGCCGGGGTGACCACGCCGCGGCCAGCGCGTACGCCCGCTCTGCTTTGGACAGCGTCGGGCACGCGGCCTGGGGCGTGGCGGTCGGCGTGCCGGTGGCCGCGCTGGTTCGTGCCGCGCTCGCCATGGGTGACCTTGACGAGGCCGCCTTCTACCTCAGCCGGCCGGTCCCGGCCGCCATGTTCGACACGCCGTTCGCGCTGCCCTACCTCCAGACCGCCGCGGCCTACCACCTGGCCATCGGTGACCCGCAGACCGCGCTGTCCGGCTTCCGGCGCTGCGGAGAGGTGGCCACCCGCTGGCGGCTCGACGCGTCCGAACTGGTCGACTTGCGCACCGGGGCCGTCGCCGCACTCCTCGCGCTCGGCCGGGAGGACGAGGCCCGCAAACTGCTCCGGGAACAGCTCTCGCTGCTCGGCAACCGGCCGTCCCAGGCGCGGGACATTCCACTACACCGGCTCGCCACCACCGGGGAGGGCGCCGACCGGCTGTTACCGCCGGAGACGGCGATCGCATCGCCGGGCGGCAGCTCGCCACACCCGCCCGCCGCGCCGGCCCCGCGGCCCCGGCCGGCCCCTCGGCCCCGCCCGGTCCCCCGGCCCCGCCCGGTCTCCCGGGCCCTGCCGGTCCCGCAGGCCGAGGCCGTGGGGGCCGCACATGCGCCGCTCGTCGCGGAGGCCGAGGAGGGTGGGTTCGCCGGGCTGACCGACGCCGAACGCCGGGTCGCCGCGCTCGCCGCCGCCGGAGCCACCAACCGGCAGATCGCCGGGCGCCTGTTCATCACGGTCAGCACCGTCGAGCAGCACCTGACGAAGATCTACCGGAAGCTTAACGTGCGCCGGCGCTCCGGCCTGCCCGCCGAGTTGCTGCGACACCTGCGCTGACCGGCGGTTGGTTGGACGCGTTGTCCGGCCGCACCCCCCATGTGACCGTGAGCTGACGTCTATGACAGGGAGAATCCATGGACACGGATCTGGACCGGGCCGGGCTGCACGCGAGCGTGTCGGACCCGGTGCTGGACACCATGACCTTCCTCAACGAGGTCACGATGCGATACCCGGAGGCGATCTCGTTCGCGCCGGGCCGGCCGTACGACGGTTTCTTCGACACCGAGGAGATCTTCGCCGACCTCCGCCGATACCTCGACCACCTTCTCCAGCAGGGCAGCTCGCCGGCGCAGGTGCGCACCGCGATGTACCAGTACGGCACTACCGCCGGCCAGATCCGCGACATCATCGCCGACTCGCTGCGCGCCGACGAGAACATCGACGTCCCCGCCGAGTCGATCGTCGTCACGGTCGGCGCCCAGGAGGCGATGCTGCTGGTCCTGCGCGCCCTGATCGCCGGCCCGTCGGACGTGCTGCTGGTCGCCAGCCCCTGCTACGTCGGTATCACCGGGGCGGCCCGGCTCCTGGACATCGCGATGACCGCCGTCGAAGAGCGGGAGGACGGCCTGCACCCCGCCGACCTCGAGGCGGCCATCCAGGACGAGCTGCGCCGGGGCCGGCGTCCGCGCGCTTTCTATCTTGTGCCGGACCACTCCAACCCTTCCGGCCGTACGGTGAGCACCGCGGTCCGCGCCCAACTGCTGGACCTCGCCGCCCGTTACGACCTGCTGATCCTGGAGGACAGCCCGTATCGGCTGGTCAGCCCCGGCAAGCCGCTGCCCACGATGAAGTCGCTGGACCGCAACCGGTCGGTCATCCACCTCGGCTCGTACTCCAAGACGGTCTTCCCCGGCGCCCGCGTCGGCTTCGTCGTGGCCGATCAGCGGGTGAGCGGGCCGGACGGATCGACGGGCTTGCTCGCCGGCGAACTCGCGAAGATCAAGAGCATGGTCACGGTCAACACGTCGTCGCTCAGCCAGGCCGTCGTCGCCGGAACGCTGCTCGCTGCCGGGGGCCGCATCTCCGAACTCAACGCGAAGGCCGCCGCCTACTACGGGGAGGCGATGCAGCGCACCCTCGGCGAGCTCGACAAACGACTTCCGGCGGCCCGGCGTGCGGCGCTCGGCGTCCGCTGGCACCGGCCGGCCGGCGGCTTCTTCCTGACCATGGAGGTCGGCTTCGACACCGGCGAGGCCGCGCTCACCCGATCCGCCGAGGAGTTCGGGGTCATCTGGACGCCGATGCGCTACTTCTACCCGTGCGGCGGCGGCCTGCGCGGCATCCGGCTGTCCACAAGCTACCTCAGCGCCACCGAGATCGAGGACGGTGTGGCCCGGCTGGCGGAGTTCATCACCGCGTCGACCGGCAGGTGATCGGGATCGGCGCGCGTCCATCCGTCCAAACCGGACGGCTTGTTGCGTTGTGCGGTCCGCCAGATACTCACGGTCATGGTTCTCACCAACAGGAAAGCCCGGCACAGTAGCCGGGGGAGAATGCTCGCCGGTACGGCCGCAGCGGTGCTCGCCGCCGGTATTGCCGTGCCGGGCGGGTCGGCGAGCGCACACGGCGGCTGGCTTGACATGCAGAGCCTCGACGGCCGGGGGAACAACCTCCGGCACCCGGAGTGGGGGAGCGTGCGGCTGCCGTACGGGCGGGAGGCCCCGGCGCGCTACGCGGACGGCATCAGCACCCAGGTCGACGGGCCGAACGCGCGGTACGTGAGCAACCGCATCTTCAACGACTCGGTGCACGAGGACACCGGCGCCATCGTCGGGGTCGACGTCTTCAGCGAAACCCAGGTAAGCCAGTGGGGCTGGGCGTGGGGCCAGTTCATCGACCACGACATCGCCATGCGTCAGGGCGTGCTGGACAGCCAGCCGCAGGGCGAGGAGGGCTCGATCCCCACCGTCCAGGGCGACCCCTACGACCGGCTTCGCAACCAGGTGCCGTACACCCGATCGGGAGCCGCGCCCGGCACCGGCGTCACCGGCCCCCGGGAACAGGTCAACGAGGAGACCGCCTACATCGACGGCTCCACGGTCTACGGCGGCACCGAGGAACGCCTCGAATGGCTGCGCGAGGGGCCGGTCGACGGCGACATGTCGAACAACGGGGCCCGCCTGCTGCTGCCCGACGACTACCTGCCGGTCCGGGGCAGCCGGGGCGCGCCGGACGCCGCGCCGGAAATGGAACTGGGCGGGGCGCTGGCCGGGAACTCCAGCACGGCCGTGGTCGCGGGTGACGCGCGGGCCAACAACAACGCGGCCCTCACCGGCATCCAGACGATGTTCGCCCGCGAACACAACCGCATCGTCGGCGCGCTTCCGCCGCACCTGAGCGAGGAGACGAAGTTCCAGGTCGCGCGCCGGGTGGTCATCTCCGAGATCCAGTACATCACCTACACCGAGTTCCTCCCCGCCATGGGCATCGTGTTGCCCGAGTGGCGGGGGTATGACCGGACGACCGACCCGACGATCAGCAACGAGTTCGCGACCGTCGGATACCGGGCGCACAGCGTCGTGCACAGCAACCTCCCGGCCGAGACCAGCGCCGACCGCTACACCGAGGAGGAGCTGAACGCGCTACGTCGCCAAGGTGTCGAGGTCAGGATCAGCGCGGACGGTACGCACGTCAGCCTGGTCGCGAAGATCAGCCTCGCCCAGTGGAACCCGTCGCTGACCCGCCAGATCGAGCTGGGCCCGCTGCTGCAGGGCCTCGGGCTGCTGCCGGAGTACAAGGCGGACGAGCAGGTCGACATCCTGCTCCGGGACATCCTCTGCCCGCCGGCACCGGGTGTGCCGCCGTGCCTGATCGACCTCGCCGCCCTCGATGTGCAACGAGGCCGGGACCACGGGATCGCCTCCTACAACGACGTCCGCCGCGCGTACGGCCTGGCGCCGGCCACGTCCTTCGCGCAGATCACCGGGGAGGCCAGCGAGGAGTTCCCCAGCGACCCGCTGCTGACCCCCGGCGACGAGCTGAACGACTTCAACAGCCTCGACTACACCTCGATCACCAACCTCTACGGCAGCGACGTCGGCCCGATCAACGGCCCGGACGAGGACTTCACCGCCGTCACCGCCACCCGGCGCACCCCGCTCGCGGCCCGGCTGAAGGCGATCTACGGCTCGGTGGACAAGCTGGACGCGATCGTCGGGATGATGGCCGAACCACATTTGCGGGGTTCGCAGTTCGGCGCGCTCCAGACGGTGATGTGGGCGGACCAGTTCGCTCGGCTGCGCGACGGCGACCGCTTCTTCTACGGCAACCAGCTCGCGGATCTCCAGCGCATCCAGCGGGAGTACGGCATCGGCTTCCGGCACAACCTCGGCGAGCTGATCGCCGCGAACACCGACATCCCCCGTGCGGAACTGTCCGACCACGTGTTCTACGTCGGCGGGCACCTGCCACCCTCGTCGTGCCGGGCGTCGTACCGCGTCGAGACGCAGACCGGCACCGACGCGGGCACGTTCACCGCCGCGCTGAAGGTGACCAACACCGGGCGTTCGAGGATTGACGACTGGATCGTCCGGTACCGGTACGCCGACGGACAGCAGGTCACCGAGGCGCGCGGCGGTCAGGCGGCCCAGGCGGGCACCGACACGTCGATCATCAGCACCGACGCGACCAGCGGCCTCGCACCCGGCCAGTCCCGCACGGTCCGGATCACCGGATCGTGGTCGGGCCGGAACCCGGAACCGGCCGGCTTCAACCTCGACAGCACCCTGTGCTCCTCGGCCTGAATGACCGGGCTGCCACCGCACGCGTTCCTCCGGCGTGCGGTGGCGTCAGCCGGTGGGGCGGGGGAAGGCGACCGTGATGCTCAGGCCGCCGCCGGGCCGGGCCTCGGTGGACAGCCGGGCGTCGTGGGCGTCGGCGATCGCCCGCACGATGGACAGGCCGAGACCGAGCCCCTCGGCACGGGCGGTGCGGCCGGTGCCGAGCCGGCGGAACGGCTGATACAGCTCATCGACCGATTCCGGCGGCACCACCGCACCGGTGTTGGCGATGTGCAGCATGGCGCGGCCGCCGTCGGTCCAGGTGGTCACGCCGATCCAGCCGGCCTCCGGCACGTTGTACTTCAGGGCGTTGTCCACCAAGTTCGTCACCAGGCGTTCGGCCAGGTTGCGGTGACCGGCGGCGATCGCCGGGCCGATCGCGGTGCGCACGGCGACGCAGCGGAACCCGGCCTCGGCCTCGCGGGCATCGACCACCTCGGCGGTCAGCCGGGCCAGATCGAACGGCTCGCGCACGTCGATGCCGGTGTTCCCCCGGGTCAGGGTGAGCAGCGCCTCGATCAGCCGCTCCTGCTCGGCGCCGGCGGCGAGGACCCGCTCGTGCGCGGCCCGCAGCGACTCGACCGTCATTTCCGGGTCGGAGAGCGCGACCTGGCCGATCGTGCGCTGCCGGGTCAGCGGGGTGCGCAGCTCGTGCGACGCGTTCGCGACGAACTGCCGCTGGGTGCGGAACGAGGACTCCAGCCGGTCGAGCAGGTCGTCGAAGATGTCGCCGAGCTCCTTCAGCTCGTCCTGCGGGCCGGTGAGGGCGAGCCGCCGGTGCAGGCTGGTCGCCGAGATGTCCCGCACCGTGCCGGTGATCGTGCGCAGCGGGCGGAGCATCCGGCCGGCCACGATCCAGCCGAGCACGATCGAGAGCACCGACATGATGGCCAGCGCGATCACAAAGTTGACCAACAATTTCTGCTGGATCGCGTCGGAGACCTGCTGGGTGATCAGCCCGAAGGTCCGGGTGCCGCTGTCGCCGCCCGCGTTGCCGCTCGGCACCGAACCGGGTGACAGGCCGGGCCCGTCGGGCACCAGGGACTGGCCGGCACCTTTGGCCGGCCCGGCCTCGCCCGCGGTCGGCGGCATGATCGCGCGGATCACCAGCACGTAGGCCACCGCCAGCAGGGCGGCGCTGGAGAGCAGGAACAGTCCGCTGTAGAGCAGGGTGATCCGCAACCGGACGGTCCGCCCGATGGTGCGCACGGCGGCGACGCCGTCCCTCAGCCGCAGGCCGAGGGGGCGGCGACCGGGCTGAGGGGCGGCGTCGCCGGGAGGGCCGGGGGCGGGGGGCTGTTCCGCCGGCCGGCTCGCAGGGGTGCGCTTGCTGAGGGTCATGGCGGCATCCTCAGATCCGGTAACCGGCTCGCGCCACTGTCTCGATGATCGGCGGCTCGCCGAGCTTGGTCCGCAGCCGGCTCATAGTGATCTTCACGGCGTTGGTGAACGGGTCGGCGGCCTCGTCCCACACCCGCTCCAGCAACTCCTCGGCGGAGACCGCGCGCCCGTCGGAGGCCAGCAGCACCTCCAGCACGCCGAACTCCTTCGGTGCCAGCTCCAGCGGGCGACCGGATCGCGAGGCGGTCCGCCGTGCGGTGTCGACGACCAGATCACCGAGCTCGATCACCGGGGGCACCGCCGGGTGGGCGCGCCGGGCGAGCGCGCTGATCCGCGCGACCAGGGCCGGGAAGTCGAACGGTTTCGGCAGGTAGTCGTCGGCGCCGAGGTTGAGGCCGTCGACCAGGTCCTCGGTGGACGACGCGGCGGTGAGCATCAGGACTCGGCTGCGGCAGCGGGCGGCGACCAGTTCGGCGCAGACCACGTCGCCGTGCATGCCGGGCAGGTCCCGGTCGAGAACGATCACGTCGTAGCTGTTGATCAGCGCGCGTTCCAGGCCGGACGGCCCGTCCAGCGCGACGTCGACGGCCATCTGCGCCCGGCGCAGCCCCACGGCGACGGTCTGTGCTGTCTCCTCGTCGTCCTCCACCACGAGCACGCGCACCTTGTCTCCCCTCGACACGCCGGCCCGGGGACCGGGCCGGAATCCATCCGGTTGGACGCTGACCACTCCAGCGTGGCAGCCCTCGGGCATCATGCTCCACCCCTGGTTTCGGCGCGGTTTCGTCGGAACGGGCCGATTTCTCCCGGATCAGCGCGCCGGAAAACGGGCCGAATGGTTGCCGCGAAGAATTCCGTCTAACTGTTCAAAATGCGCGGTTGGTCAATCGGTTGGTCTCTTTCTTGGCGGTTTTCGGGGACGCCATTACGCTGACCGGAGTCCGAGTTGGAACTCGCGAGGAGCGGTCATGGGAAATCCTTTCGACGACGAGAACGGCATCTTTTTCGTCCTGGTTAACGACGAGGGGCAGCATTCGCTGTGGCCGTCCTTCGCCGACGTTCCGGCCGGGTGGAAGGTCGTGTTCGGCGAGGAGACGCGCCAGGCGTGCCTCGACTACGTGGAGACGAACTGGACCGATATGCGCCCGAAGAGCCTGATCGAGTCGATGCGGAAGTACGAAGCCGTCCGCTGATCCTCTCCACCGGAGAGAGACGGGAGTCGT
>Ga0307515_10024260_pt1 | contig 10576 bp, 11 predicted proteins | sample 17_EM_MG_FD_194513 | JGI IMG/M metagenome (GOLD analysis project Ga0307515, IMG submission 194513) | Populus trichocarpa ectomycorrhiza microbial communities from riparian zone in the Pacific Northwest, United States - 17_EM | ecosystem: Host-associated > Plants > Roots > Unclassified | place...
GGTCTTTCAGCAGCTACCACTGAGTCTTATATATTTTCTGGCAATTTACAGGGTGGCCCAGGCGGTCGTGCAGGACGAGCGACGCAATGCCCATGGATGGTATAGTTGAACGCGCGCAACCTAAGGCAGTTGCGCGCGTGTCAGTTGGACGAAGGGCAGCTGGCGTCAATTGTTGGGACGCGTGCAGCCGACCCCTCAGAGGGGTCTTATAGACAAAGAGAACGGCACCCCTCGGAGGGGTCCGAGAGTGGTGGCCCGAGGTGGACAGGACGGCCTTCTCAGACCGAGCTTCCCGTAAACACAGACTGGACAGGACAAATCATGTGCCCCTCAAGACGCTTTGGTGGAGCGAATCAGATCTTGATTCTCTTATGGCCCGACTCGCGTGCCCTTGTTCGCGAAGCAGACCGAGACAGGTAATGGGCGGATGACAGGTCGCACGCTCAGACTGTTCGGCCAGTTAAAATGGATTTACGACTGATAAGATTAGGTAGGGACGATGCCTCAATACGTCCAAATACCGATATCGTTCGCTGTTATGACTCAAACGCCGAGAGGGGTAGTAGTCGAACTAGCTTTAGTTCATGCATTCACCTATTCACGATGTATTTCGGGCCGTCTAGTCCAACGAAACCCCTCTGCGTCCAGTTTTAGACAAAGAATAACTTAGATTGTACGCCATAAAAAATGTGGACGTTAGGAAGTCACTTGTCCACTTCTCTATATATTCTACAACATGGCCGATGTTAATAGAAGAGGTTCCAATTGACCCACATGTCATTGTTGCCATTGAGCTCCTCGACTGTTCAATCTGTGAGTGGAGCGCCGCGTGGGCGTGCAGACGGAGTAAGCGAGGGAAAGCGAGGGAGTCCAAGCAATGTAAAGAGAGACGTACGATGGTAAGCAGGCCCGTCCATGCAAGCGCCCAGAGGATTTCGAGGATCCGGAGCTTGGGTTCGTTGCCGATTGCCTGAGGTCCAGGTACTCTGCACAGGAAATAGTACGGGTATTACTCATTAGCAAGCGTGTTGAGTCCGTGATGAGACGACGCACCGCTCCCTCGCCCACCTCTCCTGCGTCCGTGATATCACTCCGGTAGGACACCACGTAAGTCGTTGGTGAACGACGAAATCTTGACGTTTGCCACAAACTGGCCACGAATAGGGGTGTATCACGATCTCTCTCGCGGAACGATGGCGAGTATCCGCTGCAGTGCAGGGAGTTGTCCACGGCGAACGACACTGAAGACCTCTTTCATGCTCCAGGTGGCAAAGGCGTATATACACGAGCCCCGTGCTGAGCTTCGAGAGGGCAGTGAGACGAGTCTGAGTCGATGGAGACGGACGAACGATGGAGACGATGGAGACGAGGGTGAGAGGATCGACAGCCGCGGAGGTCGCGAACAGGGTACCGTAGTGGAGGTCCCTTGCAAGAGACAGAGTGCTGGCAGCGCTGTACAAGAATGACAGCGGTCACTCTGTTAGGCCGATTGTGAATGCTCGTCGAAGCGGGGTGCGACCTTGCAGAGTGGTAGTGAACGCAAAGCAGAAGATGGCAGCCATCCTCGAGCTGTAGTAAAATTATCAACGATCAGCACGCCATCGCTCAGATAGTAAGCCCGGTGCTGGTGCTCACTTCGTAGGCTCAGCTCACGGCTTCGATCCCACTGCCGTTTGATAGGCCCTGTGAGGAGATGAATTCCGTCTTGTGGTGGAATGACTTATCCGCTCTTGTGGATAGTTTTGGCGCGAGTTGCAATGAGGCTAACAGCCAGTTGTCGCACTTGTATGCGAATGCATCTTGCAAAGACGTTCTACGCGTGTTTACTGCTGAATATGGGAGCGAGTCGACAAGTGAATTGCGTTCGTCGGGCGAGATGGAGATCAAGAGCAATGACAGGAACGCTTTCGCGTCCCTTTGTGCTTCTCAGACCGTAGGCTCTGAGATGAGCCTAGAGATGCCACCCGACATGCATTCTGACCTTATTATTGGACAGCTCGAGGTAGGGATTGGGTCGTGATGCGTGACGTGAATAACTCACGGGCCAGAACAACGGATGAATAAGCTAGAACCCTCGAAGGGTGATTGAGATTGTCCAGCAGCATACTTCAACGTACCTCGTTGTTCCCGATCTTATCACTCCATCGCGCATGATGGTCCAAGCGGCTTCAATTCCAATTCATATATTGAAGCAACTAAGATATCAGTTTGACTGGTATTTCGAGTACTTTGAGTCCCACTCTCATTCCTCGCCTAGAGAAAATAGCCGGGTCATTCCACCATCACACCACACAAACGCCAGGATTGGCGTTCCTGCCCTCTAAATTTTCCTTGACAGTTACAACGTCAACAAGACAAGTCTGATCGAGTCGGTGCGGAGATTTCTGCGAGGGCGGATTGTTTGAACGAAGTGAGGGCCGTGACACGTGAAATCTCAAGACATGGGTTCGCGGATTGAATGGAAGATTCTAGAAGACACTCATTTTTCCAACAATCGAAAGGTCACAGACGTACAGTGAATTACGGATAGCCGAGGGTTCAAGACTGAGCAGCTCGGAAGCGGGTGCGTCTGACTGCGCTAACGATGTGTGCGTCCAGATACCCCTCAGAAATAACAATTGGTATCTGGTCCATTAGAGGTAGGTTGTATTCGTGATGGAGCGACCCTACATCAACACCCACCGCTGCTATACAATCCAGTAGCGCGAGAGTTTTACTCTGGTCGAGCCACTGGCAACCGACGGAGATGACGGAAGACCTGGTGTTCACGAGAACGTAGGGGTAGTACGAAGAGTCCTTGCACTCACTGCAGAGCAGCGGTTCGTCTGACGGCGGGAGGTCCTTCCTTCACGCGCGGTGTAGTGAAGGTGAGGATATGTGAGCCACGTGCAATGCTCCGAGGACGCTGGAGTGAGTTCGAAGGCAGGTACATCCCAACGCGACTTGCCGTGAGTGCATAATAGGTGAGCGACGAACGACGGCCGTGACCGTGAGGGTCCTCTATTGGGATGTGGCGCGGTAGTAACGACGGGGCGCTGTCCGGCTTTGAGAGAAGGTGGATCGGAGCAACACGAGACCGACTTCGGAGTCGGTATACTGATCTAGCGAGATGGCAGGGTTCAGAGTGCCAGGCCGGGCTCCCCATAAACGCAGACTGGACGGACGAAGTATGTGCCTCTTCGAGGAGTTTTCGTAGGCGAATCAGGTCTCCATTCCCTCTGCGCTGACTTGTTCGCAAAGCAGACCGAGGCGGGCAGCAGACGGATGACACGTTGCACCCTCAGACTGGTCGGCCAGTTGCAATGAATTCACAATAGATAAGAATAGGTGGGAACGAGTGAGCGGCTCACACGTCCTCAGTACGCAGCTTCGTTCCCCGTATGGCGCAGGCGTAGAGAAGTAGTCGAACTAGCTTTAGTTCATACATTGACCTATTAAAGGCGTACTTCTGGTTGTCTAGCCTAACGAAGCCTCTTTGCGTCCGTTTTCAGACAAAATAAATTAAGTTTCACACCATAGAAGAATGTGGACACCAGTAAGGTATTTCGTCCTCTTCTCTGAATGTCCCCCCAACAGGGTTGATGCTAATAGGAGAGGTTTCAATTGACCCAGAAGTCATGGCTGCTGTTGAGCGGCGGTCGGTGGCGTGCATGAATGAAGCACCGCGGGGGTCTGCAGGTGCATTAAGCGAGGGATATCGAGAGATTCGAATCAATGTCGAGAGAGACGTATGAGGGTAAGCATGCGAGCGCCCAGAGGATTTTGAGGATGAGGAGCCTGGGTTATTTGTCGGTTGCTCGAGGTCCAGGTACTCTACACTGAAAATTAGTACTAGGATAATCCATTGGTACTTAAGCGTATTGAGTGCGTAACGAGACGACGCACCGTTTCCTCGTCCATCTCTTCTGCGGCCAGTGGTAGTACCCCAAAGAGGTCGGTGGTGACGCCGGAATCTTGACGGTCGCCACAAACCGAGGACGAATGTGGGTGTATCACGATCTCTCTCGCGGAACGATGGCCGGAATCTACTCCAGTACAGGACATCGACTACAGCGAAGGGCATTGACGACTTCCTTCATGCACCAGGTGGCAAAGGCGTATATACGCAGGGCCTGCGCTGGGCTTCGGGAGGACGGTCGAGTCCGAGTAGTCATTCGACGGACGAGCGATGGAGATGCGGGTGAGAGTAATAACATCCGCGGAGGCCGTAAACAGGGTATTGCAGTGGAGATCCCTGGCAAGAGACGGAGTACTGCCAGCGTGGTACAAAAGACAGAGGGTACTTCATTATCTAAGTTGCTAATCCTCGTCGAGGCGGGCGTGCGACCTTGCAGAATGGTTGTCAAAGGAAAGTAGAAGATAGCAGCCACCCATTAGCTGTAGTAAGATCATCAACGATCAGCACGCCATCGCTCGGATAGTGAGCCTAACGCCGTTGCTCACTTTGGCGGCCCCATTGGTTCACGGAGTCCGATCCTAAAGCCGCATGAAAAGGTCTATGACAAGGTGAATATCATCACGCGGTGGAGTAAGCTTCTTTTTGCATTATCCGCGCTTGTGGATAGTACTTGCGCGGGCTGCAGCAACGCCAACAGCCAGTTGCCGCACTTGTACGCGAATGCATCTTGCGGATTCGCCCTTACACGTGTTTATAGCAGAATATGGGAGCGAGTTGACCAGTGAGTTGCGTTCGTTCGGTGAGATGGAGATCAACGCCAGAATGGTTTTCCGGCGTCCGCGTGTTTTCGTCCTTAGGCTCTGAGGTGGGTCTGCGTCTCAGAAAAGATCAGAAAATTGCAGTGGCTCTCGAGCTGTGAGCAAATTACCAACGATCAGCCCGCCATCCCTCTGATAGCAATGTTGCTCACTGGTAAAACGAGTTCGGAGGCCCAGTTCACGGCGTTCGATCCCACTCCGGTTTGAGAAGCTCCCTGACAATGTGAATGCCACCACGCGGCGGAGTATTCTTTTTTTCGTCTTATCCTCTCTTGTGGGAAGTACTCGCGCGGGCTGCAGCAAGACCAACGGCCGGTCGTCGACTTGTACGTGAATGCATCTTGTGAACCGTTCCACGCGTATTTATTGTAGCGAGTCGACGAGTGAGTCGAGTGAGTCGGGCGAGATGGAGGTCAAGAGTAATTGGGCTGCTTGTCTTCGTCCAGTGTCGACCGTAGGCTCGAGGCGAGTTTGGCTCTCAAGGAACTTGGCACCTGAAATGCACTCTGTCCTTGAGAAAACATTCGCCGTAATTCAACATGGCATCATTGGACAGCGCCGTCGAAGGTAATGATTGAGTCGGGATGGTTGAATAACTCATGCGCGAGAACAACGGATGGACAACTAGAAGCCTCGAAGGGTGATTGAGATTGTCAACTCGTTGACGTGCCACTGGTTCGGAACACCCAATCGGCGGCGATGATGGGAGATCTGGTGTTTACCAGACAGCGGGTTTTCCTTCACGCGCGGTCTAGTGAAGGCGAGGATATGCGAGGCTCGTGCTCGAGGACGCTGGAGTGAATTCGAACCCAGGTACATCCCAACCCGACTTACTATGAGTGCATAATAATCGAGCGACACACGACGGTCGTGACCGTGAGGGTCCTCCACTGGGGAGTGACGCGGTACTAACGACGGGGTGGCTCCGGTTTTGAGAGACGATGGGTCGAAGGTGATTTGTGAGCAATGTAGCAACACGAGACCGGCTTCAAAGTCGGTAAGCTGATCTAACGATCAAAATTATAATTACGGTCGGCGAGTGTCCTTCGAAACCGGACTGAACGTCCGTCATGTGACACCCATCGATATTGAACGCACCCACGATGTCGGTCCATTTACCGGTTCGCACATGAACCAATGACTATCACTCAGCATCCGTTCCCTCGTCCTCGACCTCCGCTTGGGTTTTCGACTGTCCTTATTGACGAAATTAAGCGAGCCTGTGACGTCTCGATCGTCTGCTTCGACGCACGAGGACTTTTTCTTGAGGCGGCGTCCGAAAACTTGAAGATGCACCCATCAAATTGTCGTTGACCAGTGAAGTCCTTCGGGATGCCTGGATCAGGCAAGTGTGGGGAATGGATCAGGCTCGAGAGTGGCGGCGCTTCTTGCAGTGTTCGAGACCCAGCGTTCTTCACCATGGGCAGAAGTAGTAATGCTGCATCGACACTGGCTGTCATCGACGGCTCCACTCTTACCATCAGAGTAAAGAGGCCGCTAGGAGCACTAACATCGCACTGCAGCCGAGACCCCGTCGGTCATTTTCGGCCATATCGCGAAGACACATCCACATTGTCCACAATCGGCAATGCCTTGGCCTGTTCCACCCTGACTCCACCATGATGTGGATACATTATGATATTCCGCCTGCTCTGGTGGCATCGCGTCTATTTCATCCATTGCGCCGACGAGCCGAACTTGACACCAAGCACAAAAGTCAACACTATGACGAAATCGGGCAATGGCATGCCTAGGAGCCGACAAGACCGATCTCCCATGGTCCCACTTCGCCTCCACAAAATTTGTCGAAACCGCGTCACGCATTGCAGACTGACCCGCGGACACGGGATAAGCTCACGAACATCAGGAGCATGCAAATGGAGCATGAGAATCATTCCCTTCCTAATATATGTACCGCCAATTTCCCCCTCTTGCAGACTGGTGTCCAAAGGATGGGTACCGCAGGAATGATGCTGCACACACATGAGCCAGGCGCAGAGAAATTAGAATAAAAAGATGTGGGTGAATTATTCATATTAATCATTTAAACCAGTTTCGTTCTTAGGAATAGAGACTTGCATAAGCATGGAAAAATTAAAAGATCCCAATGTACATACTTCCGACATCGTTCTAAGCGTGATCAGTGCAGTGATTAGGTCGGAATTACTCATGTCAAATGTCAAGTTTAAAGCTCTGAGCTGGAATAACCTCTTTGATCATAAAACTGCCATCTCTCCCAATCAGCTCCCACTTTTGGAAGGAACGGTAATACAGATTCCAATGACCAAAGGTGAAGCTCTTCAAAGGAGACCCAATAATAGCACGCAGAGTGACGATGTTTTTGAGAACTGGCATCAGCTCTGGTTGGGTTGTGAGCGTAACACCTTCGATCTGCAGACTCTCCAACCTGGGGCAAAGTACTTCGTGTATCTGGCCCTCCCAGGTCAGTTCAGAAGTACCCTGTGCAATCATTGGGATAAACGCCCCAAAGAAGGTGACATATGGATAAACTAGATGCTGCTTGTGGAGAACTAGGGTTTCCAGAGCTGGTAACGATCCAAGGATCTTTGGAATATCTTTGAGGGACGAACGTCTCCACCTGGTAGAGGATAAACTCAAGAGCTTCAATCCCGACAGCTTTGCATTGAGTGCAATGTGCTTTTCCCAGAGGTAATCGGATTTCTCCTCAGAATTGACAAGTACAACCAATTCATGAACCTGTGGAAGTTTCAAAGTAGCAAGTCTGGAGAGCGACGTAACCAATCTAGTGCAGACAGGCATTTCTGTCAACCGGTCCTGTCTTGGTTCGTCCACATTAAGAGCATCTTCTTCCTGGTATCTCTCAAGCTTGTGGAAGGTTTGACTAGCCAAGGGTGACAGTTGAGAGGTGTAAACAGTAAGGACCTTGAGTGTATGGAACGGTGGTGCATCTGGTGAAGATTGCGTGTTTGACCGCATGTACAGCCATAAAAACCTCATCCTCACTTCTTTGAGGCTATGGAAAGAATAGAAATAATCAATGGGAAGCTTCAGACGATCATCAGTTGCAATGTATTCCGACTCCCTAGGAAGTGGAGGGTATTCCAACCCTGTATGGCTACCATCCACTGACGCCCTGGATAAAAGAACTATGCCATGTGGGCTCGAAACACCAATGAAGGTTCTGTCTCTTTGCAATTCAATATCAAATCTCTCCACTGGTTCATGGACGATCCATTCCTGCAATTCTGACCCTTCACCAAAGCTCAATCGAAATGAGAAAGTTTGTTCCTTGGCCGGGTGTGATGCCACAATAGCACCAAAAGCTGGGATGAGTGCATTTCTTTCTGCGCCTCTCGACCATCTTTTGTAGTGCAGATGAAGCTTCCTCAGTTGCCTACAAAGTGGTGCAATGGTCTGGCTTGATCGCCATACACTTGTATCGCGCCCTACAGCAGCAAATGCCAGGAAGAAAGCGCCGCTCAGTGCATAGGGGCTCGAAAGTCCCATCCAAAGGTCTTCCAGAGCTGGGGCAAGTCGCAGCATATATTTCAATAACCGCTCACTGCATTTGATTTCCAGATGCAGACGTGTCAAGCTCTGAGCAGCAAAAATCGGATGCAAAGCCGCAAGCTGCAAATCCCCTCTCCATTTCCTGCATTGCCCACATTTTATCTCCAACTCGCCTAGGCGAGGGCAATGAAAATGTTCAAGGGCACCGAGGTTATTGGAATCATATCTCAGAGTCGAACATGAGGGCAAATACACAGACTGGAAAATATCAGCATATGGTGGGAATATGATAGAGCATTCTTCGAGGGCAGGAAAGACCTGGCCTGCCATCCATTGGATAGAAACACACTTCAAACACAAGTTGCGGAGCGTCTGAGTCAGAGAAAGGTCAACAGCTGGCGGATCAATTGGGAGGGAGAGATGATGAGCCTCGAGGGTCTCCAGCTTGTGAAGATATGGGAGGATATCAACAGGATTCTGCATCCTCCTACAAGTAAGTCTGAGGGTTGTGAGGGATGAGAAGGCTCGGAAGTGAGGAGGTTGGACAATGTGGAGTGCAGCATCAGGGTGAAAAATCTCCATTACGGTAAAGCATGGGGTGACAGTTGTGGTGATTGCAGTGAGAAGTGGCTCCAAGAAATTGCCAAGGTCGCAACTTGCGGCGAGTTTGAAGGACTCAAGGTGCTGCAAAGGATGCATAATTTGCAAATCCTTGTATTCTCCAGCAGGTGGAAATGAAACGAGTACAAGCGAGCGCCACCTCAATGCTGCCTCACCTGCAGCCATAAAGCATGCATGAAATTGCACAGGATTGACATACGATTTATCATAACGGTTCAAATGTTGTGTATCAACGGTCACATCAAGCAGCCATCTCCTCCCAAATCTCTCGACATCTTTCTTCCTTGTCCAACCGTAGATCCTCAACTGAGAGTGGATGCCCGGAGTGGAAAGCATAATATCGCGCCAGTACCGGCACACAAGCATCAAATTCGTTTGAGAGCGCGGACGGACTTGGACCGTGTACAGAAAGATCTCGGAGAATATTTCTACTGGGACAAGGTGGGATTTTTGACAGGACGACTGAAGGATTTTGTGACAGGGCAGCTTGTGGACGTAGGAGGTTTCGATTCTATAATCGGTCCAATCGTCGCCAAACCAATCAGTGTCAAAATCCATGGGGAATGATGGATATGGGTCTAGGTAGGTTTCCGTGATTTAATGGGTATCGATTCGAGCGCACTGGGAGATGGCAGGAGTCAGAGAATGCTAATCCGCTCGCCCCACCGAAAGCGTGTGGCCTTGAAGACAGGACAGCCTTTTCAGGCCGGGTCCCCCATAAGCGCAGACTGGACGGGACAAATTATGTGCCCCCTCGAGAAGCTTTGGTGGGCCGAATCAGACCTCCATTCTCCCTTGCCCCGACTCGATCCCGTGCTGCCCTTGTTCGCGAAGCGGGCACGTGGCTGGTATGGATCCTGGGGCTCCATCAATCGAAATGGATTCACGATCGATCGGATTAGGTAGGGACGAATCAGTGGCTCACGCATCCCCTGTACAAACGAAATAACGATTTCGTCCTAAGGTAGACTGCAATCAAACCTAGCACCCCTCCCGATTAGGACAAAGCAAAGAAGTTGACCTTAATTCTGGGTCGGCCCTTGCCCACAAGAACAAACCATTACGTAGAACTGTAGAATAGATCGAATAAAAAATTTGTATGGTCTTATAAATCTGCAAACCCTCTTCACTGAGGTGAAATTACGGAATGATTGAAATTTCACAGAACATCGAAACAAGCCATTTCCGTGTGATTGCAACCAAGTCAACTTTTTCAGGTTGCCGATTTGTCGCTTTAGTTGCTTTGTTCTATTCAATTCAAGCGGAGCTTAAAACTCCGACCTGTTCGCTCTGGTTGCTGGGGAAATTTTATTTACACATAAAAATGGCTCGAAAATCAAAGAGAGCAATTATCAAAGATGCCAATCTCAGACTACATGCCCAGAAAATGTCAGTGCCACAGGCAAGCTCACTCACTGATGTGCATTATCCTGACAATGACCCTGATTGTCCGGGCCATTTCAAAGGCATGGAGACAATACTGGAGGAGCGGAGTTTTGATGTTAGAGCACTCAAAGCTCAATGCAAGACCGCTTTTGCTGATTGCAATGACCCCTCTCCCACTGGTCAATGCTGCTGTCGCCGGATTCTATATAATGAGCCTGATTTTGTACATCAAAAGGTTCTCTACAGGAACTAGTCGAAAAAGAGGGACACATCTGTGACTTCTATCCAAAGTTCCACCCCGAGTTGAACTTTATTGAGCAATACTGGGGGGCAGCAAAGTACAATTACCGATCATGCCCAC
>Ga0307515_10024261_pt1 | contig 10576 bp, 3 predicted proteins | sample 17_EM_MG_FD_194513 | JGI IMG/M metagenome (GOLD analysis project Ga0307515, IMG submission 194513) | Populus trichocarpa ectomycorrhiza microbial communities from riparian zone in the Pacific Northwest, United States - 17_EM | ecosystem: Host-associated > Plants > Roots > Unclassified | place...
CTCTTCAGGAACGACTTGGCCAGCGCGGTGTTGACTCGCTGGGCGTCTTCTTTCAACAGCTGGTCGACAGGGAGGTCGACGGTGCCGTCGCTCAGCGCGGTGATCTCGAAGTCACCGACCATGATTCGATAGAAAGCAGGCGCCGAAGTCTTGACCATCGGTGCTGCGGCATGCGCGGCCATGGGCGCAAAGGCCGAGAAAGCCACGGTCGTGGCGAGCGTGGCGGCGTAGGCCAGTTTGGTGAGGGAATGCAGTGACATGAGTCGTCCAGTAAAGGCCAGTGAAGGCCATGCGTTGCGGATGAATGGATTGTGTTGGTTTGCGTTTATTGGAACAATCGGACTCACTGCAAACATTGGTTGCGAAAAATGCAAAACCGATTCCGAAACCCAAAGACGCGAGGCCCTGAGTGATTGAGACCTTGCCGACCTTCGTGGCCGTTGCCGAAGCGGGCACGTTTTCAGAAGTGGCGCGCGTGCAGGGCGTCGCCGTCTCGTCGGTCACGCGGCGAATCGATTCGCTCGAGGCCGAGTTCGGAACCAAGCTCTTCAACCGCAGCTCGCGCCGCGTGCTTCTCACGGATGCCGGCGAGCAGTTCCTCGTGCGAGCCAAGAGCATCCTGGCGGATCTGGCCGATGCGAAGGAAAGCCTCACCGCCTCCAGTGCAGAACCGCGCGGCCTGCTGACCGTGACGGTGCCGTCGGCGTTCGGACGCCGGCACATCACACCCGCCGTCGTCGAGTTCCTGAAGCAGTACCCGTCAATCGAGGTCGACCTTCACGTCAGCGACGAGATCATCGACCTGTCCGAACACCGGGTGGACGTTGCCATCCGCATCGGCTTGCTCCCAAGCAGCGATCTTGTCGCGACCCAGTTGGCTCCGCTGCGCCGCCTGGTGTGCGCCAGCCCGGCCTATCTGAAACGACATGGGCGGCCCGCTTCACCGCTGGAACTGCTGGAGCACAACTGCCTCACGCTCGCGTCACGCCCGACGCCACCGGGCTGGTGGTCCTTCGCTGCGGTCAACAAAGGCTTGCCACTGGCCGTGCGCGGGAATCTTCGTACCGACGACACCGAGTCGCATCTGCAGGCGGCATTGGCTGGCGTGGGCATCGCTCACCTGGGCACCTGGTTGGTGAGCGATGCGATCAAGAGCCGGCGGCTCGTGTCCCTGTTCCCCGATGCAGAGCGTGCCGACAAGTATCTGCCTGGCATCCATGCAGTGCGCATGCCTGGCCGATCGCATGCCACCAAGGCACAGCTCTTCATCACTCATCTGCGCACCGTGTTCGGCGAGGTGCCCGCCTGGGATCGCGTGATTGCCGAGAGCCGGTGAGGTTGCCGCTGGCTTTGGCGAGGGTGCGCCGTGTTTTCTAGGGCCGCGGCACCTTGCGCGGACGCTGCCGCACTCTGGCGAGGTTCGACGTGATGAGCGCCGCAGTCAGCGTCACGAGCCATGACAGGTAGACCCACAGGAGGAACACCGGGAAGGCCGCGAACGTGCCGTACACGGCCTTGTAGGTCGGTACCTTGAGCAGATAGGCCGCGAAGCCGCGTTTGCCCAACTCGAAACTGATGCTCGCGATCAAGCCGCCGACGAGCGCATCGCGCCGCCGCACCTTGGTGTTCGGCACGAAGTAGAAGAGGCAGGTCAGCCCTATCAGGGCCAGCAGCAGCGGGCCAAGGTTCAACACGAATTTGGCCGAGGGCGGCAGCGTTTCGAGCAGCCCCACCGAGGCGCCGAGCACGTACGAAGTGGCCCACAAGCTCAGACCCACAACCGGCGGCCCGACGGCCAGCATCAGCAGGTACAGGCCGATCCGCTTGAGGAAGGGGCGGTTCTTCTTGACCTTCCAGATCTGGTTGAGCGCGTTCTCCACCGTGAGCAACAGCGCGACGGCCGTCAGCAGCACGAAGAGCGAGCCGACCCAGGTCAGGCCGTTGGCGTTGACGGCGAACTGGTTCAGGTACTTCAGCACCGTGCGCGAGATGTCGGCCGGGAGCAGGCTCTGCAGCAGGTAGTTCTCGATCGCCTGCTCGAAGCGGTCGAAGATGGGAAACCGCGTGAACAGCGCAAAGCACACCGCCAAAAACGGCACGATGGACAGCACGGTCGTGAAGGTGAGGCTGCCGGCGATCTGGGCCAGGCGTTCTTCTCTGGCGCGGCGAATGGTGAGTAGGGTGAGGCCGATCATGCGTCGCTCGAAATCGAGGCGCTGATCGCCTCCTCCGAGGTCAGTCTATGCGAGCCGCAGCGGTGGGCCGCTGTCGACAGACCGCGCTAGATCAGCGGCATCGGGCGTGTGTCGCCAAAGCCTCGTGGCGGCGTGTGCGGCACGGCGGCATGCTCGTGAACGGCGGTTGGTGCAGGCGCCGCTGCAACGGCCAGCGAAGCCGGCAAGACCTCGGCCGCCGGCCCGGCCAGCAGCTCGCTCAGGTTCGGCGTGGCCGGTGCTGCCTCTCTGGCAAACCACACATCGGCCATCTCGTGCTGTGCGCCATCGGCCGTGGTGTAGCTCGACACCAGGCCGATCAGGTTGCCGTTGTCCATGGCAGTGCTCGTCTTCGCATGCAGGTCGAGCGAGACGATGCCGAGCTCGGCCAGGCTCTTCAGCTCGCCGGCGCCGGACACCCCGTTGTGGTCGGCGTCGACCCAGACGCGCAGGTCCTTGAAGTGAGCGTCGGCGGCGCTCAGCTTGCCGTCGTGGTTGCTGTCTTCCAGCGCCATGGCGGCATAGCCGTTGCCGGCACGCGTGCCATCGGCGCGCAGCGTGGCCACGCCGAAGAGCTCGGTGCCGTCGTTGATCTTGCCGTCGTGGTTGCGGTCCATCACCAGCAGGCCGTCGGTCGGTGCGACCCAGCCCACCTTGCTGGCGTGGCCGGTACCTAGCACGTCGAAGTTCACGCCGTGGGACGCTGCCAGCGTGTGGATGCCGTTGCCGTCGAGGTCGAGCACGATGGGCGTGGCTTGCAGGAAGGCGTTGATCTGCGCGAGCGACATGGCGCCGATGTCCTCCGCCTCGAAGGCGGCAATCTGCTCGGGCGACATCGCCAGAATGTCGGCGGTGCTCAGCGAGCCGATCTGCGCGGTGGTGAAGGCCGCGACCTGGTCGGTGGTCAGCGCCTGGATCTGGTCGGTGGTGAGCACGGCAATCTGCTGCGGGCGCAGGGCCGCAAACTGGTCGGTGCTCAGCTCGGCCACTTGCGAGGGCAGCAGCGAGTGGATGGCCGAGGTGTTCAGCGCGCGCAAGTCGGCGCTCTCCAGCCCGATGATCTGCTCGGCGCTCAGCGCGCCCACTTGGGCACCGGTGAGGGCAGCAAAGTGCGCGCTGTCGAATGCGTTCAGCTCGTCGGTCGCGAGCGAGCTGATGTGGTCGGTCGTCAAGGCCCGCATCTGGCCCGTGGTCAACGCGGCAAGCTGGTCGGAGCTGAGTGCGTTGAATTGCTCTGCCGACAGGGCCTGGATCGCGCCGGTGCCGAGCGCGCGGATGTCGGCGGTCTCGATCACTGCAATCTGGTCGCTGCCCAACAGGCCGAGCTGATCGGACTGCAATGCAGCGAACTGCCGTGTGCTCAGCGCGACGATGTCATCGCTGTTCAGGGCGCTGATCTGTGTGGCATCCAGTGCGCGGATCTGCCCTGTGGTCAGCGCGGCGATCTGGCCGGTGTTGAAGGCGTTCAGTGTGTCGGTCGACAGACCGGCCACCTGCACGGCGCTCAGCGAGGCAACTTGTGCGGTCGAAAGGGCCGCCAGGTGGGTGGCGTCGAGTGCCGCGAACTGGTCGCTCGACCACGCACGCAACGCGGCCGTGCTGAGCGCCTGCAGGTCGGCCGTCTCCAGCGTGGCGATCTGCCCGACCGACAGGCCCGCGCTCTGCGCCGAGCTGAGCGAGGCGAACTGCGCGGTGCTCAGCGCGTTCAGCGCGTCGCTGGCCAGCGAGCCGATCTGCGTCGAGGTGAGCGATGCCACCTGCGCTGTCGTGAGCGCGCCGATCTGCTGGCTGCCCAGCGCCTCGACCTGCTCGGGCGACAGCGAACGCAACGCGGCGGTGGTGAGCGCGCGCAGGTCGGCGCTCTCCAGCGCCGCGAGCTGCGAGGTGGCGATGCCGCCGATTTGCGTGCTGGTGAGCGAGGCAAACTGAGCCGTGCCCAATGCATTCAGCTGGTCGGTGGCCAGGATGCCGAGCGAGGCGCCGGACAGCGCCCGAACCTGCGCGGTGGACAGCGCCTGAAAGTCGCTGCTCGACAAGCTGGCGAGCTGCTCGTTCGCGAGCGCTGCGATCTGGCCGGTCGACAGCGCTGCCACCTGCGCGGTCGTCAAGGCTTGCAGCTGGTCGCTCGACAGGGCGGCCAGCGCCAGCGGGGTGAGCGAACGCAGGTCGGCGGTTTCGAGCACGGCCACTTGCGCGGTGGTGAGGGCAGCCGCCTGACCGGCGCTGAGCGCGCCGAACTGGGCTGTCGTCAGGCTGCGCAAATCGTCCGACGACAGGCTGACGATCTGGTCGCTCGTGAGCGCGCCGATCTGTGCGGCATTGAGCGCGGCGAGCTGGGCGGTGCTCAGCAGCGCCAGGTCGGCGGTGGTGAGGGCCGCGATCTGGTCGGTGCTCATCGACGCGATCTGGGCGCTCGTCAGCACGGCCATCTGCGCCGTGCTCAGGGCGTTCAGCTCGGCGGTGGTGAGTTGTGGAATCTGTGCGCTGGTGAGCGACACCACCTGTGCCGTGGTCAGCAGCGGGATCTGCGTCAGCGTCAGCGAATCGAGCTGCGCCGCGCTCAAACCGCGGATGGCCGCGCTGCTGAGCGCGCGCAGGTCGGCCGTCTCCAATGCAGGGATCTGCAGCGTGGTCATGGCGCCGGCCTGCGCGGGTGTGAACGCGGCGAACTGCGTGGCCGTCAGCGCATTCAGCTCGGCCGTGCTCATGGCTGCAATTTCCGCGGGCGTGAGCGCGCGCGCCTGCGCATCGGTGAGCGGGCCGCTTTCGGCGGCGCTCCCGGGCAGGGCGATGTGCTGCGAGTGGCCGAACCGCGCTTTCAGCGCGCGGATCGGCGCCTCGCCCGTTGCCCACTTGAGCAATTGCGAGAACTTCATGGGCCGGGCCTAGAGATCGGATCGGGCCACGGCGATCGCGGTGAAGCGATTGCCGTGGCCGTGGATCAGATCAGCGGTTGCTGCTTGTTGTCGTCGACCGGCAGGATGCTCTGGCTGATGGCCACCACCGGTGCCGGTGCAACCACCGCGGCGTGGGCCGTGGTCGATGCGGGCAGCACGTCGGCGGTCGGGCCGGCCAGCAATTCGCTGAGTGCCGGTGCGGTCGTCGTGGCAGCGGTCGTGTCCTTGGCGAAGTACACGTCAGCCATCTGGTGCGTGGCACCGTCGGCGGTGGTGTAGCTCGACACCATCCCCAGCAGGTTGCCGTTGTCGACCTGCGTGCCCGTCACGTGGTTCAGGTCGAGCGAGACGATGCCGAAGTCCGCCAGGCCATGCAACTCGCTCGCGTCGCTCTTGCCGTCGTGGTTGCCGTCGACCCAGACCTTGATGTCCTTGAAGTGGGCATCGGCGGTCGTGAGCTTGTGGTCGTGGTTGGTGTCTTCCAGTGCCATGGCCGCGTAACCGTTGCCGGCGCGGGTGCCGTCGGCATTCTTCGTGGCCACACCGAACAGCTCGGTGCCGTCGTTGATCTGGCCGTCGTGGTTGCGGTCCATGACCAGCAGGCCGCTGTTGCCGGTGATCCAGCCCACCTTGTTCGTGGTGCCGGTGCCGTTCAGGTCGAAGTGCACGCCGTTGGCTGCCGAGGTCGTGTGGATGCCGGTGCCGTCGAGGTCGAGCACGATCGGCGTGGCGCCGAAGAAGGCGTCGAGCTGCGCCGACGACATCACACCCACGTCGCCACCTTCGAAGGCCGAGATCTGCGTCATCGTCATCGCACCGATTTCAGCCGTGGTCAGGGCCACGATCTGGTCGGTCGTGAAGGCCACGATCTGGTCGGTGGTCAGCGCGTGCATCTGAGCCGTCGTGAAGTGCGCGACCTGGTTGGCGGTCAGCGTCTGGAACTGGTCGGTCGTGATGGCCACGATCTGGTCGGTCGTCAGCGACGCGAACGATGCGTTGCCCAGGGCACGCAGGTCGGTGCTTTCCAGCGTCGAGATCTGCGTCGTCGTGAGGTGCGAAATCTGGTTCGTGGACATCACCGAGAACTGGGCCGCGGTGAACGCGTTCAGGTCATCGGACGCCAGGCCAGCCAGCTGCGAGGTGGTCAGGTTCATCACCTGTCCGCCCAGCGACGTGAGTTGCGTCGTGGTCAGTTCGGCCAGTTGCGCATCCGTCAGGGCACGCAGCGTGGTCGAGGTCAGGGCGCGCAGGTCGTTGGTTTCGATCACCGAGATCTGGTCGGTGGTCAGGGCCACGATCTGTGCTGCCGAGAAGGCGGCGAACTGGGCCGTGGTCAGTGCAACCAGCGAGTCGGTCTCCAGGCTGCCGATCTGGCCGTTGGTCAGCGAGCTGATTTCCGAGGTGGTGAATGCCGCGAACTGGGTCGTCGTGAAGGCATTCAGGTGGTCGGTGGTCAGCGACGCGACGGTCGAGCCCAGGCTGGCGACTTGTGCAGTCGTCAGTGCAGCGAGGTTGTCGGTGCTCAGCGCGTTCAACTGGTCGGTGCTCCAGGAATGGAGTGCCGCCGTGCTGAGTGCACGCAGGTCGGCCGATTCCAGCGTGGAGATCTGGTCGGTCGTCAGCGCCTGGGCCGCTGCAGTGCTGAACGAGGCGAACTGCGCCGAGGTCATCGCATTCAGGTTGGTGCTGCTGAGGCCGGCGATCTGGTCGCTGCTCAGCCCGCCCACCTGGGCGGTGCTGAGGGCCACCATCTCATCGGACGTCAGCGCATTGAGCTGGGCGGTGTCCAGGGAACGCAGAGCCGCGGTGCTGATGGCGCGCAGGTCGGCGGTCTCCAGCTGCGAGAGCTGGTCGCTGGTCAGGGCGTGCACCTGAGCGGTCGTCAGGGCGGCGAACTGGCCGGTCGTCATGGCACGCAGGTCAGCCGATTCGAGTGTGCTGATCTGGTCGCTCGTCAGGCCGACGACTTGCGAGGTCGTGAGCGCGGCGAACTGGGCTGTGCCGAAGGCGTTCAGGTGGTCCGAAGCCATCGACGCGAGTGCGCTGGTGCTCAGGGCGCTCACTTGCGCGGTGGTCATGGCGGCCAGGTTGTCGGTGCTCAAGGCGCCGAACTGGTCGGTGCTCCAGGCACGCAGAGAAGCCGAGCTCAGGGCACGCAGGTCAGCAGACTCCAGGGCACTGATCTGGTCGGTCGTCAAGGCCTTGGCGGCGGCTGTCGTGAGCGAAGCGAATTGCGTCGAGCTGAGCGCGTTCAGGTTGGTGGTGCTCAGGCCAGCCACTTGGTCGGTCGTCAGCGAGCCGATCTGGGCGGTGGTCAGGGCGACCATCTGGTCGGAGGTCAGCGCGTTCAGCTGGTCGCTGCCGAGCGAGCGCAGCGACGTCGAGCTGATCGCACGCAGGTCGGCGGTCTCGATCTGCGACATCTGGTCGGTCGTCAGAGCGTGGACCTGGGCGGTCGTCAGCGCAGCGAACTGGCCGGTGCTCAGGGCACGCAGGTCAGCGGATTCCAGCGTGCTGAACTGGTCGGAGCTGAGGGCAGCCACTTGAGCCGTCGTCATCGCAGCGAACTGCGCGGTGCCGAAGGCGTTCAGGTGGTCAGAGGCCAGCGACGACAGTTCGGTCGTGGTGAGTGAAGCGACTTGCGCGGTCGTCATCGCGGCCAGGTTGTCGGTGCTCAAGGCGCCGAACTGGTCGGTGCTCCAGGCACGCAGGGCCGACGAGCTCAGGGCACGCAGATCAGCGGACTCGAGCGCGGAGATCTGGTCGGTCGTCAGCGCCTTGGCGGCAGCCGTCGACAGAGAGGCGAACTGGGTCGAGGTGAGCGCGTTCAGGTTGGTTGTGCTCAGGCCGGCCACTTGGTCGGTGGTCAGCGCGCCGACTTGCGCCGTCGTCAAGGCCACCATCTGGTCGGAGGTCAGCGCGTTCAGCTGGTCGCTGCCGAGCGAGCGCAGTGCGGTCGAGGTGATCGCACGCAGGTCAGCGGATTCCAGTTGCGACATCTGGTCGGTCGACAAGCCGTGGATCTGCGCCGTGGTCATCGCCGCGTAGTGGGCGGTGGTCAGGGCACGCAGGTCAGCGGACTCGAGGGTGCCGATCTGGTCGGAGCCGAGGGCGGCCACTTGGGCCGTCGTCATCGCAGCGAACTGCGCGGTGCCGAAGGCGTTCAGGTGGTCAGACGCCAGCGACGACAGTTCGGTCGTGGTGAGCGAGGCGACTTGCGCCGTGGTCATGGCGGCCAGGTTGTCGGTGCTGAGGGCAGCCAACTGGTCGGTGCTCCAGGAGCGCAGCGAGGCCGAGCTCAGGGCACGCAGGTCGGCAGACTCCAGGGCGCTGATCTGGTCGGTCGTCAGGGCCTTGGCGGCAGCCGTCGTGAGCGAGGCGAACTGGGTCGAGCTCAGCGCGTTCAGGTTGGTCGTGCTCAGGCCAGCGACCTGGTCGGTCGTCAGCGAGCCGATCTGGGCGGTGGTGAGTGCGACCATCTGGTCGGAGGTCAGCGCGTTCAGTTGGTCGCTGCCGAGTGAGCGCAGGGCGGTCGAGCTGATCGCACGCAGGTCGGCAGATTCGAGCTGCGACATCTGGTCGGTCGAGAGGCCGTGGATCTGCGCCGTGGTCATCGCTGCGTAATGGGCGGTGGTCAGGGCACGCAGGTCAGCCGATTCGAGCGACTTGATCTGGTCAGAGCCGAGGGCGGCCACTTGAGCCGTCGTCATGGCAGCAAACTGCGCGGTGCCGAGTGCGTTCAGGCGGTCCGAGGCAAGCGACGAGAGTTCGGTCGTGGTCAGGGAGGCCACTTGGGCGGTCGTCAGCGCAGCGACGTTGTCGGTGCTCAGCGCGTTGATCTGGTCGGTGCTCCAAGCACGCAGGGCAGACGAGCTCAGGGCACGCAGGTCAGAAGACTCCAGTGTGCTGATCTGGTCGGTCGTCAGCGCCTTGGCAGCGGCCGTCGACAGCGAGGCGAACTGGGTGGAGCTCAGTGCGTTCAGGTTGGTCGTGCTCAGGCCGGCGACTTGGTCGGTGGTCAGTGCGCCGACTTGCGCCGTCGTCAGGGCCACCATCTGGTCGGAGGTCAGTGCATTCAGCTGGTCGCTGCCGAGCGAGCGCAGTGCGGTCGAGGTGATCGCACGCAGGTCAGCGGATTCCAGTTGCGACATCTGGTCGGTCGACAAGCCGTGGATCTGCGCCGTGGTCATCGCCGCGTAGTGGGCAGTGGTCAGGGCACGCAGGTCAGCGGACTCGAGGGTGCCGATCTGGTCAGAGCCGAGGGCAGCCACTTGTGCCGTCGTCATCGCAGCGAACTGCGCGGTACCGAAAGCGTTCAGGTGGTCAGAGGCCAGCGACGAGAGTTCGGTCGTGGTCAGGGACGCCACTTGAGCCGTGGTCATCGCGGCCAGGTTGTCGGTGCTCAAGGCGCCGAACTGGTCGGTGCTCCAGGAGCGCAGCGAGGCCGAGCTCAGGGCACGCAGGTCGGCAGACTCCAGTGCGCTGATCTGGTCCGTCGTCAGGGCCTTGGCGGCAGCCGTGGTCAGCGACGCGAATTGCGAGGAGCTGAGGGCGTTCAGGTTGGTCGTGCTCAGACCAGCCACTTGGTCGGTCGTCAGCGAACCGATCTGGGCGGTGGTCAGGGCGACCATCTGGTCGGAGGTCAGCGCATTCAGCTGGTCGCTGCCGAGCGAGCGCAGGGCGGTCGAGGTGATCGCACGCAGGTCAGCGGACTCGATCTGCGACATCTGGTCGGTCGTCAGGCCGTGGACCTGTGCCGTCGTCATGGCAGCGTACTGGCCGGTGGTCAGGGCGCGCAGGTCGCTCGACTCGAGGGAGGCGATCTGGTCGCTCTTCAGGGCCGCGACTTGTGCGGTCGTCATCGCAGCAAATTGCGCAGTACCGAGCGCATTCAGATGGTCCGTGGCCAGCGAAGCCAGTGCACCAGTGGTCAGGGAGGCCACTTGAGCCGTGCTCATCGCGGCCAGGTTGTCGGTGCTGAGGGCACCGAACTGGTCGGTGCTCCAGGCACGCAGCGAAGCCGAGCTCAGGGCGCGCAGGTCGGCAGACTCCAGGGCGCTGATCTGGTCGGTCGTCAGGGCCTTGGCGGCAGCCGTGGTCAGCGAAGCGAACTGGGTCGAGCTGAGCGCGTTCAGGTTGGTGGTGCTCAGGCCAGCCACTTGGTCGGTCGTCAGCGAGCCGATCTGGGCGGTGGTCAGGGCGACCATCTGGTCGGAGGTCAGCGCGTTCAGCTGGTCGCTGCCGAGCGAGCGCAGCGACGTCGAGCTGATCGCACGCAGGTCGGCGGTCTCGATCTGCGACATCTGGTCGGTCGTCAGAGCGTGGACCTGGGCGGTCGTCAGCGCAGCGAACTGGCCGGTGCTCAGGGCACGCAGGTCAGCGGATTCCAGCGTGCTGAACTGGTCGGAGCTGAGGGCAGCCACTTGAGCCGTCGTCATCGCAGCGAACTGCGCGGTGCCGAAGGCG
>Ga0307515_10024262_pt1 | contig 10576 bp, 8 predicted proteins | sample 17_EM_MG_FD_194513 | JGI IMG/M metagenome (GOLD analysis project Ga0307515, IMG submission 194513) | Populus trichocarpa ectomycorrhiza microbial communities from riparian zone in the Pacific Northwest, United States - 17_EM | ecosystem: Host-associated > Plants > Roots > Unclassified | place...
GGTCCTGGGCCGCGGCGGTGGCCCGCCCGTCGTCCCAGGTCCCCGACAGGGGGGTGATCAGTACGTTGTCGGTGTCGGGGTCGGGGAAGTCGCCCGACTCCCTGATCTCGTCGGCGTGCTTGGACTCGCCGACGCCGGTCTCCGAACCGGTCGCCTGCCTCGTCTCCATCACGCTGCCGAGCGCGAACGTGGCGGCGACGAACACCAGCCACAGTCCGATCGCCCAGCCGGGATGCCGTGCGCTCCACTGCGCCATGCGCGTGGTCACGGACCTCTTCATCGTGTCGCTCCCCTCCGACCGTCCCCAATGGACGAAACTCCGGTGTCGCGCCCAAGACTCGCCGCCGCGGCGGCGTTCGCCACTGGGCCCAGGCGCCCAATCACCACTGGGCCCAGAGCCCCGCACCCAGGGGGCCTAGGCCCACCGCCGCCGATCACGCGCGGCGGGAACAATGAAGAGCGTGAACACCGACCCGACCCCCGAAGACAGCGTCCGCAGCGCCGGCCGCTTCGAGCTGCTGGGCATGTCGTTCATGCTCACGTTCACCTCGATCGGCGGCATCGTGCTGGCGGTCTTCGTGATCGTGTCGCTCGGCCTGGTGACGGCCTGGATCGGCCTGCCCATGCTGCTGGCGCTGGCGCTGTTCACCCGCAGCTTCGCCGACCTGCACCGGCTGTGGATCGGCCAGCGCCTGGGGATACGCATCGAGCGGCCCTATCTGCCCGAGCCCGACCGCGGCCTGCACGCCCGCATCTTCGCGATCCTGCGCGACCCGGCCACGTGGCGCGACCACGCCTGGCTGTGGGTCAACGGGACCGCCGGCATGGCGCTGATGATCGTCAACTGGACCGTGTTCGTCGCCTCGATGGGCGCGCTCACCATGCCCGTGTGGTGGAACGCGCTGCCCGACAACGCCGTCGTCGAGATGTTCGGCGTGACGGGCCTGATCGAGATCCAGGACAGCAGGTCCGCCGCCGTCTACGGGATCCCGATGGGCCTGATCTACCTCGGCCTCTGGTTCTGGCTCAGCCCGAAGCTCATGCGCGGCTACGGGCTCCTCTCCTCGTCCCTGCTCGGCCCGACAACCGAGACCCGCCTGGTCGACCGCGTCCGCGTCCTGACCGTCTCGCGCGCCGAGACCGTCGACACGCAGGCCGCCGAGATCCGCCGCATCGAACGCGACCTCCACGACGGCGCCCAGGCCCGCCTGGTCGCCCTCGGCATGAGCCTCGGCATGGCCGAGGAGATGATGGAGCGCAACCCCAAGGCCGCCGCCAAGCTCCTCGCCGAGGCCCGCGACAACAGCGTCGAGGCACTCGTCGAGCTGCGCAACCTCGTCCGCGGCATCCACCCGCCCCTGCTCGCCGACCGCGGCCTCGACGGCGCCGTGCGGGCCCTGGCGCTCAACCACTCCGGCGAGGTCGAGGTCGACATCAGCCTCAACGGCCGGCCGCCGCAGCCGGTGGAGTCGGCGGCCTACTTCGCGATCGCCGAGCTGCTGACCAACTCGACCAAGCACGGCCACGCCGAACGCGCCTGGGTGCGGGTCATGTACGTGCGCGGGGAGCTGGCGATCCTCGTCGGCGACAACGGCCCCGGCGGCGCGTCGATCACGCCCGGCGGCGGACTCGACGGGGTCGCCAAGCGCCTGTCGGCCTTCGACGGGACGCTGTCGGTGAAGAGCCCGAGGGGCGGGCCGACGATCGTGACCATCGAGATCCCGTGCGATCTGGACGTCGACCTGCTCCCGCCGCGCGGCTCGGAGTAGCGGCCGACGCCCGTACATGCGTTCCCCCGTGAGGGATACGCTTCGGTCGTCAAGCGTCGAACCTGAACCATGGAGTCGTTGTGCGAGCGGTACTGGCCGAGGACCACGCCCTGCTGCGGGACGGATTGATCCGCCTGCTGTCGGCGCACGACATCGAGGTCGTCGACGCCGTCGACAACGGGCCTTCGCTCCAGCAGTCGCTGCTCACGCACCGGCCCGACGTGGCCGTGGTCGACGTGCGGCTGCCCCCGACGTTCACCGACGAGGGCGTGCGCGCGGCCATCGAAGCGCGCCAGCAGATCCCGGGCCTGCCGGTCCTGGTGCTGTCGCAGTACGTGGAGCAGCTCTACGCCCGCGAGCTGATGTCGGACCGCACCGGCGGCGTCGGCTACCTGCTCAAGGACCGCGTGTCGAACATCGCGACCTTCATCGACGCCGTCCACCGCGTCGCCTCCGGCGGCACGGTCATGGACCCCGAGGTCGTCGCGCAGCTGCTGTCCGGCCGCGGCCAGCACGCGATGGACGCGCTGACCGCGCGCGAGCGCGAGGTGCTGGGCCTGATGGCGGAGGGCCGGTCGAACGCGTCGATCGCGGCGAGCCTGTACATCACCGAGAAGGCCGTCGGGAAGCACACCGCGAACATCTTCCGCAAGCTCGACCTGCCGCAGTCCGAGGACGACAACCGCCGCGTCCTGGCCGTCCTGGCCTACCTCAACGGCGGCTGAGCCGAGGGGCGGCGGGAGCGGATGCGCCGGGTGTGATCCCGGCTCCACTACGCTGAAACCCACATCCGTCCACCACCACGGGGAGGTCGCCGTGGACGCCACGTCCACCGACGGTCGCGTCGAGCGCGGGAACCAGACCCGCCGGCTCGTGCTGCGCCGGACGGCCGACCTCGCCTCGGTCGAGGGCCTCGGCGGGCTCACCATCGGCAGGCTGGCGACCGAGCTGTCGCTGTCGAAGAGCGGCGTGTTCGCGCTCTTCGGCTCCAAGGAGGAGCTGCAGCTGGCGACGATCAGGGCCGCGCGCCGGATCTTCGTCGACCACGTCATCGAGCCCGCGATGCGCGCGGGCGAGGGCCTGGCGCGGCTGCGGCGGATGTGCGAGTCCTGGCTGGTCTACTCCCACGACCGGGTCTTCCCCGGCGGGTGCTTCTTCGTCATGGTCGGCACCGAGTTCGGCAACCGGCCGGGGGCCGTGCACGACGCCATCGCGGCCGCGCGGCACGAGTGGGTCGGGTTCGTCGAGGAGAACGTCACCGCCGCCGTGCGGGCGGGCGAGCTGCGCGGGGACACCGACGTGCCCCAGCTCGCCTACGAGCTGCTCGCGCTGACCGAAGGCGCCAACGGCGACTCGCTGCTCACCGGCGACATGTCGGTGTACGGCAAGGCCCGGCGCGCCGTGGAGCTGCGCATCGGGCAGGTCACGCCGGACTGACGGGGTCAGTCGCCGCCGCCACCGTCACCACCGGACCCGCCGCCCGACCGCATGCAGAAACCGAAGAGACCGGCGGCGGCGAACAGGGCCGCGACGGCGTAGGCGAGCTTCTTCATGGCACCTCCAGGCCGGAAGGCCTCAATGTGCCGCGTCGCGGCCGGGACCGGTCCGGACCGAACCCCGCCTTCAGTCCCCGGCGACGATCCGGACCCCTTCGCCCGCCCGCACGAAGGCAAGGATCTCGGCGACGACATCGGGGTCGACGACGATCTTGTTGTGGCCGAGCCCTTCGGTGATGATCACGCGGGCGCGGTTCCCGTAGGACTCGCCGAGGCGGTGGACCTGCGCGAGTTCGACGGTGGTGTCGTCGGGGTCGTGGAAGGCGAGGATCGGCATGGTCAGCTCCTCGGGCCGGTAGGTCCCGTCGAGGCGGAGCCACAGCTCCTCCTGGCCGGCGAAGTACCAGTCGCGGATGCGGTCGCGGAGGGCGTCGAGCGTGGTGCGGCGCAGGCGCAGTCCTCTGCCGAAGGTGGCGAGCAGGTAGGAGAACTGGACGACGCCTCCGATGGTGGCCAGACGTCCGGTCGTCACGCCGCGGCGGAATGCGAAGAGGCTGGCGATGGTGCCGAAGGAGTGGGCGATCACGGCTTCGAAGTGTCCGTGTTCGGCGTGCAGGGCGGCGATGACGTCGGCGAAGTCGACGATGGTCACGGTGCGTCCGGGCGATTCGCCGTGGGCGGGGGCGTCGAAGGTGATGGGGCTGTATCCGGCGGCGAGGAGGCCGGGGACGTGATGGGCCACGCGTGAGCCGCGCGAGCGCCAGCCGTGCACGTAGAGCACGGGCCGGGTGCCGTCGCCCCAGCGGTAGGTGTGCACGGTCTTGCCGGCGACGGTGATCGTCTCGCGGCGGGCGGTGGCCATGATCTCGGCTTCGCCGTCGCGGAGGACGCCGCGTGTCGAGGGGAAGCCGAAGAGGCGGAAGGCGACGCGTCCGGCGAGGGGCCTGCTGACCATCGAGGTGACGTTGAGCGCCGTGCCGATGGCGGTGGTGAGGCTCATGGGGTCTCCTTGGTGCGCGGGGACGTGGAATCCGCCGAAATATTAGCACGATCGTTCGTGTAGTTTTTCGGCTCGATCCCCGCGCACCACGTGACCTGCGACTCAGCGCGGCCGCAGCCCGTCGAAGACGATCATGAGGACGCGCTCCTGCAACTCGGCGTGCCAGCCGACCGACAGCGCCGCCTGGCACGTCCCCAGCAGCACGGCGAGGACCTCCGGCGGGCCGATGTCGTCGCGGACTCCCCCGAAGCGCTGCGCGCGCGAGAGCAGCGCCTCGATGGCCTGCCGCCAGGCGTTGACGGGATTGGCCGCGTCGAGGTCGGTGGCGGCGTCGCCGAGGAGGTCGACGATCGCCTTCTTGCCCGCGGCCTGCTCGACCATCCCGGCGAAGAAGGCGAAGAACGCCTCCTCCGGCTCGCCCTCGGCGAGCAGCGTCTGGGTCTGTTCGGCCAGGCGCACCACGCTCGCGGTGACGATGGCCTTGAGCAGGTCCTCCTTGGTCGGGAAATGCCGGAAGACCGTACCGATGCCGACTCCGGCGAGCCGGGCGACCTCCTCGGTGGAGGCACCGGCTCCTTTGGCGGTGAACACTTCCTCGGCCGCGGCCAGGATCCTGGCGCGGTTGCGGCGGGCGTCGGCGCGCATCGGTCTGTCGTCCGGGCCGGACGGGTAGTGGGCCCGGCCGGGCGGCGCTACCGGTGTCATGAAGTCCTCCAGGAGGGGAACAGGAGGTAGGGCTCGCGAGGGATGGCTCGCGAAATGTGGTTCGTCGGTCGTGGACACTCGGTCGGCTTCACAGTTTCACCAGCGTGCAAAGCCGTCCACAATGCAGGATCCGACAGCGTTCACCTGCCGGATGGCCGTTGACAAGCCTCTCACCTGCGATGACACCGAGTGACCAGGGTGATTGACGCACATCGGACAGCGCTCGGACGACTACTGGAAGTCGCGTGACGGTCCCGGCCGCAGCGGAAGGTCGAGCGGTTCGAGGAGATCGGCGACGAGGTTGATCACCACACCGGGCTTCCTGGCGTCGCCTTCGGCCCCCTCGGTGACCTTCTTCTCGACCATCCCGCGCACGATCACGCCGATGGCGGTCCGCGCGAGCCTGCGCTGCCGCCGCCACAGCCCGCCCGAGCAGACGACGTTGAGGATGCCGGTCTCGTCCTCAAGGCTCAGGAAGGTCACACCCCCGGCCGTCGGTGGGCGCTGCCGGTGGGTGATCAGGCCCGCGACCCGCACCCGGACGCGGTCGCCGGCCTCCGCCAGGTCGGCGACCCGGAGGACGCCCGCCACGTCGAGGGTCCCGCGCACGAACTCCACCGGATGCGACTGCGGGGAGACGCCCGTCGCCCAGAAGTCGGCCCCGGCCAGCTCCACCTGGGTCATCGGCGGCAGAGAGGGCGCGGTCAGGCCGGTGGCGGTGCCGGGAAGCGTGTCGGGGCGCTCGCGGGCCGCCGCGCCCGCCGCCCACAGGGCCTGGCGGCGGTCGAGGCCGAAGCAGGCGAAGGCGTCGGCGACCGCGAGGTTCTCCAGCTGGGCGGTGTTCAGGCCCGCGCGGCGGGCGAGGTCGGGCATGCCGGTGTAGGGCTGGCCCTTCTCGATGTGCTCGGCGGTGGCGGTGCTGATCGCCCGCACCGAGGACAGGCCGAGCCTGATCGCGGGCTGAGGAACGGGTCGCGCGGTTATCTCGGTGAGCCGCGCGCAGGGGTCGAGGCTCGGGTCGGCGACGGGCTGCTCGCCGGCGTGGGGCAGATCCTCAAGGACAGCCGCGGCCCCGCTGAGGTTGAGGTCCGGCCGCAGCACGGTGATGCCGTGCCTGCGCGCGTCGGCGATGAGGGTGTTGGGGCTGTAGAAGCCCATCGGCTGCGAGTTGAGCAGGGCCGCGGTGAAGGCGGCCGGGAAGTGGCGCTTGAGCCAGGCGCTGGCGTAGACGAGGTAGGCGAAACTGATCGCGTGGCTCTCGGGGAAGCCGAAGTCGGCGAAGGCGTGCAGCTGCTGGAAGATCTCGTCGGCCTGGGCCCCGACGACGCCGTTGCGCTCCATCCCCGCGTACAGCCTGGCCTTGAGCGCCTCCATGCGCTCCTCCGAGCGCTTCGAGCCCATCGCCCGGCGCAGGGCGTCGGCCTCCCGGGCGTCGAAGTCGGCGATGTCGATGGCCATCTGCATCAGCTGCTCCTGGAACAGCGGCACACCGCAGGTCTTGTCCAAGGTCTTGCGCAGTTTCTCGGGAACCTTGTGCCGCCACGGCTCCCCCGCGCGGCGGGCCAGGTACGGATGCACCGAACCGCCCTGGATCGGCCCCGGGCGGATCAGCGCGACCTCGATGGCCAGGTCGTAGAAGTTCTCCGGGCGCAGGCGCGGCAGGGTCGACATCTGCGCCCGCGACTCGACCTGGAACACGCCGACGGTGTCGGCGTCGCACAGCATCTCCATCGTCGCCGGATCGTCCTTGGGCAGCAGCGCCAGGTCGATGTGGACGCCGTGGTGGTCCGAGACGAGCTCGACGGCCCGGCTGAGGGCGCTGAGCATGCCCAGGCCGAGCAGGTCGAACTTGACCAGGCCCGCCGTGGCGCAGTCGTCCTTGTCCCACTGGAGGACCGTGCGGTCGGGCATCGTGGCCGGCTCCACCGGGCACACCTGCGCGATCGGCCGGTCGCAGATGACCATCCCGCCCGGGTGGATGCCGAGGTGGCGAGGGAAGCGGCGGATGTCGTCGGCGAGCGCGGTCACGTCGTCGGGGATCTCGTCGACCTCGGAGTCGGTGACGCTTCTGCCGCGGTCGAGCTGCTTGCTCCAGCCTTCGGCGCGCTCGGGGGTGTGGCCCAGGGCCTTGGCGACGTCGCGGACGGCGGAGCGGGGGCGGTAGGAGATGACGTTGGCGACCATGGCGGCGTGGCTGCGGCCGTACTTCTTGTAGACGTACTGGATGACCTCCTCGCGGCGGTCGGAGGCGATGTCGAGGTCGATGTCGGGGTGGCCGTCGCGTTCGGGCGAGAGGAAGCGCTCGAAGAGGAGCTTGTACTTGACGGCGTCGACCTTGGTGATGCCAAGGGCGTAGCAGACCGCCGAGTTCGCCGCCGATCCCCTGCCCTGGCACAGGATTTCGTTGTCGCGGCAGAACTTCGCGATGTCGTCGACGATGAGGAAGTAGCCGGGGAAGTTCAGCTCCTGGATGACGGCGAGCTCGGTTTCGAGCTGCTCGTAGGCGCCTTTGACGGTGGGCGCGGCGGGCGGGCCGTAGTACTCGCGGGCCCCTTCCAGGACGCGTTTGGCCAGCCAGGACATCTCCGTGTGGCCGTCAGGTGCGAACTCCGGGAGCTGCGGCGCGATGAGTTCGAGGTCGAAGGCGCAGTCCGCGGCGAACTCCGCGGCCCGCTCGACCGCGCCGGGGTGGTCGGCGAAGCGCGCGTACATCTCCCGGGCGCCGCGCAGGTGGGCGCCCGCGGCGGCGGGCAGGTGGCCGTCGAGGGTGTCGAGGGGGCTGCGCGCCCGGATGGAGGCGAGGGTCGCGGCGACGGGCTGGCGGGAGGGGTGGGCGTAGTGGACGTTGTTGGTGGCGACGGTGGGGACCCTGAGGCGCGCGGCGATCCCGGCGAGCGCGTCGACGCGTTCGTCGTCGTCGGGCAGGTCGTGGTCGGTGAGCTCGACGGCGACGTTGCCGCGGCCGAAGAGGCCGACGAGGCGGTCGAGCTCCTTCGCGGCCGCGTCGGTGCCGCCGGCGGCGAGCGCGGCGGGCAGGAAGCCCTTGCGGCAGCCGGTGAGGACGAGCCAGTCGTCGTCCGCCTCCCCCGCCAGGGCCTCCAGGTCGTAGACCGGGCGGCCTTTCGCGCCGCCGATCCGCTCCTCGTAGGCGGCGGCGATCGCGGCCGACAACCGCGCGTACCCCCGCGGGTTGCGGGCCAGGACGAGCAGGTGCCAGCCGGCGGGATCGGGCACCCCGGTCTGGCGCGACGGCAGCTCGAAGCTCAGCTCGGCCCCGAACACCGTCGGCAGGCCGCTCGCGCGGGCGGCCTCGGCGAACTGCACGACACCGTAGAAGCCGTCGTGGTCGGTGACGGCCAGTCCGGTCAGGCCGAGCCGCACCGCCTCGTCGACCAGCTCGGCGGGGGAACTGGCCCCGTCGAGGAAGCTGAAGTACGAGTGGCAGTGCAGCTCGGCGTAGCGGTCAGTCATAGCCGGCCTCCATCCACCACACGCCCGACTCGATGCGCACCAGCAGCGCCCGCCCGTCGGCGAGGCCCAGCTGGAGGCGGGCGTAGCGGCGGGCGTCGGACCGCCACCAGCGTTCGGCGACCGGCCACGGGCCCGCCCACGTCGTCACGTCGACCGGTGCCTCACGGCCGATCCGCACCCGCTTCGGCGAGGCGGTCAGCAGGCAGCGGCCGGTCACGCCGACCGTCTCGCCGGCCGCGTCGAACAGCTCGATCGGCAGCGGCTCCGACAGCACCACCGCCGGGTTGGGCGCCGGGAGGCTGCCGGGCCACGGCTCACCGGAGGTGTCGGGCTCGCCGTCGGTGGTGTCCCAGGGGACGCGGCGGGTCCGTTCGCGCTGCCCGCGCCCGCCGCCGGGTTCGGTGGTGACCACCGCGTCGGGGCCGAGGATGCCCTGGACGTGCGTGAGCGCCCGGTGCGCGCGGTCGCGGCCCTCCCCCGCCTCGCCCCACAGGCCGGTCTGCGTGCCGGAGTAGGGGATCACGTCGTCGGGCATCAGGGTGATGCGCACGATCCCGCCGGTGGGGCGGGCGCCGCCGTCGCCGGTCGAGCCGCCGGTGAGCCAGCCGTCGAGCTGCCAGCGGACCCGGTCGGCGACCGCCGCGGCAGACAGGATCCCGTCGTGGCGCCAGGTGCGGGTCAGCTGCTCGCCGCCCTCGGTCGTGGCCTGCACGATGAGGCGCGTGCAGGCGAGGCCGTAGGAGGTCAGGCGGCGCTGGAGCTGCTCGGCGAGGGCGCGGCCGGTGAAGGCGGCGGCGTCGACGCGGTCGATCGGCGGGTCGCACTCGGCGTCGACGGTCAGCTCGGGGGGCGGCTTGCGCGCCACCGTCGGCCGCGGCGGCTCACCGGCGGCGAGCCGGTGAACGTAGGCGGCGTCGAAGCCGAAGCGGTCGAGGACGTCGGCGGCGGGCAGCGACGCGAACGCGCCGAGCGTGTAGACGCCCAGCCGCCGCAGCAGCGCGACCAGCTCGGGCCGCCCGGATGCGGCGACGTCCACATCGGACAGGAACATCGCGTCCCCGCCGGGCGGGACGATCACGCCCGCCCGTGCGGCGAGCCAGCCGGCGAACAGGCCGTCGGCGATCCCGACCTGGCACTCCCGCAGGCTCGCCGCGAAGGCCGAATGCTCGTCGTACTCGCCGGCGAGCGCCACGACCGCGTCGAGCAGCTGCTCGGCGGCGGACTCCTCACCCCCGTAGAAGCGCGCGGGGCCCCGCGCCGGACACGCCGCCAGCCCCGGGCGGAGGATCTCCACCCCGGGCGTGGCCCCGTCGAGCGCGGCCGCCACGGGTTCGAAGCTCTCGTCGGCGGGCCAGCGCGGACACCACAACACCCTCGACCGAGTCACCGTCCGGTCTCCTTTCTCGTCAGCGGAAGCACACGCGCGATGTCGCCGGCGATGCCGTAGCCGGGGAGGCGCATCGTCGCGCGCACCTGCCGGCCCCGCACCCGGGAGGCGATGACGAGGTCCCGCTCCCTCAACCGTCCACGCCCGACACCCAAACCGCGCCACTCGCCGCCCACAACTCTGAGAACGACGTCGGCCCCCGCCATCCGATCGAGCGGCGCCCCATAAGGGACCAGGACGGCCTTGTGCTTACGCGCCCGCGCGGCCAACCGCCGCGACATCTGATGGGTAAGGCCCTGCGGGACGTGCACGGCGACGACATCGAGTCCGTCAAGAAGCGCCGCGGTGACCTCCGGCCACTTGGAACCGGGCTCGGGGACGAGGGGAAGCCGTGCCGCGTCGATGCCCGCCTCCTGCACGGCCAGGGCGGAGAGCTCACCCGCGCCACCGACGATCCCGCACCAGAGCCCCGCCCCCGAAGGCCCCGCAAGAAGAGCGAGGAGGAGGGACGTCATGCCGGGTGCATCGCCCGCAGCGACACCGACGACGGCACCCCTGCGCAACCCGCCCCAGGGAAGGAGGCCCCCGAGCCCATCGACGACGGGGAGGGGGGAATGGTCGGCGGGGGTGGGGGTTTCGGGGGCTGCGCCGGGGAGCTCGCTGGCACGACGGATGGGGGTCGGGTCGGGAAGCGGGATGGGCAGAGGGATGGCCAGGGCGCCGGAGGTGGGGGGTACAGGGGTGCGTT
>Ga0307515_10024263_pt1 | contig 10576 bp, 16 predicted proteins | sample 17_EM_MG_FD_194513 | JGI IMG/M metagenome (GOLD analysis project Ga0307515, IMG submission 194513) | Populus trichocarpa ectomycorrhiza microbial communities from riparian zone in the Pacific Northwest, United States - 17_EM | ecosystem: Host-associated > Plants > Roots > Unclassified | place...
GCAAGCCGACCGTTCCAGGTTGGCGAAAGACATTTTGAAGCAACTTGGCAAGCCGTCTGGGTCTGTCCCTGCAGTCCTTACGAGACGCGAGTACAAGGAACGGAAGAAGATAGGGGCCCATATGGAAGCTACTTCAACGCAACCTCTTACTGAGCCTGTGGTTGCAGAACCTCAGCCATTATCGAACCACGATGACCCGCCTTTATCCCCGGAAATTGTCCCTGTGCTAGATCAGGTTCCGCCACCCAGCTTACCCGTGAACTCACCCCCTGCAACTCTGACCGACGAGCCGCCATTGCTTAAATACCCAGATCTGGACGCGGGCTCGACTACTCGGGCTGCGGATGCTACCGGAGAGGACATCAACATGGATATCCAGCCCCCCGAGGATCGCTTATTGCCTCAGTCACAAGTTTCCCCAAGATCAGACCCCCCACAAGAGCCTGTTCCTTCTCCGGTGAACCCTAAATCGGATCTGGACAAGGAAGAAAGATCCGCTACCAATCAACCTCCCGTTCCAGAATCCCCGTCATTGAAGCGAAGCGGCCCTCCGCCTGGCGCGGAAGTCATCGAAATAAGCGATGATGAGGAACAAGCCGCCGTCGAGCCCATGGAAGTGGACAAAGAAGTTGGAACTGGGGGCGCAATTTCGCAAAGTTTGTCCGGATTGTCTCTGGATGGGGACGATACCCTGGTAGCTGTGGAGACGGAGAGGGATCGTACCGATGAGCCTCTCGGCCGTCGATCTAAATTGGCAATTGACTCTGAAGATACACGGTCCACAGAGAGGAAGCTGAAAAAGAATCGGCCATGCGTTGAGGTTCCGCCTCTGCCTGACTATGCACGTCAGAAAAAGGGCAAGGAGAGAGCACCGATACAAGAGGTAGAGGAGGAAGGTTTGTGTGGGGTGTCAATTTTACGGGTTTGGCTTCTGACGCACTATTCACCTCCTAGACCCAGAACTTCGAGCTGTCGTCGACCTTGCGTTTTCGAGATTGCGACCGACACGTTGTCTGTGGTTGGGATGTAGGGCTACCCTCAACTCCGTGGACAACTTAGTCAAACACTTGAAGAGTCACGCGGACGAGACAGAGGTTCGTGCGCGCGATATTCGCTGATGACGCAGAATGGTTAACATACTGTCCCAGCGTACGTCTGATAACCTAGAGTGTCAGTGGAAAAAGTGCACAAGGACATATAGGGCGCGTCTGAAACTCGATCGGCATTGTGCGCATCATGCTCAAAAAGTCTTACATTGTCCATACGAAGGTACGGTTGCCTTTCCTATGACGTGCTATCCCATGATCTAACATGGCGCATCAGATTGTGGAGAAGAGTTCCGCGATGCCGGGGAATTGCTCGACCACGCGAAAGACATGCACGAAAACAGCGATCTACTACCGTCTACCAATCCAGTCCCGCGCCCAGGATTGGTGCTGGATGCACTCCCGCAACAAGTTCCTTCGTGGAGTGTCTTCCCAGTATCAGTGGCCCCTGTGCCGATCTCTGTCGATCGTCACGGTAAGGTCGAGCGTTGGGTGAGTTTCGCTTTTTGATGAGACGCTGCGTTGATCCTGATTTGATGGGGGCGCCCCACGGTGACCCGGTGTCGTTAGGTCGCTCGAAATATATGTGGAACGGCCAAGAGACCGGACTCTTCGAAGAGACTGCGAAGTTCGCGGCGGCTCGACACAGGGAAACAGCAACCGACGGGGTCTGAGATAGAGGACATGATGAACGAGGAACGGTTTGGATTTATCTCATCCACAGATGATGGAGGCACGCTATTCGCAGATGTTCCATCGGAGGCGGTGACCTCGTATTGTCGTTATGGGATGATAAAGCTATCCGACAACGACAACCGCCTTAGCCCGGGGCGGGATAGCAGCAGAAAGCGACCGGATCCCAGAGGCGTTGATGATGAGGATGGAGTGGAAGCAACCGACGTTCCAGTCGAGGAAGATATGATTAGCCTTGAGCTGGAACCGGACGCGTCGGAGGACGAGTTATTACTGAAGCCGGCAAGCCCGTGAGATTTCTACGGGTGAAAGGCGGGACATGGGAGGTTTTGCTCTGAACGGAATTGGCTTATTCCGAGAACGAGTGGGAGTGGCGCGTGCCCCGCCTTGCTTTGTTTCTTGCCTGTCCTCGGGTACTTTTCTTTGTTTTTGGTCGGGTCGGGTCTTTCTAGCGCGTAATTGATGTTTTTTGACCGGTTCTACCATCAACGGTTTGCGTGCATGAAAGAAAAAGCCCGGGATCATTAGACAGATCCTAATTCGGACTTGGGTCAGCACTACAGCCGATATTTGGTCTCAGGCGAACTCTTCCAATACCCCCGTTCCTCCCCCTCCCACCTATTCCCTATACCCCCTTCTCTCACACCCTCTTCTACGACATGGTCCTGGGTCCTGATGACTCTGGTGTGTCTCTGCCTCTCTGCGCCTGCCCACCGGTTGTCAGGGCAAGGGCCAATGCTAACTCCCCTTCTCCAGGCCCCCAGTATCTCTCCCCACGTTCAAGCGACGTAATTCTCTCCGACATTCGTCCTATTCAGCTCAAGGCTGAAGCCCTACGCTCCATCAACACCTTTCTCGACGAGTTTCTATGGAATATCCTCAGCACCGCTCGTTCGTTGGTTACCGATCGCATAAAGGCGGGAGTCCTCAAGATCTTGCCGACCAGTCTAGGAAAGGCGGCATTACTGGAGGCAGAGGTCGAGCTTAAGGCGTACTGGGAGCGTACCGTCCCGCCCCCGAGTCCCGGCGTTGGATCAAACGACGTGCTGGACTTCCCACTCCAATGGTCCTACGAGGTATTCCGACCATTCCAGCGTCCCCTTGTGCTATTTTCGCTAATGTATCAATGCCTTCCTCCTACATAACAGCTCCTCCGGCTCAAATGTGAAGCATACTCTACACTCAACGATGCCGACGAGGATGTCATTGCTGAGTCGAGACTCAGTATACGAATGCGTGAAGCCGGCCACCTCGTTCCACCTCCCGCCGCGTTAGTGGCCCCTGCAGCGTTATATCTGACCGCAGTTCTGGAGCATGTTTGCGAGTGCGTTCCTTCTTGTTCCGAGAAAAGACCGCACTACTTACATCGGGCTCATTAGACACATACTGTCAAACATCAGCCGTGTCGTATCCCGTGATAGCAGCCGAACGTCTGCAACCCTCAACGATCTTTTCGTTGCGATCTGTGAAGATGTGACCCTGTATGGCACTTTCAAGGCCATGAAAGGTGCGGTGGCTCATCGGTCCGCCTCCGTACGGACCCCCGACTAACTCAAAACCCCAGTGTATGACCAGATAGATAACCTAATTAAAACCGCCAGACCCCGCAGAAGCAAATCGACCAGCAAGGGCCCGGTTGACAAACTAACGACATCCTCACACCACTCGGAAACTTCTTTGAACAGCGGCTCGGGCCACTCTCGTGGCCGCGGTTCAATTGGTGACGGAAAGGCAATCCCCGGTTTCTCTGTCGACCAGCGATCAGGCTCGAGAACATCTATGGATCATCCTCCATCAACCCACAAACGAGCCGAGTCGGCCGCTAGTGGCTATTCGGAGAGCCTGAACAATAGCTCTGTTGAGCTCGAGGTATGTTATCTCTGGCCAATCGCTCAAAGCGCGAAGATGCTGATCTATACGCGTTATCTGCATGTTCCAGGAGCGTATGCTTAACGATGAGTTCGACGAGCTCATGCGGTCCGGAACTACCATGAAGGTGTCTCTGACCCCCGACAGGCTGAAGACTATGGAGGTCCGTTTCCCTTTCGTTGATTATAATAACACCCGCTGACATCTGTTCTATAGGTGTACAAGGAAGAGAAAAATCGCCGCGTGGGTCGCAAGAGCTCGAACAAACGTGGCACCGACGAGTTGTCGCGCCCGGAAAAGAGGTCCCTTGGCAACCGCCCGCCATTGCCTAGGCCAGTCGACGTCATTGCTGAGGATGACGAGGAGCCGACCACTACCTATATTCCCCCAACCAGCGGGAGAGTACCGTTTACGAATTCGTTGCCTAAGCGAGCGGATGCTTCCCAGCTCGACGTAGGTGGTCGAATCCGCGCTATTTCAACCTCCCAGATTCAAACGGGAGCCACCAATCTTCTCGGCCGGAAGACTTCTTCGCTCTCTGCCAAGGCGTCTATTCCGATCTCTCAAAAGCGCTCCGTTCCAGGTCCAAGCCCTCTGGAGCTCTCCGACAAACCCAATCGTACCAGAAAGATCCGGCGGGACGCCAGCGACACGGACCCGGACGACACCATGAACGGTTCGGATGATGAAAGGTTGGAGTCTCGTCCGCCATCCAGCTTCAAGACCCCAAGACCCCCCAGAATTTCCAAGAGTGCTCGTGACCTGATTGACTTCTTGGATCAGGGTCCTCCGGTAGATTTCGGACCCTCTCGTCCTCCGCAGCTCCCGGCTATATCGTCCCCGAAGTCCACAGGGCGCTTCCAGCGGATGATGTCCAAACTCACCGGAAGTTCGAGCAACGAGAAACTACGGGAGGATGCCACGAAGCTCAGGAAGAACCTCGTCACCAACACCGCGTTCAGCGCCACGAACACCAATACAAATCCTCCGCAGACCCCCGTCAAGAGGGTACCGACTGTTGTCGTTGCTACACCACCTCCGCGACTGCAGTCCATGTCACAACAGGTTACTCCCCCTAATTCACCTCCGACCTTAGATCAAGACTCCTCACGGCCGGTGCAAAGGAGGACATCTGTCCGAAAGAAGGTTCCACCTCTTGAACCTGACTTGGAAACGTCCAGACCTGGCCCACAGTCTCCTGTCTCCCGGACTGTGTCCAACGATCCCCCTCGTTCGCAACCCCTCACCAACGGAAATGGACAAACGAACGGGGTCAGTGAGGCTCTCAAGCCCGGATCCCCTTCCTCCCCATCACCAGAGCCGGAGCCCCGACCTCGTCCAAGCGCTGAAACTGTTGCGAACAATGATAAGATCAAGTTCCGACGACCAGCACCCACGCCACCAACAAAGATCACGGTTGAAGTTGTCGCACCCGCACCCGTACCACTCCCCGTCACAAACCAGCCGCCGTCTCCTTCCCAAGGTATCGAAATGTCGTTGAACGCTGCTCATGCGCAAAGTTTGCGCCAGTTGATGTCCATGGCAACCACCGCCGATGAATGCCGAGTGCTGGTAGACATGTTCCTCGCACGGGTTGGCTTCCCCATCAATCGAAGTACAGACATGGATCCCTACCCTTCTCCCATCTCCTCTACTGACCCAAGCGATATTGATCTCGAAAGTTCTGTGATTGAGACGCTGCTCGGAGGTGACTCCTCAAGTGGCCCCTCAACTGTCGTTCACAGCACCCAGCCATCAGAGGCTGGCCAAGCTGACGAATCCGAGATGGGAACCAGCGATGCGGAAACTTTTGACGAAACAACCGATTCCCCTATTCAACGCTCTACCTCGAGGATTACTCGAGATACCCGTGTTAATCCCCTACCCCCTCCAGCCACCCGGCTACTAGCTGTTGCCTGACGCCTTTTCATTCCTTTTTTGCCTTTTTATTCACTGAAATTATTGTCCCCTGCCTTCGTTCCTTACCCATCTGACCCCCTATGTCCCATCTATATATTGTATACATTCGTGGAACTTTGCCTTCGTTTGTGGTCTCCATGCTCATGTTGCCCTTATATCTCTCCTCATTTACTCACCCCCTTGTGATATACCTCGGTTTCTCAGGAACACTACACCCCATCCCGACTCTGCGACAGTCTCCTTGTTCCCGTCCCTCCTCCCGATCCAGTGACTTCGATTCAGGACGTACTTAAGCGCGTCCTCTACCTGTAACACTTAGGATAAACGGGTTCTGAGATTTCGTGCGCTCAAATACATTCTCTGATTTGATTTTACTCTACCGCAACTGAGACCGCGATACCCATCGCCGCTAATTCTGCGCATAAATACCTAAACACATAAGGCACCGCGACCACATCTAGGTCACCACCCTTTGACGTTGATCCGAGGAAGTTGGTGTAGGGGATCGAGACTCGAACGTCACCGGCGACAGCGAGCTTTTCGGTCGTTCCGTTGACGAGAGACTGTCGGATGAGTTGATCCTCTTCTTCTGCCTCTGCCCGGCAGACTCGGCAGTATTCTCCACCTGGGCCTGTTGGCTTTGCTACGCTCTCCGCCCCGAGTACGGTGGACCCTAGGCCGACGTTGTCGTACCCAAGAGAGATCATACTCCCACACGTTCTGCAGACCCACGCGGTCGAATAATCCGAACAGTTCATTAACCGATCCTGAAGCAGGAAAGAGGTCCCGTGCGCAATCAGCGCGTCTCGTTCCATCTCTCCGAATCGGATGCCACCCGCTCGCTTTCGTCCCTGTCCGCAGATGATGACAACAGCAAAAAGGCAGGTAATTTTGTTCACCCGGATGAGCGGGGTTTTTTCGTGGGTTTTGAAATCGAAATACGAACCTTCACAGGTTGTCGTGTCAACGGGTCGATCGGCCCTGTCGTCCTGACTTGGAATTTGTCCAATACCATGTGTCGGAGACGCTGGTAGTAGACGACTCCGATGTAAATGTCCGCAGCGAACTCCTGCCCGGTGATCCCGGAGTACATCGGCTCGTTACCATAGTAGTTGTATCCTGCAGCCTTGAGTTGTTCGCCAAAGTAATCAATCGCGGTGTCGTCTTCAGTGAACCTAAAATCAAATTATTGTTAATGTGCTGGGACCATGGAACGGAGCGCTGTGATATTACTGAAAGGGTGTCGCATCTTGTGCGAGGCCGTGCATCGCCCCAGCCTTCCCTGCCATACTCTCCACCAACATCCCGATCGTCATCCGGCTCGGGAACGCGTGAGGGTTAATGATCACATCCGGCTGCATGCCGCTCTCCGTAAACGGCATATCTACAGCCGGCCATTTCTGAGAACAAACACCCTTCTGACCGTGCCGCGACGAGAACTTGTCACCTATAACCGGAGAGCGGGTGATGCGAAGCGTGACGTGGACTTTTTGCAATTCAGAATCGCCGGCGTCGCTTCCTGGCAAATGAACCATTAGCCCCACGATGGCATCGGGTGGCAGGGAAGCGTACCTAATAGCCTTACGGTGTCGACATACGCCACTTCATCCCCTTTATATTTGACGAAACGGGTTCGACCAGTAGTGTCGTCGATATAAGCGGCGATGAAATCACCCGGTGTGAGACGCGTGCCAACGAATGGAAGCCCATCCCAGTCGATAGTTTCTGCGGCCGGGTGCTGATAGTCATCTTTCTTCATTCGAACGTCTTGGCCGATGCCAAAGTGAAGCGTCGGAGTAGAACCCTTCAGAGCGCCCTTCATGTCTGCAAGGTCGATCGGGTATGACTTGTAAACCGTCCCGTAACCAAACCCACGCTCGTGGGCCGATTTGTTCAGAATCATGGCGTCCTCCATGTCGTATCCAGTGTATGATATGACAGCCACGATCGCGTTCGTTCCATTGGGAAAGGAATCCATGCCGTATGTGTTGTGTAGCGCTGGTCGCACGACGGGTGATTGGCCAGTTTGTAACCTGTACAACTTATTGTCTGTTCGATGTTGGAGCGCCGTCGATGGTGTTCCCATGGATTGTTTTCCCATCTGTTAGAAACTGTCAACTACTTCAGCCTGGGGGAGCAGAGAAACTAGTACCTGACACTGATAAATGTTTCGCGGGCTCTAGGGAATTATCAGTCCACTGTATTGATTACCGTAATGTCTAAGTACAGTACCTGGTTGAAATCAGAGAATGGCGTCAGGTTGGCAAGAATTGACAAGAAGTTCGTCGGCGCATGTTCCATATGCGTTGAGATTCCCACCTCAATCTCTGCCGGTGTACATGCGATATTCATATACACCTGCTCGAATGAGCCAACTTGGTCATCCCGGTTATTCGCCAGGTATTTCACGGGTCGCATCATCCTCGCTCGTGTGGAAAAGAGGTATAAACCAGGGTATTGTCCACCGCGAGATGGCGGAACCATTCCAATCTCCAGGTCGAGCGGTATGTTATGGAGGCCCTCAGTCTTCCATATCCGCAGATTCGTTGCGAGTTGTTTAGCTAGTAAAGGGGGTGCCCATCCAATGACCTTGCCATCCAGTTGGACACAGAGGTTCTTGCGACCATCGATTTTGGAAGCGAACGGCTGAGTCATGCCATGGGATACGAGTAATTGCGGAATTTGCGACACGGAAAGGGGGGAGGTAACGATTCGACATGTCCTGCTCAGGTGGTTCAGCAAACCGCAAGGAGTACCGTCGGGAGTATGGACAGGACAGAGGAATCCTGAGAGAAGGCATTACTAAGCGGCATCATAGAAATGAGAGATTTTGACTGACCCCATGCTTCGGGTAGAAGTTTTCGAACGGTGGTTGTCTTCAGCTCCGCGAAGAAAGCGCCTCGGTGTATTGACCGGAAGTGGCTGATGTACCGCTGCCAGTTCAACTTCTCCGCGACGATGGTAAACCCGGACGCTTGTTGCAAGTCCAAGCCCGTGGGCGAGATCAAGTTTCCCGTGGCGAGGAAATTTGCCATTTTCGCACCAACGTCAAAATTCACTCGACTCAGAACCTTGTTGAAGTATCGGTCTATAAGATACGTGGTTAGCTTTCACAAGGAGGAACGGGTTCAGTCGCTCACTGTCAAGGAAGTCTGCTTGTCCTTTCTGAACGTCCATGGTTATCTGACTACGGATTTGGTTCAGAGCCTCCTCCAGTCGCTCCTTAATGATCATCCCGTAGAGTGAACCAGGGAGCAGGACTTCCTGGTTCTGAGGGGAATCCGGATTGTCAACACAGCATTCCTTGGAGACTAGAGCGTACAATTTACGGAGCATGAAGCTAGTAGTTGTCAGTTTGAGGGAATATCCGCAAAGGAAAATCGGACATACAGTAGCACCTTGAACTTCTCCCTGGAAGATTCGATGTGGACGAGGACAGACTTTTGAATGAGCCAAACTCCGACAGCTTCATTATTCCAATCTTCCGGAAGGCCCAAGACGACACGGAACTTATCTCCGAGATATTCGAGACATTGGTGGCCAGTGTAAAGATTGTACATCTTGTAACTGCGAAGCAAGAGTTCCACACGGTCCGTCAAGAACGTGTTGTCGTAGTCCTGCATCATAATACCCTCAAAGATCTCTTTATCTGAGGCACTAGTGAGCGCTTTTAGAATTAGCATGATCGGGATAACGTATTCTTGCTTCCGCCAGCTGAACCGAAGCATGGCGCTACCATTGGAGAGGTAATGGAGTGTATTTGTTACACTTGTTTGGTCAGGTCGGACACAACGGATTTGTACGGCTGAGGGAGTGTACGAAGGACCTCGATTGGTAAATGACGATCGGGAAAGGGCAATAACCTGATTCCTCCGGGGTAGAATCAAGTAGCGAATGAGACGTTCGTTTCCGTTGATAATGAAATAACCGCCGAACTCCTCAGGTTCCTCGTGGTGAGCCACAAGTTCGGCGGAAGACATGGAGCGAAGGTTACACCGGACAGACTGGGAATGTGTAAGCCATGACATTGGATGACCTGAGACTGACACGCACCCGAACCATGATTGGAACTAGACCACAGTCTCGCATAGTTGAACGGACAACTTCACCGTGGCTCTCTATTTGCCAACAAATTTTGACGGACATTCGTCCTCTGTACGAGGTCAACCGTTCTCGTGCCTGCAGCGGTGCTGATTAAGTTTGAATGCATCCCTCAGCTGATGTATATGGCGAACCTCTGAAGGAAACACCCTTCGTTCCTTTGCGGTTTTATCTTTGTCTGAAACCATCGGTCGAGCTATTGTAACCTGCTCGATCCAGACTGGAACCAATTCCGTTCAGTACATTGGATAGCCGGATATATGCGATCAACTCACTGCGCATACGAGTACCCCAAGCTTTCTCGCCACCCTCCCCGCCAGATACGCCAGTTCCGCTAAAAACTACACGTTCGCCGACATCCTTCAAGGCAAGAGAGAGTAGTCCTTTGCCGTCTCCGTCACCGAGAGGCAGCCCAGAGTCGTCGAAGAGAGCATTAAACGATTCGATATGAGGGGTGACAAACTCGTCGAGAATCGGTACCGATGCGCCATTCTGCGGAGGGTGTCTGAACAACCTCTCCCTCCTTAGTGTCTCGAAAGTGCTCGGCATTAAAAAAGAAATCAAAAGTGATCGAAATTGAGAAATCCTCGCAATTGATAGTCGCGGGGTTAGAAATATTTCGAACTCCGAAACGAGTCAGCCACGCTCACCAACAAGAGGCGCGTTGAGTACTCGACCTTCACCGTGTCCTGGACTGCTAGATTCTCGCGATAGCTTATCATGTTCGGCTCAGGCTGGGGAACACAACAGCAGGCTCAGCCTAGTGGATCAGCCTTTGGCCAGACGGGTGGATTCGGCCAGACTGGAGGTGCGTAATTTCGCGTATCGCACGTTTCTTCTCTTCATTTTTGACCTGGACCGGGCAGCGTTCGGCCAGACTACAGGAGCATTCGGTCAACAGCAACCGCAACCGCAACAACCGCAACAACCGCAACAACCGCAACAAC
>Ga0307515_10024264_pt1 | contig 10575 bp, 13 predicted proteins | sample 17_EM_MG_FD_194513 | JGI IMG/M metagenome (GOLD analysis project Ga0307515, IMG submission 194513) | Populus trichocarpa ectomycorrhiza microbial communities from riparian zone in the Pacific Northwest, United States - 17_EM | ecosystem: Host-associated > Plants > Roots > Unclassified | place...
CCCGTGACCCGATCACTTGACCGGGTCAATGACCGGGCCAGGTTTCAAAACTATGTCTATAATGACTTAAATTGTAGCATGAACACCATCACATTAAAGCTTTTTTCTTTTTTATTAAAAGATAAAGCTAAAACATGGCTACAAAATCTTAGGTCAGGATACATTCGTGCTTGGAATGAAATGCAACAACAATTTTTAAAGAAGTTTTTTCCGTCGCACAAAACAAACTCTTTCAAAAGACAAATCACCACTTTCACTCAAAAACCAGGAGAAACATTTTACCAATGTTGGGATAGGTATCGAGACTTGCTTAATACTTGCCCTCATCATGGTTTTGAAATATGGAGATTGGTTTTCATATTTTTATGAAGGGTCAACACCTAAAGATAGACAAATGGTGGAATTGATGTGCAATGGAACTTTTGAAGATAAAGACCCTGATGAAGCAATGGAGTACCTAGACTTGCTAGCTAAAAATGCTCAAAATTAGGACACTACAGGTACTTGTGAGGCACCAGGTAAAACTCAACCTTATACATCTAGTGGAGGTATGTACAACCTTAGGGAAGATCATGACCTTCAAGTCAAATTTGCATCTTTAGCTAGAAAAGTCGAGGCACTTGAATTTAAAAAGAGTGGTTAATTAAAATCTATTCAAGATATTGTGTGTCAAATCTCTGAAACCAATGAACACTCAACCAATGACTGTCTAACTTTGCCTTCTTTCAAGGAATGCCTCCATGAACAAGCTCATGCTTTAAACAGTTTCTAAAGGCCTAATCATAACCCATACTCGCAAATATACAACCCTGGTTAGAGAAATCACCCAAATTTCAGTTGGAAGAGTGATAACAATAATGCACAAACTTCACAACCACCATTTCAATCACACCATAATTTTTAAAATTCTCATGGATATGCACCTCCTTATGCTTCACCTCATAGAAGAAATTTTGAGGAAACATTACATGCATTCATTAAAAAGCAAGAGACAATCAACACTCAACTTGCTTAAAGCATGACAGATTTTAAAGATACTTTTGCAAAGTTCACATCTGCTCTCAGTTTTCAGGAGAAAGGTAAGTTTCCATCTCAACCACAGCAAAATCCCAAAGGGCAATACAATTCAAGTGTGAGTAGTTCCGGAAGCCAACATATGGATGAAGTCAAATCAGTCATTACTCTCTGCAGTGGTAAGGTTATTGAAAAACCCATTCTTGAACCTTGTGAGAAAGAAGATGAGTTAGTCTCTAAGGTTAAGGAAGGGGTTGAACCTAAACATTGCAAAGAAAAGACTGATTCCCCATCAGCACTTCTATTTCTTCATGCCATGACCAAACAAAAGAAAGTCAATCACAATTCTGAAATCTTTGAAACTTTCAAATAGGTAAGGATCAATATACCTTTGTTGGATGTTATTAAACAAGTATCTTCTTATGCTAAATTTTTGAAAGACTTGTGCACCGTGAAGAGAAACCTGAATGTGAAAAAGAAAGCCTTTTTAGCCGAACAAGTAAGTGTTATTCTTCAAAACAATAATGCTTTGAAATATAAAGAGCCTGGTTGTCCTACAATTTCATGCTTTATTGGAGAACATAAAATTGAAAAAACTTTACTTGATCTTGGAGCTAGTGTGAATCTACTTCCATATTCAGTTTTTCAAAGTCTCAATCTAGGTGAGTTAAAACCAACTTCTATAACTCTTTTACTTGCTCATAGATATGTAAAAGTGCCTAGAGGAATAATTGAAGATGTGTTAGTACAAGTTGATAAATTCATTTATCCTATGGATTTTATTGTCTTGGATACACAACCTGTTGAAGCATGTAATTTAAATCCTGTTATTTTAGGACGACCATTTCTTACAACTTCTAATGCATTGATTAATTGTAGGAATGGACTGATGAAGTTATCATTTGGAAACATGACATTGGAGATGACTATTTTCAACATTTACAAGCAACCTAGAGATGATAATGATTTACAAGAAGTGGACTTTATTGAAAAATTAGTTCGTGATCAATTTCAAACCACTTCTAGTGAAACTTAGATTGATGAATCTGACGATTTGCAAATGGTCTATTTTCAGGAAGAATCAAAGGCAAGTAATTGGAGACCACAAATTAAAGAATTGCCACCGCGATCAATTGAGTTCATACCTTCAAGTATTCAACCACCAAAATCTGATTTGAAGCCATTACCATTCAATCTCAAATACTCATTTTTGGGAGAAAATGAAACTTTTCCAGTAATAATCTCTTCCAAACTTAATGCACATCAAGAAGGTAAGTTATTACAAACTCTGAAAATGCACAAAAATGCATTAGGATGGACCATAGCTGACATAAAAGGAATTAGTCCTTTGATTTGCACACGCAGAATTTATTTAGAGGAAAATGCTAAACCCTCTAGAGATATGCAACGAAGGCTTAATCCTAATATGAAAGAAGTAGTGAAAAATGAAGTCATTAAGCTTCTAGATAATGAAATCATTTATCCTATTTATGACAGCAAATTGGTAAGTCCTACCTAAGTTGTACCTAAAAAGTATGGAGTTACTGTGATAACAAATGAGAAAAATGAGTTAATTCCAACTAGGACTATTATTGGTTGGCGCATGTGCATTGACTATAGGAAACTTAATTTAATGACTAGAAAAGATCATTTTCCTTTACCTTTCATGGATCAAATCTTAGAAAGAGTTGCAGATCATGAATTTTATTGTTTCCTAAATGGTTATTCAGGTTACAACCAAATTGAAATTGCATTGGAAGATCAAGAGAAGACTATTTTCACATGTCCATTTGGAACTTTTGCATATCGAATGATGCCTTTTGGATTATGTAATGCACCAGCCACATTTCAAAGATGCATGCTTAGCATATTCAGTGATATGGTTGAACATTTTCTTGAGATTTTTATGGATGATTTTTTTGTTTTTGGTGATTCGTTTGATGATTGTTTAACTAATTTGAAAAAAGTTTTGAACAAGTGTGAAGAGAAGAATCTTGTGCTGAATTGGGAAAATGTCATTTTATAGTAACAAACGGCATGGTACTTGGTCACATTGTTTCATCAACAGGAATTGAGATTGACAAATCTAAAATCGAGTTAATTGTTAACTTACCAACACCAAAATCTGTTAAAGATGTTAGATCATTTTTAGGACATGCTGGTTTTTATAGAAGGTTCATCAAAGATTTTAGTGTAATATCTAAGTCGTTGAGTAACCTTCTAACAAAGGATAATATTTTTGAATGGACTAAACATTGTGAAGAAACCTTTGTTAAACTTAAAAACTTGCTTACTTCTGCTCATGCCATTCAACCTCCTGATTGGTCATTACCTTTTGAAATAATGTGTGACGCTAGTGATTATGTCGTGGGTGCTGTCTTGGCACAAAGAAAAGATAAGAAACCTAATGTGATTTACTATGCAAGTAAAACTTTAAATAGTGCTCAAATGAATTACACTACCACTGAAAAAGAATTACTTGCAGTAGTATTTGCATGTGAAAAATTCAGGTCTTATCTTGTTGGCTCACCTGTTGTTGTTTTTAGTGATCATGCATAATTGAAATATCTTCTTTCTAAGAAGGATTCTAAGGCTAGATTGGTGCGGTGGATTTTGTTACTTCAAGAATTTGATATCACAATTAAGGACAAAAAAGGCACCGAAAATGTTGTCGTTGATCATTTGTCAAGATTGACAATAGATTCCATATCTTACATCACACAAATCAATGATTACTTTCCTAACGAATCCTTACTTTTTATCTCTACAATGCCTTGGTTTACTAATATTGTTAATTTTCTTGTTTCAGGACATTTGCCAGCTCATTGGAGTACCCAAGACAAAAGAAAATTCTTGAACGAAGTGAAGAACTTTTATTAGGATGACCTTTATTTATTCAAATATTGTCCTGATCAAATATTTCAAAGATGCATTCCTGACAATGTGGTAAGTAGTGTCATTAAATTTTGTCATTCGAAGGCATGTGGGGGTCATTTCTCATCAAGAAAGACAACTGCAAAAATCTTACAAAGTGGATTTTACTGGCCCACCATGTTCAAGAACTCACATGCATTCTGCAAGACTTGTGAAAATTGTCAAAAGTTGGGATCTATTTCAAAACGTCACATGATGCCTTTAAATCCTATTCTTGTCATTGAGATCTTTGACTGTTGGGGTATAGATTTCATGGGTCCATTTCCTCCATCATTTGGTTTCTTTTTTTTTTTTATCAAATGTAAGAAATTTATAGATCAAAAAAGAAAGCTGGAGAACCAGCAATACAAAGTTTATATACAGATGTTAACAAGAAAGGGAACAGGCTCCCTTGAACTAGAGGCTAGGGGAACAGGCTCCCATACAACCTAAATAAACACAATAGATACATCAGCTGAACTGACCAACAAAGAGCCAGCAACCATCAGAAGCCAGTAGGCCCAAGCACCATGGACTGCCAGTAGAGCAGAAAGAGAATAACCAGCAAGGGAGAGAGCTGAAATCCTAACCCAAGATTCCAGCAAGCAGTCAAAGGACTCAAACCCGGCACTGCACAAGGCAAGCAGGGGGGGAGACCCTTCCAACAAGGAAGCAAAAAACAAAAGCTAGCACAGCAGAAGCACCAACTCAAGGCAAGCAAAGAGACCCAAGCAGCAGAAAAAACCCAAAAGCATCCAGACTGCAGACGAGCAGCATAACAGCTAGAACACAAGAGACAAGCAGGGAGCCTGCACAAACCATCTAAGCTAATAGCAAACCCAAAAGCCACCCAACCAAAACAACCAGCAGGCCTGCAACCACTAGCAGGAAACCTTCACAAAACCAGCAGAACCAGCTAGCCAAAAAGACTAGAAGACAAAAAGTAAACAATTAGAGACCAATACAACTAGCAAAGGGAAACCCTCCCTACAAATTATAGATCCACAATACAATCAGATAGAATTAAAAGGTAGACGATGAAGCAGTATCATCAGAACTGCTCAGTGACTTGGAAGCTATAACAGGGCCCTTGAGCTTATGTTTCTCTTGTAGGACCGCATCAGAGGTGGCAACGGCCCTGTTTCTAGTTAAGTACTGCCTCCTTGGAGCCTCCACAGCAGCAGTATCTTCAGATGAAATTCCAGAAACAGAGTTGGTAGCAGTTGCATGAGGTTGTTTTTTCTGTGTGGAACTGGGGGCCTGTTGCATGTATTTGCAGAATGACCTATGACCCGACACCGCTTACAAAACCTGGGGAGAGATTCATAAGTAACCTGCTGGGAGAAGGGCGTGCCATTGGGCAAAACGACCTGGATAGCATCTAGTAACTCTTGTAGCAAGTCAACCTCAATCAGTATTCTGGCATAAGAAAGCCTGGTCATATTCGCAGTGGGAACATCACAATGTATGGGCTTCCCTATCATACCAGCAAGCTTCGAGAGGCATAAAGGAGTCCAGCATCGTAGAGGCAGGTTGGGGAGTTTTACCCAGGTTGGCAGCTTGGTCATATCAGAGGCTTGAAAATCAAAAAACTCAGGCATAACTTTCAAGATGAGGGGCCGACCAAACACAAAGTATGGACCACTACTCAGAGTTTCTGGCATTTCCAGTTCATAATGAAAAACAAAGATTAACCAACCAGAATCATGCATTGTAAAGTTTGCTTTATATTGCCAATGTTTCCCAATGAAATGCAACAGAGGCGCATATCCTGGGAATTTCCCAGCTACATATCCAATCAAACAAAACCGCCACATGGGAGTAGCTTCTCCTATGTCTGTCTCCTTAAGTTGATAGGATGCAGAGAATGTATAATCATGAAAATGAACAAGAGGTGGGGATGATGAGTTTGAAATATCTGTCAGGATTTCTGTAGCGAAACACTTGTGACCACCCGACAGAGACTTGCCTTGAGCCCTAGATGCCGGAGTATGGGCATCATCAAGGGGGGGAGCGCCACCAGGAGGCTGGGAAGCAGAGCATCCCTTTCTAAAAGTTGGTTAGGAATGGGGGACTAAAGATGGACCATGGGTCGGTCACCAGAGCCCGGGTAGGAACCTCTCGGGTGAGACCCAGCCAAATGCACACGCAGGGCAATGTTAGGTCGGAAATTGCCAGAGGAACCTTCATTACAGGCACTAGGAGCAGAAGAAGAGTGTGAGGAACTATTCCTCTGCATGGATATGTTTCTATGTTTGGAGGAAACCCTAACTCCACTTGAGGGACTGGCAAAGTCAGCCAAGACCGCCTTTTTCCTAGGTGTAGTAAAGATGGGGGAGGCGGAAGTTATGTCCTGTTGGACCGGCGAGCGGCTACGAGACAAAGCCCTAGTTGCTCTCGAAGCAGACCCATGACGGGGAACTTGGAGACTGAAATCGCCTTGGACACTCTTGAGGAGTGAAGTTTTGGTCTTTGATTTTGTCATAATGAACAAAAGAAAGACTTCTTATCGAGCTGAGAAGAGAAGAAGACGATGCACAATAAGAGGAGAATGAAAGCTCGAAGTAGAGAACACAAACAGCTTCTCTCACTTACAACCGGGAGCTTCTCTCTCTTTCCATCATTTGGTTTCTTGTACATATTAGTCGCAGTAGATTATGTTTCAAAATGGATAGAGGCAATTCCAAGTCAAAACAATGATCACAAAACAGTGATAAAGTTTTTAAAAGAAAATATTTTGAGTCGATTTGGAATCCCTCGAGCCATGATAAGTGATGGTGGAACACATTTCTACAACAAGCCATTTGAGTCTTTAATGAAGAAATATGGAATCACAAACAAAGTTGCCACCCCTTATCACCCTCAAACAAGTGGACATGTAGAACTTGCTAATAGGGAGATCAAACAAATCTTGGAAAAAACAGTGAACCCTAATAGGAAGGACTGGTCTTTAAGACTTAATGATGCACTTTGGGCTTATCGTACTACTTTTAAAACATCATTAGGTATGTCACCTTATAGGTTGGTCTATGGAAAATCTTGTCACTTGCCTGTGGAACTTGAACATAAAGCTTATTGGGCTATCAAAGCTTTCAATTCAAACCTTGATGATGCTAGCCAGCTGCATAAGTTACAAATAAATGAGCTTGAGAAAATAAGAAATGATGCATATGAGAATTCAAAAATTCATAAATCAAGAATCAAAGAGTTTCATGACAAGAGAATCTTGAGAAAAACATTTGATGTTGGTCAAAAAGTTTTGCTTTATAATTCTCGACTCCATTTATTTCCTAGAAAGCTAAGATCAAGATGGAGCAGTCCATTTATTGTGAAACATGTGTATCCTTATAGGGCCCTTGATATTCAGAATCCAAAGAATGGCAATGTTTTTAAGGTAAATGGACATCGTTTGAAAGCTTACTTTGATAATTTTCCTAGTGAAAATAAATCCATTGGTTTGAATGATCCTGTATATAAAGGTTGATTATTTTGTTTTTCTCACATTGTTTTTTTGTTTCTTTTTGGTGTGACTCTTGTTTTGCTAGTCTTTCTCCAACCCCGGTCAAATGGCGGATAACGGTACTCCGTGACTCTTAAGTCGGTTCTTTCAGTTTCCCATGATAACTAATATTTGTGTATATATTTGTTCAATTCCTTGTTCATTCTCTTTTCTTTGCATCTCTTTTCCACTTCTTCTCTAAAAAATGGACACCACTTTTGAGAAATTGAAAAAGTATTTTCCCTTTTTACCTCCAAATGCGATTGCAAAAATTTACCGTGCTAGATGTGCAAGATTGAGGTTATTAATGAACCATGGAATTCCTGAAGATATTCGCTGGCTAATTGAAGCAAAGGTCCGATTATCAGGTGAGTCCTCCAATTCTTTCATTTCATACATGCCTGGAACAGGTAAAAGCACTTTTGCGAAGAAACGTCGTGCAAAACAATTGAAAGTCTGTCACCAATGTGTAAGATGGACTTGTAATGCACAATGTTGTTCTTTAGGAATGATATATGTAAACCATGAAGATAAAATACAATTCATTAAGGATGGCCTAAGTAAGGGGTCTTTAGATAATCTTCTATTAACTCTTGAGACGTACCCTAGTGGAGATGTGCATCGTGCAATTCTTGATTTATGGCCCCATTTTCATAAAGAACATGATCGACTTAGTCTTGGGAATCTGACTAAAAAAGACCATGTTTGCCAGTTTTTAAGAAAATTGGATAGGAAGCTTATCCCCGACCCATAGAGGGTGTTTAAGCCGTTCTTGGACGTAAAACCAAGGGAAGATATGAGCCACAATCACAACTATTTGTACATATACATGTCAAAAAAATAAAAAATAAATGAATAAAGAGAGAGAGAGAGTGAGACTCCAACTGACCTACATATAGGTGATATGATTGCATTTTTAATTTCTCATCTATAAAATCTTCTTTTCCTTCCCTTCATTTATACTCAACCCATACATTTAATAGACATAGAAGTGTGTTGAAATGGCATGTTCCTCAAGTAATCATATAAGAAATATTTGTGTTTTCGGTGGATCCATTCCTTGGAAAGAAAAAGAGTTTTTAAAATCAGCAAATCATCTTGGTCAGGTACTAGCTGAGAGAAAGATTCATTTAGTGTATGAAGGAGGCAACCTTGGGTTAATGAGGGGTGTGTCAATAGCTGTATTTTTAGGAGGCAGTCAAGTTTTGGGGGTCATCCCCAAAGCTTTAGCAAAAGGAGACATCATTGGAAAAATAATTGGAGAAGAATTACAGGTCTCCACAATGTCTGATCGAATGAATGCAATGTTTAACCATGATGACGCCTTTATTGCCTTACCAGGTGATCTAGGCACATTGGAAGAGATCTTTTATATTTCCTATTGGGCTCAACTGCACATTCACCATAAACATATAGGTTTGTTAAATGTTAATGGTTTTTATGATAATTTGTTGTCTTTTCTTGATCAAGTTGTGGAACAGAAATTTCTAACATCTTCGGCACGACAAATCATAATCTCTGCCGCTGCTACTGAACAATTGATTGACCAACTACAATCTTTCATCCCTGTACTTGATCCCTCCATGAGTCGCATAATTGGTCAACTATGGAAAGCCGTAAAAAGCTTAGATTGAATTTGAGCCTTCGTTTGTGAAACCTTGTGTCTTTTGGTTTTATTAATAGCATAATATTTGTGTTTTGTTGTTTCTTATATTTGTTTAAGTGTCTTTCAGGTTTGTCAGTAGTCGCTGTTTCAGGTGATGTTTTATATACTCTATCTTTCTACCCTAGAACATTGAAGACAATGTTTTGTTTTGGTTGGGGGGAGAGGGTAGTAGTTGATATTAAAAAAAATTAACTAACTGTGTTTTTTATTATTAAAACCATTTGCAAAACTGTTGTTACTAGGATGGCAGAATAAAGGAGAAACTTTAGTGACTCTTGAGACGCATCTTAGTAAACATTCTTAACAAGGTATATCATAATACTTCTTGAAATATTCAGGTTTACAAACTCTCGCGTTATTATCACTTGATTCTGCTCATATACTCATTTAACAAGTATTCTTAAACTTTCATTTTCACACACACACACACACTTTAACATATGATTATAGGTTGCACATTGGATTATTACATTATTTATGTTCTTTTGTTAAAGGTAACAACAAAAGGAAAGGGATAGTATATAATTTGCAAAAAAAAAAATTGATAATATTGGTGATAATAAAAACGTAGATAAGTTTGGTTTCGTAGTCTCCCTAACCTAAGCAATTAAGCCCGAAGGGGTGTTTTAACACCTAATACCCTAAAGTCAACTGACTTGGGAGCTATTGGCTCAGTGCTTGTTACATGGGTTAAGGAGAAAAGCTTAAGGGAATCAAACATTGCACTATCTACGTATCAGTATCTGCAACCCGAGTTACTAAACTCGTAGGGGTGTCTCAACACCTAATGCCCTGAGACCAACTGGTTTGGGAGTCATTAGCCGAAAGCTCATTACATGGGTTAAAAATGCATTGCGTTTTAAGTTATATATATATATTAAAAAAAAAAAGGAAGAAAAAAAAAGATAATAATCTCAACCCAAGGAAGTTAACCTTAAACATTAGAACAAAATTTTGTTTTCTTCCAAGTAAAGCCCCATAACTATGTGTTGATATATTGAGCACAAAAGGAAGGTTTATTAATATCTTGTTTAAGAACTATGAAGCAGATATATAAATTTAATGAGAGTTTGTTTATTTGGATAGATTAATGGAAGTTGAATGATGAATGTCTTGCTTTGTGGAACTTGCAAATTGTTTTTTTATTTTAACGTTTTGATTACTAGGGACTAGAATAAGCTGGTTGGGGGTGTGATTAGTACTTAAAAGTGCATTTTTATCAAGGTTTTATATCATCATTTTGCACTTAAAGTATCAATAACTCCTTAACTAGAGCATATTTTATAATAACATGTCTAATAATATAAGATACCTTTAATTTATGGTAAATGTTCATTTTAAATGCAGACATATCACATAAATCAAAGGATTGACACATACCTCTGGAATCTTCTGGTAAAGTTTCAACTCGATCCAACAATTTAATTTGGAGATATGTTAAATAGCGTAAAACTAGACGGTATGGCGTAAAACTAGACGGTAT
>Ga0307515_10024265_pt1 | contig 10575 bp, 6 predicted proteins | sample 17_EM_MG_FD_194513 | JGI IMG/M metagenome (GOLD analysis project Ga0307515, IMG submission 194513) | Populus trichocarpa ectomycorrhiza microbial communities from riparian zone in the Pacific Northwest, United States - 17_EM | ecosystem: Host-associated > Plants > Roots > Unclassified | place...
GGAATTAACCATTGAAGATATTCGATACTCATTATTTATGGGTTACACCACATTGAAGATACACCACATTTATGGGCGTATTGGACACTTCTTTTTTCAGCTCACATTTATTTTATTATTAACTTCAGGGCTCATGGGATTAGTCGAGGTACACGTAAATTGACCCGGACACACCCACTAATCTTAAAAAAAAAAAAAAAAGACACAATCATGGAGACCATCTCTTTCCTTGCCACCTGTATTTATTTCCTCCTCCTCCTCCTCCTCTCTCTCTCTCTGTCTCTCTCTCTCTCTCTCCCTTTTAATAATGTTTCGTTTATCTTATGTAGAAACAAAACACAATTAAAAACCCCACCACTGTTGTCTGACAGAGACTCAAATCCTGCCGCGGCTTTATCTTCAGATCAAGTAAACAAAGCAGTTCCATACGCGTAGATTGCTTTAAACTAATCTCTTTTACACCAAATCTCAATCTGGGTCTCTCTCCCTTTTAGCCGCCTCCTCCTCCACTTCAATCCTCCATTCATTTTTCCCCTTCTCAATAGTATAATTTTATCTGCTTCTGACAGAGCTTGTTGGGAGTGTTTTTTTTTTATTGATTCCCATTTGTATTTTAAATTCTTGTTTTGTTAGTGACTGTCTCTAAAACATGTGGGGTTTTATTCTTTGCCTCCTAAACAAAGGCAAATGCTTATCTTTTTGGATCTAAAGTTGTGATTTTTGGGGTATAATATGGAGCATGTTTATTTATAGTTTATCTCTTTTCTATCAAAGTGGTATCCTGCTTTCCATTTCTTTAACTTGACTAGTTAGCTGTTTACTCTGCTTCAAAAGAGCGATAGCTTAACTTTTGGTCTTGTTCAGTTTGTTGATGTTATTTCATCTACTTTTAGTATAGAGTAAGAAATGGGATCTAGTAATGTGTTTTACTCTGGAGAGTTCAATTTGGATGCCAAGTGGCTCGTTGATCCTAAGCTTCTATTTGTTGGGCCAAAGATTGGAGAAGGTGCTCATGCTAAAGTATATGAAGGGAAGTAAGTCAAACTTCTTGAAGTCTTTGTTTTTTTGTTTCCAAATTGCAGCTCTTGAATCTGATTAACTTTATTACTGGATTTTTCTCTCATCTTTTTAGACTAAACCAAAATTTAACCATTTTTTAGCTGATCAATTGAGAAAAACTATTGCATATATATCAAATCCCATGTTTTTAGTTTTATTTTCAATTACATGCCTGCTTATCAGATCATTTGACTGAAGTTTTTGATGCTGTTGCTTAAACATTCTTCTTCTTCTTCTTTTCTTGTAGTTTAGATCATTTGCTAAATGGTGGATTGCTATGTGCAGTAATCTCGTTCTGGAATTTATGAATTTTCTTTTGATAGGTACAAGAATCAAAATGTTGCCATTAAAATTGTACATGGAGGAGAAACCCCAGAAGAGATTGCCAAGAGACAAGCTCGGTTTGCAAGAGAGGTTGCAATGTTATCTAGAGTTCAACACAAAAATCTAGTGAAGGTTATTTTTATTGCAATACCATTTCTTGCATTTGATTTTCAGCATTAAAGGGTTGTTAGTGAATTAATTTTACCATGTTGTTAGTTAACATTTGTTGAAGTGGTCAAATACCAAATAACGGGACTGTTGGGTTTGCTCTTGTTAATTAATTTTACTATGTTTTACCAGTTTATTGGTGCTTGCAAGGAGCCTGTCATGGTGATAGTAACTGAGCTTCTTTTAGGTGGGACATTGCGCAAATACTTGCTGAACATGCGACCAAGGTGCTTGGAAATGCGTGTTGCTTTTGGGTTTGCTCTTGATATTGCTCGTGCTATGGAATGCTTACACTCCCATGGGATCATTCATCGTGACCTAAAACCTGGTATGATAAATTTCTTGCTTGTGTTCCTTAGACTTTTGAGCTTGTGAAGTTTGTACAAGTAGCATTTTGTGAGAGGCTTATAAACTGCTAACTAGTCCCACATGGTTTGATGGACATCTTCTGTCTTTGTGAGCTTTGGGACTTGTATCGTGCATACATTTAGTGCAAGTTGTCAACTAATTGCTGAATATAACAGTTGGAATATTGTCTCAAGAGGGTACCTACTGGAATTTCTGTTCTCTTTGCCTTTCCATTTGAATTGCAAACAATGCATGTTGGGTTGCTTTCATATAATACCAGCACCAAAAAAGAAATGCTTTCATATAAATACCTTTTTTTCAGTTGTTTTAGTGAAACTCACTCTGCTCGGGTATGGCAGTTTATTACCTTGACTTTCTAATTTCACTAGTCGATTGGCCCCACGTTATTGGGGATTTGTATTTTCCAGACAGTATGATTTTTAGTCTGTTTCCAATTGTTTTTTTAAATAAAGATTTTCTCTTGCAAGAGAGGTAATATCCATTTAAATAAGCAATTGATCAAAGAGCATAATAATTGAGACTTGAAAAATACGAGTATAGATAGATGTGTGACTACTTTATGAGTATCTTGGATCCAAAATATCTTTCTAATAATTAAATTGAGGTGGAAATGCAATTAAGTTGCCCCTGCGATGTAGAACCAGACAATAAGATCACCAACTCAAATTTTGAGGTAACCAAAGCAAGAGAAACACACTCAATCTTAGAGAAAACTCTGCTTTTTTTCCGTCAATAATAATACAATAAAACTGAAAGTCTCTTAGGGTGCTTATTTATAAACACCCAATAAAATAAGTCTTGATAAAAATAGGAAACGTAAGGAACCTAGAATTTTAAAATTAAACCCTATATTTCTTTCTAAAATAAGTATTCCTAAACAATCTACATGGACCCTGATCAACCTGTTTCTTGCTATTGCGCATGATGACATTTTGCAAAATAGGAGACAATAAGCTGCCCAAAGGATATCCATATCCCCTACATTCACTTCAAAGATCTCAATGAGTTTCTTTCTCTAGATAACAAAATATATCTTTTGAAACTTATCTTGAGTTGTATTTAAAATGAATCCAAGTATCAAATCAATCATCTGGCCTGTGCATTTGAAAGTTCACAAATTATCATGATTTTACATGATAATAGAAAATTCTATTTTGGTCAGGTCTAAATTGATTATACTACATTTCACTTGCTTTTCTTGTGTGATGGAACAAAACTTGATGAAATTTTTGTTTATGGTTCTTTTATTCCTTAATACAAGGAATTGGTTGCCAAGAGGAATAGTAAGCGCTTCAATGTTATGTATTTAATAGGCACCTCTTTATACTTATTTTCTAAGATACTGCATGATAGCAATTAGATTCGACTTTATGTCATAAGCTTGTACTGATTGTTATATCTGCTGGATAGAGATGGGCATAGTAGGGGAACTGGCAAGCATTACATTTAATCTTTTTCAGTGACATGTGCAAGTCTGAATACTTGATCAGCACTAGTAAGCAGCCAGGAAATAAACTTCACGAAAGGTTTATATAATGTTTGATAGAATCAGATTCAAAGCATTGAAGGAATTGTCTTTGTTTCTTCTTGTTTCACCTCATTTTTTCTGGACCTTTTTACTTGATCTCTTGAATATATGCACTCCATAAAGATGTCCTTGTGCAGTGCTAAAATGAACGGATGGCCTTACAGCCATGTTTAGAGAGCTTCTAGTTTGTGCAATTTCAATTCTATTTGAGCACCTCTCTTGTTTGGAAAGTTTAAACTTGCCGAGTTCAAGGAAAATGATTTACGAACAAACTTTTTATACTAAATTTCCTTGCAAAATGATCTGTCAACATGTAAGTGGTAGAGTGTGGGTTCCATAAATTTGAAATATTGGTCTAACATTACAAGGTAACTGCTACATGTGTTTGTATGAAAAGTTTGTTTTTTGGCTTCACTCTGAGGTTTTTCAACATTTAATATTTCTGTACAAAAGTAAGTTGCACTCGTCCATTAGTAGAATTCAATTTTACTCAATTTGTCGCTAAAAAGGCTCCATCATCACTACATTTAGACAAACAACCAGGTACATGGGCAAAAAGCATAAATCATCTCTGAGAAAAACTTTCAAGCATCATCACTGTCAGCCATAAAATTCTAGTGCCATAAACACTGTTTGTGTTTTCTCTGCAACAAATCAGACGTAGCAAAGTGTGAGAGATAAGAAATCAATATCTCCATAGAAAGAGACACAAAGACGATTTAGCTGGAGAGGATAGGTGTAGCTGGGCAGCAAGAAAGGAGTGACTGTGGGTTTTTGGGTGTGACTTTGTATTGTATGGAAATCTTGATTTTTGATGATATGTAGAATTGAATTACATCTTCAAAACAAAGGGGTTTTCTCAGCAACAGGCTGTTAAGCACTGATACAGTGTGATACTCTAAAATTCAAAAAACATTTGATTACTTAGTAATCAAGCATCAAGGCTTCTTCTGACTACCTCGTTTCCTTTCCTATTCACAGAGAACTTGATCTTGACTGCAGACCATAAAACAGTTAAACTTGCAGATTTTGGTTTAGCCAGAGAAGAGTCATTGACAGAGATGATGACTGCTGAAACAGGGACATACCGGTGGATGGCACCAGAGGTACTATATTGAATGACTGAGAATCTCTAGAATTGCTTTTATATGATGCCAGATTGTTCACCTTTCTATTTGGTGGCAGCTTTACAGCACAGTCACATTAAGACATGGTGAGAAGAAACACTATAATCACAAGGTGGATGCTTATAGCTTTGCGATAGTGTTGTGGGAGCTCATCCATAATAAATTGCCTTTTGAAGGCATGTCAAATCTACAGGCAGCTTATGCAGCTGCTTTTAAGGTGAGCAGTGTTGTTTTCATTATATCTCAAAATTCAAATGAAATATTAAGGAAGCATTTATTCCAAGGGGATTTACTTGGATGGTGACTATATTGATGTCCAGCTGGTGTCAGTGCCCTTTTGAGATTATATGAGAAATTGCCTGTTTAAATGCTGCTGAACTGGACTTTATCACCTCTTATGACATATTGAGTTTGCTCTTGAGTATTGGACCACAAGGTTGCTTTCTGCAAGATTGGATGCTGATCTCTTTAGAAGTGAAGTATTTTCATTAAGTTGGTGAGTTAATTGATAATCATAAAAGCCGATTATAGGGTTGCAGCCTGATGGAGGTGGTTTTGATGGGGTAGCAGACGAACCTGATGGGGTGTTGGACTGACTGATGGAGACGGTTTGGGTATGCTGCTTATAATTGCTGAAGTAAAATCGCCTACTGAAATTGTTGTGCTTGGGGGGTCATTGAGGAGAACTCTCACTTGCGAGATGATGAACATGTTGGACATCACCTTGACCCAGAACTCTCACTAGTGAAATTGGTGTTGGACTGACTGATGGAGATGGTTTGGGTATGCTGCTTATAATTGCTGAAGTAAAATCACCTAGTGAAATTGCTGTGCTTGGGGGGTCATTGAGGAGAACTCTCACTAGCGAGATGATGAACATGTTGGACATCACCTTGACCCAGAAGCCTTCCTCACCTGGCTGTTATCTTTGTCATTGTGGGATTTTACCCCTATGTGCCAACAATTTATGGAGGATTTGATTATAGCATGCAGTTTTTATATTAAGTTGCTTTAGCACTACAGCATGTGAAATATGCATTTCAAGTTTTGAGGCCAGCATCTGGACATCAAAACCAGGACCATCTGACATTCGTCTGCTTTTATTGCTCGATTACAAAAATTAATAGGGGTTCCAAACTTGATATGCCATTACCTGAATGATTATCTTGTCTTTTAATTATTGATTATAATTATATAGCTCAGTTGCAATTTCCAGCATCTTGACGTAATGGTTTTGCTGTTTCAGAATGTGAGACCCAGTGCTGAAAACCTCCCAGAGGATTTGGCTTTGATTGTGACCTCATGTTGGAAAGAAGATCCAAATGCTCGGCCCAACTTCAGCCAAATTATACAGATGCTCCTGCATTATCTTTCTACCATTTCAGCACCAGAGCCCGCCATCCCTGCTAGGATATTCACATCTGAGAATGCAGTTTTTCCCCCGGAGTCTCCTGGTACAAGTTCCTTAATGGCTGTAAGAGATGACTCAGGGGAAACCCCAAGAACCCAGATAGAAGACAAGCCGAGAGGTTTCTTTTTCTGCTTTAACCAATGTTACTGATCCCTCCTGATACACAAAGTCGTTTCTGGAGGTATTTAGGTACATTCAAATAAGCAAGTCTCAGATATTAGAATATACTTACATGTTTGAAAAAAAAAAATGTCAATCTAGTTAGTTCAGTTGCAGTAGGAAGCTACTCTCATCTGATTATTAACTTTTCCACACTTCTCCCCATGAATATTAGTCTGGTCCGACTTGTGTATTTAGGGTTTCGGAGTTGGGGTTGCTGTGATGATTTATCATTATTGTAAAATAAGGTCCGTCCAAAGGCCTTTACTCCTGTTGTTCATCAAGAATATACATGACTATGTTAGAGTTGATGATGCTTTGGTCATGTATGCATCGACTTGAGGCATGCCGCAAGCTCTTAATTGTGCATTCAGGCTTGTGTCGATATGCTACTACTGTGTGTGTGTGTATGTATTAATGGTGGTAATAAACTTAGATTGATCCGAAATGCTTGATTCCATCCTTCTCTTTATCGGCATTGGCTTAGAAAAATATCAATGAAATGCCACTCATTTCTCATTTTCAGAGACAGGACCCTCCTGTTGCGTATGGATCACCACTACTGATGTCTTGAAGTCGATGGAGCTTCTTGTTTTCGCTACCGCTTGACTTAATTAACTGGTTATTGTCTTTTCTTTTCTTTTTTGTTTCAAAATACTACTCTTTAATAGAAGCGTAAAAAATACAAATTAAAGCCATGATAATGCTATTCTCCACTTCAAATGCAATCATTGCTCCCAGTTTGTTTTTATTTATGCTATTAACAAAAAAAAAAAAAGATTTTACTTTACTTCTAGTTACAAAATATTATTCATTAAAAAAGTACTTAAGTTTCAATTACACTAAAAGAAAAGGAGATTTTAATTTATATCTCATCACAAACTATGTTTTATTTTTTTAGATTTTTGTTGTTTTTTAAAAAAAAAATTAATATCAATTACTAAAGATTGAATTTTATAATTTCTTTCAATTTAGTTTTTATAAGGTCGTCAGTCTCATAATATGGATAATATGGATTATCAGTTTGATGGGTTGACTCGAGTGTATTTTATAAATTTTTTTTTATTAATTTCATCATTTAACTTTGAATTGATTGAGAATTCGACTTCATAATTTGTTTTGGTTTGTTTTCCATGTGATTATTCTCGTCTCATGACGCAAGTCACGAGGATTGGTTGAACCAGATTGACTCGAAGTTTTTTTATATTATTTTTTAATTGGATTTTTTTTCAATTTTATGTTTCAACACTTGGTTAATTGGGAATTGAGTTTATAATTTGCTTCAATTTGCTTTCTATTGGACCATCTCAATCTCATGATCTAAGTCGCAGGTTTGACAGATTAATATGAGTTTACTCGGGTTATTTTTTTTTGTTTTTTTAAATTGATTTCTTTTTCAATTTTATCATTTAACATTGGGTTTACTAGAAATTGAGATTCACAATTTATTTTGATTTACTTTGTATATGGTTATTAAAGTTAATAATTATTTGCTTAAAGTTAATGTGTTCTATTTAACAAGAGAAGTTCTATTAAAATGTTTTTTATTTTTTATCTTACTGGAAAAGGTTAATCATGATGGGGAAAGAAAATTTTTATTTGGTTAGTTTTTATGTTTTTTAACTAATTCATGGGTGTTTTAGATTGAGATATTTTATTGAAGTTCTAAGAATTTGTTCTAGGTATTTTTAAATAAAAATAGATTTTTAAAGATAAAAAAAAACCTATACCAACTTTTCAGTGACCTCTTCGATCTTTGGATTCTACTACTATAAATTACGTGTTGTTTGTGATTTCTTTTTAAATCACATCACCTGCCCTTTAACTTATCAAAGCATGCGAGCTAGGCCTCCTTTATAGGTTAGGTGTGCATGCCCATTTAGGGTTTTGTTCCTTTTCTTTTCAAGATGTTTAATCTCAATCCATTAAAGATTAATTTGAGAATTGTTTTTTTAATACCATTGAATTTTTTTTTTTTTTTAACTAAGATCATAATCTTTTTTAAATTATATTGGCAAGCACTTTTTTTTTACAGTCCTTAATGATATTTTTTTTAATCCATGCTAATTTTTTTTATAACATTTGATTTTTTTGTTTATTTCTAGGAAAGGTCATACCATTCTTTGTTTAATAATAGAGAACACTATTTTTTTTAAGCCTTTGATAAAGATTCTTTTTTAAAAAAATTATTCGTGACTTTTTTGCACATGTTAATTTTTTTATTATATAGTTAAATAAAAAATAGATCTGAAAAGATAAGTTAAAACAACACCATCTTTTTATATATATATATATATATGAAATTAGATTCTAAATAACATCAACTCAATTTTTATCCTGTTCAATTTGAAAACCGATCCAAGCAAAGTCTTGGAAAATGGGTTCTATTTCTTCATTGAAAAACAAATTAGAAAAGGAGGAATTATACTTGCAAATCATTTTGTTTCAATGAAATTTTAATTGTTACTTTTCTTTTTTTTTTAAATAATTTTTAGATAATTAGAAAAAAAATTCACAGTTTTTCTCTATAAATTTTCCATGGATAAAAACATGAACAATACATATTTTCTTTTATATACGAACACTTTTTAACAATGTAAAACATTACAATTATTTTGTATATATATTTTCATATTTATCTAATGTTGTAAATTTAGTTTTTATTATGAATTTAATATAAAGATTTTTTTAGTTAACAACATAACTTTTCATAATAATTCTGAATTTAAATGAAGTAAAATTAGTATTTTATAATGATATTGTCACAATTATAGAATATTAAGATGACTATTACAAATTATGGTTTTCATTTTATATATAAAAATAGTTATAATCTTGATGTATTTCTTATTTTATTTGATGGAAAGAGTCCTCTTTGTTCTTAACAAATGAACATATTTCTTAATTTTTCATTAAAAAAAACTAAAAAAAGAAAAGAAAACTGGAATTGAAAAAAGAGAAATAGTAATAGGTCAGTGAACAAATTCCAACCTTTTCAATTTAGTGATTCTAACAAGATTCCTCATTGAGAAATTAAAATAATTAGGGAGTGAAATTGATATAAAAATTAATTTTGGAGAAAAATTAATAGTGCGCTAATAATTTGAGGGTATATTTGATGTTTTCCATTTTAATTCCCTAACTTCTTAAGTAAAATTTGTGTTTACGTAAAAATTAGGAACACAATTCACTTTTCAAGTCATGGACTAGTTTGTAACATTGTCTTAAAAAATATTAGTATATTTAGTTTATCTAAAGAGTTTCTTATTAAAAAAATATAATTTATTTATTTAAATATATTTTTAATATATTAGAAATATAAATATTTTGTAATAAACAATCTAAAACTACAAATTTAAATTAGAAAATGTATTTTCCCTTTCAAAGCTATTCAAGTTGTCTACACTAATTTATTAATTTTTTCTAAACATAATAGAACAGTGTGAGGGATGTGTTTTTTTAGATTATCCAGAGAGTGATTTTATAATATTCCACATTGACGGGTGAGGGAATGGTAGCTGGTTTTACTAAGAGTGTTGGTTGTCAACTTGTCATACACGTTTTGGGGTGTCAGACTCAAAAGTGGGCTCGCGTCACCATGAACAAAAACCATGAGGGCAGTAAAGCCCAAAGCAAACAATATATGACAGGTTGGACTGGGCTGTTACATTTGGTATCAGAGTCAACCTCACTGGCTATCCGATTGTGCCAACAGAGTTGTCGGACTCTTTAAAAAAGATGGATTATAATATCTCATATCGACGGGTGAGGGAGTGATAGCTGACCTTATTAAGAGTGTTGGTTGCCAACTTGTCATACGTGTTTTGGAACGTCAGGCTTAGGAGTGGGCTCGCGTCACTAGGACAAAACCGCGAAGACGGTAAGGCTCGAAGCGGACAATGTATGGCAAGTTGGGCTGGACTGTTACAGATTTAGTCTCAATTGATATAAAAATTGATCGGAAAGTAAGTAAAAAAAAAAAAACAATGCTATCCAATTGGAAAAAATATATACAATTTTTTGAGATACATCCATACTAATAAACTGGACTCATAATTCTTGATCAAGTGAAGACTTACCATAATTTAATTAATTAAATGTCTTATAAACTCTGAGAAATTGTTATTCAAGAGCTTGTTTTACCTTCTATTTTTCTAACTTTTACACCTTTACTTAAAATCTTAAATTAGTATTTAATAATCAACTTTAAGCTCTTTAACATTTCTTTCAAATTTAAATATTCTAACACTGAATATATTCATATATTGTATATACATATTTTGAAACTATTTTATTTTAAATTATATTCCATTTGCATTTTTATTAGTTTTTTATTAAGCTATTTTTTAATAAAATTATGATATTAGGTATTATGATTTAATTTTTAGTATTTATTTCAAAAACAATAAAGATCAATTAAGAATATAAAT
>Ga0307515_10024266_pt1 | contig 10575 bp, 11 predicted proteins | sample 17_EM_MG_FD_194513 | JGI IMG/M metagenome (GOLD analysis project Ga0307515, IMG submission 194513) | Populus trichocarpa ectomycorrhiza microbial communities from riparian zone in the Pacific Northwest, United States - 17_EM | ecosystem: Host-associated > Plants > Roots > Unclassified | place...
CGGAAAGGGCCGGGTTTAACTTGAGAGGCGAAAAATTGTCGGTGGGGACCGGCAGAATGTCGCTGTGCTGGTAGCGGTGGTGGCAGAGGGTGGCGGGTCGGCCGCGCACGGGGGCGGCCGACTCCAGCCGCTGCGCGCCGACGGCAGTCCCGACGGCCCGGCCGAGGCGGTGGCCGACCTGGGCGCCGCGATCCGCGAGCGCGAGGCCGCCGGTGCCGTGCGCTGGGTCTGGGCGGCCACCGCCGAGATCTATCCGCCGCTGCTGCGCGCCGGCGTCCGGGTCCAGCGCTGCCACGATGTCGAGCTGACCGAGACGTTGCTGCTCGGCCACGCCGGCCGGTGGGGCGAGCCGCGCGCGCTGCCCGCCGCCTGGGCCCGCCTCACCGGCCGCCCGGTGCCGCCCGATCCGCCGCCGCGCCTGCCCGAGCCGCCCGGCCAGAGCCAGGGCGCGCTCTTCGAGACCACTTCCGGCCCGTCGGCCGCCGCCGGCCCCGAGCGCTTGAAAGAGCTGACTGCGGTGTACGAGGACCAGCTCGCCCGGGTCGCGGCGACGCAACATCCGGGCCGGTTCCGGCTGCTGGTGGCCGCCGAGTCGGCCGGTGCGCTGGTCGGCGCGGAGATGGGCCACGTCGGGCTGCCGTGGCGCGTCGACATCCACGACGACCTGCTGCGCGAGCTGCTCGGGCCACCCCAGCCGGTCGGCCCGCCCCGCCGCATCGCCGAGCTGGCCGCGGAGGTCAACGACGCCTTCGGCGTGCACGGGCTGCATCCGGATTCTCCGGCCGAGGTCCTGCGCGCGTTCGCCAAGGCGGGCATCGACGTCCCCAACACGCGGGCCTGGGTGCTGCGCAAAATCGAGCATCCGGCGGTCAAGCCGCTGCTGGAATACAAAGAGCTCTACCGGATCTGGACGGCGCACGGCCGGTCCTGGTGCGACGCGTGGGTGAGCCGGGGCCGGTTCCGCCCGGAGTACGTGCCCGGCGGCGTGGTCTCGGGCCGCTGGGCCACCCGCGGCGGCGGCGCCCTCCAGGTGCCGAAGGTGGTTCGCCGCGCCGTGGTGGCCGACGAGGGCTGGCGGTTCGTGGTCGCCGACGCGGGCCAGCTCGAGCCCCGCGTGCTGGCCGCCGTCTCGGGCGACGCCCGCCTGGCCGGCGCGGCCGCCGCCGGTGATCTCTACGCCGCCCTGGCCGCGGACTCCTTCGAGGGCGACCGTGCCAAGGCCAAGGTGGCCCTGCTCGGCGCCATGTACGGCCAGACCGGCGGCGCGGCGATCCCGGCCCTGGCGGTGCTCCGGCAGAGCTACCCGACCGCGTTCGAATACGTGGAGGCCGCCGCCCGCACCGGCGAGGCCGGCGGACTGGTCCGCTCCTGGCTGGGCCGCACCTGCCCGCCGGCCTCGACGGCCTGGCGCGACGTGGGCCTGGAGCCGCCGGAGGAGGTCGGCTCGGCGGAGTCCCCACAGGGCGGCGCGTCGGGCCGGGCGCGGGGCCGCTTCACCCGCAACTTCGTCATCCAGGCCACGGCCGCCGAGTGGGCTCTGGTGCTGCTGGCGTCGCTGCGCACGGCGCTCGAGGGCACCGGCGCCGAGCTGGTCTTCTTCGTGCACGACGAGGTGGTGGTGCACTGCCCCGCGGCGGAGTCGCAGCGGGTGGCCGAGGCGGTCCGAGCCAGCGCGGTCGGGGCGGGCCGGCTGCTGTTCGGCGAGACCACGGTCCGCTTCCCGCTCGATGTCTCCATCGTGGAGTGTTACGCCGACGCCGCCTAGCTCCGGTCCCGGTCGACCTGGTCGGCGACCTCGGCCACTAGCGACACGACCTCGTCGAGGTGGTCCGGGGTGGTCAGATGGCCCATGCCGGCGAAGACCCGCAGGTCGAGGTTCATGGTTCGGCGCACCGCCGGGGCCAGTCGCCGGGGTGGCAGAAACCGGTCATGTTCGCCGACCCCGACCACGCAGGGCCGTTCGGCGCGACCGGCAAGTAGCGCGGCGGGCAGCGGCGGCGGGGAAAGGGTGGTGCGGCAGCAGCTGGCCATCAGGGTCATCCATTCAACTTCGGTCGCGGGCGGATCCTCGCCAGGGGCGACGAACAACCGGAGCATGCGAAGCGTACGTTCGGACGTGGGACGCAACAGCCAAGCCGTCGAGGCCAACGCCAGTTTCGGGTCCACCGACAGCCGGATGAAGCCGGCGGGTGAGATCAGCGCCCGAGCTGCGATCCGGGGCGAATCGGCGGCCAAGGCGACTGCGGCGCCGAGTGAGTTGCCCACCAGCACGACCCGGTCCAGCTCCGCGGCCGCCAGAACCTCGTCGAGTATTCGGCCGTACCAGGCCGGCGGGGCCTGGCGGGGGCGGTGCGGATCGCTGAGTCCGGGCTGACCCGGCAGGTCCACCACCGTGGTCGCCCAGCGCGCTGAGAGCGCCCGCAGCCACGGCAGAGCAACGGCGGCGTTGAAGCCCGTTCCCGGCACCAGGACGATTCGCGACGAGCCGATTCCGGTTCCGGGTCCCGTTTCGGCTCCGGGTCCCGTTTCGGCTCCGGGTCCCGTTTCGGCTCCGGGTCCGGCTTCGGGTTCGGGTTCGGCGGAGGTGAGTTGCACCGTGCCGGCGCTCGTGTCCACGGTCGTGCTGGTTAGCGGGAAGCCCGCACGAGCCAGGGCTTCCGAACACCATTGCCGCACCGCGGCGTGGCCACGAGCGTTCTTGTACGCGGTCGGCATTGCGCCAGTGTCTCCGGCCGGTAGTGATCCGTCTAGCACAACCGCGAGCGAAGGCTGGCCAGCGCGACCTCGAGCACGGACGCTAGGGACGATCGTGCAGGAACCGCGCGTCTCCGCAGGTCAGGGCGATGGCGAGTGGCCACTGCTCGCATTGCGGGCTGCTACCGACGGCCACAGTTACCCGGCGACTTCCCACGCGTGCGGGCCAGGCTCGGGCCGGCGTTCTGCGACGAACTGCAGCCTGGTGCCCCAGGCGGCCACCAGGGCGGCGCCCCACCGCTGATCCCACTGGCGCATGGCCGCGGCCCACGCCGGCCGGGCCTGAAGTAGGTCACCCAAGCGGGGGCCAGCCACTGCGACGTGCTCCATGAGTGCTGTCACCGCGCCCGTTATCGGACGCCGTCGGCGTATCTGAGGTCGAGGACGTGTGAGTTGATCTCGCGGACCAGCCGGCCCAGATCGCCGATCTCGAGCACCTCCACTCCTCGCTCGCGAAGCGTCTCCACGCCGTGGCAGTCGGCGAACAGCAGGGGCTCGCGAAGCGCGATGACCACTCGCTTGATGCCCGCGGCCAGGATCAGATCGGTGCAGGTGCCCGGCCGCGACTTGCGTGCGGTGCACGGCTCCAGCGTGCTGTAGATGGTCGCCCCGGCGAGATCAAGCTCGTGCCGATCCGTGAGCTTGGCGAGGACCGCCTCCTCCGCATGGTCGCGGGGGCCGATCTCACCCGTGTAGCCCGTGGTCAGCGCGAGGCCGTCGGCGCCGACGAGGATCGCACCGACCGCGTAGTTGGTCGGCGTCGGCGGGGACAGCCGGGACAGCTCGATCGCCGAGGCCAGCCACCGCCGGTCCGCCTCGGTCGGGGCGCTCATGCTCCGCACCGCTCGGACAGCGCGTAGCGCAGGAGGACGACGTCGTCGATCTGGGTCACCTCGGCGAGGCGGGCGCGGTGTTGCGACGTCCACGGGAACCGGCCGTCGTTGATGAACCGGGGTGCCTGCGAGTCGCCCACGAAGAACGGGGCCACGACCAGCTGCAACTCGTCGGCGAGCCCGGCGGCGAGGAACTGGGTGTGCATCGTGGAACCGCCCTCGACCATGAGTTTCCGGATGCCGCGGCGGGCCAGGTCGGCCATCGCCCGCCAGAGGTCGACCGGATCGCCGGCGTCGACCACCGTCGCGACGGCGCCGACGTTCTGCCGTGCCTTGTCCAGCGCCGACGTCGCCGAATAGACGATCTTCTCAGTGTCGCCGGTCGCGAAGAACTGGGCCGCGGCGTCCAGGTCGCCGTGCCCGGTGACGGTGACCTTTGCCGGGGTGGCGGGCAGCCCGCGGGCGACGCGCTCGGCCCGGCGGGCCGCGGACCGGACCAGCAGCCGGGGGTTGTCGTTGCTGATCGTGGTGGAGCCGACGAGGATCGCGTCGCAGCGTGCGCGCTCGGCGTCGACTCGATCGAAGTCGGCGTCGTTGGACAGCAGCAGCCTGTCCTCGGTCGCGTCGTCGATGCAGCCGTCGATCGATGCCGCGCAGCTCAGCAACACGTACGGTCGCTCAGTCACGTGCGGGGCTCCCTGGGCCGGTGGAGATCAGCGTGCTCGTGTCAGCCGGATGCATCGACGACCCGTCCGGCAGCCACGCCGGTAAGTTTACGACCCGGCGCACGCGCTCATGGACGTGTCGTGCGGCACCCTTGTCTCGGTCGTTGGTCAGTCCACGCGTTTGAGTTTGCGCCAGCCGCCGGCCCGGTTGTTCGCGATGATCTGCCGGAACATGGCGGTCAGGGCGGGCCCGTTGATCTTTTCGCCGGCCCGGAACGCGACCGTCCGGGCCGTCTTGTTGCCGTGCCCGGCGGTGATGATGCCCTCGGGGTCCGGGACGATGGCTCCGTCGTACACGAAGACGTTGACGTGGTCTCTCGCCGCGAGCAGCGCGCACACGTTGCCCTGCAGGACGAAGTAGGGCTGGACGGTGCGCTTGATGGTCTCGCTTACCTCGGGGTCGGCGGCGTGCACCAGATCCCGGACCTGCTGGCAGATGTCCTGCTGCCACGCGGGCAGCGCCGCGATGTAGTCGTCGACCCGGCTGTCGGTCTGGTAGCCGCTCATCGCCGGCCACCAGTGCTGATGATGGGGTTCACGCCCAAATTTCTACCGCAGCCGGCCGGGCCGCGGCGACCGAAAGGACTTATCCACAGCGGGCGCTTGTCCACAGCCGATCCGGGCAGGCCGGCCCGGCGCTAGGGTCGGGAGAGCCAGGTCCGAGGCATGTCGAGAGGGGAAACGATCATGGAGTATCGGCAACTGGGGCGCACCGGCCTGCGCGTGTCCAGCTTCACCCTGGGGACCATGGGCTTCGGCGGGACCGGGTGGGCCAGCCCGGTCGGAAACATCGACGTCGACGGCGCGCGCGAGCAGATCGCGATCGCCCGGGACGCCGGGGTCAACCTGATCGACACCGCCGACGTCTACTCCGCCGGGCTGGCCGAGGAGATCCTCGGCGAGGCCCTCGGCTCCGTCCGCGAGGAGATGCTGATCGCCACCAAGGTGCGGATGCCGATGGGCGACGGCGCCAACGACGCCGGCCTGTCCCGCCAGCACATCATCCGCGCCGCCGAGGCTAGCCTGCGCCGGCTGCGCACCGACTACATTGACCTCTATCAGGTCCACGAATGGGACGGGCAGACCCCGCTCGAGGAGACCCTGACCGCCCTGGACGACCTCGTCCGCAGCGGCAAGGTCCGCTACATCGGCGCCTCCAACTATGCGGCCTGGCACCTGATGAAGGCCCTCGCCGTCTCGGATTCGCGGCACCTGGAGCGGTTCGCCAGCCAGCAGATCTACTACTCGCTGCACAGCCGGGACGCCGAGACCGAGCTGGTCCCGGTCTCGATCGACCAGGGGCTGGGCATCCTGGTCTGGAGCCCGCTGGCCGGCGGGCTGCTCTCCGGCAAATACCGGCGCGGCGTCACCGCGCCCGCCGGCAGCCGGCATCTGAGCGAGTGGTCCGAGCCGCCGGTCCACGACGAGGACAAGCTCTACAGCACGATCGAGACAGCCGTGAAGATCGGTGAATCGCACGGGGTGTCGGCGGCCCGGGTCTCGTTGGCCTATCTGCTGGCCAAGCCCGCCGTGACCTCGCTGGTGGTCGGGGCGCGCACGCCGGAGCACTTGCGGGACAACCTCGCCGCGGCCGAGCTCAAGCTGAGCGACGACGAAATCGCCGCGCTCGACGACGTCAGCGGCGAGCCGTTGCGCTACCCCTACTGGCACCAGGCGAACACCAGCTCCGACCGGCTCAGCCCGGCCGACCTGAGCTTGCTCGGCCGCCACTTGCGATGACCGTCCTGACCGGCGCCGGCGGCTCCGCGACCCGGGGCTGCCGGCGGCTATCCGCGCAGCAAGTCGATGTCAATGCTTTGCAGAACGGTGGGGAAGAACAGGCCGAAGACGGCCAGCAGGGCGACGATCGTGAAGAGCGTACGCAGCACGACGACCTCGCCGGGGCCGCCGACCTTCACCGCTATCCCGTTCGGGATGCCGACCATCCGCCACGTCCGGCGGCCCAGCGGGATCGGCCAGAGGATCGGGACGCCGGCCTTGGTGATGATGTCGCCGAGCAGGTGCACAAAGCAGCCGACCCCCACCGCCAGGCCCAGCATCGGATAGCCGCGGTCGCCCGGCAGGTTCACGCCCGTGAAGAACGCGATCACGCCCGCGACGATGGTGACGATCAGCCAGCCCGCGCGCTCGGCCCACTTGTCGAAGAGGCCGCGCAGAGCCAGGCCGGCCATGAGGAACACGATGACCACGACCGCCCACTTGCCGAAGTGCGCGCACAGAGCCGTCGTTCCCCAGCCGACCAGGGCCGCGAACGGCAGCGTGTGGGTCAGCGTCCGGTGCCCGTTCTCGCGGTGCGGGTCGTGACTCAGCTTCGTGGCCATGTAGACGCCGAGCGACATCTTCTCGATGACCTCGGCCACGAAGAGGGAGACCACGCCGAACGTCCGGGCGACCGTGGCGCCGCCCTGGTTGCGGGTGACCCGGCCGGAGAGATCCAGGTCGGGCAGCAGCGCGCCGCCGGCGCAGACCGCGGTGCCCACGCCGATCGCGAGCGGCGATTGCCCGTATCCGGCGAAATGGTCCAAAGCCCAGCTGCCGGCCAGCCAAACGGCCGCGCCCGACAGCGCGTGCGACGGACCCATCATGCGGTTGTCCTCTCCCCATGTCCCCGTTCCGTGGCAGTGACCGGGGGCAATCCCGATCACTGTCGCAGAGCGGGTAGGGGCGTTCAACGACCGCCACGTCCACTAAGGAGTGTCGATGATCACCGGTAGTCCGGCGAGTTCCACGGCGCGACCCGCTGCGGGTGGCCGTGGTAATGGCCGTACTGGCGGTGGCGGTTGTGCTTGGCCAGGCCGATGACCAGGAAGAAGAGCGGGATGGCCGGCCAGAAGAAGTGCGCTCCGGAGAGCACCCACAGGCCGGTGAGCGCGATGGCCAGGAAGAACACGAAGCCGGCGTGCCGGCGGAAGCCCCGGCGTGTCGCGGCCCGGGCCTCCGGCGTCTCGGCGAGCGCGCGGCGCCCACCGCCCGGCAGATCCGCGGTGAGCGGGCCGAGTTCGTCGCGGAACTTCGCGGCGTACACGGAGCCGAGCCGCTCCTCGCCTTCCTCGAGGGTGAGCCGGCCCTCGGCCATCGCGGCGCGCAGGATCGTCGCGACCTGTTCGCGCTCGGTGTCGGAGGTGCGGAGCCGGTTCGGCCCGGACCAGGTGGTGTCGTTCACGGTGACCTCCATGACGGGGCGGGACTGGACTCCAGAGTCGCCGGATTCCGCCGCCGGCGCGTCGGTCGCCGGGAGCATCACGCGAGGCGTTCCGGGCGCACGCCGGCCCGGACTCGTACCACCCAGGGCGCAGCCGGGGCCCGCGATGTACTCCGCCGGGCGCAGACAGGCCGAGACCACGCACCGATGCCCCGACATCGCGCGGTGCCGTAGCGTCGGATTCGTGAGCAGCGTGCCCCGAGACCAACGCCCACGCGACCGCCGGTCGGCGCGCGTGGAGGGCTGGGCCGCGGCCGACCCGGGGCGCGACTGGCGCCCGCCGTGGGGCCAGACCGACCGGCCCCGGCGGCGCGGGCCACAGAACAAGCCGGGCGGGGCGGTGATCGTCGCGCTGGCCTTCCACATTTTCGGCAACTGGACCGCCGCCGGCGCCGTCGCCAAGCCGGCCGACCTGCTGGCGTACGCGTTGCTGCTGCTCGGGCCGCTGGCGCTGGTGGCACGGCACAAGGCGCCGATCGTCGTGCTCGCGGTGGCGGGCGCGGCCTCGATCGGGTTCGGGCTGCTCACCGAGCCGCACTGGAGCTATGCGGTCGCCCCGGTGGTGGCGCTGTTCACCGCCGCCAAGCGGGGGCTGCGGCGGGCGGCGGTGGTGACGGCGGCCGCGGGCTATCTCGCGTACGTCCTGGTGTTGTGGGTCTTCGCGGCGCCGCTCGGGGTGCCGGTGGCGGCGCGGGCCGACCTGCGCGTCGCGGTTCTGTTGGGGGTCGGGCTGGCGCTGACGGCAATGCTGGGCGGCGCGGCCAAGGTCCGGGCCGAGCACTACGCCGAGATGGTGAAGGTACGCGCGGAGCGAGCCCGCGCGCACGAGGAGCAGGAGCGGCGGCAGGCCTCCGAGGAGCGGTTGCGGATCGCCCGCGAGCTGCACGACGTGCTGGGGCATCACCTGTCGCTGATCAATGTGCAGGCCGGCGTCGGGCTGCATCTGATGGACAACCGGCCCGAACAGGCCCGTGAGGCACTGACCGCGATCAAGACGGCGAGTGCGGAGGCGCTACGTGAGGTGCGCGCGGTGCTCGGGGTACTGCGGCCCGAGGAAGAGGCGGCGCCGCGCCAGCCCGCGCTCGGTCTGGACCGGCTCGCCGACCTGACCGCGGACGCTGGTCTCGAGGTGACGACGACGATCACGGGGGAGCGGCGGTCGCTGCCGGCCGAGGTGGACCGCGCCGCCTACCGCATCGTGCAGGAGGCGCTGACCAACGTGCGCCGGCATGCGGCGCCCGGCTCGGCGGCCGAGGTCGGCATCGAGTACGCACCGGACGAGTTGCGGCTGGCGGTTCGGAACGACGGCGCGGCGGACCCGACTCCGGACGAGGACCGGGGCAGCGGCATCACCGGGATGCGCGCCCGGGCGGAAAGCCTCGGCGGCAGCCTGACGGCCGGCCCATTGCCGGACGGCGGCTTCGAGGTCGCGGCCATCCTCCCCACTACACCAGACAAATCGCCCGTAGCGCCCCAGCCTGCGCCCGCCGAGCCCGAGCCCGCCATGCCCGATGCGCCCGCGCCCCAAGGCGCCGCTGAGTCGACGACTGCCGTTTCCGAAGCTGAGCGTGACGGTGCCGCTGGGGGCTCGGCTGGGCCTGCCGTGGCATCGTCGGGTGGCCGGGCGGTTTCTGAGTCCTCGGCGGGCGCGGGGTCCGCCGTCGCTGGACCGGCCGAGGGCACCGGCGCCGTGCCAGTGTCCGGCGGCCGGCCGTACCGGGAGAAGTGATGATTTCTGTCTTGCTGGCCGATGATCAGGTGCTGGTTCGGGCCGGGTTCCGGGCACTTCTGAACGCCGAGCCGGACATCGAGGTCGTCGCCGAGGCCGGGGACGGGCTCGAGGCCGTTCGGCTGGCCGCGCAGACCAAGCCGGATGTCGTGCTGATGGACATCCGGATGCCCGGCGTCGACGGGCTCGAGGCCACCCGCCGCATCGTCGCCGACCCTTCGCTGACCGGGACCAAGGTGGTCATTCTGACCACGTTCGAGCTTGACGAGTACGTGTTCGAGGCGCTTCGCACCGGCGCGTCCGGGTTCCTGGTCAAGGACACCGAGCCGGTCGAGTTGCTGCGCGGCGTGCGTGCCGTGGCCGGCGGCGACGCCCTGCTCTCGCCCAGCGTGACGCGCCGGGTGATCGGGGAGTTCGCCACTCCGGGCGGGCGGGGCCGGCCCGCGCTGCCGCCGGAGGAGGCCGAGCAGCAACTCGAGCAGTTGACCGACCGTGAACGCGAGGTGATGGTCCTGGTCGCCGAGGGACTCTCCAACGACGAGATCGCCGCCCGCCTGGTGATCAGCCCGGCGACGGCCAAGACCCACGTCAGCCGCGCGATGGTGAAGCTCGGCGCCCGCGACCGCGCGCAGTTGGTCGTCTACGCCTACGAGGCGGGCCTCATCCGCCCCGGCTGGCTCGCCTGACGGTGATCTCGACGTCGGCGAGGTCGACATTGTCGCCGCGGTGCAGGACGGCGACGATCGCCGCGGCCGGCAGCCGGGTCCGGACCAGGCCGAGCAGCCGCCGCTCGCGGGCCGGGTCGAGGGTGCTGGTCGTCTCGTCGATGAGCAGCACCTCCGGCTCGGCCGTGCACGCGGTGGCGAGCGCCACGATCTGTCGCTGCGCCGGTTCGAGCGCGCCGACCTGCCGATCCGGGTCGGCCGGGGCGATCCCGAGTTCGGCCGACCACCGGGCCGCGAGGGCCGCGGCGTCCGGCCCGCACACCTGCGCCAGCGGGATCGGCAGCGGCGGCGGATCGTTCTCCACCAGCCGCAGCACCGCCCGGCCACCCCGCTCATAGGGTGCGGGCGGAAGCCCGGCGACCAGCACCGCACCGTCGGCTATCGGGGCGAATCCGGCGAGCGTACGCAGCAGCACGCTCTTGCCCGCCCCCGATCCGCCGCGGACGGCCGCGAACTCGCCGCTGCGGACGGCCATGGAAAGCGGCTCGACCGTCCGGCCGGGCACCGTCGTCACCAGATTCTCCGCAACCAGGCCCTGGCCGGTCGCGAAGTCGCTGCCGAGGTCCGGAGCCAGCCAGTCCAGCAC